>Ga0209024_1001023_pt1 | contig 30310 bp, 17 predicted proteins | sample AutmiccommunBRH5_FD_187380 | JGI IMG/M metagenome (GOLD analysis project Ga0209024, IMG submission 187380) | Deep subsurface microbial communities from Mt. Terri, Switzerland - Autotrophic microbial communities BRH/5 (SPAdes) (version 2) | ecosystem: Environmental > Aquatic > Deep subsurface >...
AAGGCACACGCTTTGACAAAAGCGATGGCATCAATTGCGAAGCCTGCCACGGCCCAGCGGAAAAATGGATAAAAACCCACGTAGAACCCAAAGCCAGCCACGCGAAGAATATTGAAAATGGCCTGTACCCCACCAGCGACCCCTACGCCGCAGCCAAGCTGTGCACCAGCTGCCATGTGGGTGATTCAAGCCGCCCCATTACCCATCAAATCATGGGGGCGGGCCACCCCCGCATTTCCATTGAAGTGGAAACCTTCATGGCGCTTGAACCCCCCCATTACAAAATTGACGAGGATTGGGTGCAACGCAAAGGCGCTTACGATGCCGGAAAAATCTGGGCCATGGGGCAATTTGCCAGCAGTGCCAACTTACTGGAATTAATTGCCAACCCAAACCGAAATCGCCAAGGCATCATGCCCGAACTCATGATGTTCGACTGCCACGCCTGCCATTCACCCATGAGCAAGAAAGACTGGTCCAAAGACCTGGCCCGCAGCCCCGGGCAGGCCCGCATCAACAACTCCAGCCTCATCATGGTTCAGGCCATTGTTCGCGCAGCGGCACCGCAACACAGCAGCGACACTGCCAAACTGGTGAACCAGTTGCACATTGCCAGCACCTCGCCAACTGCCAATATGATGGAGGTGGAACGCGCAGCGAATGTACTGCATGCGCAACTGAACACGGTTCGCAAAGTAGTGGCCACCGTGCCATTCAATGAAGCAGTTCTTGAGAAGTTGCTCAAGGAACTGGTGAACATGGCGGCCAGCAACCAGTACGCCGATTTTTCGGGCGCTGAACAAGCCTACATGTCGATCAGCAGTGTGGCCAACGGCTTGGCCCGCAAGGGAAATTCACGCATTGCGCAAACCGTGAATGTAAAAATGGATCGTTTGTTGAAATTGCTCAGCAGCGATGAAGCTTATGACCGCGAAGCGTTCCAATCCGAACTGCTGGCCTTAAAAGCTGCGGTGGGGGGTTAAACAATGAACAATCAGTCGATGACCACCGAACACAAAAACCTGAAACCCATGTTCGCCGATGTGCGGGCTGAACTTGACATCGCCATTGTAGGCTCAGGACCGGCAGGCTTGTCTGCAGCATCACGCGCGCAAAAACTTGCATGCAACTATGTGTTGTTCGAGGGTGAAAACCATGCCTCTGACACCATTTACAAGTACCAAAAAGGCAAGCATGTCATGGCCGAACCCGGCTTCTTGCCCTTGCGCAGCGGCATGCAATTTGAAGCAGGCAAACGCGAGCACATTCTGGGCACCTGGGATAAACAGCTGGCCGATCAGCGCGTCAACATTCAATACAAAAAGAAAGTAGCCACCATCAAGAAATTGAACGATGGGGCTGGGCCTTTCGAGCTGGAATGCGAGGACGGCAGCAAGACCACTGCACGCACGGTCATTTTGGGCATTGGCCTGCAAGGCAATATTCGCAAAATTGGCACCAACGGCGACGACTTGCCCAATGTGCAATACACGTTAAGTGACCCCGACGAGTTTCAAAACGAAACCATCATCGTGATTGGCGCGGGCGATGCCGCCATTGAAAACGCATTGGGTTTGATGCGCAAAAACAAGGTGTTTCTGGTTAACCGGAAAGAGGAATTCGCCCGATGCAAAGAGGGTAACCTCAGCCAGATTCTGGCTGCTGACACCAATGAAGACCTGAAAATTTTGTACAACACCAGCACCATTCGCATCGAAGAAATTGCAGACGCAAAAGACGGTGAACCTTGCATGAACTATGTGTTCAAGGGCCCCGAGGGTGAACAAACAATACCTGTGCACCGCATTATTGCGCGCTTGGGCGCCACACCACCCCGCACGCTGGTGGAAAGTTTTGGGGTGCAGTTTCCCAACAACGACCCCAGCGCGGTGCCCGCTTTGTCTGAAAGTTATGAATCCAATGTGCCGGGCTTGTTTATCGTGGGCGCTTTGGGTGGCTACCCGCTGATTAAACAGGCCATGAACCAGGGCTATGAAGTAGTCGACACCATCATGGGCTTGCCCGTGGTGCCTGCCGACGAACCTTTGCTGGCGGCCAAGTTCAAACCCTTGGGCGACCGCAGTGTGTCGGAAGTGCTCGATTTGATCTTGAACAATGTGCCGATTTTCGCGGGCATTACCAAGTTGCAGTTGCGCGAATTCATGCTCGAATCCGATTTGCTGAAGCCTTCGAAAGGGCAAATCATTTTCAGAAAAAATGATTACACCAGCACATTCTTCTCGATTGTTGAAGGCTCGGTTGACATTGACCTGGTGGGCAAAGACGGCAAGCCCATGGTGATCAACCTGACCAAAGGCAATTACTTTGGTGAAATGGGTTTGATCAGCGGCCGGCGCCGAACCGCCACCATTCGCGCAGGCGAAAATTGCGTGCTGGTTGAAACCCCCCGCAAGGCCATGCTGAAGCTGATTGCCTCGGTTGAAAGCGTGCGCAAAACCATTGATGAAACTTTCGTACGCCGCGCCATTTCAACCTACCTGGCGCCACCTTTGGACAATGCCGCCATTGATGAACTTCTAAGCGATGGCATTGATGTGCGCCGCTATGCCAGGGGCGAAGCCCTGTTCAAAGACGGCGATGCCGCCGATGGTTTGTATTTGATTCGACGTGGGTCTGTGGCCATCTCGAAAGTGATCAAAGACAAAGACGTGGTGCTCTCGTATGTGTCAGCAGGCAACTACGTGGGTGAAATGGCTTTGCTGAACAACAATCCGCGTTCAGCCACAGTAACCGCCTCGGTGTTCACAGAGGCCCTTGTGCTGCCTGTTGCGCCCGTGCAGCGCGTACTGGCGGCCAACCCCGACTGGAAAGCCGTGTTACAGACGCAGGCAAGCAAACGGGTGAAAAGCAACGTGTTCCGTGAAGACGAAGCCTTCCGTGACAGCGACCTGATCCGCTTTCTGATGAACGAAGGCTTGGGCGAAGCAACCGATGCGCTGATCATCGATGAAAGCCTGTGCGTGCAATGTGACAACTGCGAAACTGCGTGTGCCGACACCCATGGCGGCACATCACGGCTGGACCGCAGCGCCGGCCCCACCTTCCAGAACATTCACATCCCCACGTCGTGCCGCCATTGCGAACACCCACATTGCATGAAAGACTGCCCACCGGATGCCATTCGACGCAATGAAAACGGTGAAGTGATGATTGCAGACTCCTGCATTGGCTGCGGTAACTGCCAGCGCAACTGCCCTTACGGCGTTATTCAAATGGCTGTGAAGGCACCACCAAAAAAAGGGAATTTGCTCACCTGGCTGCTGTTTGGCTTGGGCGACAAACCCGGCGAGCGCGAAGCGGCTTACGACCCGAACGCGATCAAAAAAGCAGTGAAATGCGACATGTGTGCCGGCAGCACCGGCGGGCCAGCCTGCGTGCGTGCCTGCCCCACCGGTGCTGCCATTCGGATTTCACCTGAGAAATACCTGGTCAGGCAAAGCGAATTGAGTTGATTACTTCGTGTCGAACTGCGTCACGCCATCCCAATTTTCGGGTGGTGGATTGGCCTGAAAATAGTCGATCCTGCTTTCATACAGTGCACGCAAAGTCGGGTTCAGAACCTCGTTAATCTCCAGACTGCACAACGCGGCTTTGGCTTCAGCCCAGCGTTGCGCACGAAACGCATTCAACATGCCATGCCATTTTTCCACGCATTCAAAAGTGATTTCACTCAGCTTGTCGCGCTCTCCCAAAGGTGCATAAATCGACACGGGTTCGTTCTTTCCTTTCACCTTCACCGCGTCCAGTTCTTGAAACAACATGCCCGACACTGCCATTTTGGTATGAGGCCCCACAATCACGCCGACCCCGTAGGTTTTTGTAATGCCTTCAAGCCTTGAACCCAGGTTCACTGCATCGCCCATCACCGTGTATGCACGGCGAATTTTCGAACCCATGTCGCCCACGCGCATTTGGCCGGTGTTCACACCCACACCAATCGCCAGTTTGGGCCAATTGCGGGCCAGAAACTTCGCATTCAAGCGCACGGCCTCTTCCTGCATGGCAATGGCCGCCTTGGTGGCCAGTTCGGCATGTTCCGCATCGGCAATCGGGGCACCCCAAAACGCCATGATGGCATCACCAATGTATTTGTCCAAAGTGCCGCGGTGTGCCCGAATGATTTCAGACATCACTGTGAGGTATTCATTGATGTATTCACGCAGCTCATTGGGCTGTAACGATTCGGAAATGGTGGTGAACCCACGCACATCCGAGAACAGCACGGTGAGTTCCCTGCTGTCCCCTTCCATGGAATAACGCTTTGGATCAAGGGCCATCTCCGTCACCAGTTCCGGTGCCACGTACTCGCCAAACAGGTTCACCATCTGCTTTTTGCTTCGCGATTCTGCAAGGTAACCATAGGCCACATCGAACACAAAAATGGCCAACACCAGCAACAACACCACCGCCACAGGCAGCACCACCCCGGCCTGAAAATACAGCAACGAATTGATGGCGACACTCGCCACCAAAATACCCAGTGCCACCAGCAACGACCAAATTGCGCTGAGAATAGGCATCATCACGCTGAGCGCCACACCCACAACCAGCACTGTAATAAACAAAAGCCCCTGTGAATACTCCGGACGCAACTTGAATACGCTGTCCAGCATGCCGCTGATCACATTGGCATGCACTTCAACACCCGGGTAGGCCGGGTTCACGGGTGTGCTTCGCAAATCCAGCAAACCAGGGGCTGTGGTACCGATCAATACAATACGGCCTTCAATCTCTTCGGGTTTCAACACACCGGCCAGCACGTCTGATGCAGAAACATACCGGTACCCACCGCCGTTGGGGCCACCCTTGGCCCTGAAATGCACCCGAGTCAGCAAACCACGTTCAACCGGGATGTCCAGCTCTACATCGGGAGAACGCAAAGCAATCAACTCCACTGCGCCGTAGTCGTCGTCTACACCTTCCGGAAACACCGGAATAACCTGCGGATTTCCCAAAGCACGTCGAAGGGTGCCCAGCGCGAAGCTTTGGTAGTAGGCATCGTTGAATTGGGCCAGCAAAGGAATAGAACGCACTGTGCCGTCTTCATCAACCATCGGATTGAAATATCCGCCATCTGCATTGCGTTGCAATACAGGTATGTTGCCGCCATAGCCTTGCCAACTGGTGCTATCCAGTTCCAGTGTGCCAAGTTGGCTTTTCTTGAACATGGCAGGTGGCAACGCCCCTGACAAGGCAGTTGAATCCTGATTCAGGTAATAACCCAACACCACAGGGCGTTCCGCCAGTACCTTGGCCAATTGGGCATCACGGTCAAATTGCCGGGCAATTTCGGCTTTCAGGCCTTGCAGTTCACCCTGCAGCCCAGGCTTGCTTTGAACAATCGAATCAAACGCCTGCAAGGCATCACTTTGCTGGGGTTCGGCAAACACAATGTCGAAACCCACCGCTGCGGCACCCAGCTTGTCGGTCAATTCGACCACCAGCCGGGCAACCACGTCGCGGGACCAAGGCCAGCGTCCCACCTCGGCAAGGCTTTTTTCATCAATGTCGACAATGACAATTCTGGGATCCATTTCTGGCTCCTGTGCCTCGGCGCGCAAGCGGACGTCGTACACCAGATAGTCCAGGCGCTTGGCCACGTCCGAGGGGGCAAAACCCAACACGTGCAGCAAGGCAATCGCGGTGAATGTGAACCCCACACCAATCCGGAATGCCTTGCCTGCCACACGTCGCCACGACTTGAACAGTATCTTCATGCCTGATCAATTCTCATCATGGTGCACATTGCGGCGCTGTAAACGGTGGCGATGCAAGGGTGTTGTCTTCAACAATCACATCGGGCGGTGCTGTCAGCAATTGGGGCGGCAAATTACTCAGCGTTTGCACAAAAGCACCTTCACCCCGATTCACCTCAAGCGGATCTTGATTGGAGTTGGAGATCACAATGACACCGTCATTCACAGCCACAAAAAGCTGCGAATTTTCATCAGAGCCACTGCCTTGTTGAAGCGATTGCACTGGCGTTGACGACAACGACTCAAAGTTGGCGGGCGTGTTTTCAGGCAAAGGCCCTGAATTCGGTACATTTCCCAGAACATTCGGCAGTGCGTTTAGTACCTGAATGTTCACATTGCCCGCTGGAATAATCGCAGACTGCCCCGCATTGATGATGGAATTCACGCCGCCAGAGGTAACAATGATCTGCCCATTGCGTAGCTCGACCGTCAAATTCGAAGCACCGGAACACACCACCAAACCACCGGAGGCGGATGTACACGACACATCCAGTGCCGTGCCCCGAATGCCCACTGTGGCGGTTTCAGTGAAAAACTTCACGTTGTTGGGCTCGGCTTTTGCAATTGTGCCAGTGACTGCCCGCACAGCGCCTTTCAGCAACTTGAACGAAGCCACTGACGTTTGTGGCGAAGCTGGGGCATAGCGATAAGCGGCCAATTGCATGCTGCTGCCGCCCGGCAAGGTTAAGCGGGTGGAATCAGCCATGCTAAGTACAGCAAATCCCCCTTCGGATACATCAACGGTGTCACCTGCAAACACAGCTGCACCCTTTTGCAAAGCTCGGCGTTTTCCTTCCGGTGACACGGCGGAGGTTTCACCGGTCATTTGGGAAACACGCCCGGCAACATCCGCATTGGAGGTATTTGTTACTGTCGCCTTGTCAGACTCGCCTTTGGCCAAGCGAACGCATTCATCGCCTTTGCACAAACGCGCCGTAAAGTCGGTACCGCGAATACCAATGGTGGCTGTTTCACTTTTCAGTGCAAACGCATCAGCGCTGCCCCGCTTGCCGATCAATCCTGTCAAGGTGCGCAAACCGCCCTTAACCAGCTTGAACTCGGCTTTGTCTGCAATGGGTTGCTCAGGTTGATACTCGTAATTTTCAACCACGAAGCGCGTATTCGGGCGCAAGGCCACTTGCGTGGTGTCAACAAATTCCAGCACCGTGGTACTTTTCGCCTGCGTGTTGATAATGTCACCAACATTCAACTTGGTGCCGACCCCGGCGAATTTGTTTTTGCCATCGGCGGTTTGCAGGTTCACCAAACCGGTGACCACCTTGATCATTCCCACCGATGGTTTGCCGGACTGGCCCGCTGACTGGCCAACGCCAGGCACCAGGTCTTTGGCCTGGACATTCTGCGCCAAAACCGGGCTGCACAAGCCGAGCGAAAGTGCCATCAACGACGCACCGAACAATGAACGAATATTGAGGATTGAGTTGTACATGTTGGCGGCCCTCATTTGCACACCGCCGAAGCACGTTGAGGATCACTTTGCGTGCTTTGAAGTTCAATGTCATTGGACTGCTGGGAAACAGTGGTGCCTGCTGTACTTTGATTGGCCACTTCAACTGCCTCCTCTTCCTGGGTGGATGTTGTGGTGCTTGAACTGCTGGTACTGGACGACTGCGTGGTTGTTGTGCTGGGTGGCGGGGTGAATGCCTGGTCCAGGTTCTGGTTAATCGTTGAGGTGCTGGTGGTCCCAGTGCTGCCCGTTGCGATGGTGCCGGAACTGGCCTGCGCAATGGTGCTGGTGCTTAACTGCTGAATCGAGCTCAACGTACCGACCAAGGGATCCGAGAAGGAGTAACCCAAACCCGTGTTCAGTTTGGACACACTGCCAAAAACACCGTTGATGGAATTGGCCTCCAGGAACGCATATTGATTGCCGGCACCCAGATTGCCGCCGGAAATATCAATCAAATTTAATTGCCCTGCCAGGTTGGCGATGCCATTGACAACGATGCAATCAAAATCAACGCCCTTCACACCACCATTGCTTTGAATCTCAATGTCAATAACACTGTTTGCATCCAGGTTCAAATCACCATTGACGGTCATCAAGCCAGGCGATGCGCCCGGAATAATTCGACCGCTCTGTGCGTTCACATTGCCATTGACCGTTGCAAAACCGCGCAGGGCACCGCCATTGATGTTCACATTTCCAGTCAAGGTAGTTCCCGGCTGAACTGTTAAATTGCCTGCGGCCTGGCTGTATCCATTGCTGAATCCAAACAAACCGCCATTGAAGAACACATTCGATGCGTTGCTGAAACCGGAACCAAACTGAATGCTCTGTCCTGGGCCACCTGCGAAATTCAGCACACCCGTGCCGCTGTTCAGAATTGAGTTACCAAACAGCCCGGAACCCGTAAGGTTCAACATGCCATTGTTGGCAAAGGCACCCGCACCGGAAATGACACTGGCCAAGGTATATGAACCCGCATTGGTGATCGTGCCGCTGTTCACGATTGAATTGGAAATCAAGCTGCCGGAGCCATTGCCCAGAACCAGGTTACCACTGTTGCTCAACGTGCCTGTGCCTGTCAGCAAACCGCTCAATGTGTAATTGCCCTGCAATTCAAACAGGCCATTGTTTTCCACATTGTTGGAAATATTTTCGTTGCCCAGGTTACTTCCGAAGCGAACCGTGGAGGTTGGCCCATTCACAAGCGACTTGCCACTGACCAGGTCTGCGAATTTCACAATGTTCACACCCGACATGTATTTGATCGAGGTCGGTGTTTGAACCGCAAATTGCACACCACTTAAATCTGCACCGGTCACAAACGCCACGCCGCTGTTCGCGAGTGTGGGTTCGGGTGCGCCCAGCGTGCTCATCACCATGCCTGAATAGTTCAGGTTTTGAGCGACATCAAACTTCACGCAAATATCATTCACTGAACAGATCAGACTGCCCTGGGTAAGTGGATCGGGTGTGCCATCAATCACAAAAGAAGGATCTGCAAAGCCAGTCAACACGGTGGTGATTGGCGTTGAAAATCCATCGTAATCTTCGTATTCAGCAATGCCAACTGCCTCGGGTGTTAACTGGCCCACCGAAAAAACGGGGCGATCCGGCGGCGCGGTAATGCCAAGTTGCGAATAATAAAACGCCAGGCCCGCAGGCAGGCTGGACTGGTTTCCGGTAACGTTCAGACGGATGCCACTGCCCACATTCAGGGCCATCACATCGGGAACAATCGATACACTCAGCGGATCAAACACGCGCCGCGCCGCAAGGATCAAATTGCCCTGATGCCCGGAACTGATGGTGGCCGTGCCATCCAGATTGGCCACGCCTGACGGATCAGACTCCACCAACAGGAATGAGTCACCGCCCATGTTGATATTGGCGTTGTTCAACACCACAGGGGCGGTGGCCACACCGGTTTCATCTTGTGTACCCAGCAACAAAACGCTGGTTGGCGACATATTGATGGTTGTTGTGACCTCCGTGTTTCGCAACTCCAGAAATCCATCTGGCACGATATTCAAGGAATTGGTGGTGCCCGCGCTGGACAACAGGCCGCCTGAAATCACCAAATCATCGCCAATCAGAATATTGCCCTTGGCCAAGGGTGAGGTACTGGCCACGTTGGTTGCGTTGACTGCAGTGTTGTCCCAGAAACCTTCTGCCGCAAGGCGGCCGCCGTTGCTGCGGTTCACGCCATACAAATCGGCGGATGTAAACTTGCCTGTGAGTACAATCAGGGAATCAGCACCGTTCACACTCAAGGCGCCGCCAGTGGTTGACAAATTGGCGCCAGCAAGCCGAACGCGCCCGCTGTTTACCGTCAGGGTGCCATTGAAATCAAGGTCAACCAAAGACCCGAAATCAGAACTCGGGGATTCGGAGGACTGAAATCCGCCAATTCGCAAGGCTTTTCCATCACCGCCCGCATTCACACGAATGTCGGCTGCCTCGACCACCATGGTACTGATGGGCGTGGCGATCGACACCTCCGAGGCAAAGTTGAAGTTTGATGAATTGGTCCCAATCAAGTTGAAGTAACCATTGGACTCAACAATGACAGGTGCATCAAGCCTGCCATCAAGCCCGGTAATATCCAGTGTCGCGCCGCCACTGCTTGCGGAACTTGGCGCAACTTCAAGAAACTGGGCGGGCTGCAAAAACACTTCTTCGGATGATGCTGAGCCATCCATGATGATGCGCGCGCCCTGCTGCGCGACGAACTGCCCATTGGTACTGGAAATGTAGGCGCCAGTTTGCTTCGGCTCGATCGGGACAATACCCACAGAAGAAGCAAATGCACGACCCAAACCAAGATAAGCAGAAGAGCCAATCCGGATTTGTGAAGTTGAACCCATGCCCAAGGATTGCAAATTCACATTGTTGAAACCAGATCCAATGTTCAAGCTGCCATTCAGGTTGGTGTCAACGCCATCAAGAAACGCGCTGCCACCGAATGCATTGGTCACCACGTTGAACGTGCCATTCAGCGTGCCCTGTCCATACTGCATGCCCGCACCAATAAGATTCAGGGTGCTTGCCGACGTGGCTGCCAGGTTCTGAACCAGAAAAAACCCGGAAGAGGATGAACCAGTGCTTTCACCAAAATTGATGGTGCCAGCATTGGCGTTCAGTTCGAAAATATCCGCAAACCCGGCATTGAAGTTGATGGTTCCACTGGAAACAAGCCGATTCACACTGAGGTAGGGCGTTGACTCAAAAGTTTGACCCGGAAAAATTCTTGAGTAAGAAGATACGGCACTGCCCGCATCCACGGTCAAGGAACGCGCAGTCAAGGAGTTATACGACAAGTTTCCCTGGACGGGCGTCAGCAAATCAAAGTCATCAAGACCCACCCGAATGTCGGTTTCCGGAATGGATGTACCGCCAAAGGCGTTGATTTCATTGATTGCCAGGCTGGCACCCAGTACATTCAACTTCACTGGTTTGTCTGGCCCAACGAACAGAGTGGCCTCGGTAGAAGGATCCAGTGCAACCGCGCTGCTGACGACAATTCGATTCAACACCAAGGGTCCGCTTGTTCCAGTGCCGTTCATGCCTGAAAGCAAATTGACTCCGTCAAGCGGCAATTGCCCCACGGTGTTGGTTGGCAACACACTGCCACCAATAACTTCATACGGGGCCAGGATCAAACTGCCCGAATTACCCAAATACAAGGGTGCATCCACATAAACAGGTTTTGCAATGTCGTAGCTGACAAACAAATTGAAACCATCGAACGCAGTTTGGCCCGGTTGAAGACCTATGGCAGCGTCAATATTGATCTCGCCTTTGGCTTGTAGAAAAAGTTCTGGCGTAACACCAGCAATGGACGACAGATTCTGATCAATCAACACCGGTGCTGAGAAGGTCAAATTACCATCACCCGGCTGAATACCAGTTGTGTAAATTTGCACAAATCCATTGCTTTCCAAGCCTGAAACAACTGTGCTTGCAAGCAAATACGATTCTGTGGGGGAGAACGTCGACGAAATGTCATCGGTGGAAAAAAACGGGCTTTGTGAACTGTTTTCCAGGTTGAAACCACCTTCTGGAATTTGATCCACAATCGTCAAATTTGCGGGGTCGATCAACCACTGCCCGGCTTCACCGTTGGGTGCAGAGGTGTTCGCCGCCACATTCACTGCCAGGCTTTCTTTGCCAGACGTTTCAATCCGACCGCCATTACCGCCCAGCGTACCACCCTTGGCTTGCACTTCAGAATCAACAACCGTGTGCCCATCGGCCCACACCACCACTTCGCCACCGTTGCCGTTGGCTGTGGCATTGGCAGAAATATGCGTGTTCGCCTGCACCACTGTTTGCTGCGCGTTGGCCAGTGTTTCGTCCTGCCCCTGCCAGCCGCCACCGATGTGAACAGTACCACCGCCAGCCGCGCCATCTGCGGACACGCGTGCGCCGTCCAACACAGCAACACGTCGACCTGTGATGTCAATTTCGCCACCTGTACCGCTTTCGCTTTCGGCCAGTACTTGGCCACCCACCAGCGCATCGCCCTGTGCAATGAAGCGGATTACGCCGCCCTGGTCCACTTGCGCGCCTGTGGCCTCAACCACACCGCTGTTTTTCACCAAATGCGAAAACAGGGAGGCATTTTTGCTGATGATCTGGCCCAGGTTCACTGCTTTGTCGCCGTCTTTCACGGTCACAGACAAACCAATCGTGGGGTGCTTCAGGTCAACAATGGTGACGCTGTGGCCAGCCGCCAGCAGCACTTCACCATCGGCATGAATAATGCCGCTGTTCTCGATACTGGGGGCCAGCAATACGATGGAGCCACCAGAATGCGTGGTCAATGTCCCTTGATTCACGATGCCGCCCGCTGTGCCATTCGCATCGTTGAAACGCAAGTGACCATTCAACAAATCGATGTCAGAAGCAGCCAGGGTACTGGCCAGAAAACCGGCTGTGTCAATCACAGCACCCTGACCGAAGAACACACCGGCCGGGTTGATCAAAAACACTTGCCCGTTGCTTTGCAGGTTGCCAAGAATTTGCGACACTTCCCCGCCAGTAACACGGTTGAACACCTGGCTTGCAGCGTTTTGCTGAATGAACTGGGTGGTTTGCCCTGCGTCAATATTGAACTGTTGCCAATTCAAAATGGCACCCGGCGTGTTCGTGATCTGCATCAGGTTGCCAATGGTTTGCGCGGTGGCTTGCCCGGCCGCCACCGACATGCCCGTGGGGTTGGCATAGCTTGGGCTGGCAATTGCCATGGCCACACCAAACGCCACTGCCTTGCGTCGGAATTGGGTGCCAGATGCTGCGTTTGAAAGACGATTGGATTTCATGGTGTCTTTCCTTACAGGGAGGTGAGAAAGGTGAAATGCAACATCACATCACCATGCGGTTGAATGGGTACGCCTGACACCACAGTGGCCAGATCGACACGGAACTGGTGCTTGGGCGAGAATGCAAATCGGGCACCTATGCCATACGACATCAAGTGGGGCTCGACCGGTGAACCAAACACTGGGTTGTTGAATTTCAACTGTGCGGCCTCAACAAAGGCAACGTATTGCAAACGCTCAAATATCTTTCCGAACAAATTCGCAATATTTGGCCCCAACAGCTCAAGTGATTGACGCATGCCTTTGTCTGCCGACAGCACCCGCTCTTCAAATCCGCGCACGGAGTAAACGCCACCGGCACCAAACTGCTCACCCGGGATCAGGGAATAATCGGTGTGTTGAACATCAAGCTGTGCGGTCAAACGCCAGCCCCCACCCACAGGTTCAGACCAGCTTGCATTGGCACGGATCACGTCGAAGTTCGCTTCAGCTTCCGGATTCGTCATGCTGTATTGCGCGGTTGAATTGTTGCCGCCAGTGACGTAGTTCTTGAAATAGCCAATTTGAAAAGCCCGTTGGCGGGCATCCTGGGTTTCGGTCAAGGCGTATGAAATACCCACAGGTCTGCTTTCCAGCTCGGGCACCAAACTGGGACCCGCCCCGTTCAACTGAACCTGGCTGACAAACTGTTTTACTTCATGTGAAAAAGTAAGCCGCGCGTCGAACCCCGCCAAACGGTCCAGCAGCTTCACCCAGCGAATGGCAGCAGTGGTACCAGCACCGGCAACCGACACCGAACTGGAACCCACACTTAAATTGCCGGCATCCACGTTGGAATCGCTGTAGGCCAACTCGAGCATGGAATCGAGCGCGTAAAACGGTACCTTGTAATTCAGGCCGAATACTTCCACATCAGACCAGCGACCGGGCGATGTGACGTACTGAAACGAGGCCATGTGACCTTGGTTGAAGGCATTGTTGTGTTGCAGGGCCAAGCCCATGCGGAAATCGCCCGTGGCATTGGTACCCGAGTTATCAAGTGTAAGATACGCGGCAAGCGGAGGTTGATCAGACACCTGCACCTTGGCATCGACCAAGCCGGGTTTGTTGCTGGGTTCCAGCCGCACACGGACAATTTTCGCGGGATTGTCATTGATCAAACGCAGGTTTTTGTCCATCTCCACGGTGTTGATCAAGGCACCGGGCTGCAACACCACCAGGCTTTCCTGAATGGATTCCGCAGTGAAGTAATCATTGCCTGCAATGGTGACCACGTCCAGACGGGCATCAACAATTTGCAGTTTCAGCTTCTCGCCGGGTTGAATTTCCTGTTCCGGGATCAATACCCGAACCACTTCGAAACCCGCTTCGGCATGCAGTTGCTCAACGGCGGAAGTAGCAGCCCGCAAATCAGAAAACGTGATTTCCCGACCTGAAAAACCGTTGAGTATCGACATGACCTGGTCGCGGGGAACCAGCTCCGGGCCGGCAATTTCAAAGCCCGACACGCTAAAACTGGGTTCCTTGTAAGGGTCTGAGAACGGGCGACTGCCTGGTTCTGTAACATCAGAAGCACTTTGCGCGTGCACCAACTGGGGGCGCGCGAAAACCAACAGCACCACGGCACAGGCGACTGCGGATAATTTGAATTTCATAGAATTGTAAAGCAACCGTTAAATGTTGAAAATCATCCCGGCCGATAGAATGCGGAGCGGCTGGCTTCCCGGATACTGCTGTAACTCTTTTTTAATCTGGTCATGTTCCCTGGGTTTCAAATGACTGATCCAGACTTCACATGCCACATTTAGTTTTTGAAGCTCGCCAAACAGTAAACTTGGACACAAATGCTTGGCCAAGTCTGCAAGCCACTTTTCCTTGTCAGGAAATGCAGCTTCGATAAAAAAATAATCTACCTTTTTTGACTGGTTGATAAGAGAAAACAGTCGGTCTGTTCGATGGGTATCACCCGAGAAACACCACCCACCAGAGGGAGTAAACAAAAACACGCCCACTGCCGGCACGGTGTGATCCACTTCAACCGTCTGAATACGTCGCTCACCGAAAGTCAACACCTCCTCAGGCTTTATCTCAACATACTCCATCATGGGGTTTTCTGCTGAAGGAATTTTTGAGAAGTCAGGCCATATTTCCTCATTGAAAATATGTTGCTGCAAGGCCCTAATTGTGGGGAGGGTCGCATAAACCTGCAAAGGCTTGGTTCGGCCAACGCCCACGGTGTCTATTAAAAAGGGCAAGCCGCAGATGTGGTCAAGGTGGGAATGGGTGATCAAGACATGATCAATTTGCTCGAGGCGCGCGAAATCCAGTTCGCACAGACCTGTTCCGGCGTCGATCAGGATGTCGTTGTCAATCAGGAAACTGGTGGTTCCTTGTCGGGGAATACCGATACTGCCGCTGCAACCCAACACCTCTACCGTAGAGTGTTTTTGCATCAAAGCCTCGTAAGAATGACGACTGCGTTATTATGTAGTTTTATGGAGCAAGCCAAGTATATCCGGAATTGCCTTTCGCCCAGCCTCATAGCCCAAAGTCACAATCTCTTCGCGGCGCTCAAATTCCATCAAACCAATGTTTTCAATGGGTGGTTGTACATACAAGTCACTGATTACCCGTGCTTGCCTGGACTTTTCAATACCACCCAGTTCAATGACCCGCATCAGTGACTTCATCATACTGGGCATTTGTACGTTGCTCTCATCAACCATGTGGGCGGTAATGTCTTCCTCCAGCCCCACATCGACTGTTAAAACCTTCTGTGCACCCCGGGCGCGCATGCAGTCCACGGGCACGTTGTTCACCAAAGCACCGTCCACCATCACATGCCGACCCGCCATGAAAGGCTCAAAGAACACCGGAATTGATGTGCTGGCGCGTACGGCTTTCCACAATGGGCCTTGTTCGAAAAGGAACTGGTTGCCTGTGGTCAGGTTGCAACTGATTGCGAAAAACGGAATGGGTTGATCTTCGATCAACATGTCGCCAAAGGCATTGCGATACAGTTCATCCACAGCTTTGCTTTTGACAAAACCATGTTTTGGAATCCAGTAATCGCTTAGTTTGAATGGCAGGCCTTTCTTGAAACTGGCGGCCAAAGCCTTACCGACCTCGGCTGCAGTGCGGCCCGAAGCGATCAACGCCCCAACCAAGGCGCCCATGGAGGTACCCCCCACGGAATCGATCACCACGCCCGCCTCCTCAAGGGCTTGATAAAAGCCCGCATGGGCAAAGCCACGCGCACCACCCCCACCCAACACCAAACCCAATGTCAAGCCCAGGATATGACGAGCCACCCGCGCATTGTCTGCATGGTGCCCCCGCCGGATGTGGAGCAACTTGAACCCGGTGCCAAACGTTTCGCGAATGCGTTGCGCAACAGACTGCTCCACCCAGGATGCTTCATGCACCAACACCATCCACACTGGCAAATCCGTATCGGCCAATTGCAGTTGTGCCTTCACAATTTCGCAACTTCGTGCGTCATTCAAGGTGCTGGCGCAAATCATGAGCACCATGCAATCCAGTTCTTCAATCAATTGGTCATTCAAGCATGCCAGCGGCTCGCCTTGAATCATCTCGACGACCCAGCTTGCCGGGCTGGCCGAGTTGCCACCGGGTATTTCCTGAAGATTTTTTCTTAGCCGCAACTCGCAATGCCGGGCCATGGCAGACTGAAAACCTTCTACCGCCTGTGCGCTGAAACCATCAGGCCTGACAAAAGATTGAAACAAAATGAACTGGTGTTGTTTAGAAGGGCCGCTGTAGCCCAGCTCACGCTTGAAACGCGACACAAGAAGGCGGATCAGGTGGTGATAGACAGAACGACTGAATTCGCCGAATTTCTCCAGCGCAGCCTGATCAATTTCAAGCAATACGCTGTCTCGCCGGGCTGAAATGCTCAAGGTTCTGGGGGCCAGATCAAAAAAACCAAGCTCGCCAATCATTTCACCGGGATAGAAAGCCAGGGTCAGGTCAATGTGCCCATCAGGGCGAATTCGCTGGCCTTTCAACTGGCCTTGCAACAGCAAATAAAAATGATGGCTGGCCTCACCTTGACAAAACAGTGTTTCACCGCGGGGCAGGCGGATCAAATTGGCCAAACTTATCAGTTGCTCGGCTTCATCAAGCCGAATGTCGAGCTTCTTCGACAAAAGCTCGATGGCGTGGCTTAGTTCTACAACTGGCAATCCAGCAGGGTTGGACAAAGGTGCACCGTGGCGTAAATGGTTTGTCATGATGGTAGCAAACTATTCACGAACAAGGCACGCCCACCGTGAGGCCCCCCCCCCCTGCGCAATCAGTCAACGGTTCAAGAATCCCTTCAAGGCGTCTTTCACTTTCTCCTCAGCCTTGCTTTTCAGCTCTTCTTTCTTCTCGTCAATTTTGGGTTGTAATTTGGCCTTTGCTGCATCTTTGGCCAGGTCTTTGAACTGCAATTCCCATTGCACGCCGGTGAAAGGACCAAACAAACGCACGGGCACCGTGACGCCGTTCAAACCCGAATCAAGCGTTTTGCCCCCTTGCCCGGTGCTTGTGGCCACCACCGTGGCGCGTGCAAGGTAATCCAGGGTGTTTTTCACCAAATTCACCTGACCAGCGCCACCAATCCGGAACAATGGGGCCATTACATTCAAGTCGTTCGAGGTGGCCACGCCATCATTGATGTCAAAGCTGACCGCCAGTGAACTGAAATCCGTTTTTTGTGTGCTGTCGGCTGTCTGGGTTGCATTGCTTCCGCTGCTCAAAAGCGATTTGGCATTGCGGAATTTTTCGGCCAGATTAATGCCCTTGATTGCGCCATCTTGCAAGCTGACAGAAACCTTGCCATCCAGTGCGGCTTTCATTTGATTGACAGTGTTGCCAGTGGTGCGGATGTTGATGCCCACATTGCCCCTGCCTTCGGCCATGTCTTTGTCGAGCAGCGCCTTGATAAGCGGTTGAATTTGAACCCCGCTCATGTTCTGGTTGACAGTCACGGTTTGTGTATTGGCATCGGCGGTGATCACGCCGCTGGTGGAGCCGCCGTACAGCCTGGCGTCGAGTGGTGAAATGGTCAATTTTCCACCGCGCGCCACTGCCTTGGTTTTCAATCGACTGGCCTGAATGTTGGATACTTTCAATTCACCAATGCTGGCAGTCACGTCCAGGTTCAAATTGCGCAGGGGGCTCAAATCCACAGGGCTGTCTTTGGGTTCAGCACCTCCGGTTTTTGAAGCAGTTTCAGCGGGCGTTTTCTTCGGTGGCAACAGCGCATCAATGTCCAGTTTGTCCGCATTCAACACCGCTGTGATGGCTGGCTTTGCAAAATTCTTGACCGCTGCCTTCAAATCAAATGAAGTAGCCTCGAACTTTGAATTCAAATTCAGCTCGGCCGTTTTCTCGGTGTTGTTCACTTCGAGGCGCCCAGCCAAGGGCATGCTGGCTGATTTTTTGGGCAATGCAGGGTCTTGCACATCCAGTTGCCCGCTAATGTTTCTCAATTCAATCAGTTGGCTTTTCATGTTCACACTCAAGGGGCTGGCCAGCTTCAAATTCACGGTGCGCTCGCCCTCCACCAGTTTCACCGTGGTGTCCAGGGCAGCGGCAACAGACTGCTTCAGGTTGCCTTCCAGCTTTGCCAAAGCCACGGTGGCATTGATGGTGCGTGTGGCCTGTTTTAAATTGGCCTTGAAATTGAAGGCTTCGCCACGCGCAACCGTTTCGCTCAATTCCAGCGAGGGTGAATTCAAGCTGACATCAAATGCCCCCACATCGGGCAACTGTCCTTTGGCTTTGGCATCCAGCGACTGGGCTTTCACTTCCAGCGTGTTGGGGTTCACGTTCAGGGTGCTGGCCTGCACATTCACATCGGCTTGCTGTTTGTCCAATTGCCCCAACACGGCCAGCTTCAAGTTCTCAAAATTGGCGTAAAGGTTTTCGCCCAAACCGAATTCAAGCCGCGTGTTCAGGTCAATGTTCAAATCAGCCTGTGGTTTGTTGGCTTTCAAATTGCCTTTCAAGGCAATGTCGGTGGGCACGCCGGGTTCAATCCGCCCGCTTTGCAAAGCGAAGTTGTTCAATGACGCTTCCAGCCCACCCTGCTTGTCCACATAATTCACATTCAGGTTTTCAAGCGCAATCGAATCGACCGAGAAATTCAAGGCTTGTTCGCCCCCGGCAGGCGTACCCTCCAGTTCCTCTTTCACTCCGTCGTTTTTCTCGGGATTGCTGAGGTCATCAAAATTAAACTTGCCATCCGCATTCTTGACAACATTCACGGTGACACCGGTGGCCTGTACAGCATCCACCACAATGTCGGAACGCAACAAAGGCAGCAGAGCCAATGAAATACTGACCTTGTCGGCTTTCAGAAATTGATCGGTACTTTGGAATTCAGACAAGGTGACGCCGTTCAAATCAGCACCAATGGAGGGAAACCACTTCAATTGCACAGGGCCGGTAAACGCAAGGTCACGTTGCTGCTTTTCCTTGACCACCGCACTGGCTTTGTTCAGCAAAGCCTGTTGGTCAATGGTATTGACCAAAATTGCTGCAGTGGCTGCCAAAACAAGCGGCACACCCACAACAATACCCACACCCCATGCAACTGCCTTCTTCATGGCAAACCTCCCTAAACTGCCTGTTCTTCGGTCGTCTGGCTGATCTTGCTCCACACACTTGGCCCCTTGGCCGCTTGTTCAATGTCGGCCAGGTAAGCCTGGTGCAAAGCCAATTCCTCTTCGGAAGGTTCGGGCTCAGGCAAATTCAATGCGCTTAACTTGATGCGCTCTACGCCATCGTCGTCATGGTGGGCATTCAAATCAATCACCAGGCTATCCTGGCCGCGTGTCATGGCCAGGTAAACTTCCGCCAGAATTTGCGAATCCAGCAAAGCGCCGTGCAACTGACGGTGGGCATTGTTTACGCCAAGGCGATCGCACAGGGAATCCAGGTTGTTGCGTTTGCCCGGAAACATTTCGCGGGCCATGCCCAGCGAATCGATTACACCTTCGACATAATCGGCCATCTTGCCAAGACCCACACGATCCAGTTCACCATCCAGAAACCCGATGTCGAATGATGCGTTGTGAATGATCAGGGTCGTGCCCTGCACGAAATCGAGAAAATCCTTGGCGATTTGTTTGAATTTGGGCTTGTCGGCCAGCATGTCATCGGAAATACCGTGCACCTGAAACGCACCTTCATCGACTGTGCGCTCGGGGTTGATGTATTGGTGAAAATGGTGGTCAGTCACTTGCCGCCCATTCACTTCGATACAGCCAATTTCAATAATCCGGTGACCCTGTCGAACTTCCAGGCCTGTTGTTTCGGTGTCAAGTACCACGTATCTCATTGTTTCATCACCTTTTCTACACCTTGATTGGCCAACGCATCGGCCTTTTCATTGCCAGGATTCCCGGAATGGCCTTTTACCCAGTGCCAGCGCACCAGGTGGCGCACGCTGGCTTCATCCAGGGTTTGCCACAAATCAGCATTTTTCACCGGCTTTTTGTCCGAGGTTTTCCAGCCATTCATTTTCCACTTGGGCATCCACTCCAGCACTCCTTTACGCACGTACTGGGAATCGGTGTACACGTCGATGCTGCAACGTTTCTTCAGGGCATTCAAACCTTCGATGACCGCAGTCAATTCCATGCGATTGTTGGTGGTGTTCAGTTCACCGCCACATAATTCCTTGGCATGATCACCCGACTGCAGGAACACGCCCCAGCCACCGGGGCCAGGGTTACCCTTGCACGCACCGTCCGCGTACATCACAACGGTGGCTATTCTCTGTTCTGTCAAAATTCGATCCTGTTGGCGTTATCCGCGGTCGCCTATTGTAGGTGTTTTATGCAGGGCCTTATTGGCCAAGGGTTTCAGTTGGCGTGCGGATACTTTTTTGTCTTTGAAGGCTGGGCCGATCAGGCGCATGCCATGCACACGTTTCACGGCACACACGAAATACACCGCGCCGCACACCGGCCACCAGCGGTCGCCCGCATGTTCCATAAAACCCATTCGGCTTAGCCCCCTTTCGGTGAAAGCCGGAAAGCGGTAGCAGGCAAAGCGGCCAAATTCTGGTTCGAATGACAGCAATTTCAACCAGTCTTTCAAGCGAATCAAGTGAATGGGTTCGCAACCTTGTGGCCACACGGGCGCCCAGCGCTTCAATGCTGCATGGCGCAGCCCCCACAGGGACATGGGGTTAAAACCGGTGATGACAACACGGCCCTCCGGCATCAACACGCGCTCAACTTCACGCAACAACTGATGTGGGTCTTCGGAAAACTCCAACACATGCGGCAACACCAGCATGTCAAGGGACTGGCTCTCGAACGGCAATTCTTCAAACTCGGCGAAACAGTCGGGCTGGTACACAGCCATGCCGTTTTGCGTGCTGGCCACCAGACCTTGCTGCACGTAAGCCTTGTGCGGAATGCGGTTTTCCTTCAAACCATCTACCAGCCGCGTGCCCAACTGCACTGCCCTGAACCCGAAAATATCCGCCACCAAGGAGTCAATCCAGTGTTGCTCACGTGCTGTGAAGTACCTGCCAGCCGCTGTATTCAACCAGGCATCGAGTGCTACCATTTGGGCTTGTGATTTAGTCAATTCGTTCAGGGGTTCAGATGGAATCATTCAAGTCTTCTCAAGTTTCTAATTGGTCGGTCTACGGCATTCCGGCCTTTCAAGACAACTACCTGTGGGCAATCGTGCATGAACCAAGCAAGGCCTGCGTGGTGGTAGACCCCGGTTGTGCCCGTTCGGTTCAAGGTTTTCTTGATTCCCACAGCTACCATCTTAGCGGTATTTTGGTGACCCATCACCATTTGGACCATGTGGGCGGAATTGATCAACTGTTGAAACAGAACGGAAATGACCTTCCCGTGTACGGCCCTGCTTCCGGGCGTGTGGCACAGGTAAACCACCCCGTTAAAGAAGGTGACGTGCTGGATATTCACTGCCTGATGGCCAAGGTGCTGGAAGTGCCGGGCCACACGGTGGATCACATTGCCTATGTCATTGAGCTGAAAGACACCCTGAACAGCAACGATGTGTGGATGTTTTGCGGCGACACCCTGTTCTCGGGTGGGTGCGGTCGGCTTTTTGAGGGCACGCCCCGGCAAATGCATGAATCCCTTCAAAAACTCAACCAATTTCCGGCAAACACCCGCATTTACTGCGCCCACGAGTACACCGAGTCAAACATGCGCTTTGCACGGGCCTTCGCACCGGGCTCCAGGTCTATTGAAGAACGTGAAATTGAAGTACGCAAAATTCGGGAGAAAGGCTTAAGCACAATTCCGACAACACTTGAAATCGAACGATGCAGCAATTTGTTTATTAATGCGAAAAACCCCATTGAATTCAAAGAGATACGCGAAGCAAAAGACAGCTTCTGAACCCGCACAATATTTCACACTATTTAACAAAGAAACTTGTTTGAATTAATTCAAGGGGTATCACCCGATCCTTACCTTGGGCTAACTCTCGATTGACCACAGAGAAAGTTCGACATAGCATGCACGTTCCTTGTTCATGATGCCCGACCGGGCAGCGATCCATTTGAAAAACAGTTCGTTCGCCCACGGAATAATTTACAGCCCAAAGCCAGGCAGGTTTGTCGGCACCCTGGGCTTTCAAGGGTTTGTGGCAAGCGTGTTGCTGGCATTCACTGTCAATGTCAGCCACGCCAACAACGAAGTGGCCTTGAGTGCAGAGAATGTTGAATCCGGGGAAGCTCAACTGTTTGGCTTGATTTCGCCGAACTCACCCCTCGAACTTAAAATGTCTGGCCCGCCAGAACTGATCACGCTCGACTTCAGCGCAGAACCCACCGATGTGTGGTCAGAAATTCGAAAAAATCTCTCGATTCCAGACCTCGACAACCAAGCAGTGGTAGTACGCGAACGCGCCCTGCTGAAAAACAAGCGAATGGTGACCGCCATGCTGAAGCGGTCCGAGCCCTATATTTACTTCATTGCACAAGAATGCGAGAAGCGCGGTATGCCTTCCGAGCTGGCGCTGTTGCCGTTTATCGAAAGCCAGTTCAACCCGCTTGCACGTTCGCCTTCAGCGGCCGAAGGCCTGTGGCAGTTTGTGCCCAGCACAGGGCGGCAGTTCGACTTGAAACAAAACAAGTGGGTGGATGAAAGGCGGGACCTGGTGGCCTCCACCCGGGCCGCGCTGGATTACCTGACCTACCTTTATGACATGCACGGGGACTGGCACCTGGCCCTGCTTTCCTACAACTGGGGGGAAGGCTCTGTATTGAAAGCCGTTAAAAAGGCACAGGAGGCGGGGCTGGAACCACTGATCGACAACCTGGACCTGCCGCTGGAAACGCGCCATTACATTCCCAAACTGCAGGCATTGAAAAACCTGATTCAAAGCCCTGAACGTTTCGGCATTGCCCTTCCCAAATTTCCGAACAAACCCTATTTCGCTGAAATCAAGCGAACTTCAGATGTAGACCTTCGGGAAATTGCGCGCCTTGCCGGGGTTGAACTGGAGATGATCCGCAAACTGAACCCGGCATTGAACCAGCCGGTTTTGTACGCAGCCCACAGCAACACCTTGCTGATACCCGTCGAACACTCTGCCAAAATTCAAGCCAGCCTGAAAGCCTACAAGCCTGCGAAAAATTACCGCAGTTACGTGGTGAGGAAAGGCGACACTTTGAGTGAAATTGCCCAGCAGTTTGCGGTGCGTATAAAGGATCTGCAACGCATGAACGGCCTTGGCAAGAAAAAGCTCATCAAACCGGGCATGAAGCTGACCATTCCCGACACGCCAAAACCGGAAAGCTGGGAGTCCTAGCAAATTTACAGAACGGGCGCAGCGTTGATCAACTGGCGTGTGTAAGCATGTTGTGGGTTGGCAAAAAGCAGTTCCGCCGAGCCGCGTTCAACCACATCACCATGCCTTAAAACCACCACCTCGTCGGCCAAATATTGCACCACTGCCAGGTTGTGGGTAATGAACAGCATGGCCACGCCAGTTTCATTTTGCAGGCGTTTCAACAGGTTCAGGATTTGGGCCTGAACCGACACATCCAAAGCCGATGTGGGTTCATCGCATATCAAAATTTTCGGTTCCGAAACCAAAGCACGCGCAATCGCGATGCGTTGGCGCTGCCCACCCGAGAACTCGTGCGGAAAACGCGTCAACACTTCGTCAAGCATGCTGACCTGTTCGATCACCCTCAAAACACGGGCCTTGCGGGCCGCAGCATCCAGATCAGGTCGCAGGCTTAACAGTGGCTCTTCCAGAATTTCGGCGATGCGGTGGCGCGGGTTCAGCGACGCAAAGGGGTCTTGAAACACAAACTGGATTTTCGAACGCCAGCCTTGTGGCCCACGCTCGGGCCATTGGCGAAGCGGACGCCCTTCCATCAGCACATCGCCCTGCACCTTGGCATTGCTGCCCAGCAGCCCCAACAAGGCACGTGCCGCCGTGGTTTTTCCTGACCCCGATTCGCCCACCAACGCCACGGTGCGGCCTTGCAACAGGGTGACATCAAGCTTGTTCAACACGGGCTTGAAATGTTTGCGCAACAAACCGCCTTTTTCCGGGTAAGCCACGGAAAGCGACACGGTTTGAAGCACCACTTTGGATAGGCTGCCAAATGTGCTTGCATCGCGGACATTCGCGTTGACCGAAGCTGGTTTTTGAAACGACAAATCGGCGTGGTAGAAGCAACGCACTTCATGGCTTGCAGTGGCCATGAACAACCCAGGTGTACTTTGCGTACAGTTTTCCTGTACGTGCATGCAACGGGCTGCGAACCTGCAACCAGGTTGTGGGTTGACCAGCGAAGGCACCCTGCCCTCCAGGGCGTACAAAGCCTGACCACGCTGCGCCTGACTGGGCAGCGATTTCACCAAGGCGTGTGCATAGGGATGACGCGGGTTTGCAAAAAATTCGGCTGTGCTGGCTTTTTCAACCAGTTGGCCCGCGTACATCAAGCCCACGGTGTCGGCCATTTGCTTCACGATTGCAAGGTCATGCGTAATCAACAGCATGGCCATGCCTTGTTCTCGCTGCAAGGTTTTCAACAGTTCAAGAACTTGCGCCTGAATGGACACGTCCAGCGCCGTGGTGGGTTCATCGGCAATCAGCAAGTCTGGTTTCACACACAGCGCCATCGCGATCATCACGCGCTGCTTTTGCCCACCCGACATTTCAAACGGAAACTGCTGCAAACGCTTTTTGGGCTCGGGAATGCCCACATGGGCCAGCCAATCCTCGGCCTCTTGCAGCGCCTGTGCCTTGCTGGCACCGGTGTGCAGGCAAATCATTTCTGTAAGCTGGTCGCCCACTGTCATCACCGGGTTCAGGCTGGTGCCAGGTTCCTGAAAAATCATGGAAATGCGTTTGCCGCGCAAGGAACGCATGGCGGTTTCGCTGATGCGCAACATGTCCGTGTTTGCGCTGCCATCACTTAAGCGCACCTGCCCAGCCACAATTGCCCCGCTGTCTGGCAACAGGCGTGCAATGCTGAGCGCTGTCATGGACTTGCCACAACCAGACTCGCCCACCAGCGCAAAGGTTTGACCTTTTTCAATTGCCAAGGACAAATCATCCAGCGCATGAACCCAGCCTGCTTCACTGGCCAATCGCGTGCTTAGTCCGTGGATGTCGAGCAAACCCATATGCCTACACCCTTACCAAAGATTGTTTCAACTGACGTGCGCGGGGATCAAACGCATCACGCACTGCATCGGCAAACAGATTGGCCGACAACACCAGCAACAGCATGAACACAAAGGCAGCGGCAAGGCTCCACCACACAACCGGTTCACGGCTTAATTCAAGGCGGGCCGCATTGATCATGGTGCCGTAACTGAAGGTGCTGGGGTCGACACCCACACCCACATAACTAAGCACCGCTTCAGCCAGCACCAGGCCGGAAAAATCCATAACCATGGCGATCAAAACAAGGTGCATCAAGTTCGGCAGCAAATGCGAAAACAAAATTTTTGCGCTGGACACCCCACTGGCGCGTGCGGCCAGAATGTAATCCTGTTCGCGCATTTTCAGCACTTCGCCACGCATCAGGCGAGCCAGGCCTGTCCAGCTGGTCAAACCCAAAATTGCACACAAAAAGAAAAGCCGCAGGTCTGCTTTCTCAATCGAGGATGCAAAGGCTTCCGGATTCGCCTCCAGGGCCACCTGCAACATCAACACAGTGGCGGCAATCAGCAACACCGAAGGGATGGAATTCAATGTGGTGTAAATGTATTGAATCACGTCATCAACCCAACCCCTGAAATAACCAGCAGCCAAGCCCATCGCAATGCCCACAGGCAGGGTTAACAAGGTGGTCAGCAAACCAATCAGCATGGCCGTGCGCAAGCCTTTCAATGCGATGTACAGCACGTCCACACCCACTTTGTCGGTGCCCAGAACGTGGTAAGCCTCGGCCCATTTCCACACCACACCGCCGATGACACACAGCGCGAACAGGGTCCACACCACTGCGTGATAAGCCCCGCTGCCTTTGAATACGCCAATGCCGTTTTGCTGTTCTTCATGTGCCATGGCCCTACGAATAACCCACAAGGCTGTCAGGAAAAATGCCCACAACACTGCGCCACCCAAGGCACCCTGATAAGCACGCTTGCTCAAGTTCTGGGCTTTGTCGTTTTCAGAAGCCAGATGCGCGCCGCCAAACTGCAGGCGCGGGTAATCGCGCACCGGTTTGCCGTTCACTTCCATGGTTTCCTTGCTTAAGGCACGTGTGGCCAAGGGGGCTGAATAGGATTTTTCACGCTCGTAGGCCAAAGGGCCAAGCGCCACATCAAGCACGGAAATGATGGGGCTGGCGTATCGGCTTTGCTGCGCAGAATTCAAACGCAGGTGCACGCTGTCCAGCAAGGTGATAATGACCGCCAGTAACAGGATCACCAAACTGGCGCTGGCAATTTTCGATTGGAACACCAGGCCCCACGAGGCGCGCGCAAGCGGGTTTTTGATCACCGACCTTGCATACGCCAACACGCCAAAGACGAGCAACCAAATTAAAACATCGGTCAGCAAAAAGGTGGGCATCATTGGCCTGTGCTCCTTAAGCCAACCGGACCCGAGGGTCCGCAATGGTGTAGGCAATGTCAGTCAAAATCAAACCCACGAGGTAAAGCACAGAACCGATAAATACCATGGCGCGCACAATTGCAAAGTCTTGCGACTGAATGGCCTCGATGGTGTAACTGCCCAAACCGGGAATGCCAAAAAATGATTCGGAAATTAGCGAACCCATGAACAGCAAAGGGATGACTGTGACCGAGCCAGTGAGAATCGGAATGAGGCCATTGCGCAGCACATGCCGCCCCAACACTTGTACCTCGGAGAGGCCCTTGGCACGTGCAGTGCGCACGTAATCCTTGTTGATTTCTTCAAGGAAAATGGTGCGGTACCAGCGTGTGCCGCCCCCCAGGCCACTGACCACGCCGATGATGACGGGCAGAATCAGGAAACGCCATGCTTCAACGCCAGAGTCGTACCCGGAAATGGGCACCAGCGCCAGGGTTTTGGAGAACAGATATTGCCCACCGATAATGTAAAACAAACCGGAAATGGACATGGCCAACACGCACAGCACCACACCGGTTAAATCCAGGTAGGTGCCCCTGAAAAATGTCAGCAACAGGGACAGCACAATGTTTAAAAACAAACCGAGAACAAACACGGGAACAGCCAAGGCCAAGCTGGGCCCCGCCCGCTTTGCAATTTCACTGGCAATGTTGCGGCCGTCATCGGAACTGCCGAATTCACCCACAAACATGGGCACGGATTTTTGAAAGAAAATGGTTTCGCCCACCTTGCCCAAGCCTGCGGCTTCGCTGTTAAACAGAAGTGGCAAATCGTAACCGCGTTCGCGTTTCCATTGCTCAACCGATTCTTGCGCAACCCGCTTGCCACCCAGCGCCATGCGCGCCATGTCATCGGGGCTATTCACCTGAAAAAACAGCACAAAGGTAATCAGGTTCACACCGAGCAGCACCAAAAAACCATACAGCACACGGCGCAACAAATAATTGCCCATCAGCGGTGCCCCCCAGCAATATCAGCCAAGTCTTCACGAATACCCATGGCTTGCTCGCGGCGCTTCCACGCGGCCCAGGCGGGCCAAATAAACAGTGCCAGTGCAATCAACAACACAGGAATGGGCCACCAGTCAGGCTTGTTCCACACTTTGCGTGCAATATCGCGCCTTGCCGTATCAATGGTTTTGTATTTGATGCTGTTGCGGGCCAAATCGTTGGGCTTTACATTGCCCACCCACTCATGAATCAAACCGAACTGCTGTGGAACAAAGGCAAACAGCCAAGGCACATCGTCTTGCACAAGGTCTGTCATCTGCGAAATAATTTGCGCGCGTTCCTCATTGTTCGGCATGGTTTTCATGCGTTCGAACATGGTGTCGTATTGGGTGTTTGAATAGTTGGATGCGTTTTCACCGGCAGTTTTTGCGCGGCTGTTGGGGCCATACAGCAGGAACAAAAAATTCTCTGGATCGGGGTAATCTGCATTCCAGCCCAGAAAAAACAGTTGCGCATTGCCCTTGCGGATTTTTTCCTGAAAACGGTTCCAGTCTGTGGCGCGAATGTCCAGCTGCATGTTCAACTTGGCAAACTGTTTGCGGTACCAGTCAAAGCGTGCTTTGTCGCCGGGGCCACCGCCCGTGGTGTCCAGTGCCAAGGTTAAGGGTTGCCCTGTTTTCGAGTCCATGCCGTTCTCGTAACCGGCCTGCTTCAGCAAGGCCAAGGCTTCTTCAATCGGCTTGCGAACCGGTTTGCCCGCCACGATGTTGTAAACCTGTGAGTTATAACCTGCCTCGCCTTCCTCGAACCCAAACAGGCCCGGCGGAACTGGGCCATGTGCAGGCACGGCTCGACCATTTGTGAAAATCTGCGAGAACTCTTCCCAGTCCACCGCAATGGCAATGGCCTGCCTCAACAATTTGGCGCGGCGAGCGTCTTCAGGTGAATTGCCAGGGCCAACCACAGGGTCAAGCCAATTGAATCCCAGATAAAACATGCTGGTCGAAAGCGAGGTTTCCAGGCGAATGCCCTTTTCTTCCATGTCTGCAGTCAGGGCTGCATCACCATCAGAACTGGCCCGAATGGCCTGATCAAAGGTATCTGCACTAACCCCGGATGTATCGTAATATCCCTGCAGAAATTTGTTCCAGTACGGGATGCCCTCTTTCTCGCGCGTAAACACAACCCGATCAATGAAGGGCATTGTTTTACCCGCGTCAGCCAGCAAACCTTTGACTTCATCTTCAGGTTCACCTTCACCTGGATACAACTCGCCCCGGTGATTGGGGTTGCGCGACAACACCATGCGGGAATTCGGGTCATTCTCGGTCAGCATGTAAGCCGCTGTGCCCACGGGCCACCAGTCCAGCACCAGGTTGTTTTCTACAAACCCTTTCTGGCTGTAAAAGGCATCTGCTTCCCAAGGTATGGGTGCGAAAAACGGCATGGCCAGCCAGTAAATAAACTGCGGGTATTTGCCATTCACGCGAATTTCCAGGGTGTGGTTGTCAATCGCCCTGGCACCGGGCAAATCGAATTTGCGCAAATCAAGCCAGGGCAAATCGGCAGTGGCTGGTGGAAATGTGTTGCCCGTTTCTTTCTGGATTTGCGCTTTCAACGCTTTGTCGTGTTCTTGCAAAGTTTTTGCAAGCTCTCCCAAACCGACCACATACGCACCCATGTGGCCAAGAATGGGCGACACAATCCGCGAACTGGCCAAACGCTTGATTTCATACACGTAATCGTGGGCAGTCAGTTCACGCGTGCCCTGTTTCTCGAACTGCAAAGGGGTGCTGTACTTGCGGGCTTCATCACCCAGCTGGTGGTACAGCAACTTGCCTTGGGTGTCTTTCGCAAAGGCAGGGTGCGGCTGGTACATAATGCCGGGCTTTAACTTGATGGTGTACACACTGGTTTTGACTGTATCCAGCGGCGCATCCTCGGGCAACACATCGCCTGCAACGTCCAAGTACACGGGTGTTGGCATTTCAGCGGCGGCCAAAGGCTCCAGCTGATAGGGGCGTTTCAGGTAATGGTACTGAAACAGCGGTTCGTAAATTTGGTAGGTGAATTCTGCTTCGTCAGAAGTGTAGGATTGCGCCGGATCCAGGTGCTTTGGGCGTGCAGTGAAGGCGGTGTAATGGGTGTTGAGTTTTTTGTCTTCTGCCGTTTCAACGTAGGGGTTGTTGGGCGCCTTGCCACATGCGACCAGCGACAGGCACAAAACCGCTGCCACTGCGAAACCGCCTGCTTTGCCACCGAAAACTGCCAAAAAACCACCCTCGCACTGTTGTTTTTTTAGATGGCCTATTTAACCACGCCATTTGCGTTCGGGACCAGTGTCAGCGTGAATCCAGCCACCTTTTGCGCCCACACGGAAGTAGAAACCGACACCTCCTGCACGGAAACCCTCGACCAGTTCGCCCAACACCTTGGGGTGCAGGCCGGGCAGGCGAAAATCAACTGCTTGTCCTTTCAAATGCAGTGAATTGCGCGCAGCGGGCAAGCCTGCTTCAATCAAACGGGCATTGGTTTTGGGGCTGCGGTAACCCGAGGTAATTTCAACCGGGGCCGAAAAGCCATAGCGGCGCACAAAAGCCTGTGCAGCCCACAGCGTGTCGATTATTTGTGTATCCATGCGGAAAACTTGATTTGCTTGCACGTCCCGAAGCAAACCACAAATCTGCTCGTAGG
>Ga0209024_1001024_pt1 | contig 30291 bp, 21 predicted proteins | sample AutmiccommunBRH5_FD_187380 | JGI IMG/M metagenome (GOLD analysis project Ga0209024, IMG submission 187380) | Deep subsurface microbial communities from Mt. Terri, Switzerland - Autotrophic microbial communities BRH/5 (SPAdes) (version 2) | ecosystem: Environmental > Aquatic > Deep subsurface >...
CCCTTTAGACGTTCGTCGATCCTGTTTCGGCCCCATGCTCCCCCAACAAGGGAGTATATGGTGGAGCCGCCGGGTACCGCCCCCGGGTCCGAGCCGCTTATTACGAGCGCGTTTATGTCCATAGTCGAGGAACTCCCCGACAGCCCAGATATAGGCCGCGGGCCGGGTGGGTGCAAGGGGAGTGCGTGGGCGTCATCGCACCGACAACGCCAGCCCCGCCAGCGCCGAGACCGCCAGCACCGCCCCCAGCGGCCAGCGCAGACCCAGCAGCAGACCCCCTGCCCCGACCGCGATCAGCGCCGCGCCCGGGTCGAACGCGCTCCACACCGGCGCGGGCAGCGCCAGTGGGCCATCCCCCGGCGGGCCGAACAGCACATGCAGCGCGAATACCGCCGCCAGATTGCCGATCACCCCCACCACAGCGGCGGTCACGCCTTGCAGCGCGCCAGCCAGCCGCGGGGCCGAGGTCAGCCGGTCCATCACCGGCGCCAGCGCGAAGATGAACAGGAACGAGGGCAGGAACGTCACCCACAGCACCAGCAGCCCCGCCGCCAGCGCCATGCCCCAGCCGCCCTGCGCATGGCCCGCAACGAAGCCCACGAACTCCGTCACCAGGATCAGCGGCCCCGGCGTCGTCTCCGCCAGCCCGAGCGCATCCATCATCTGCGCGGTGCTGACCCAGCCGCGATCCTCCGCCACCGCATCGACCATCCAAGCCAGCACCGCATAGGCGCCGCCAAAGGTCAGCAAGGCGAGCTTCGAGAAGAACAGGCCGATGGCCAGCAGGAACTCGGATTTCAGGGCCCACAGCACGGCCAGCGGCGCGGCCCACAGCGCGAGGCAGGCAATGACCGCGCCGCGCGTGGGCTTTGGTGGCGCCACCGGCGCAGGCGCAGCCTCCACCGCAACCCGCACGAACACCGCGCCCCACAAGGCTGCCAGCGCCAGGATCAGCGGAAACGGCAACCCGAGCGCGAAGATGCCCACAAACGCCGCCAGCGCCACCAGCCTTTGCGCGGTGCCGGTCAACGCCCGCCGCCCGACCCGGATCAGCGCCTGCAGCACGATGGCGACCACCGCCGCCTTGATGCCAAAGAACAGCGCAGCCACTGCTGGTGCCTGACCGAAGCCGACATAGCCCGCCGCCAACGCGAGGATGATCGCCGCCCCCGGCAGCACGAACAGCGCCCCCGCGATCACGCCCCCCGCCACCCCCCCGCGCCGCCAGCCGGCCCAGGCGGCCAGTTGCGTCGCCTCCGGCCCCGGCAAGAGCATGCACAGCGACAGCGCGCGCAGGAACTCGGCTTCCGTCAGCCAGCGCCGCTCATCCACCAGCACCCGGTGCATCAACGCGATATGCGCCGCGGGCCCGCCGAAGGAGACGAGGCCGAGCTTCAGGAAGGTGCGGGCGATTTCGGGCAGGGCGCTCATGGCGCGGAGACTTGCCGAGGGCGCGGGCGGAGTCCAGTGGCTGTGGTCAGTCAGCTGGCACGTGTTGCGACGGTGGGGGGCCTTCTGCCCCCCACACCCCCCGAGGATATTTTTACAAAGAAGAAAGAGGAAGGCGGGGGATGGGGCGCAGCCAGATCCCGTCCTTGGCGCGGACGGTCAGGTGGGCGACGGGGACGGGGATCTTTCCGGGCACGGGCTCGAAGCGGAAGGCCTGCACCAGCACGGCCAGGATCAGCGGCCCTTCGATCATCGCAAAGCCGGCGCCGGTGCAGACGCGGGGGCCGGCCGAGAAGGGCAGCCAGGCCTCGCGCGCGGCATGGCGGCAGGCCTCGGTCTGCCAGCGGTCGGGGTCGAAGGCGTCGGGGCTCTGCCAGATGCGTTCATGCCGCTGCACATGCCAGGGCGAGATCACCACCTGCGCCCCCGGCGCGACGAAGCGGCCGCGGAAGGTTTCGGGGCAGCGGTTCTCGCGCACCATCATCGGGACGGGGGGGTAGAGGCGGAGGGCCTCGCGGAACACATCGCGCGTGAACTTCAGCCGGGAAACGGCTGAAAAGTCGGGGGTTTCGCCAAGGTCCGCGACTTCGGCGGCGACACGCTCCTGCACCTCGGGATGCGTTGCCAGCAGATAGAGCGCCCATGCCAGCGCGGAGGCGGAGGTTTCGTGCCCGGCGAGGAAGAAGATCGCCACCTGATCGACCATCTCCTCGACATCGAAGCGCTCGCCCGTCACCGGGTCGGCGGTGGTCATGATCTTGGTGGCAAGGTCGTCGGGGGCGGTGCCGGCGGCGATTTCCTGCATCCGCTGTGCCGTGAGGCCGGTGATCAGCGCGCGGATGGCCTTTGCCGTCTCGCGGGTGGAGCGGCGGTGGAAGCGCGGCATCCAGTTCGGGATCGGCAGGAAGGCGGCGAGGTTCAGCAGCGGCTGGGTGCGTTGGTACTCGCGGAACTGGGTGAAGACCTCGGCGGCGACCTGGTGTTCGATGGGAATGGAGAACAGGGTGCGGAAGATTACGTCGGCGGCAGCGTGGCTGGTTTCCTGCTCGATTTCAATATCTTGTGAGGCGTTCTTCATCAGGCGGTCGCGGGCGGCGAGGCTCGCCTCCAGCATCGCCGGAAAGGTGTCGCGCAGGCGGCCGCCCTCGAAGGCCGGGTCGATGATCCGGCGTTGTCGTTTCCAGATCTCGCCATTGGTGACGAAGACGGAGTTGCCAAGAAGGGGGGCGAGGCCCTCGCGGATGCGGTCGGATTTCGGGAAGTCGCCCGGGCGATCTTTCAGAACCAGATCAATGAGTTGCGGGTCATTGCAAAGGTAGCTTCTGAAGAAGGGCGTCCGGAACTCCGCCATCCAGGCCCGGTAGAGCCGCGCCGGCTGCGCCGAGAGGATATCGGCGCGGAAGAGCCGCAGGTAGCGCCAGAGCGAGACCTTGTCGGGGCGGGAGGGTGGTTTGGGGGGAAGGGTCATCCGCAATCCGTATAGCGGTTCACCGGGGTTTCAATGCGGCTTTTCGCCGGGGAGCGCCCTCCCAGCCGGGCGGCGAGGCTGCGCGGGCCGGCGGTGATGCGGAAGTAGTCGTAGTCATCGGGTTCGCCCGGCAAGGCGTCGAAGGCGCAGAGATACTGGAAGTGCAGCCGGAAGAAGCGCCAGCGCAGCGCCTTCCAGCGCGCCGGGCTGAGGGTGCGGGTGAAGGCGGCGGTCAGCACCAGCGGCCAGCGTTTGGCGGGCGGGGCCACCCCAGTGACGGCCACCGGGTCGCAGAGCGCGAAGGCGCAGCCGTCGCCGGGGGCGGTGACGTCGATCCAGGTCAGCTCCTCGCGCTGCGACAGGTCGCGCAGGTCGCGGCGCAGGCGCTGTGCCTTTGGAAGGAAGGAGACCATCGGCACCACCTGGCCGAGGGTGAGCAGCGAGAGGACCGGGCCAGTGGCGGGCACGCGCCCCTCGCGGATCAGGTCGGCGAGGATCGAGATGGCGAGATGCGCGCCGGAGGAATGGCCGACGATGAGCACCTCGTCCCAGTCTTCGGTGAGCGCCTGCGCGATGGTGGCGGCGAACTCGGCCATCCGCGCCTCCAGCTCGGGCGGGCTCGCGCCCTGCCAGCGGGCGGAATAGGCGAAGTCGTGCATCAGGTAATAGGCGTAGAAGCGCGGGTCGGCGCGGCGGAAGCGGATGAGGACGAAGGCGAGGGTGGCGGCGGCGAGGGTCCAGCCGAGGGCGGTGGCGATCAGCGCCGGCAGGCCGGCGGCGGTTGCTCCCCAGGCCACCAGCCCACCGGTGAGCCGCCCCGCCAGCAGGGCCAGTGCCAGATGCAGGAGCAGCATCCCCACCGGGTAGAGCGCGGCGATCATCGGCCCCTTGCGCAGGCGCATCAGCCGGAACAGCGCACCCGAGGCGATATAGACCCAGGCGGTGCGGGCGAGCTGGCCATAGGTGGCGAGGATCGACTGGCCCATCGAGCCGCGGACGATGTCGGACCAGACGAGGACGTCGATATCGGCCTCGGTGGTGGCACCTTCGATCTGCGCCTCGACATGCCAGCCATAGGCGCCGCCGCTGCGCTTGGGGCGCAGGGCGAGGGTGTAGCCGGAGAGCCGCGCCTGATCCGCGCCCTCGCGCCGGTAGAGTTCGCGGTAGCGGCGCGGGTGGATCGGGTCATAGCCGGGGATGTAGAACACCCGCCGCTTTGCCACCTGAGTGTCGTCGCTCATCCGCCGCCCCTGCCCGTTCTTGGGCAGAGTAGCGGGAAAGTTGGGCCGGAATAAGGGGGTTATGGGGCGGGGTTGGGCCGGTTGATCGGGCGGGATCAGGCGAGGCACTGCCTCGACCCCGCCCGTGCGGGGCGGCTGCTCCCGGCGCCGCTGGCCGCGAGAGACCGTATGAGGACAGCGCCCGACCTGGCGGGCGAGAAGCGCCCGCCGGGGGCGGGGCGGGCGCTGGCCGGGCCCTTTGGGGGCCCGTCCGGATGGATGAGAGCGCGGTCGGTGGCGAAGGCGATGGCCTTCGCCAAGGAAATCGGGGGGCGGGGAGTGTCGACACCCCCAACCATTCCTCTGGCCAAAACCGCGCCTTCGCGCTATGGCAGCGCCATTCCCCCAGCCGATGGAGCGCCCGCCGATGAAAGCCGCTGTCCTGACCTTTCCGGGTTCCAATTGCGACCGTGATCTTGCCGTGGCCTTCGAGCGCGCGGGCTTCGAGGTGGCGCGGGTCTGGCACAAGGAGCCGGAGCTGCCGGCGGGGACCGATATCGTCGGCGTGCCGGGCGGGTTTTCCTATGGCGACTATCTGCGCTGCGGGGCGATTGCAGCGCAATCCCCGGTCGCCGCGGCGGTGCGCAGCTTTGCCGAAAAGGGCGGGCATGTGCTGGGGATCTGCAACGGCTTTCAGGTGCTGACCGAGATGGGGCTGCTGCCCGGCGCGCTGATGCGCAATGCCAGCCTCAAGTTCGTCTGCAAGCCGGTGGACCTGCGCATCGCCACCGCCAATAGCCCCTATACCAACGCATGGGCCGTGGGTGATGTCGCCCGCATCCCGGTCGCGCATCACGATGGCAACTACACCATCGACGCCGAGGGCCTCGCGCGGCTGCAGGGCGAGGACCGGATCGCCTTCACCTATCTTGACACGCCCAACGGCGCGATGGCCGATATCGCCGGCATCCTCAGCGCCAACCGCCGGGTGCTGGGGATGATGCCGCATCCCGAGCGGGCAGTAGACCCGGTGCAGGGCGGGACTGACGGATCGGCGCTGTTCCGCTCGATTCTGGGCGCGATGGCCGCGGCCTGAGCGGCGGCGGCTTGAGAGAGGCGCGCGCGCTGCGTAAGCTGGCGCGCATGAGCCTGAGCGACATTCCAGCCCCTGCCCCGCCCCCTGCCCGCGCCGGACGGCGCAGTGCGTGGTGGCTGCGCGGCGTGGTGGCCGGGATCGTGCTGGTCGCGGTGGCGGTGATCTGGATCACCAATGCCTGGCTGACGGCGCGCTTTTCCGAAACCACCCGCAACCGCGCCGAGGTGCGGGTCGCGCTCTATACCGGGAACATCCTGTCGGAGCTGCAGCGCAACTCGGTGGTGCCCTTGCTGCTGGCGCGCGACCCGGCGCTGATCAATGCGCTGGACAATGAGAATTACGCGCTGACCTCGGCCCGGCTGATCTCGGCGCAGAAGGAGATCGGCGCGGCCTCGATCCTGCTTCTGGACGCCTACGGCCGCGTAGTGGCGGCGACCGACCGCAACCAGCTGGGCAGCAACCTGTCGCAGGCACCCCATTACATCGCCGGGCTGCGGTCCAAGGACACGGTGTTCACGGTGACCGAGCGCAGCAGTGGCGGGTTCGAGTTCACCTATTCGCGCTCGGTGCTGCTGGACAATTCCGTGGTCGGCGTGATCCTCGTGGGCGTGGACCTGTCGAAATTCGAGCGCAGCTGGTCGGTGATTGCCGATGCGATCGCGGTGACCGATAGCGAGGGCCGGATCATCCTGGCGACCGAGCCGCGCTGGCGCGGGCTGACAATGGAGCAGGCGCTGGCGGTGCGGTCCGCGCCCTCGGCGATCCGGCGGGCGCTGCAGGCGACGGCCGATTGGGCGAACGAGCCGCCCGATGCCTATGTGCAGGGCGAGGCGGTGATGCGCATCGACAGCCGGGTGCCGTTCCGCGGCTGGCGGATGACCTCGTTCTCGACCTACGACTCGATCCGCGAGCGGGTGAATGCGGTGCTGGCGCTGGAGATCATGGGGTTCGCGATCCTGATGGCGCTGGCCTTCTATCAGCTCTCGCGCCGGGCGCGGTTCCAGACGCGGCTGTTCCAGCGCGAGTCGGCGGAACTGCGGCAGCTGAACGCGCGTTTGCAAAGGGAAATCGCGGAACGCGAGAAGGCGCAGAAGGATCTGGCGGTGGCCGAACAGACGCTGGCGCAGTCGTCGAAGCTGGCCGCCCTGGGCGAGATGTCGGCGGCGGTGAGCCATGAGCTGAACCAGCCGCTGGCGGCGATGAAGACCTATCTGGCGGGGGCGCGGCTGCTGCTGCAACGCGACCGCCCGGCCGAGGCGATGTCGTCGTTCCAGCGGATCGACGACCTGATCGAGCGGATGGGGGCGATCACCCGGCAGCTGAAATCCTATGCCCGCAAGGGCGGCGAGGCCTTCGAGCCGGTGGACCTGCGGCTGTGCCTGTCCTCGGCGCTGACGATGATGGAGCCGCAGCTGCGCACAAGGGCGGTGCGCATCGTGCGCACGGTGCCGCGCGGCTCGGTGATGGTGATGGCCGACCGGATCCGGCTGGAACAGGTGATCATCAACCTTTTGCGCAACGCGCTGGACGCCACGCGCGAGACCCATGACCCGCAGATCGAGATCCTGCTGGCGGCGGGGGAAACCGCGCGGCTGAGCGTGCGTGACAATGGCCACGGGATTTCCGAGCTGGACAAGATGTTCGAACCGTTCTGGACCACCAAGAAGCCCGGCGATGGTGTCGGGCTCGGGCTGGCGATCAGTTCGGGGATCATGAAGGACCTTGGCGGACGGCTGACCGCCCGCAACGCCCCGGGCGGCGGGGCTGTATTCGAGATGCAACTGCCCATATTGGGGAACGAGGCGCGCGCGGCCGAATAAGGCCGGGCCCGACCACGCAGAACGACCAAGCGGAGTAGAACAACAATGGCACGAACCATGAAGGTCGCGATCGTCGATGACGAACAGGACATGCGCCAGTCGATCAGCCAGTGGCTGGCGCTGTCGGGCTTTGACACCGAGACATTCGCCTGCGCCGAGGATGCGCTGAAGGCCATCGGCTCGGACTGGCCGGGGGTGGTGGTGTCCGACATCAAGATGCCGGGCATGGACGGGATGGTGTTCCTGAAACGGCTGATGAGCCAGGATTCGGGGCTGCCGGTCATCATGATCACCGGCCACGGCGATGTGCCGATGGCGGTGGAGGCGATGCGGCTTGGCGCCTGGGACTTCCTTGAAAAGCCGTTCAACCCCGACCGGATGACCGAGCTGGCCAAACGGGCGACGCAGGCACGGCGGATGACGCTGGACAACCGGGCGCTGCGCAAGGAGCTGTCGGACGGGTCGGGCATCATGCAAAAGCTGATCGGCGCCAGTGCGGCGATGGACCGGCTGCGCGAGGATATCCTCGATCTGGGGCAAGCCGACGGTCACGTTCTGATCGACGGCGAGACCGGCACCGGCAAGACGCTGGTCGCCCATGCGCTGCATGCGGTGGGGCCGCGGGCGGGCAAGAAATTCGCCTCGCTGTCCTGCGCCGCCTATTCCGAGGATGTGCTGGCGGCGCGGCTGTTCGGCCCCGTGGAAGAAGGCGGCCCGCTGCCGCTGGTCGAGGAGGCGCGCGGCGGCACCGTGCTGCTGGAGGATGTCGAGGCGCTGAGCCAGGGCCTTCAGGCGCGGCTGCTGACCTTCATCAACGATCAGGGCACCCCGGCCGAAACCCGGATCGTGGCGATCTGCAACGATCACCAGCAGGGCCGCACCGTGGAAGACGCGCTGCGCCCCGACCTCTATTACCGGCTGTCGGCGCTGAAGATCACCCTGCCCCCGCTGCGCAGCCGCGGCGAGGATATCCTGACGCTGTTCACCCGCATGACCGAGCAGTTCGCCGAGGAATATGGCTGCGAGGCCCCGGCGATCACCGCGCAGGAGGCGGCGCAGCTGCTGCAGGCGCCCTGGCCGGGGAACGTGCGCCAGCTGATCAACGTGGCCGAGCGTGCCGTGCTGCAGAATCGGCGCGGGTCAGGCTCCATCGCCTCGCTGCTGATGACTGAAAATGAGGCAGCGGGCCCGGCGATCAGCACCGAGGGCAAGCCGCTGAAGGAATATGTCGAGAGCTTCGAGAAGATGCTGATCGACAACACCATGCGCCGGCACAAGGGCTCGATCACCGCGGTGATGGACGAATTGTGCCTGCCGCGGCGGACATTGAACGAGAAAATGGCGAAATATGCGCTGAGCCGGTCAGATTATCTGTGACTTCGGAGGCGGCGCCCGCATAACGGCGGGCGCCGCCGTCGCTCAGGTAACGGCACAAAACCATTAACCAGTCGTAAATAAATCCTGCGCGAGGCCGCTCACCCCGTAGCGGAATGCCGCAGCGTAGCATAATGACAATCTTGGGTTCGAGGTATCAACACAGGAGTGCTGGCGATGTCATCCCTGACGCAGTTGCGCATGTTCCGGTGTCATGAGTGCGGCCACAAGATGCGACTTTCGGGCGATCATTGCGGGCGATGCCACGCGATAAAGCCGCCTTATCAGGGCGTTGTCTACCGACTGCTGCTGCTGACACCGGTCATTTTGGTCGGCGTGCTGGGAATCGTGGTTCTCTCGCTGGTCTAGGCCGACGTGGCCGGGACCAGCGAGGGGCCGCAGCCCCCGTCCCTTGAAAAACCGATTGTATTTGCGCGGCGTTCCCCGCTACAGTTGCAGAACATCGGCCGGACCGCGCTTGCCGCGCCGCCGATCCATCAGTTTCGCTGCCATTCCCGGCAATCGGCCCCTGACAAGGGCCCCCGTGCCGCGCGGATGGGTCGATTGGGCCGCAAGGCCACTCATTCGTCCTGACGGCTGTTGCCGGAGGGGCCAATTCAAAGGCATCCCTCGGGGTGCCGGGACAAGAACCGCGATGCAGCGCGTGAAGACGATCAGGCAGGACAGGGGCAGGCCAAGTGCCGCCGCTGCAGCCGCGTCTTCCTCCGTGCATATCGCTTCAATGAAAATTCACGGCGACACCCCTGCCCGGCCTCTGGCTGCGCGCGGGCCTTGCCGTTCGGAATACGGATACAATGGCAAAGAAGATGCTCATCGATGCCACACACGCGGAAGAGACCCGCGTTGTCGTGGTGGACGGAAACAAGGTTGAAGAATTCGACTTTGAAACACTCAACCGGCGCCAGCTTGCGGGGAACATCTACCTCGCCAAGGTAACGCGGGTCGAACCCTCGCTGCAGGCGGCCTTCGTGGACTATGGCGGAAACCGTCATGGCTTCCTCGCCTTCTCGGAAATCCACCCGGATTACTACCAGATCCCGCTGGCCGATCGTCAGGCACTGCTGGCCGAGGAACGCGCCTTTGCCGAAGCGCAGGAGGCCGAAGACGCCGCCCGCGCCCGCAAGCGCCAGGGTCGCAACCATCCGAAGGCGCAATCCGCGCAGTCGGATGACGCAGTGACCAGCGGCGATGACATCGCGGGCATGGATATCGTCGATCTGTCGGATGACGATGACGCGCCCGAGGACATCGGCGGCGATTCCGCGGCCGAGGATGCGGCGAATGCCCGCCCGGCCCCGCAGCGCGGCGGTCGCCGCCGTGGCGGGCGTGGGTCCTCCCGCGCCGAATCCCAATCCGAGGAGGATGCCGAGAACGCCGCGGAATCCGAGCCCGAGGCCGAAGAGCCCTATGTGGCCGCCGACCACGCTGCCGAGACCGATGACGAGATCGAGTCCATCGCGGAAGAGGACGTGGCCGAGGAAATCCGCAGCCCGCGGAAACCGCGTCCGCGCCGCTACAAGATCCAGGAAGTGGTCAAGGTCCGGCAGATCCTGCTGGTGCAGGTCGTCAAGGAAGAGCGTGGCAACAAGGGCGCCGCGCTGACCACCTATCTCTCGCTCGCCGGCCGCTATTGCGTGCTGATGCCGAACACCGCGCGCGGTGGCGGCATCTCGCGCAAGATCACCAACGCCGCCGACCGCAAGAAGCTCAAGGAAATCGCTGGCGAGATCGAGGTGCCGGATGGCGCCGGGCTGATCATCCGCACCGCGGGCAGCCAGCGCACCAAGACCGAGATCCGGCGCGACTATGAATACCTCTTGCGCCTGTGGGAGCAGATCCGCGACCTGACGCTGAAATCCATCGCCCCTGCCCCGATCTACGAGGAAGGCGACCTGATCAAGCGGTCGATCCGCGATCTGTATTCCAAGGAGATCGACGAGGTCATCGTCGAGGGCGAGCGCGGTTATCGCACCGCCAAGGACTTCATGAAGATGATCATGCCGACCCATGCCGGGGCGGTGAAGCGCTATGCCGAGCCGCAGCCGCTGTTCGCGCGCTTCCAGGTCGAGGGCTACCTGTCGGGGATGTTCAACCCGGTGGTGCAGCTGAAATCCGGCGGCTATATCGTGATCGGCATCACCGAGGCGCTGGTCGCCATTGACGTGAACTCGGGCCGGGCCACCAAGGAAGGCTCGATCGAGGAAACGGCGCTGAAGACCAACAGCGAGGCCGCCGAGGAGATCGCCCGCCAGCTGCGCCTGCGCGACCTTGCCGGGCTGATCGTCATCGACTTCATCGACATGGAAGAGCGGCGCAACAACGCCACTGTCGAGAAGAAGCTGAAGGACAAGCTGAAGACCGACCGCGCCCGCATCCAGGTGGGCCGCATCTCGGGTTTTGGCCTCTTGGAGATGAGCCGTCAGCGCCTGCGGCCGGGGATGCTGGAAAGCACCACCCAGCCTTGCGCCCATTGCCACGGCACCGGGATCATCCGGTCGGATGACAGCCTTGCGCTGTCGATCCTGCGGGCGATCGAGGAAGAGGGCACCCGCAAGCGCTCGCGCGAGGTTCTGCTGCGCGCGCCGGTGGCGGTGGTCAACTTCCTGATGAACCAGAAACGCGAGCATGTGGCGCAGATCGAAGCGCGCTATGGCATGTCGGTGCGGGTCGAGGCGGATCCCTCGCTCGTCAGCCCCGATTTCGTGGTCGAGAAGTTCAAGACCGCGGTGCGCAACGTGCCGGAATCGCTGCTGCAGGTAGTGTCGGCGACCGATGCCGCGCTAATGGCGGATCTGGATGAGGAAGAGGTTTCGCTGGACGTGGCCGAAGAGGAAGAGGCCGAGGTTGCCGTGGCGGCCCCGGTTGCAGCTCCGGCGGCGCCTGAGGCTGCGGCTGAAGGCGATGGCGAGCGCGGCCCGAAGAAGAAGCGCCGGCGTCGGCGGAAGAAGAAGAACGGCAATGGCAACGGCGCGGAAGCCGGGACCGAGGCTGGTGCCGATCAGGACGAGGGCGACGGCGAGGAAGACGGTGACGACGCCGCTGCCGAGCCGGTTGCCGCAACCGAAGCGCCGGAAAGCGCGATGGTAGTGGACGCTGCGGCAGAGCCGGAAGCGGTTGCTGCGGACGCGGAGGCCGAAGCGCCGAAGAAGAAGACCCGCACCCGCAAGCCGCGCGCCAAGGCCGGAGTGGCGCTTGAGGCGGCTGCTGCAGCCGCCGAAGCCGCCGCTGCTGTGCCGGAAGCGGCTGAACCTGCGGCCAAGCCCAAGCGCACCCGCGCCCCGGCCAAGCCGCGGGCGAAGAAGGTGGCGGACGCGCCTGTGGCGGAGACGGTGGCGGATGCCCCCGTCGCCGAAGCGGGCGACGCCGCCGGCGAGACCCGCGCCCCGGCAACGCCCGAGGCCGATCTGGCCGCCGCGGCGGAACTGGTCGACGCGATGACCCCGGTGACGGTGCCCGAGCCCGCCCCGGCCCCGGCCGAGCCCGAAGCAACTGCGGAAGAGGGCGACAAGCCCAAGCGCCGCGGCTGGTGGGCACGCTAAGCGCCCCGCCTCACGGTGACCACGGCACAGCGCCGGACCTTCGGGTCCGGCGCTTGTCGTTTGGGGACTGGCTTTGCCGAATTGCGACAGAACGTCACCGGGCAGACCTCGTGTGCCGACCACGCGGCTGCTTCGGCTGTCGTGCGAAGAAACCGAGGCGGACTTTGAAACGCTCAGATCGGGCGGAACAAGGCGAGGCAATGCCTCGCCCCGCCCGTGCGGGACCTGTCAACCGGAGCCATCGGCAACACGAAACCGAGAGAGGCCAGCGCCCGACCTCGCGGGCGAGAAGCGCCCGCCGAGGGCGGGGCGGGCGCTGGCCGGGCCCTTTGGGGGCCCGGCCGGTGCAAGATGACGTGTCAGTTTGTGGCGAAGGCGATGGCCTTCGCCAAGGTATGCGGCGCGGCATGAGAGGTGACGGCCTGAGCCGGCCGCGCTGGCCGCCCCCCTCATCCCCTGCGGCCTCACCCCCTGCGGATCGTGAACCCCTGATCCGCGCCCACATCCTCGGCCGCCAGCAGCTCATGCCCGGCCTCGGTGCAGAAATGCGGCAGGTCGATCCAGGCGACCGGGTCGGTCGTCCAGATCCGCAGCACCGCACCCGGCGGCAGGCCGAGCAGCGCCTTGCGGGCCTTCAGCACGGGCAGCGGACAAAGCAGCCCGCGCGCGTCGATTTCCAGATCGATCTCCATCTTCGGCGGGGTAGGCGCCGTGGGGCGATTTGTCCACGGCGAAGTGATGGCTTGCCGCGTGACGGGGCGCGGCGGATCGGCTAAGGGCTTGGCATGTTCGGAATTGACCTCATCGACGCCAGCTTCCTGCCGGCCGCCACCGTCGCCCTCGTCGCAGGGCTCTTGTCGTTCCTGTCGCCCTGCGTGCTGCCGATCGTGCCGCCTTACCTGGCCTATATGGGCGGCATCGGCATGGCCGATCTGGGCGGGCAGGGCCGCGCCAGCCGCAAGGCGCTGCTGGCGGCGGCGTTCTTCGTGCTGGGGCTCTCCACCGTCTTCCTGTTCCTCGGCTTCACCGCCTCGATCTTCGGGCGGTTCTTCCTGCAGAACCAGGGCTGGTTCAACACCGCCGCGGGCATCATGGTCATGGTCTTCGGCGCGCATTTCCTGGGCGTGATCCGCATCCCGCTGCTGCTGCGCGAGGCGCGGATGGATGCGGGCGACCGCGGCGGCTCGGCGCTTGGCGCCTATGTGCTGGGGCTGGCCTTCGCCTTCGGCTGGACGCCCTGCATCGGCCCGCAGCTTGGCCTGATCCTCAGCCTTGCGGCGCAGGATGACAGCCTCGCGCGCGGCACCGGGCTGCTGGCGATCTACGCCTTCGGCCTCGGCATCCCCTTCCTGCTGGTCGCCGCCTTCTTCCCGCGGCTGACCGGCGCCATGGCCTTCTTCAAGCGCAACATGGAACGGATCGAGCGGATCATGGGCCTGCTTCTGTGGACCATCGGCCTTCTGATGCTGACCGGGGGCTTCTCGCAATTCTCCTGGTGGCTGCTGGAAACCTTCCCGGCACTGGCGACGCTTGGCTGAGCTTGGGCGCTTTGCCTAAAACCTGATCCACCCCGCCGCGGTTAAGCATGCGGAAACTTGCGATCCCTACCCTGCCCTCCATCTGAGGACCCCGGCGCCCGCTCGCGCCGCGCAAAGGGAAAAGATCGTCCATGCCCCGCCACCTTGCCGCCGCAGCCATCGCGCTTGCCGCCATCGCCGCCCTGCCCGTCCATTCGGCCGAGCTGGAAAGCCGCCTGAAAGCCTATGCCGAGACCGAGGTCGCGGCCTGGGTGCAGGACCCGGTGCTGATCGATGCGATCCTCGCCGCCAACAGCGCCCATGCCGCGCTGACGCCCGAGGGCGTTCAGGCGCTCGACCTTGCCTGGCGGGCCGAGATCGGCGCGGCGCAGCGGCCGACGATCACCCCGGTGCTGGAAAACCCGGCCTCGGACTTCCTGCGCGCCCAGGTGCAGGCGGCCACCGGGACCATCACCGAGGTCTTCGTGATGGACGCGCTCGGGCTCAACGTCGCCGCCTCGGGCATCACCTCGGATTTCTGGCAGGGGGATGAGGAAAAGTTCAGCGCGACCTTCCCCTCCGGCCCCGGCGCCCTGCATCTGGGCCCGGTCGAGCTCGACGAGTCCACCCAGGTCTATCAGGCGCAGGTCTCGGTGACCGTGACCGACCCGGCCAGCGGCCAGGCGATCGGCGCGATCACGGTCGCGCTCAACGCCGCATCGTTCTGATTTCAGGCAGGCCGGGGCCATGGCCCCGCCCTCGTTTTTCCATTGCCCGCAAGGATGCCCATTCATGGCTCGCACCAAAGACCCGGCGCGCGGCGCCCGCTACCTGCCCCGATCGGTCTTTGCCAAGACCGCAATGCTGTTCACGATCTGCGCGACGCTGATCGTCTTCACGATGGCAATCACCGACGGCCGCGCCACCGACCGCACCGCACGGGACGGGGTCGAGGCACAGGCACGCACCATTGTGACCATGCTTGGCGATGATGCGGGCGGCGCCCTGAATTTCGGAAACCATGCGGCAGTCGCCGAACTGCTTCAGCTGGTGCTCGGCCACGCACCAGAAGCGATTCTGTCGCTGGCCGCCTATGACCGCGAAGGCACGATGGTCGCCTCGGCCGGTGACCCGCCCAATGCCGCAATGGCGGAGGCCGCAGCGGTGGCCCAGACGACAGGCGCCATCCACGACGGGGGCGATCATGAAACCTTTTCCCATCCCGCGCTGTTCGGAAAAGACCGGGAAGTGACGGGCGCGGTCGTGATCAAGGCCAATCGGGACCTGGCCTCCTCACTGGTCCGCGAGACGCATATCCGCGCCTATACGCTTGGGGCCATGCTGCTGCTGGCTTCTCTGATCGCGATGTCGATGCCATTCCGCCGCATGGTTTCGCGGCCGCTGGTCGCCGTCAACGGAGCGATGCAGCGGGTGGCGGCGGGCGATTATGCCATCGAAGTGCCCGCTCTGAACCGGCATGACGAGATCGGCGCCATTGCCCAATCACTGGAGACCTTCCGCTCTTCGCTGCAGGACGCCGCCGAGGCGACTCGCATCGGCCTGTTCAAGGGCTCGGCCTATGAGGGCTGCTCGGCCGCGCTGATGATCTGCGACACCGACATGAAGATCCTGTTCGTGAACCCGGCGCTGACGCAGCTGATGGCGGCCCATGCCGATGACATCCGCGGCCGGGTTCAGGATTTCGATCCCGCCACACTGATCGGGCGCAACATGGACAGCTTCCACGAAGGCAATGACGCCACCGCGCGGCGCCGGCTCACGGACCTGTCGGTGCTGCCGCTGCGGGAGGAACTGACCTTCGGCCGGGCCAACCTGGTGATCGAGGTCAATGCTGTGCGCGGCACCGAGGGCGCCCATATCGGCTTTGTCGTCGAATGGAAGGATCTGTCGGTCGAGCTGCGCAATGCCGCCGTGCTCGAGGCGATCGACGCCAACCAGCTGCGCGCGGAATTCACGCCCGCCGGCCTTCTCGAATCGGCCAACGCCCAGTTCTTCCGGGCCATCGGCGGCACGCCCGAACAGCATATCGGCGTGGGATTCCGCAGCAAGGTCAAGGTCGAGGGCTTCGAAGATGCCGACCGGATGATCGAGGCCCTGACCATGGGGAGAAGCGTCACCGGCCAGATCCGCGTCGATCGCCTGGATGGCGCCCAGGTGATCCTCGACGGCAGCTTCGGCGCGGTCCGGGATCGCAAGAACCAGGTCCGCAGCCTGATCCTGCTTGGCACCGATGTCACGACGACCGAAACCGCAAAAGCGGCCGCAGAGCTGGCACGCAGCCAGATGGAGGCCGCGCAGCACCGCGTGGTCGAGGCGCTGCGGATGGGGCTGGAACAGCTGGCGGCGGGCGACCTGACCACCAAGCTCACCGAGCCCTTCTCGGAAGATTATGAAAGGCTGCGCGCCTATTTCAACGAGGCCACCGACCAGCTGCGCGCCGCGATGCAGGGCGTCGTCGAGAATGCCGAGGCAATCCGCGGCGAGGCCGCGGAGATTTCCTCTGCCGCCGACGACCTCAGCCGGCGCACCGAACAGCAGGCCGCGACGCTGGAACAGACCGCCGCGGCGCTCGATCAGCTGACCTCCTCGGTCAAGTCCGCCGCCGAGGTCGCGGGCCAGGCCAACCGCATGGTCTCGGAGGCCAAGGCCAATGCCGAGATGTCGGGCAATGTAGTGCGCGAGGCAGTGGTGGCAATGGGTGAGATCGAGGAAAGCTCTGGCAAGATTTCCCGCATCACCAGCGTCATCGACGAGATCGCCTTCCAGACCAACCTTCTGGCGCTGAACGCCGGGGTCGAGGCGGCCCGGGCCGGTGAGGCGGGGCGCGGCTTCGCGGTCGTCGCCTCGGAAGTGCGGGCACTGGCGCAGCGCTCCTCCGAGGCGGCGCGCGAGATTGCCGGGCTGATCTCTGCCTCCTCACATCAGGTCAAGCGCGGGGTCGATCTGGTCGGCCAGGCCGGCCACGCGCTTGGCGGCATCGAAACCTCGGTCGCGGATATCTATTCTTGCGTGTCCGATATCGCGGTGTCGTCGCGCGAACAGTCCTCGGGCCTTGCCGAGATCAATATCGCGGTGAACCAACTGGACCAGGTGACGCAGCAGAACGCCGCGATGTTCGAGCAGACCTCCGCCGCCAGCCACTCGCTGAACCGCGAGGCCGAGGCGCTGACGGCCACGATGGGCCGGTTCCGCACCGGCACCGGAGCCCCGGCCCGTCCGGCAGCCCGCTCGCAGGCCCCGGCCCGCGCCCCCAGCACACCGGCGCCCCGCGCCCCCGCGCCCAAGGTCGCCATCGCCTCGGGCGGCGGTCGCCGACTGACCGCGCTGGCCGTGAAGCCCGCACCGAGCAATGACGACTGGGAGGATTTCTGAGCGGCGGTGCCGCTGCCTTCCAAGGCGCGACGCCAGCACTGGCCGGGGCAAGGATGCGCCTTTCAGTCGGGTCCGGATGTCAGAGGGTCAGCACGCTCATCTATCCGGCCTCGGACGCCGCCAGGAGGGCCGCCGCAACAAGCGCGGGCGCGCCCTCGGCCAACCCTAACGGCGCGAGGATGTGGCCCGAGAACCCCGCCTCGGCAAGAGCGGTGGGCAGGTCCTCCTCGACATGCCCGCCCGCCGCGGCAAAGAGTGGCAGGCACAGGGTGGGTGCGGGCAGGCCACGGGCGAAGTCGGCTATCCGCGGCGCCTGGTCGATGAAGGCAGTGCGCATCTGTGCAAAAGGCAGCTCGGCAATGATCACCCGCGCAAGCCGCCGGGCCACCGCAGCAGGCGCCGGGCTCTTGAACGAGCCATGCGCGGCAACGATCAGTCCCGTGTCGACCGCGCGCAGCCCGTGTTCGGCCAGTGCCTCACCAAGCACCTGCAGGGCCAGCGGCAGAATGCCGGGGTCAAGGCCGAAAGGTGGCAGGATCTGCGCGTCCCGCACACCGCGGTTTGTGGGCAACACCGCAGCACCGGGGAGGGAGGGGCTCCACCCGCCCCCAGCAGCCGGGATTGCGCCGGAACCATGGTCGGTAGACGCATGTGGCCCTGCATCCCCGGCAGCACCACCGTGCCTTGCCGGAATGTCCGCCTCCTCTGCCCTGGCGCCACGGCCCGCTGCGCGGGCTTCATCCACCGGACAGCGCTCGGCGCCTGCGTCCCGTGCACCTTCCAAGGGTGGCGGCGCCCCGAACCTCCCGCGCGCCGGTGCCTCGCCGGGCTGGCGCGTGCGCTCCGGGGTGTCGTCGCCCGCCGTTCCCTCGCCGCTGCCTGTGGCCGAACCCGTTTGCACGATCTCGATCCCCGCCGCCCGCAAGCGGGCCGGAAGGTTCACCTGCGTGAACCAGCCATCGGCAATGAACATCGGATAGACCAGCAGCGGCGAAGCGCCTGCCCCGGCCCCGGCCAGCGCCGTCTCCAGCGCGCCGGGTGCCGCGAGCGTCGCCGCCTCGACCTGCCAGCCCGACGGCAGCTGGGCAGCGACCCGCTCGGCGAAGCGCGAAAGCGCCGCCTCGGCCGGGCCGGGGTCGGAGGGTTGGCCATGCGCCACGATCAGGGCGCGGCGCGATGGAGACGCGCGCCCCGGTTCGGCAGCCCCCGCAATCGGCAACAGACCCGTCATGCGGCCCGCCGCGGCGATGTCGCCGGGCTTCGCGACAGGTCCGAAAGCGCCGCCTCAGGCCTCGGCATTGGCCTCGGCGCGGCTCTTGCCGGCCACATCCATCGCCAGCGTCGCCGCCATGAACGCATCGAGATCCCCGTCCAGCACCCCCGACGTGTCCGAGGTCTCATGCCCGGTGCGCAGGTCCTTCACCATCTGGTAAGGCTGCAGCACATAGGATCGGATCTGGTTGCCCCAGCCTGCATCGCCCTTGGCGGCGTGCTGCGCGTTGACCTCGGCATTCCGCCGGTCCAGCTCCATCTGGTAGAGCCGAGATTTCAGCGCCGCCATCGCGTTGGCCCGGTTCTGGTGCTGCGACTTCTCGGAACTCGTCACCACAATATTGGTGGGCAAGTGGGTGATCCGCACCGCGGAGTCGGTGGTGTTGACATGCTGCCCGCCGGCGCCCGAGGAGCGGTAGGTGTCGATGCGGATCTCGTTGTCGGGGATGACGATCTCGATGTTGTCATCGACCACCGGATAGACCCAGACCGAGGAGAACGAGGTGTGCCGCCGCGCCGCGCTATCATAGGGCGAGATCCGCACCAGCCGGTGCACGCCCGATTCCGACTTCAGCCAGCCATAGGCATTCTGCCCGGTGATCTTGTAGGAGACCGACCGGATGCCCGCCTCCTCGCCCGCGGTCTCGGCCATCAGCTCGACCTTGTAGCCCTTCTTCTCGGCCCAACGCACATACATACGCGCCAGGATCGAGGCCCAGTCACAGGACTCGGTCCCCCCCGCGCCGGCGTTGATCTCGAGGAAGGTGTCATTGCCATCGGCCTCGCCATCCAGCAGCGCCTCCAGCTCCTTCGCCGCGGCCTCGGCGGCCAGCGCCTTGAGCGAAGCTTCGGCCTCGGCAATGATCTCGTCATCGCCCTCGGCCTCGCCCATGCCGATCAGCTCGATATTGTCGTTCAGCCCGGATTCGATGCGGCGATAGGCCTCCACCTTGTCCATCAGCACCTGCCGCTCGCGCATCAGCTTCTGCGCGCGCTCGGGATCGGACCACAGGTCGCCATCCTCGATCATGGCGTTCATCTCTTCCAGCCGATGCGGCGCCGTCTCCCAGTCCATCCGCTGGCCGAGCAGTTTCAGCGATTTACGGATGGTCTCGCAGGTATTCTGGATCTCGGCGCGCATGGGTCACTTCCGGCTGGTTCAGTCGCCTGACATAGCGCCATCGACCTGCTGAGGCAAGGCGGCGGCCCCCGCTCCCCTTCGCCTTTGCCTTTTCCAAATATCCTCGGGGGGTGAATTGGCGCAAAGCACCAAGAGGGGGGGCAGACGGCCCCCCTCCTCCGTCCGCCGTCAGTACAGCCCGCCGGAACTCAGCGTCCCGAAATCCGCCTTCTTCGGGATCACCCGGGTCTCCCCGGTCGAGGTGGTGATCGCAGTGCCCTCGTCGCCGCCCTGCTCGCCATAGGCGAACAGCGGCAGGTTCTGCCCCATGGCAAAGCCGCCATCGACATATGCGCCAAAGCCGATGAAGCTGTCCTCGCCGTCGCGGAAATACTCCGCCACGACATGGTCGCCCACCGCATCGTCGGGCAGGCGCGCGCCGGTGAAGCGGTCGATCTTCACGAAATGCCCGCCCGGCGGCACCTTGAACTTGCCCCCCCCGTATTCCTTGATCGCCTCTTGCATGAAGCTCTGGAACACCGGGCCGCACATGCCGCCGCCGGACGCGCTGCCAAGGCTGCGCGGCTGGTCATAGCCGATGTAGCAGCCAGCGACGAGGTTCGACGAAAAGCCGATGAACCACACGTCCTTGGCATCGTTGGTGGTGCCGGTCTTGCCGGCGATCGGCACCGGCAGGTTGATGCCGCGCGCCGTGCCGCGCTGCACGACGCCTTCGAGCATCGAGGTCAGCTGATAGGCGGTGATGGCGTTCATCACCCGCTCGCGGTTCGACACGATCTGCGGAGCCTTGCCCGGCGGCAGGCTGTCCGCCCGGCAATCGTTGCACACCCGCTGGTCATGGCGATAGACGGTGCGGCCCCAGCGGTCCTGCACCCGGTCCACCAACGTCGGCTCCACCCGCTCGCCGCCATTGGCGAACATCGCATAGGCGGCCACCATCTGGAACAGCGTGGTTTCCTGCGCGCCAAGCGCGTTGGCCAGGAAGGGCGACATCGGGTTGTAGACGCCGAAGCGTTCCGCATAGCCCGCCACCGTGTCCATGCCGATTTCCTGCGCGACGCGCACCGTCATCAGGTTCCGCGACTGCTCCACCCCGGTGCGCAAGGGCGTCGGGCCGTAGAAGCGGTTGGAGGCGTTCTTGGGCCGCCACATGCCTTGCGGGGTGTCCACCTCGATCGGCGCATCGACGACGATGGTGGCGGGCGAAAAGCCGCTGTCCAGCGCCGCGGCATAGACGAAGGGCTTGAACGAAGACCCCGGCTGGCGCTGCGCCTGCGTCGCGCGGTTGAACACCGAGGACTGGTAGGAGAACCCGCCCTGCATGGCGATCACCCGGCCGGTATTGACGTCCATAGCCATGAAGCCGCCCTGGATCTCGGGGACCTGGCGCAGGGTCCAGCGGATGAAGCTGCCATCGTCATCCTTGGTCATGGCGCGGACCAGCACCACGTCGCCGACGGTCAGCAGGTCGCCCGCGACACGGGCCTGCGGCGCGCGCTCGCGCCCCGGCATCAGCTTGCGCGCCCAGGTCACGTCCTCGGCGGGGATCCAGTGGCCGTCCTCGTCATCCGGCGTGCCCTCGATGCCGATACGGGCATCGCGCTCGCCGATCTCCAGCACAACGGCCGGGAACCAGCCCTCGATGTCGCGCGGCACCTCGGCCGCGCCAAGCGCGGCGCGCCAGGTGTCTTCGCTGCCAAGGGTCGCGGCCTCCAGCGTCACGCCGGTGCCGCGCCAGACGCCGATGGAGCGGTCGTATTTCTCCAGTGCGCGGCGCAGGGCCATGGCGGCGACCGACTGCATGTCGGGATCGACGGTGGCGCGGATCGACAGGCCCCCGCCAAAGAACTCCTCCTGCCCAAAGCTGCGCGACAGCTGGCGGCGGATCTCGTCGGTGAAATAGTCGCGCGGCGGCAGCGCCTCGCGGAAGGCCGGGAAGTCGCCGTTCTGCACGGAGCGCAGCGGCTTCGCCGCCTCGGCCTCTGCCGTCGCCTCGTCGATATAGCCATTCTGCCACATCTCGCGCAGCACATAGTCGCGCCGCTCCTTCACCCGCTCCTTGGCCGTCACGGGGTGATAGCGTCCCGGGGCCTGAGGCATCGCGGCAAGCGTCGCCGCCTCATGCGGTTCCAGCTCGGCCAGGGTCTTGTTGAAATAGGTCTGCGCCGCCGCCGCCACGCCGAAGGAGTTCTGCCCGAGGAAGATCTCGTTCAGATACAGTTCCAGGATCTTGTCCTTGGTCAGCGTCTCTTCCAGCCGCGTCGCCAGGATCAGTTCCTTGACCTTGCGTTCGGCGGACCGGTCGGACGACAGCAGGAAGTTCTTCATCACCTGCTGGGTGATGGTCGAGGCCCCGCGCACGTTTTCTCCGCGCGAGCGGATCGCCTCCACCCCCGCAGCGATGATGCCGCGCGCGTCAAAGCCGCCGTGGTGGTAGAAGTTCTTGTCCTCGGCCGAGATGAAGGCGCCCTTCACCAGATCGGGCACATCCTCGATCGGCACGAACAGGCGGCGTTCCTCGGCGAATTCGTCGATGATCCGGCCCTCGCCGGAGTAGATGCGGCTGATGGTTTTCGGGGTGTATTGCGCCAGCTGCTCATGGTTGGGCAGGTCGCGGCCATACATCCAGAAGATGGCGCCCACCGACAGCGCGACAAAGGCCGCGCCGATGGTGATCGCGGAAAAGATCGCACCGACGATATTGAGGAGGAAACGGATCAAGGGGCAGCTCCGGGAGGGTTCGGGCCTCTATAGCCGGGGCGGCGGCGAGGGTCAAAACAACTCGGTGTCAGGGATGGGATCGGGGGCGGGATTGGCACAGGCTGCGCGAAAGCCCGCCGGGCGCTGCGGCCACGGGGAACGCGCGGCGGGCGGTGGGGTTTGGGTTGAGCCGCAGATGCAAGGAGACTGCAGATGAGCGTCCTGTCCGAGACCACCGCCGGGGTGCTGTCTGCCCTGTTCGGCGATGGCGGCCCCGCCAGGCCGGACCCGCAGATGCAGGCGGTGCTGGACCGGCTGGAGGCGCTTGGCGCCCGGCCGGCAGGCACGCAGGACGCAGCCGCCTTCCGCGCGCAGCCCGGGCCCGCGGAGGCGGTGGCGTCGCTGCTGGCCGAGGGGGTTGGCACGGCGCCTGCGGACAAGTCCCTGCAGATTCGCGACTTTCCGGTGCCGGGCGCGGCAGGCGACATCGCGGCGCGGGCCTATCTGCCGCAGGGCCCTGGCCCCCTGCCGGTGATCGCCTACTTCCACGGCGGCGGTTGGGTGCTGGACGGGCTGGAAGCCTATGACGCCACCGCCCGCGCGCTGGCGCTTGGCGCCGAGGCGCTGGTGCTGGCCTTCGACTATCGCTGCGCGCCCGAGCATCCCTTCCCGGCCGCGCATCTGGATGCGGTCGCGGCCTGGCAATGGGCTAGCGAAACGGCTGCCGAGTTCGGTGGCGATCCCCTGCGGATGGCGGTAGCCGGGGAGAGCGCGGGGGGCAACCTCGCCCTCGGCGTGGCGCTGGCGGCGCGGGACCGGGGGATGACGCCGCCCTTGCACCAGCTGCTGGTCTATCCGGTGGCGGGGAATGATCTGGAAACGGCGTCCTACCGCGCCCATGCCGAGGCCGTGCCGCTTGGCCGGCAGGGGATGGAATGGTTTCTGGCGCAGGCCTTCCCGATCGACGGGCAGACCGAGGATCCCCGGCTGAACGTTCTGGGCCGCGACGACCTGACGGGCCTGCCGCCCGCGACGGTCCTGAACGCAGCGATAGACCCGCTGCTGTCGGAGGGTGAGGCGCTGGCGGCGCGGCTGGCCGAGGCGGGAGTGGCGGTCACGCAGCGGACCTTCGAGGGCGTGACGCATGAGTTCTTCGGGATGGGCGCAGTGGTGGACACGGCGCAAGAGGCGATGACGCTGGCGACGGACCGGCTGCGCCATGCCTTCCACAGCGGCGCGCCCGGAGCCATGGCGACACTCTTGTAAACCCGCGATGGCCACGCTGCTCTGACTACTGCCGGATCAGCCGCGCCTCTGCCGCATCCGCCTCGGCCCAGGCCCGGATCGCCGCCAGCAGCGCCGCCTGCATCTGCGCGCGCCAGGCCGGGTCCATCAACCGCTCCCGGTCGGCCTCGGAGGACATGAACCCCACCTCCAGCAGCACGGAAGGGATATCGGGCGATTTCAGCACCGAGAAATCCGCCGCCTGCACCGGGCGGCGATGGGTCTTCAGCCCCGCAGCCTTGATGCCATCGGCCAAGGCCGTCGCCAGCCGGTCGGCGCGGGGCTGGGTTTCGGCGCGGGCGAGGTCCATCAGCACGCCCGCCACCTCATCATCATGGCCGTCGAGGTCGATCCCCGCCAGCAGGTCGGCGCGGTCATGCCGCTCGGCCAGCAACCGTGAGGCGGTGTCGGAGGCATCTTCCGACAGCGTGTAGATCGTCGCCCCCACCGCCTCGCCCTCGGCCAGCGCATCGGCGTGGAGCGAGAGGAACAGGTCGGCCCCCGCCGCCCGCGCCACCGAAATCCGGGTTTCCAGCGGCACGAAGACATCCTCGGTCCGCGTCAGCTCCACCCGCATCCCGCCGCGGCGCAGCACCTCTTGCAGCTCGCGCGCGAAGGCCAGCATCAGATGCGCCTCGGTCAGCCCCGCCGCCTCGGCGCCCGGGTCGAGCCCGCCATGGCCGGGGTCGAGCACCACCACCAGCGGCGCCTCGCCGGTCTGGCGCTGCTTGGCGGGGGCGGTCACCACCGGCTCGGGCAGGTCCCAGATCGTGCCCTCGACAGCGCGGGCCGGATCGGCGGCGACGGCGGCAAGGCCCGCGGCATCCGTCGGCTCCAGCCGGATGCGGACCGAGGCGGGATCGGTCTCCTGCCAGGCGGAGGAGACAAGAAACGGGCCATCGAGTTCCGCCACCAGCCGTGACCAGCCGGGGCGGAAGGTGCCCCAGCGAAGCTCGGTCACATGGGCGGAGCGGTCGAGCGACAAAGGGTCGGCGCCCTGGAACGACACCTCGCGGAAATCCACCACCAGCCGGGGTGGGTCCTGCAGCAGGAACACCCGGAACGGCACCGGCTGCGACAGGCCAAGCGTGACCGAGATGCCGCCCGCCCGATCCTCGACCCCCGAGGCGCCGGCATTCAGCCGCGCCAGAGCCGTCAGCTCCTGCGCCGCGGCGGGCAGCGCCAGCAGCGCGGCGAGCAACAGAGTGCCGAGAAATTTGCGGATCATGCCCCTGCCCTTTTCGCGCCAGCATAGCGGCGCTGCGCGAAAATCCCTAGCGCTGCTTCATGAAGGCGGTCAGCCGCGCCAGCCCCTCGGCGATGTCGGCGGTGGAGCCGGCATAGGAGAACCGCAGCGTCTGCGCGCCGCGCACCGGATCGAAATCCAGCCCCGGCGTCACGGCGACGCCGGCGCCATCCAGGATCTCGGCGGCGAAGGCGCGGCTGTCCGTCGTCAGCCCCGACACGTCCGCATAAATGTAGAAGGCCCCGTCCGGCGGCGCGATCCGGTCAAAGCCCGCGCCCGGCAGCCCCTCCAGCATCAGCTGGCGATTGCGGGCATAGACGGCGCGGTTCGCCTCCAGCTCGTCCACGCAGTCCAGCGCCGCAAGGGCGGCGACCTGGCTGGCATGGGGCGGGCAGATGAACATGTTCTGCGCCAGCCGCTCGACGATGCGCACATGATCCTCGGGCACCACCATCCAGCCGATCCGCCAGCCGGTCATGCTGAAATACTTGGAGAAGGAGTTGATGACATAGACATCATCCGAAATCTCGAGTGCGGAAACCGCCCGCCCCTCGTAGTGCAGCCCGTGATAGATCTCGTCCGACACGAAGGCGAGGCCCCGCTCCGCCGCGACATGGATCAGCGCCGCCAAAGCATCGCGGCCGAGCATGGTGCCCGACGGATTGCCCGGCGAGGCGACGATCAGCCCGGCCAGATCCGGCGCCAGCGCCACATCCTCAGGGTTCGGTTGCAGCCTGTCCTCGGCCCGCGCCGGGATCCCCACCGGCTCCAGCGACAGCGCGCGCAGGATCTGCCGGTAGGAGGGATAGCCCGGCTCGCCAAGCGCGACGCGGTCGCCGGCATCGAACAGCGCGGTGAAGGCCAGCAGGAAGGCGGCGGAGGAGCCGGCGGTGACGATCACCCGGGACGGGTCCAGATCGACGCCATACCAGCGGGCATAAAGCGCAGCGATCCCCGCCCGCAGCTCTGGCAGGCCGAGGGCGACGGTATAGCCAAGGGCGTTCTGCTCCATCGCGCGGGCCAGCGCGGCGCGGGCAGCGGCGGGCGCGGGGGTGGAGGGTTGGCCCACCTCCATATGGATGATGTGGCGGCCCGCGGCTTCGGCAGCGCGCGCGGCCTCCATCACGTCCATCACGATAAAGGGATCGACAAGCCCGCGCCTTGATGTCCGCATCTCACCTCTCCATGCTGCCCGCAGCCCCCCGAGGGCGTGCCATGCGTTCATTTCAGCCGCCGCGGGCAAGGTCAATGCCGGCCCCTGCGGCGCCAGGTCCGTTGCGGCGCGGCGGCATCCGTGCCAATGCCTCGGGCACAAGAATAGCGGCGCTGCCGCCCGAACCCGGAGACGACCCCCATGACACGCCCCGCTTTCGCGCTTGCGCTGGCCGCGACACTGACCCTTGGCACCCCTGCCTTGGCCTTCGACATCACCTCGATGACCCAGCCCGAAAGCGAGGCCTTTGGCGAGGCGGTGCGCAGCTACCTGATGGAGAACCCCGGCGTGCTGATGGAGGTGATCGGCGAGCTGGAGGCGCAGCAGGCCGAGACGCAGGCCGCGGGCGATTCTGCGCTGGTGCTGTCCAATGCCGCCGACATCTACGAGGACGGCCATTCCTGGGTCGGTGGCAATCCCGAGGGCAGCCTGACGCTGGTGGAATTCGCCGATTACCGCTGCGGCTATTGCCGCAAGGCGCATTCCGAGGTGCTGGAGCTGGTGAAGTCGGATGGCGACATCCGCTATATCGTCAAGGAATTTCCGATCCTGGGGCCGGACTCGGTGATCGCCTCGCAATTCGCGGTCTCGGCGCTGAAGGTGGCCGGGCCCGAGGCCTATGAGAAGATCCATGACGGGCTTTATACCGAGTTCCGCGGCGCGATGACGGCCGAGCGGCTGGCGGCCTTTGCCACCGATCTGGGGCTGGACGGCAAGGCGATCGCGGCGGGGATGGAGTCGCCCGAGGTGGCAAAGGTGCTGAACGAGAACCAGCTGCTGGCGCAGCGCCTGCAGATCGAGGGCACCCCGACCTTCGTGATGGGCGACCAGCTGCTGCGCGGCTATGTCCCGCTGGAGGGAATGCGCGCGATGGTGGAAGAGGTGCGGGGGTAACGGCACCTCTCCGCTCGCCACGCGATCAGATAGAGGGCAGCGCCTGTCCGCCGGGTGGGCGCTGCAACGCCCGTTCTAGGCACTTCATGCTGCGGCGTGACTCCACCGGCGTTCTGCGCGGAACGGTTGAGGAGCGCCCGCCCGGGGGGGCGGACGGGCGCTGCCCGGCGGCGCTAAAGCGCCTTGTTCCGGGCAAGAGAAGGTGTGTCTGTCAGCCCGCCTGCACCAACTGTGCAGCCGCCACGGCCTCGGCCTCCGCCGCCTGGATCTCCGCGGCCTTCGCCTCGACCAGCTCCACGATATGGTCGATCATCTTCTCGTTGCCGAGCTTGTGGACCTGCTTGCCGGCCAGATAGACCATGCCGGACCCTGCCCCGCCGCCCGTGAAGCCGATATCGGTCATCAGCGCCTCGCCCGGGCCGTTGACCACGCAGCCGATGATGCTCAGGCTCATCGAGGTGGTGACATGGGCCAGCCGGTCCTCCAGCGCGGACACGGTCTTGATCACGTCGAAGCCCTGCCGCGCGCAGCTGGGGCAGGAGATGATCGTCACGCCGCGGTGGCGCAGGCCGAGCGACTTCAGGATCTCATACCCGACCTTCACCTCCTCGACCGGATCGGCCGAGAGCGAGACGCGGATGGTGTCGCCGATGCCCATCCACAGCAGGTTCCCCAGCCCGATGGCCGATTTCACAGTGCCGGAGACCAGCCCCCCCGCCTCGGTGATGCCAAGGTGGATCGGCGCGTCGGTGGCCTCGGCCAGTGCCTGATAGGCGGCAGCAGCAAGGAACACGTCCGAGGCCTTCACGCTGATCTTGAACTCGTGAAAATCGTTGTCCTGCAGCAGCTTGATATGGTCCATGCCGGATTCGACCATCGCATCCGGGCAAGGCTCGCCGTATTTTTCCAGCAGATGCCGCTCCAGCGAGCCGGCATTCACCCCGATGCGGATGGAGCAGCCGTGGTCCTTGGCCGCCCGCACCACCTCGGCCACGCGGCGGGCGTCGCCGATATTGCCGGGGTTGATGCGCAGGCAGGCGGCGCCGGCCTCGGCGGCCTCAATGGCGCGCTTGTAGTGGAAATGGATGTCGGCAACGATCGGCACCGGGCTTTCGCGGCAGATCTCGCGCAGGGCCAGGGTGCTGGATTCATCGGGGGTGGAAATGCGGACGATATCGGCGCCCACATCGGCCGCCGCAATCACCTGCGCCAGCGTGGCGCGCACGTCGGAGGTGTCGGTGTTGGTCATCGTCTGCACCGAGATCGGCGCATCGCCCCCCACGGCCACCTTGCCGACCATGATCTGGCGCGACTTGCGACGATAGATATTGCGCCAGGGGCGGACGGGGTTGAGCGACATCGAGGAGCCTCGTTGATCTGCGGTCACCGCCTAGATAGGCGCAGCCATGGCCCGGGGCAACCGCAAGCCGTTACTCGGCGGGTTCGGCGCCCGGGATCTGTGCCTGAGCGACGGCGACGATCTTGGCAAGGTCGGGGTCCTGCGTCAGGTCCGCCACGGCAAAGCTGCCGGTCAGGTCCTCGGGCGAGAGTTTCAGGTTCTTGACCACCTGCGCCCCCGGCGCGGCGGGGCCATAGGTCTGGCCGTTCACCGCGAAATAGACCGATCCCGAATTGCCCGCACGCAGCACGGGCGGCTGTTCCATCGCCGGGACCGCATAACGCTCGCCCGCATCCAGGATCTTCTCGAACAGCACCGAGCCATCGGAGGAGGACACCCGCACCCAGGACGGGCGCACCGCGACGATCTCCACCGCCGGCGCGCCTTCGGCCACGGTGCGCACGGCCGGGTCGGCGGGCGCATTGGCCTCGGCCACCGCCGCCTCGATCCCGGCATTCACCCCGGCAAGGCTGCCTGCAATGCTGGCCGCGGGCGAGAGGCCCGCCAGCGCGCCCACGCTTTGCGGGTCGATGGAGGCAATCGGCCCATCGCGCGCCACCAGCACCGGCACGTCCAGCGCCTCGGGGCGGTAGAGCCGGTCCAGCGCGTCAGTCTGCGGCAGCGACACATCCGCCTCGGCGGTCATCGCATTGCCCTGCGAGAGGTTGTCGAGCGGGTCAAGCTCGGCCACCACGGGCGCCTGATCCACGGGCGAGAGCCGCACCTTCTGCACCTCTTGCAGCACCGACCAGCCGCCATAGCCGATCCCGGCCACCAGCGCGAGCAGCACCAGAACCGAGCCGATGGCACCGGGTTCGACATGGCTGAACATCGCCTTGCCGCGGGGCACGAACAGGGCATTGGGGTTGGCCAGCGGGTCGCCATACTCGGCAGCCTTCTGCCGCGCAGACACCGGCTTGGGCCCCGAGGCAGCCGGCGCAAGGCCGTGCGCCGGCACGAAGTTGGATTCCGCGCAGAAGCGGGCGAAGGCCCAGTCCGGGTCGAGGCTCAGGTAGCGGGCGTAGGAACGGACATAGCCAGAGATGAAACCGGGGGTCTCGAACGCCGCAATATCGGCATTCTCGATGGCCGCGATGTAGCTGGCCTTGATCTTCAGCTCGCGCTGCACATCAAGCAGGGATTTCGAGAGTGTGGCGCGTTCACCGCGCATCACATCCCCCAACCGCAGCTCGAACCCGTCAAAGCCCTTGGGCTTGTCGACCTCCTGCGTCGAAGGAGAAGTCCTCCGCCCGATCATGTGCCTGCCCCGTTCTGTCCCCAACGATCGACGATTCGTCGTCGCCTGATTTCGCCCGACCTATTGAGCTTTCCTTAGCACAGGGCAAGACATCATGCACATGCAGAAGGGGTCAGGCCGACATCTCGGCGCGATTTAGCGCACAGCGCGACCAGAGCGCGTCCATCGCCCGCACAAGGTGGTCGATCTGCTTCGGATCGTGCACCGGCGAGGGCGTGAAGCGCAGCCGCTCGGTCCCGCGCGGCACGGTCGGGAAGTTGATCGGCTGCACGTAGACGCCGAAGTCTTCCAGCAGCATGTCGGACAGCATCTTGCAATGCACCGGGTCGCCGACATGCACCGGCACGATATGGCTGCCATGGTCGATGATCGGCATCCCCAGCGATTTCAGCCGCATCTTCAGGATCCGGGCGTGCAGTTGCTGTGCGTCGCGCAGCTTCTGCCCTTCGGCGGTCTTCAGGAAGGCGATGGAGGCGGCGGCCCCGGCAGCGACGGCCGGCGGCAGCGAGGTGGTGAAGATGAACCCGGGCGCATAGGAGCGGATCGCATCGACCATCCGCGCCGAGGCCGCGATATAGCCGCCGAACACGCCAAAGGCCTTGCCGAGCGTGCCGTTGAGGATGTCGATGCGGCCCGCCAGCCCGTCGCGCTCGGCGATGCCGCCGCCGCGCGGGCCATACATGCCGACCGCATGAACCTCATCCAGATAGGTCAGCGCGCCGAATTCCTCGGCCAGGTCGCAGAGGCCTTCGATCAGCCCGAAATCGCCATCCATCGAATAGATCGATTCAAAGGCGATCAGCTTGGGCGCCGCCGGATCGTCAGCCTCCAGCAGCGCGCGCAGATGGGCAAGGTCGTTGTGGCGGAAGATGCGCTTGGCGCCGCCATTGCGGCGGATGCCCTCGATCATGCTGGCATGGTTCAGCGCGTCGGAATAGATGATCAGCCCCGGGAACAGCACCGGCAGCGTCGAAAGCGTCGCGTCAT
>Ga0209024_1001025_pt1 | contig 30215 bp, 23 predicted proteins | sample AutmiccommunBRH5_FD_187380 | JGI IMG/M metagenome (GOLD analysis project Ga0209024, IMG submission 187380) | Deep subsurface microbial communities from Mt. Terri, Switzerland - Autotrophic microbial communities BRH/5 (SPAdes) (version 2) | ecosystem: Environmental > Aquatic > Deep subsurface >...
TTCATGCGCGTATTCCGTGCCTGGCTCGACGAGCAGGCGGTGGCCGAACGGCTGCTGGCGCGTGTCGATGGCGAACGTCGGCTGACCAACCTCCTGCACCTGGGTGAACTGTTGCAAGCCGAAAGCCAGCTGCGCCCGGGTCTTGAGCCGCTGCTCGCCTGGTTCAACCTGCAGCGCGGCAGCGAAGGCGCCGGCGAAGAAGCCCTGCTGCGCCTGGAAAGCGATGCCGAGCGGGTGCAGATTGTCACCATCCACACCAGCAAGGGCCTGGAATACCCGCTGGTGTTCTGCCCTTTCCTCTGGGACGGCAAGCTGCTCGGCAAGAACCGCGACAGTGCCCGTTGTCACGATGCCGATGGCCAGCCGCTGCTGGACCTGGGCAGCGGCGAGCTGGAAGACAACCTCGAACGCGCCCGTCAGGAGGTCTTCGCCGAGCAGCTGCGCCTGGCCTATGTGGCCCTGACTCGCGCGCGCGACCGGCTCTGGTTGCACTGGGGGCCCGTGAATCTCTGCAAACCAAAAAAGGATGGCAGCCTAGCGGACGAAGGTCTGCACAGCAGCGCCCTGGCCTGGCTACTACACGGCCGCGAACTGCCTGGCGAGCAACCGTTGAGTGAACTGGGCAATCATCTGGCCGACCTCAACGGCGGCAGCCTTCGCCTGGCCATCGAGCGACTGGTGCAGGGAAGCGACGGCCATATGGCCTGCCTTCCGCTGGAGTCGCGCGAAGCCAATGCACAGGGCCCCGGCCGCGCCGCGCCGCCTCAGCGGCTGTCGCAGCTCAATCGCAGCCTGCACAGTGCCTGGCGTATCGGCAGCTTTTCCGGTCTTGCAGCCGGCATGCATATGGAAGCGCCCGACCGCGACGCCCTGGCCATCCCCGATGCCGGCGAGCCGGGCAGCGGCTTCTTCGCGTTTCCCCGGGGTGCGCGGGCCGGCACCTGCCTGCACGCGATCCTCGAAGACTGGGCGCGAGGCAAAGGCGATCTGGAGGTGCTGGTCGAACCCGCTTTGCAGGCCTACGGTCTGCCGCTGGAGTGGAAGGAAATCGCCATCAGCCATCTGCAAAAGGTGCTCGACACCGATATGGATGGCGCCGGCCTAACCCTCGCCGCGCTGCAATCGGCCAGACGCCTGCCCGAACTCGGCTTCACCTTCCCGGTACGGGACCTCGACGTGACGCGGCTGCGCAGCCTCCTGGTCGATCCGGCCAACGGCCTCGCCGAACCGTTGCGCGAAGCGGCGGCGCGGCTGGAGTTCGACAGCCTCAAGGGTTTTCTCAAGGGCTTTATCGACCTGACCTTCGAGCACGACGGCCGCTGGTACATCGCCGACTACAAGTCCAACTGGCTCGGTCCGGATGCCAGTTACTACGGCGGCGAACGGCTGCTGCAGGCGCTGGCAGGCGAGCATTACTACCTGCAATACCTGATCTACCTGGTGGCGCTGCGCCGCTTCCTGCGCCAGCGGCTGGCGGATTTTCAAGACGAGCAGCTCGGCGGCGCCTTCTACCTGTTCCTGCGCGGCATGCCGGAGGCCGGAGTGTATTTCGCCCGGCCGGACGATGCGTTGCTCGATGCGCTGGATCGGTTGTTCGAGGAGGGGCATTGATGACGCGGTTTAGCGGTCTTGACCGCGAATGTGGGCTTAGCGGCGCCTTCATGCATTTCAGGAGCGACATATGACCCTTGCCGATCTGCCCCTCGGCCCACTGGAGCGCGCCTTTGTCGCCAGCCTGCAGCGCCTCGACCCGCATGCGTCCGAGCCGGTGCTGCTCGCCGCCGCGCTGTGCTGTGAAGTCCTGTCCTCCGGCGACGTCTGCCTGCCGCTGGGTCGGCTAGCCGGCAAGCGGCCATGGCCGGATCAGGATTTCAGCCTGCCGCCGCTTGCGACCTGGCGAGCGCAGCTGAACGCCTCATCGCTGATCGGTGCGCCGGGGGATTACGCACCGCTGATTCTGGTCGGGGAACGGCTCTACCTCGCCCGTTACCAGGCCTATGAACAGCAGTTGGCGGAACAGCTGCTGGCTCGTGCAGCGGACGCACCCGATGTCGACGAGGCTCAGCTGAGCGACAGCCTGGCGCGCTTGTTCGCCTTCAATCAGCAAAGCCCCGATTGGCAGCGCCTCGCCGCGGCTCAGGCGGTACGCCGGCGACTGGCAGTGATCTCCGGCGGTCCCGGCACCGGCAAGACCACCACCGTGGTACGCCTGCTGGCGGCGTTGCTGGAGCAGCCCGGCGGCGAACGCCTGGCCATCGGCCTCGCCGCGCCCACCGGCAAGGCCGCGGCGCGCATGGCCGAAGCGATCCGCAACGCCAAGGCCGATCTGCCGGTCAGCGATGCCGTCAAGGACGCCCTGCCGGACGAGGCGCGCACCCTGCACCGCCTGCTCGGCAGCCGCGGTGACAGCCCGAAGGTGCGGCATGACGCGGCCCATCCACTGGCGCTGGACGTGTTGGTGGTGGACGAGGCATCGATGGTCGACCTGGCACTGATGGCCAAGCTGGTCGCCGCGCTGCCGCCGAAGGCGAGGCTGATCCTGCTCGGCGACAAGGACCAGCTGGCCGCCGTGGAAGCTGGTGCGGTGTTCGCCGAACTCTGTGAAGGGCGCGGTTTCGATAGTCAGGCCGCGACCGATCTGCAACGCATTACCGGGCAGGCCGTACCGGTCGAGACGCCGCGCTCGCGCCTCGGCGATGCGGTTGTGCTGCTCACCCACAGCCACCGCTTCGCCGGCGACAGCGGGATCGGCGAGCTGGCGCGGCGAATCAATGGTGGCGATGCCAAGGGCACGATCGCGCTGCTGCAGGAAGGGCGCGCCGATCTTGCGTGGAATGCCACGCCAACGTCCGCCGCATTGATCGAGCGATTGGAGCAGGGCTATTCGCCTTATCTGCAGGCTGCACGGCAAGGCGATCCGGAGGCTGCCTTCGAGGCCTTCAACGGCTTCCGCGCGCTGACTGCCCAGCGCGAGGGTGCCTTTGGCGTCACCGGCATCAACGAGGCGCTGGAAGCGCGGTTCAAGCGCCGCCTCGGTGTGCCCGCCCGCGAACGCTGGTACCCCGGCCGCGCAGTGATGGTCCGGCAGAACGACTACGCACTGGGCCTGTTCAACGGCGATATCGGCCTGTGCTTGAAAACCGAGCAGGGCCTGCGGGTGTTCTTCGAGGGCGACGAGGGCTATCGCGGCTTCGCCCCGGCGCGCCTGCCGAGCCACGACAGTGCCTTCGCCATGACCGTGCACAAGAGCCAGGGCTCGGAGTTCACCGAGGTGCTGCTGGCGTTGCCGGAACAGCCCAGCCCGCTGCTGACACGCTCGCTGTTCTACACAGGCATCACCCGTGCCAAGCGCAAGGTGGAGATCTGGGCGCTGCCGACTCGGCTGGCCGAAGCGGTCAATACCCGCGCCGAGCGCGCCGCGGGATTGGCCGAACGGTTGGCCCTCCCCAGCGCTCAGACCAGAGCCACAGAGGCAGTGCCGGCGGCCAAGCCAGATGAGCCAAAAAGCGATCAGCTCAGCCTGTTCTAAACCGTGCGCGCCTGCTCGAAGCCGGCATGATCGCTGCTCATCGCCGCCTGTTTCGTGAAGCGGTTGTGCGTATGGCGCTCGGAATTCTGTTCCGATGCGCTTTCGCCAAAAGCCGACACCGGGACTTGCGATGAGAACCTTCTTTCTTCTGCTATGGGGCGCGCTCAGCCTGTTCATCAGCACCGCGGCGCTGCGTGAACTCTGGCTCGCGCCCTCCGTGGCCAGCGGTTTCGCCCTGCTGCTGGTGGTCTATTACATCGTCTGCTTCTTCCAGCTGATTCGTGCCGCTTACCTGCCATGGGGGCTGCTGGGTGCGTACCGGCGCAGCGGCTACTGGCTGTGCCTGATCCTGCTGCCGCTGACGCTGATCCCGCTGTACGCCGCCTACCAGATCTGGGAGCAGGGCGGTTACGTTGCAGTCGAAGCCTCGTTGCACTCCGAATGGCTGCACCTGCTGCTCGGTTGGCTGCAGGACGCCCTCGGTTATCTCGGCCCGTTGCTGGTGCTCGGCGCGCTGGGTGTCGGCATGGCGCTGATGCTGCTGCGTCTGCTACGCGGGCAGGTCGCGCGCTGATCAGCCGTTGAGCAGCGTCAGCACCAGCGGCAGGCTGGCCGCCGCGAGCAGGGTCTGCAAGGTGATGATGCCCGCCATCAGATGGCTGTCGCCGCCGAGCTGGCGGGTGAGCACGTAGGCAGTGGGGGCGGTGGGCAGGGCGAAGAACAGCACCAGGATGGTGGTTTCCATATCGGGCAGGCCGAGCACCATCGCCACACCGTAGGCGAGCAGCGGAACGGCCAGCAGGCGCACCGCGCTGTTCCAGCCCAGCGCCGGGATTTCCCCGCCCAGCTCCTGGGGTTTGAGCGCCGCGCCGACGCAGAGCAGGCCCAACGGCAGGCTGGCGGCGGCGAGCAGACTCAGCAGGCGGTCGGTGCCGCCGGGCAGACCCAGGCCCGACAGATTGACCAGCGCGCCGGCGACACAGGCGAGAATCAGCGGGTTCTTTGCGATGGGCAGCAGCAGACCGCGCACGCTGACGCCGCGCTCGGCGGTCAGCGCCCACACCGACATCACGTTCACCGTCGGCACCATCAGCGCCAGCATCAGTGCGGCCAGCGCCAGACCTTCCTTGCCGAACAGGCTGCCCACCGCGGCCAGGCCGAGGTAGGTGTTGAAACGCAGCACGCCCTGGGTGATGGCGCCGAAGCGGCCGGCAGACCAGCCGCGCAACCGCTTGGCGATCAGCAGCCCGATCCAGGCCAGGCCCAGGGCGAGCATCACGGCACCGGCCAGGCGCGGCAGTGCTGGGTTATCCAGCGGTGCGGTTGCCAGGCTGCTGAACAGCAGAGCGGGGAAGAGGATGAAGTAGTTGATGCGCTCGGCGCCGGGCCAGAATTCGGCACTGGGAAAGGCGCGTAGGCGCAGGAAATAGCCGGCGACGATAAGGGCGAACAGGGGCCAGAGGGCGAGTAGCAGGGCGGTCACGGATACATCCAACAGTGCATGTAGCGCGATCTTCGATGCTGCCAACGTTCAGTGCAACCTTCATCTTCGAGCTGGCGTGGCAGCAGCGGTGCTACGTCGGTCGGACGGCTGTCTGTTGCGTGGTGGCTTGGTGATATCATCCGCCATCGAACCTGCGAGCTTCCGATGCGCCATATATCCCCCCAGGCCTCTACCGAGGACTTCCGCGATACGCCTTATGGCCGGCAGTTGCATGGCGGGTTCCGTCTGCTGCGCTTCGCGCCGGAGCTGGAGAGGGAGTTTCGGCGCTATCTGGATCGTCATGCGCGGCTATCGCAACGCCTCGCCGCCCTGCTGTTGATCTTCGCGGTCAGCGGTTATCTGTATTGCGAACACCGGTTGTTCGATCTTGCCGATACCGGCTGGCTGACAACGCTGACGCTGTTGCGCCTCCTGCAGATTCTGCCGGGCGTCGTCGTGCTGGTGCTGACCTTCTACAGCCGCAGGTTTCGCGCGCAGGCCAACCGCATATTTCCGGTGCTGCTGGTGATGGTCGGCATGCTGGCCGCGTTGATCGACATCCGCTTCGAAACGCTCGATGCGGAGCTGAATTTCCGTTACGGCGCCGGGCTGCTGATCGTCGCGTCGTTCTTCTTTCTCGGCGTGACCTTCTGGTGGGCGCTGCTGTGCGCGGTGCTGATCGTGCTGGCCGACGTGTGCATGGCCAGCCTGATCCTGTCGGCCGAGCAGATGCCGGAACACTGGATCGCCGTCAGCTACTACCTGCTGTTACTGATCATCGGCGCGATCAGTCGCTATGTTCATGAGTACTCGCAGCGCGACCAGTTCCTCACCCGCCAACTGCTGGGCTGGGTCGCCGAGCACGACGCGCTCAGCGGTCTGGCCAACCGGCGCAGTCATGATCGCGCGCTGCCCCAGCGGATCGCCCAGGCCCGCCGAGACCGGCGCCCGCTGAGCCTTCTGCTGCTCGATCTGGATGATTTCAAGGCCTATAACGACACATTCGGCCATCCGGCCGGCGATGCACTGATCCGCACGTTCGGCGAGTTGCTCGCCGGCTTCGCACGGCGACCGCTGGACGAGGCGGCACGGGTTGGCGGTGAGGAGTTCGCACTGCTGCTGTACAACTGCGACAACGCCGCTGCACAGCGCATTGCCCGTCAGGTGATCAACGCGCTGGCCGCGCTGGATATCAGACATCCGCATGATCCAGCGGCGCGGGTGGGGGTCAGTATCGGGATCGCCACGTTGCAGGACGGCCAGCAGGCCGAGCAGCTCTATCACTGCGCCGATACCGCGCTGTATCAGGCCAAGAGTGGTGGCAAGAATCGCTTTGCCGTCGCGGCCGGGCTACTGCGACCCGAGCCACAGCCTCACTAGCGGATGGCTTAGCGGCGCGGTGGCACCGAGCGGGTGCGGCCGCTGCCGTCGATGGCGACGAATACGAAGACGGCTTCGGTGACCTTGCGCCACTCGCTGGACAGCGGATCGTCGCTCCAGACTTCCACCAGCATGCGGATCGAGCTGCGCCCGACCTCCAGCGTCTGGGTATAGAAGGACAGCTGCGCGCCAACCGCTACCGGAACCATGAACGCCATGCGATCGATGGAGACCGTGGCGACACGGCCAGCGGCCACGCGGCTTGCCATCGCGGTGCCGGCCAGATCCATCTGCGACACCAGCCAACCGCCATAGATATCGCCAAAACCATTGGTTTCCCGCGGCAATGCGGTGAGCTGCAGGGCCAGGTCGCCCTGCGGGATCGGATCTTCCTGTTCGTATTCTTTCATTCGGTCGGACTCGCGGCGCGTTGTTGTTCTGGCGCGAAATGCCCGCTCTGGCACGGGCGACGGCGCCGAGTATAGCGGCTGTGTTGCGCTACAGCGACCGAACCAGGTCAACGGTGCGCTTGGTAATCAGATTGTCACACTTGCTTCATAGAGTGTTCACACGGCCTGCAGATACTGGCCCCCGTTCCAACACACTCGAGCACACACCTGCTAGGAGCAAGGTATGAAACTGAATCGTTTGATGGCGGCCCTGACCTTTGTAGCCGCTGGCGTTGGCGCCGCGAGCGCGGTCGCTGCTGTAGACCCGGCCCTGCCGAGCTACCAGAAGACCTCCGGTGTTTCCGGCAACCTGTCCAGCGTTGGTTCCGACTCCCTGGCCAACCTGATGACCCTGTGGGCCGAAGACTTCAAGCGCAGCTACCCGAACGTCAACATCCAGATCCAGGCAGCCGGTTCTTCCACCGCACCGCCCGCTCTGACCGAAGGCACCTCCAACATGGGCCCGATGAGCCGCCCGATGAAGGACAACGAGATCCAGGCCTTCGAAGAGAAGTATGGCTACAAGCCGACCGAAGTGCCGGTGGCCATCGACGCCCTGGCGGTGTTCGTGCACAAGGACAACCCGATCAAGTCGCTGGACATCGAGCAGGTCGACGCGATCTTCTCCAGCACCCGCCTGTGCGGTGGCGAGAAGGACATCAAAACCTGGGGAGACGTTGGTCTGACGGGCGAGTGGGCCGGCAAGCCGATTCAGCTGTTCGGCCGTAACTCGGTATCCGGCACCTACGGTTACTTCAAGGAAGAAGCCCTGTGCAAGGGTGACTTCAAGTCCAACGTCAACGAGCAGCCGGGTTCCGCCTCGGTGGTGCAGTCGATCTCCAGCACCCTGAACGCCATCGGTTACTCGGGCATCGGCTACAAGACCTCCAGCGTCCGTGCCGTGCCGCTGTCCAAGGGTGGCGAGGCTTTCGAGGCCAACGAAGAGAACGCTCTGGCTGGCAAGTTCCCGCTGGCGCGCTTCTTCTACGTCTACGTCAACAAGGCGCCGAACAAGCCGCTGAGCCCGATCGATGCCGAGTTCCTCAAGCTGGTGCTTTCCAAGCAGGGCCAGGAAGTTGTGGTCAAGGATGGCTACATCCCGCTGCCGAAGAAAGTCGTCGAGAAGACGCTGAAGGATCTGGGCCTCAACTGAGACCAGGCCTGGCTCGTGGCGCAAGCTACGAGCTGAGCCGACGCCCGCCACGCTAATGCGCTGGCGGGCGTCGTCGTGTCACCCGGCTGTAATTTTTCTGTCACACGGCTGCATTAAATTAGCGACCGACCGGCCATCAAGCCTGGAAACGACTCGCGCCAAGCAGCGCAGTTAAGCGGCCCGAGCGGCCAGGACCTTCGCATGAACGATATAGAGACCATGAGCGCGAATTCCGATGTGCAACGGCTGGACTTCAACACCCCGGCTCTGCAGCGCAAACGTCGCATCCGTGCGCTGAAAGATAACTTGGCGCGCTGGTATGTCTCCATTGGTGGTCTCGCCGTGCTCGGCGCGATCTGCCTGATCTTCTTTTATCTTGCTCAGGTCGTGACGCCCATGTTTCAGGGCGCCGAGCTGGACGCGCGCGACGCGCAGCAACCTGCCTGGCTGGCCGGTGCTGGCGAACCGCTGCTCCTGGCCATGGAAGAGCAGAATCAGGTTGCGATGCGCCTGGGCAGCGATGCCACTGTGCGCTTCTTCAGCGTGAAAACCGGCGAGGCTATACGCAGCGTCGAGCTGCCATTGCCAGCGGACAGCCAGATTGTTTCGGTCGGCCAGGACACGCCAGGCAACCGCCGCATGGTGCTGGGCCTGAGCAACGGCCAGGTCCTGGTTATCGAACACAACTACAAGGTCAGCTATCCGGACGGTAAGAAAACCATCACGCCTCAGTTGGACTACCCCTTTGGCGAAGAACCGCTGAACCTGGACCCGCTAGGTCGGCCAATCGAGCACGCCGCCATCAGCCTGAACGGCGACACGCTTATGGTCGCCGGGGCAACCGACGTGGCGCTGCACGCGTTGAAGATCGCCTCAAGCGAAAACCTGATGACTGGCGAAGTCACGCTGGAAGAGGAGCGCATGGAGCTCCCCCAGCTATCGGAGCCGATCAAGGCGTTGCGCATCGACCCGCGTCACATGTGGATGTTCGCCGTAAGCGGGCGGGCCAGTGTCGATGTCTTCGACCTGCGCCGCAAGCAACTCAATGGCCGCTACAAGCTGCTCGGTGGCACGGGTGAAATCACCACGGTAGCCTCGCTGCTCGGTGGCATATCGCTGATGGTCGGTGACTCTTCCGGTGGCATCGGCCAGTGGTTCATGGTGCGCGGGGACGATGGCCAGGCGGAGCTGAAGAACGTACGCAACTTCAAGCTGGCCGATCAGCCGGTCAGGCAGATCCTTCCGGAGGAGCGACGTAAAGGTTTCCTCGCCCTCGACAGCGATGGCACTTTGGGCATCTTCCATAGCACGGCCCATCGTACCCTGTTGACTGAGCAGGTGGCTGACGGCGCCGCTCTTGCCGCGATGTCACCTCGCGCCACCCGCTTGCTGGTGGAGTCGGGTGACCAGCTGCAGCGCTTCGTCATCGACAACCCGCACCCGGAGATCTCCTGGAGCGCGCTGTGGGGCAAAGTCTGGTACGAGAGCTATCCGGAACCGGATTACGTCTGGCAGTCCACTTCGGCAAACGGTGATTTCGAACCCAAGCTGAGTCTCTCGCCGCTCGCCTTCGGCACGCTCAAGGCTGCCTTCTACGCGATGCTCCTGGCCGCACCGCTGGCGATCTGCGCGGCTTTCTACACCGCCTACTTCATGGCGCCTACGTTGCGTCGCAAGGTCAAGCCGGTCATCGAACTGATGGAAGCGCTGCCGACGGTGATTCTCGGGTTCTTCGCCGGCCTGTTCCTGGCTCCCTTCCTGGAGAACCACTTGCCGGGCACCTTCAGCCTGCTGCTGTTGACGCCGATCGGCGTTCTACTCGCCAGCTGGGCCTGGAGTCGGCTGCCTGAGCGTCTGCGGCTTAGCGTTCCGGATGGCTGGGAAGCCGTGCTGCTGATTCCTGTGATCCTGCTGGTTGGATGGGGCTCGATTGCCGCCAGCGGTCACTTGGAGAACTGGCTGTTCGATGGCGACATGCGTCATTGGCTGTCCAACGATCTGGGTATTCCGTTCGATCAGCGCAACGCCCTGGTCATCGGCCTGGCAATGGGCTTTGCGGTGATCCCGACCATCTATTCGATCGCCGAAGACGCCGTGTTCAGCGTGCCCAAGAGCCTCACCCTGGGCTCCCTGGCGCTCGGTGCCACGCCTTGGCAGACGCTCACCCGCGTGGTGCTGCTGACCGCCAGCCCTGGCATCTTCTCCGCGCTGATGATCGGCATGGGCCGGGCTGTGGGCGAAACCATGATCGTGCTGATGGCCACCGGCAACACGCCGATCATGGAGGCCAACATCTTCGAAGGCATGCGCACCCTGGCGGCCAACGTGGCAGTGGAGATGCCGGAGTCGGAAGTAGGTGGAACGCATTACCGCGTGCTGTTCCTCGCCGCGATGGTGCTGCTGATGTTCACCTTTGTGATGAACACCCTGGCTGAAGTTATCCGTCAGCGCCTGCGCCGCAAGTACGCCAGCCTGTAGCAAAGAAAAGAGCCACGCCTTCGGGCGTAGACGCAGCCGAATTTGGCTACGAGAGATTTCGACAAAGGTATCGATCCGTGAAAAAGGATTCGCTGAACACCTGGATCAAGAGCGGCACCCCCTGGATCTGGATGAACGCTGGCGCCGTTTCCATCGCCGTGATCATGACGCTCGGGTTGCTGGCGGTGATAGCGGTGCGTGGTCTGGAGCATTTCTGGCCGTCCGACGTTGTTGTGGCTGATTACCAGATTCCCGGTGCAGAGCCGCGCGTGATGGCTGGTGAGGTGGTGCAGGTAGAAGAAGTGCCACGCGCGCGTCTGGCAGCCAGCGGGCTTCCGGTCGACGTCGAGGGCGGCGAGTTCATGACTCGCGAGCTGCTCAAGGTCGGCAACCGCGAAGTTTACGGTGCGGACTTCTCCTGGGTCGTCGGGGAGTGGTTGAGCAATCAGCGCAAGCCCGCCGATCTGGTCGCACTGGAGCGCCGCGAATGGGGAAACTTCTATGGCGAGCTGCTCGCTGTGAAGGAAGAGGGCAATCTGGTTGCAGAGGGCGCGGCCGCCTGGGGTGAGCTTCAACAGCGCATCGACCGCATCGACGAGCTGCATGCCCGGATCGCTCGGCTGGAGGCGGTGGACATCGGCCGGATCAACCACGGTCTGGAGCGTCTGCGTCTGAAGACCCGCAAACTTGAGCTGGATGGGCAGCTCGATGCGGCTGCACAAGCCGCTCTGGATGCCGAGCGTGCTGAGTGGGACGCCGAATACAAACAGCTGGAAAGCCAGCTGGTCGCGCTGTACGGGGAGTTCAACCGCGACAGCGTCACCATGCGCACCATGGACGGCCAGGAAAAGGAAATCAGCCTGGGCAAGGTTGTCCGAGCGTACCGTCCGAACGCGATGTCGTTGCCTGAAAAGATGGGTTTCTACTTTGCCAAGCTCTGGGAGTTCGTCAGCGACGAGCCGCGTGAGGCCAACACTGAGGGCGGCATCTTCCCCGCGATCTTCGGTACCGTGCTGATGACCCTGATCATGGCGGTGATCGTGACGCCATTCGGCGTGATCGCCGCGGTCTACCTGCGCGAATACGCCAAGCAGGGCGTGCTGACCCGCATCATCCGCATTGCGGTGAACAACCTCGCCGGCGTGCCCTCGATCGTTTACGGCGTGTTCGGCCTGGGCTTCTTCGTCTACGTCCTGGGCGGGTCGCTGGACCGCATCTTCTACCCCGAAGCGGCGCCGGCACCGGTGTTCGGCACGCCGGGCCTGATGTGGGCCTCGCTGACCCTGGCGATCCTCACCCTGCCGGTGGTCATCGTCGCCACCGAGGAAGGCCTGGCGCGCATTCCGCGGATTCTGCGTGAAGGCTCGCTGGCACTCGGGGCGACCAAGTCCGAGACCCTGTGGAAGGTGGTGCTGCCAATGGCCAGCCCGGCCATGATGACCGGCCTGATCCTTGCCGTTGCGCGTGCCGCCGGCGAAGTGGCACCGCTGATGCTGGTCGGGGTGGTCAAGCTGGCGCCGAGCCTGCCGCTCAATGGCAACTACCCGTATCTGCATCTGGATCAGAAGATCATGCACCTGGGCTTCCATATCTATGACGTCGGCTTCCAGAGCCCCAACGTCGAGGCCGCGCGGCCGCTGGTCTATGCCACAGCGCTGCTGCTGGTGCTGGTGATCGCCATCTTGAACCTGACTGCGGTCGTCATTCGTAACCATTTGCGCGAAAAATACAAAGCGCTCGACCACTAACAGCCGATAACACGCTGGAGGCCGGTGCCGCGATCGCGGCCCGCTTCTAGCCTCCAGCGATACGGAGACATCTCATGTCACAAGCAAAGACGCATTCCATCGACATTTCGGCGCTGGGTCGTGAAAAGCGAGCGCTGAGCCTGAACAACGAAGCCGTGGCCATCGAAGTGCCCGATCTGAGCCTCTATTACGGGCAGAAGCAGGCACTGTTCAACGTCAGCATGAACATTCCCAAGCAGCGCGTGACCGCCTTCATCGGCCCGTCCGGCTGCGGCAAGTCGACCCTGCTGCGCTGCTTCAACCGCATGAACGACCTGGTCGACGGCTGCCGCATCGAAGGCGCCATCAACCTCGACGGCCATAACATCTACCGCAAGGGCGAGGACGTGGCCGACCTGCGTCGCCGCGTCGGCATGGTGTTCCAGAAGCCCAACCCGTTCCCCAAGAGCATCTACGAGAACGTGGTCTACGGCCTGCGCATCCAGGGCATCAAGCAGAAGCGCGTGCTCGACGAGACTGTCGAATGGGCGCTCAAGGGCGCTGCGCTGTGGGATGAGGTGAAGGACCGTCTGCACGAATCGGCTCTCGGCCTCTCCGGCGGTCAGCAGCAGCGTCTGGTCATCGCCCGCACCATCGCCGTGCAGCCGGAAGTACTGCTGCTCGACGAGCCGAGTTCGGCCCTCGACCCGATCTCCTCGCTGAAGGTCGAAGAACTGATCTACGAACTGAAGGCCAAGTACACCATCGTCATCGTCACCCACAACATGCAGCAGGCCGCGCGGGTTTCCGACTACACGGCGTTCATGTACATGGGCAAACTGATCGAGTACGGCGATACCGATACGCTGTTCACCAACCCGGCCAAGAAGCAGACGGAAGACTACATCACGGGCCGCTACGGCTAGTCTGGCCATGTCAGAGCGCGCCAGGCGGCGTCGGCGGAACTTGCCGTACAAATCGTACTGCCTGCGTTCCGCCTCCTTGCCTGACACACTCTGCCAAAGCCCAGACGGGCTGGCGTGGTATTCAATCTACCTGGGTGCGCTGCGCACCAGATCCGCCTAGCGGCAGTCTCCTCGGAGCGAGAACAATGATCAGTAAAGATAGCCACACCCAACACATTTCCCAGCAGTTCAACGCCGAGCTCGAGGAGGTGCGCAGCCACCTGCTGGCCATGGGCGGGCTGGTGGAGAAGCAGGTCAATGACGCGGTGACCGCCCTGATCCAGGCCGATTCGGGCCTCGCTCAGCAGGTGCGCGACGTCGATGACCAGATCAACCAGATGGAGCGCAACATCGACGAGGAGTGCGTGCGCATCCTCGCCCGCCGTCAGCCGGCGGCCTCCGACCTGCGTCTGATCATCAGCATTTCCAAGTCGGTGATCGACCTCGAGCGCATCGGTGACGAGGCGACCAAGATCGCCCGCCGCGCCATCCAGCTGTGCGAGGAAGGCGAGTCGCCCAAGGGCTATGTCGAGGTGCGCCACATCGGCGACCAGGTACGCAAGATGGTGCAGGAAGCGCTCGACGCCTTCGCCCGCTTCGATGCCGACCTCGCGCTGTCGGTGGCGCAGTACGACAAGACCGTCGATCGCGAATACAAGACCGCGCTGCGCGAACTGGTCACCTACATGATGGAAGACCCGCGCTCGATCTCCCGCGTGCTCAGCGTGATCTGGGCGCTGCGCTCGCTGGAACGCATCGGCGACCACGCGCGCAACATCGCCGAACTGGTGATCTACCTGGTGCGCGGCACCGACGTGCGCCACCTGGGCCTGGCGCGCATGGCCGAGGAAGTGGAAGGCTCGAAGGAGCGCTGATTCGCGGTCGCGGGGCGGGCAGCGATGTTCGCCCGGCGCCAAAGTCTGCGGACAGAGCCGCCGCTGGCGTTGAGGCTCGACCCATCCACCTGCATCGGTTCGCCCGCACGGATGCCGCTCAGGTGCGGATCAGCGCCTCGCTCAGATAGTCGATCAGCGCCCGCGTCTTTGGTGGCAGATGATGATTCTGCCGCCACAGCAGCCAGGCCGCGCCCTGGTATGAACCGGTGTAGCGCCACTGCGGCAGCACTTCGCGCAAACGACCCTCGGCCAGCGGCTGGGCCGCGGTGAAGTGTGGCAGGCAGGTGATGCCCAGGTGTTCCAGCGCCACCAGCAGCCGCGCCTCGCTGTGGTTGCTGATGTAGCGACCGCGCACCGTCACCGTCTCCTGCTGCTCCCCGCGGCGCAGGTGCCAGCGATTGTCTCCCGCCGTTTCTCCCAGATACAGACAGCTATGGCGCAGCAGGTCCTGCGGATGTTGCGGCTCGCCGTGACGCTGCAGGTATTCGGGGCTGGCGCATAGCAGCTGGCGTACCGGTCCGAGTGGCTTGCCGGCCAGGCCTTCGGGTGGGTTGTCGGTGACCAGTACCAGAAGGTCGAAGCCGTCCTCGATCAGGTCCGGGCTCTGGTCGCTGATCCGCAGCTGCACATCGACCTCGGGGTAGCGCTGCAGAAAGGCCGGCATCAACGGCCCGACGACGAACTTGCCATAGGCCTTGGGTACGCTCAGGCGCACCAGCCCGCGTGGGCTGCGCATCAGCCGTTCGCCGATGGCGACGGCCGCGTCGGCCGCATCGAGCATATCCCGGCAATGCTGGTAGAACTCCGCCCCGGCCTCGTTCAGCCGCAGCTGGCGCGTCGTGCGTTCCAGCAGGCGCAGCGCCAGGGCCTGCTCCAGCCGGGCTACCTGGCGGCTTACCGCCGACGGTGTGCTGCCCAGCCGCCGCGCGGCGCCGGAGAAGCTGCCGGCCTCGACCACCCGCACGAACACGGCCATGTAGGGCAGCAGGGTTGCGCTGTCATTCGTTCCCATGTGGAACAGGTCCTGTGCTGTTTCGCTGGATTATCGACCGTGGCGGCGGGCCCGACAATCAGCGCCTGATTGGTGCGGGGATTCGAACATGAAAGGCACGTTGAGACAGGGGCTGTGGCTGGCCGATGGCATGCTGCTGATGGCGGCGCTGATCTGGGGCAGCAGCTATGCAGTGGCCAAGCAGGCGCTGCTGTTCTATCCGGTGCTGGGTTTCCTGGCGATTCGCTTCGGCCTGACCTTCGTCCTGTTGCTGCCGCAACTGCGCGGGGTCGGCCGCCGGGCCCTGCGCCCCGGTCTGCCGCTGGGGCTGGTGATGCTGGCGATCTTTCTCTGCGAGACCTGGGGCGTGATGCTGACCAGCGCCAGCAATGCCGCCTTCTTGATCAGCCTGTGCGTAGTGATCACGCCGTTCATGGAATGGCTGCTGCTGCGCCAGCGGCCGCACAACACGCTGTTCCTAGCCTGCGCGATGTCGCTGGCGGGCGTCTGGCTGCTGACCGGCGGCCCGCAGCTGTCGCTCAATCTCGGCGATGCGCTGATGCTGGCCGCCGCGTTGCTGCGCGCGGTGCTGGTCTGCCTGACCCGGCGATTGACGGCCGGCCGGGAAATCCCGGCACTGGCGCTGACCGCGGTGCAGAGCGGAGTCGTTGCGGCGGGCTGCATCCTGCTCGGCGTGTCGTTGCCGGGCGAGCTGCCCGCGCTGCCGGTGGAGCCGGCGTTCTGGTTCGGCACCCTGTATCTGGTGCTGTTCGCCACGCTGTTCGTCATGTACGCGCAGAACCTCGCGCTGGGGCGCAGCAGTGCAACGCGGGTGTCGCTGCTGATGGGCTCCGAACCGCTGTTCGGCGCGATCATCGCCGGTCTCTGGCTGGGTGAGCGGCTGGGGCCGATGGGCTGGGCGGGTGGGTCGCTGATCATGCTGGCAACGCTGTGCACCCTGGGCATCGGCCGCCAGCCGGCGCCGAGCACGGCCGGCGATGGTGCGCCGATCCGTGCCTAGCGCGTACGCACGGCGGGGCCTGCAGACCGGTCAGCTCTGCCGCAGTTCGGCCTGCAGCTCATCCAGCGCCGCCCGGCGCTCGCCGTCCTGCAGGCGGGCGCCGGGGTTGAGCGAGGACCACTCCGGATGCGCGCGACAGCGTTGTAGGGCTTCGGGCAGCTTGCCCTCGCGCCAGCCCTGATCCTGCGGAGTGGCCAGGCGGATCGCTTCCGTGGCAGCGTGCCCTCGGGTGGCGAGCACGGCAAGCAGTTGGCGCTGTCGCAGGGCGAGCAGGCGCAGCACGGCGTCATCGACGCTCAGTTCACGCTGGCCCTTTAATTTGCCCAGTAGGCGATTGCCATAGTGCCGCGCGGTCTGCGCGCCGCCGCCGGCAAGGGCGCCGAGCAGTGCCGCCGCGCCGAGGGTGATGCCACCGACCATCAGGTCGACCCCGGCACCGGCGGCCGCGCCTGCGGCCATACCACTGCCGATCTTCACGCCCAGCTGCTTGAGTGTTTCCGGATTGAACAGGTCGTCGCCCCAGCGGCCGTCGAGCAGTGGCAGGTCGCTGGCTGCCGCCTGCTCCTTGCGGAAGGCATACATGCGCAGCAGGGATTCGACGCAGCGCTGTTCGCGGCCACGCACGGCGTCGTGCAATTCACGTATGGCGCCGCGCTCCAGCTCCGGCTGTGCGGCCACGCTGCGTCGGCAGGCGGCGACGTCCACCAGCAGCTCGGCGATCAGCCGCTGGCCGCTGACCAGGCGCGCCGCGGCCTGGGCTTCATGGTCCTCGATCAGCCGCTGCAGCTTGGGCCGCGCCTGTTCCAGCAGCAGCGCCAGGCTCTCGTACAGCCGGCGCTCGCCGTCCACGGGCGGCGCCACGCTGTCGAAGCGCACCAGCGCATGCAGGCCGAGGCGGGCCAGCGCCTGACGCCATTCCTCCTCGCGATGGCCGGGCTGGGCGACGAAGTTGAGCACCGGCAGCAGCGGCTTGCCGCAGCCGGCGAGTACCGCCAGCTCGTCCTTGTACTTGGCCAGTACCGGCTCGCGGGCATCGATCACGTAGAGCCCGGCATCGCTGGCGAGCAGCTGGCGCAGCACCTTGGCTTCCTGCTCGAAGCGCTGGCGCGCCTCGCTGCCGTCGAGAAAGCGTGCGGTTCGCGCCGGGCCGTCGAGGCGTTCGCCGGGGCGCTCCACGCGTTCCAGGTAATCGAGCAGGGCGATGGCATCTTCCAGGCCGGGGGTGTCGTACAACTCCAGCAGCGCCTCGCCGTCCACCGACAGCCGTGCGCCTTCGACATGGCGGGTGGTGCTGGGACGGTGCGAAACCTCGCCGAAGCCTGCATCACGGGTCAGGGTGCGCAGCAGCGAGGTCTTGCCGACATTGGTATGGCCGACCACGGCGAGCTTCAGGGCTTCAGTCATGTCCGCTCTCCAGCCAGCCCAGAGGCGCAGCGCTTGAGTGGGGAAGGCCAAGGCTGTCCAGTGCCTGGTGCCAGTCATCCAGACGCGCGCTGTCCAGCGCCTCGCCCGGCGGCGCCTGCAGCAGCCAGACGCGAGTGGCTGCGGCGCAGCGCGACAGCTCGCCGATCAGCGCCAGGGTGCCGCGATCCGGCGAGCGTCGGGGGTCACAGGCGATGGCCAGGCGCGCCGGTGGAAAGCGGGTGAGCTGATCGAGCAGGCGCCGGCGCCCCTCGCGGTCGTCGAGGATGCCGGCATCGGCGATGCCCTTGGACAGAGCCGGTGGCCAGGGGCGACTGCCGTCCAGCTCGATGGCCACCAGTACGGCGCCCTCGCTGCCGTCGAGCTGAGCGCCGGCGCTCGGCGCGTGCAGCAGGGCCGGTGCCGCATCACTGATGCCTAGCCGCTCACTCGGCGGCTGCAGGCGTTCGCGGAGCAGACGATAGGCCGGCAGGTTCAGGTCGAGCTTCAACGCGGCACGGCCGCGGCGCCAGCGCCACAGGCTGAACCCCGCCAGCAATAGCCGCGGCAGCACTCCATAGATCAGCAGCACGCCAACCAGCCAGCCGGCCCAGAGCTGGCGGGCACCTTCCAGATCACCGCCGAGTGCGCCGCTGGCGCGGATCTGCCCGGCATCCGGCACGCTGAAACCGAGCAGTGCCGGCAGCGCGCCCAGGGCCTGGGTCAGGCCGACGAAGGCGCTTTCACCGAGAATGGTGGTCTCCCAGACGAAGCCATAGCGCCGCGTAGCCAGTAGCGCCAGTAATGTCAGCAGCGCGCTGCCCATCGCCAGCAGCCACAGGCCATGCACGCCGACACCCAGCAGCCAGCGACCGAGCCGGTGCTGGTGCAATACGCTCAGCAGCGCTGGTGCCAGTTGCGCGGCGCGGGCGTTGCGGGCGAGCTTTTCGCTCAGCCAGAGCCACAGCCGCCCCAGCGCACCGCCGCTGTCGCCAGCGAAGAGCAGGCCGAGCAGCCAGCCGAGCAGGGTCAGCAGGTTCAGCCCGAGCAGGCTACCGAGCGCCCAGAACACATTGACCGGTCGCTGCCCGTCGCCCAGTGCAGCGAAGGCCAGGCCGGCGCCGGTGAAGACCGCGAGCAGCGCCAGCGCGAACCCACCCAGCCGTGCGCCCTGGCGCCAGTGCAGGAGCGCTTCGACCAGCCCGTCACGGCGCGCCAGCCAGAGTGCACGCTGCTCGATCAGCACGGGGAGATCACCGCCTTGGGCACGGGCCTGGCGGTTGGCTTCGTCGTCGTCCAGCGGCCCGGCATGCTCTTCGCGCAGGCGCACGGCTTCGGTCAGCCAGAGGCGGTCGAGCGTATCGAGATCAGGGGCGGGGCGGGCTATCACACGGCATCTCGCTGGCGGGTCGTGCCTTGAGGATAACCGCTGCCGTGGGGAACGGGAAAACGGGGAGCCGTTGCGGCTCCCCGCTGGGGCCCTCAGTCGGCGTTGCGCAGGCGCACGGCGATGTTCGGCTGGTCGATGAATAGGCCATCGATACCGGCGTCGAGGAAGGCGCGAATCTCCGTTTCACTGTCGCCGCGCTCATGGCGCTGGTCGCTGCTGCGCAGGTTGGCCGGCAGGAAGGCGTTTTCCGCGCGGAAGGTGTAGGGGTGGACCTTGAGGCCCTCGGCGTGGGCGGCGGCGACGAAGCCGGTCGGCGTGCCGTGGTTGCCGTTGGCATCACGCGGGATGATGTAGCTCTTCTCCGGACCGACGCCGGCGGCGTAGCGGGAGATGTCCTTGAGCCCGGCCGGCGTGGCCATCTGCGCATAGGTCAGCTTGCTGCCGCGTACCTGCTGGTCATACGGCTGGCCGGAGCTGAACAGCTGCACCAGGCGCAGCTGGGTCAGGCGGCTGAGGGCCTTGAGGTTGTCCACCTCGAACGACTGGATATACACCGGCGCTTGCCGCCCGACATAGCCGTTGCGGGTGAGGATGCGCACCAGCGGCTTTTCCATGGCCAGGCCGAGCTGCTGGAAGTGTGTCGGGTGCTTGGTTTCCGGGTACAGGCCGATGCGCCGGCCCTGGCTCAGCTGCAGGGTTTTCACCAGATCGATGATCTCCTGCAGGGTCGGGATTTCCAGGCTGCCGTCGAGGCGCGCGTTACCCGGGCGGATATCCGGGATGCGCTCGATAGCGCGCAGCGTCTTCAGTTCGGCGAGGGTGAAGTCTTCGCTGAACCAGCCGGTGAGAGTGACGCCGTCGACCTGCTGGGTGCGCTTGCGATCGGCAAACTCGGGGCGCTGCGCGACGTCGGTGGTCAGGCCCAACTCGTTGTCGTGACGGGCGACGATCTGGCCGTCGCGGGTCATCACCAGGTCCGGCTCGATATAGTCGGCGCCCTGGAAAACGGCCAGCGCATAGGCGGCCAGGGTGTGCTCCGGCAGGTAGCCGCTGGCGCCGCGGTGGGCGATCACCAGCGGGGTCGGCTCGCCGCGCGCGGCCTGGTGTTTCGCGGTGTGTTCATCCGCCGCAGCGAAGCCGGCCAGTGGAAGCAGCAGGGTGCAGGCGGTGAGCCAGCGGCGAAGGGGAGCGGTGGTCTTGCGGGCCATTTCGGCATCTCCTCGGTTTGGATGTCACAGCCTGAGGCACTTGCATGACCGGACTTTGACGCTGCGGCGCCGCTTGTATTGCAAAGCGATGAAGCCGACGAACGGCTGGCAGCTTCGGCAAGCTGCATCGCTCTGCTATTCTCGCCGCCATGAATCAGACCCGCCTTCCCCTCGCCATGATTGCCGCCCTCGCGCAGAACCGCGTGATCGGCCTCGACAACCGCATGCCCTGGCACCTGCCCGCCGATCTCAAGCATTTCAAGGCCATGACCCTCGGCAAACCGATCATCATGGGCCGCAAGACCTGGGATTCGCTCGGCCGTCCGCTGCCGGGGCGGCTCAACCTGGTGGTCAGTCGCCAGGCGGATCTGCAGCTCGACGGCGCGGAAACCTTCACCGACCTGGATGCCGCGCTGGTGCGTGCCGAGCAGTGGGCGCGTGAGCAGGGCGTCGACGAGCTGATGTTGATCGGCGGTGCGCAGCTGTACGCCCAGGCGCTGGGGCAGGCGCAGCGGCTCTACCTCACGCGTATCGATGCGGCTCCTGAAGGCGATGCGTTCTTTCCGGTCTTCGACGAGGCTGAGTGGCAGTGCGTCGAAAGCCAGCCACATCCGGCTGAGGGCGAGGCACCAGCCTACCGTTTCGAAACCTGGCAAAAACAGAGCTGACCGGCACCCTCTTCGCTTGATCGGCGCCAAATCTTTCGCGGGCCGCAGCTTCTATGCTGGCCCGTCGCTGTCGTAACGAGAAATCTCATGCAACCTGACAAATCCGACGCCCCGGAAGCCGAGCGCGTTGCCGCGATCTTCGTCCGCCACCCGCTGTGGGAGGATGGTTTGGCGCTGCTCACCGGCACCGCGCTGGTCGCCCTTGGCATTGCCTTCTACAGCCATGCCGGGCTGCTCACCGGCGGCACCGTTGGGCTGGCGTTCCTGCTCAAGTACCTGGCCGGCTGGTCCTTCGGCCCAGTGTTCTTCCTGCTCAACCTGCCGTTCTACGCGCTGGCGATCTGGCGCATGGGCTGGCAGTTCACCCTGCGCACCGTCTGCGCGGTGGGGCTGGTCTCGCTGTTCGCCGAACTGACCCCGCAATGGGTGCGCTTCGCCGAGCTGAATGTGGTCTACGCCGCGGTGTTCGGCGGGTTCGCCATCGGCATCGGCCTGCTGATCCTGTTCCGCCATCGCGCCAGTCTTGGTGGGGTGAACATCCTCGCGCTGTTCCTGCAGGAGCGTTTCGGCCTGCGCGCCGGCACCTTCCAGATGGGTATCGACGCGCTGATCGTCATGGCCGCGGTGTTCGTCGTGCCGGCGGACAAGGTGCTGCTGTCGGTACTCGGCGCCGTGGCGCTGAATCTGGTGCTGGCGATCAATCACCGCGCCGATCGCTACATGGGCGTCAGCTGAGGCTGATCAGCTCGACCTGTGCATCACCGTCGTTCAACTCCAGCAGCGCCAGGCTGATCGGCAGGCTGAAGCGTCGCGGACCGGCGCTGCCCGGGTTGATGTAGAGCACGCCGTCGCGCCGCTCGACCTTCGGTTTGTGCGAGTGGCCGGCGATCACCACGTCGATGCCGGCGGCGAGCGGATCGATATCCATCTGCTTGAGGTCGTGCAGCACGTGCAGGGTGAGACCGCCGATGCGCAGATCCAGTCGCTCGGGCAGCTCTAGCGCCCAGTCAGCCGTATCGATATTGCCGCGAATCGCCTCCAGCGGCGCGATGGCGCGCAGCCCGTCGAGCACCTGCGGTTTGCCGATATCGCCGGCGTGAATGATCTGCGCGCAACCCTGCAGCGCCGCCAACGCCTCAGGGCGGAGCAGGCCGTGGGTGTCGGAGATCAGGCCGATGCGCATACCGGTTTTCCTTGAAAAGACATCGTTAGGACATCCGACCCTTGGCCGGCCGCTGTGGTTGCGGCAGGCTTGGGACCCTCGGGTCGAGGAGTCTGGCATGGATCGAGTGGATTGCGTGGTGGTGGGTGCGGGAGTGGTCGGGCTGGCGGTGGCACGCACGCTGGCGCTGGCCGGCCGCGAGGTGCTGATACTGGAAGCCGAAGCGGCCTTCGGCACCGCTACCAGCGCGCGCAACAGCGAAGTCATCCACGCCGGCATCTACTACCCGCAGGGCTCGCTCAAAGGCCGGCTGTGCGTCGCCGGGCGCCGCCAGCTCTACGGTTTCTGCGACAGCCATGGCGTGGCCTATCGCCGCTGCGGCAAGCTGATCGTTGCCACCGACGAGGCCCAGATCGCTGCGCTGGAGCAATTGCAGCGGCACGCGCAGGCCAATGGGGTCGACGATCTGCAGCGTCTGGATGGCCACGAGGTGCTGGCGCTGGAACCGCAGCTACATGCGGTGGCTGGGCTGCTTTCGCCAAGCACCGGCATCATCGACAGCCACGCGCTGATGCTGGCACTGCTGGGCGATGCCGAGCGCCACGGCGCGGTGCTGGCGCTGAACGCGTCGGTAACGGCGATCACGGCTGGCAGCGAAGGCTTGCAGGTCGAGGTGGGCGGCGCCGATCCGCTGCAGCTGCTGGCCCGCACCGTGGTGAACTGCGCCGGGCATGGCGCGCCTATCCTCGCCGCGCGCACCGCCGGGTTGGACCCGGTGGCGCGGCCGCGGCAGTACTTCGCCAAGGGCAGTTATTTCAGCCTGGCCGGGCGCACACCGTTTCGCCATCTGGTCTATCCGCTTCCGGAACCCGGCGGGCTTGGCGTGCACCTGACCCTGGACCTGGCGGGTCAGGCGCGTTTCGGCCCGGATGTGCAGTGGGTCGAGGACCTGGACTACTGCATCGAGCCGGAACGGGCCAATGGCTTCTACGCGGCGATCCGCCGCTATTGGCCGGGGCTGCCGGACGATTCGCTGCAACCGGCCTACACCGGCATCCGCCCGAAGATCAGCGGGCCCGGCGAAGCTGCCGCGGACTTTCGCATCGATGGCCCGGTGCAGCACGGCATCGCCGGCCTGGTGAACCTGTTCGGCATCGAATCGCCGGGACTGACCGCCTGTCTGGCGATTGCCGAGCACGTCTGCGGGCTGCTCGACCCTGAGTCATTGGCGACCTGATCACGCGCTGGCGCACCTGCGTTGCGGCCCGTCCGGGCGGGTAGCACACTGCAACCCGCCGCGATCGGACGGCGCAATCACCGGCAAAAGGAATGTGCATGGAACAGACAGGCGAAGCTCGACCGCTGAAAGTCTATCTGGCGGTCGGATTGCTGCAGGGGTTGACGCTCTGGGCGGCCAGCGAGGCGTGGCCGCACGCTGCTGGCTCGCGTGTGCTGTGCTCGGCGCTGCTGGCCTTCACGGTGATTGGCGGCTGGCAGTTGCAGCTGCTCTGGGGCGATCTGCGCGCGGCCGGGCGCTGGCGCCTGGTCCTTGCCGCTGCCGCGCTGCCAGCCGTGCTGGCTGGCGGCCTCGCGCTGCAGTTCGACCAGCCGCGCTGGTATTACCTGGGTGAATCCGTCGGCACGCTGCTGCTCTGGAGCAACCTGATCCTGGCTTATGTGCTGACACCCTTCATCCAGGCGCGGGATGCCGATCATCGCTGGCGTGTCGACTACGCCGCTCTGTACCGGCATGCCATCAACAACGGCCTGCTGCTGTTCATGGCACTGCTGATGCTGGCGGCGTTCTGGCTGCTGATCTGGCTCTGGGCCGGCCTGTTCAAGTTGGTCGGCATCAGGATCTTCTCAACGCTGTTCGAGTCCTCCGGCTTTATCTGGATCGCCAGCGCGACGGTTGTCGCCATCGGGCTGTGGATCGGGCTGGAGCGCGGCCAGGTGGTCGATGCGCTGCGCAATGTGCTGCAGGCGATGTGTCGCTTCCTGCTGCCGCTGACGGTGCTGATCCTGCTGCTGTTCGTGGTCTGCCTGCCTTTTACCGGCCTGCAGCCATTGTGGGAGACCCGCCACGCGACGCCGATCCTACTGGCCATGGTGTTCGCCCATGTCGCGCTGCTCAACGGCGTCATTCAGGATGGCCGGCAAGCGGTGCATTACCCGCGAGCGCTGCGCGTGCTGGTCGACGCCAGCTCCCTGTGCCTGCCGCTTCTGGCAGGGCTTGCGATTTACGCGCTCTGGCTGCGGATCGGCCAGTACGGGCTCACGCCTGATCGGGTGGTGGCGGTCGGTGCGACGCTGGTTGCCCTGCTGCATGCGCTGGCGCTGATGGCAGCGGTGCTGCAACGGCGGGATGGATGGCTGGCCGGCCTGCGCCAGAGCAATCCGCTGCTGGCGCTGGTGTCGGTGGCACTGTTGCTGCTCATGCATTTGCCACCGTTGAGCCCGTTGCAGCTCAGCGCAGCCAACCAGTACCAGCGCCTGCTCGACGAGCAGGTGCCGGCAGAACGCACCGATCTCGGCGCACTGCGCTTTCAGCTGGGGCAACCCGGTCGCGACCAGCTCGAAAAGCTGCGTCAGCGCGTGGTCGAGCCTGGTCTCGCAGACGCGCGACGGGAGCAACTGCAGGCAGACCTGCAGCGACTGGACAAGGCCGACAGCTACTGGAACTGGCGACACGAGCACGATATGGCCAATACCGCACCGGTGCCCTGGATCGGCGAGCCTCTCGAGGATGCCGGTGGCGCGTTGGCACAGGCCATCGCGACCCAGGGCTGTGACGGGGACTGCGCCCTGTTCGCCGTCGATCTGGATGACGACAGCCAGCCCGAGGTGCTGCTGCTACGCGGTGCGCGGCAGCGGATCGTGACGGTGCTGGGGCGTGGCGATACCGGTACTTGGCGATGGATCGGGCACCTTCGCACGACCGATCAGCAAACCCTCGACGGCGAGACCCTCAAGCAGCAGATCGAGCGTGGTGCTTTGCAGGTGGTAGCGCCGCGCTTCAAGGCGCTGGAAATCGACGGCATCCGTCTGGAACCGGCGATTACCGAATAGTCTGCTGAGCATGAAAAAGCCCGACGCGAAGGTCGGGCTTTTCATTTACAGCGAGCAAGCCTGGCGATCAGCCGTCCAGCATCGCCTTGTTGCGCACCGCACCCTTGTCGGCGCTGGTGGCGAGCAGGGCGTAGGCCTTGAGCGCCGTCGTCACCTTACGGGTGCGTGGCTGGGCGGGCTTCCAGCCTTTCTTGTCCTGCTCGATGCGGCGGTGGGACAGTTCTTCATCGCTGACCTGCAGCTGGATGCTGCGGTTGGGGATGTCGATCAGCACCTTGTCGCCGTCCTGCACCAGCCCGATGGCGCCGCCCGCAGCCGCTTCCGGCGAGGCGTGGCCGATGGACAGGCCTGAGGTGCCGCCGGAGAAGCGGCCATCGGTGAGCAGGGCGCACTCCTTGCCCAGTCCCTTGGACTTCAGGTACGAGGTCGGGTAGAGCATTTCCTGCATGCCCGGGCCGCCCTTCGGGCCTTCGTAGCGAATGATGACGATGTCGCCAGCCTTCACTTCGTCATTGAGGATGCCTTTGACGGCGCTGTCCTGGCTTTCGAAGATCTTGGCGGTGCCTTCGAAGACGTGGATGGATTCATCCACTCCAGCGGTTTTCACCACGCAGCCATCGAGGGCGATGTTGCCGTAGAGCACGGCCAGGCCGCCTTCCTGGGAATAGGCATGCTCGACGCTGCGAATGCAGCCTTCGGCGCGGTCCAGGTCCAGGGTGTCCCAGCGGGTCGACTGGCTGAATGCCGTCTGCGTCGGGATACCGGCCGGGCCGGCCTTGAAGAAGGTGTGCACCGCTTCGTCCTGGGTCTGGGTGATGTCCCATTGGGCGATGCCTTCGGCAAGGGTCCGGCTGTGCACGGTGGGCACGTCGGTGTGCAGCAGGCCGCCGCGAGCCAGTTCGCCAAGGATGGAGAAAATGCCGCCGGCGCGGTGCACGTCTTCCATGTGGTACTTCTGGATGTTCGGCGCGACCTTGCACAGCTGCGGCACCTTGCGTGACAGGGCATCGATGGCGCGCAGGTCGAAGTCGACCTCGGCTTCCTGAGCGGCGGCCAGCAGGTGCAGGATGGTGTTGGTCGAGCCACCCATGGCGATATCGAGCGTCATGGCGTTTTCGAACGCGCGGCGGCTGGCGATGTTGCGCGGCAGGACTGATTCGTCGCCCTCGCCGTAATAGCGCTGGCACAGCTCTACGATGGTGCGACCGGCGCGCAGGAACAGCTGTTCGCGGTCGCTGTGCGTAGCGAGCGTCGAGCCGTTGCCGGGCAGGGCTAGCCCTAAGGCTTCGGCCAGGCAGTTCATCGAGTTGGCAGTGAACATGCCGGAGCAGCTGCCACAGGTCGGGCAGGCGCTGCGCTCGTATTCGGCGACCTTTTCGTCCGACGCGCTTTCATCGGCAGCGATGACCATGGCGTCGACCAGGTCCAGGCCGTGGCTGGCCAGCTTGGTCTTGCCGGCTTCCATCGGACCGCCTGAAACGAACACCACCGGGATGTTCAGGCGCAGGGCGGCCATCAGCATGCCGGGGGTGATCTTGTCGCAGTTGGAGATGCAGACGATGGCGTCGGCGCAATGCGCATTGACCATGTACTCCACCGAATCGGCGATGATCTCGCGCGAAGGCAGCGAATAGAGCATGCCATCGTGGCCCATGGCGATGCCGTCATCGACTGCGATGGTGTTGAATTCCTTGGCGACGCCGCCGGCCTTTTCGATCTCGCGAGCGACCAGCTGGCCCAGGTCTTTCAGATGCACGTGACCAGGCACGAACTGGGTGAAGGAGTTGGCGATGGCGATGATCGGCTTCTTGAAGTCTTCATCCTTCATGCCGGTGGCGCGCCACAGCGCGCGGGCGCCGGCCATGTTGCGGCCGTGCGTGGAGGTTTTCGAGCGGTAATCAGGCATGACGGTTCCTGCGGCTAATCAGGTAATCGGAGGTATGCGTATGGTGAGCAACGCCTGTGCCGGATGCAACGGAGGATGACCGTGCGTTCGGAAGGGGCCGGGTCGAGGCGGGTAGACGCTCGTAGGGCCTGGGCTCAGAGTCCGCCGTGTGGTGAATGGCGAGATATCACCGATTCTACGCACGTTCCGGCAGCCGGGCCAGGCGGGACGATTGCCGGTCCAGCGCTATCCCGCATGCCAGCGGCCCGGAGCGGTTGGATAGGGCGTGAGGCCTGCGCATCGGCCGCCTTTTCGGCGTACGACCGCCGGTCCACTTGACTGGCAGGTCGAGGATCGCTCGCTAGAGTCCAAACCCGACCGTTTCGCTGGTGACTGCACCTTGTCTTGCCGCTGGCCAGCGAGCGGTCGCCTCGCCATGGGTGCGCGTTCTGCGGAGTAGCGGGCAGCCGATGATGGGCGAGGCGTCCTTATACCAACGATAAGAACGAGGAATGCAGATGCACAAATTCACACGTCTATACCTGAGCGCCGCTGCTCTGGTGGCCCTATCCGCAACCGCCGTCGCCGCACCCCTGCCGGACACACCCGGAGCGCCATTCCCCTCGGTTTCGAGCTTCGACAATTCCGGCCCCTACGCCGTCACCAGTCAGAGCGAAGGGCCGAGCTGCCGCATCTACCGGCCACGCACGCTGGGCCAGGATGGCGTCAGGCATCCGGTCATCCTCTGGGGCAATGGTACCGGCACCGGGCCGACGACTTATTCAGGGCTGCTGACCCACTGGGCCAGCCATGGCTTCGTGGTGGCCGCGGCGGAAACCTCGAATGCCGGCACCGGGCGCGACATGCTGGCCTGCCTCGATTACCTGGTACAGGAAAGCAATCGCACCTACGGCACCTACGTCGGCGTGTTGAACACCGGACGCGTCGCCACATCGGGCCATTCCCAGGGTGGCGGTGGCTCGATCATGGCCGGGCAGGATGATCGCGTGAAGGTCACCGCGCCGATCCAGCCGTACACCATCGGTCTTGGCCATGACTCGTCGTCGCAGCGCAATCAGCGCGGGCCGATGTTCCTGATGTCCGGCGGTGCCGACACGATCGCCATCCCCTATCTGAATGCGCAGCCGGTCTATACCCGCGCCAATGTGCCGATCTTCTGGGGGGAAAGGCGCTATGTCAGCCACTTCGAGCCGGTGGGTGATGGCGGGGCCTATCGCGGACCGACGACGGCCTGGTTCCGTTATCACCTGATGGACGACGAGAGTGCGCGTGGCACCTTCTACGGACGTTTCTGCGGGTTGTGCACCAGCCTGTTGTGGAGCGATCAGCGCAAGGGCATCGAGTAACACGGCACGATGAAACCTTCGCCCGCACTGCCGGGCGAAGGTTTCATGGCAATACGGTAGGCGCGTGTGCCGCCCCTCAGCTGTTGGGCAGAATGCGGCAGGTCAGGCTCTTGATGTAGCGGGTTTCCGGGATCGCCGGGTGCACCGGATGATCCGGGCCCTGGGCGCCGCGTTCGAGCAGCTGGATATTGCGGTCCAGATGGCGCGCGCTGCCGAGCAGGATGTTCTGCAGGTGATCTTCTTCCAGGTGCATGGAGCAGCTGGCGCTGACCAGAATGCCGTCCTTGTTGAGCAGGCGCATCGCGGCTTCGTTGAGGCGGCGGTAGGCGGCCTCGCCGTTCTTGATGTCCTTCTTGCGCTTGATGAAGGCCGGCGGGTCGGTGATGACCACGTCGAAGCGTTCCTCGGCGTTCTTCAGTTCCTTCATCGCCTCGAAGGCATCACCCTCGACGCAGGTCATCTTCTCCGCCACGCCGTTGAGTGCGGCGTTGCGCTCCACGCCATCCAGGGCGAAAGCCGAGGCGTCGACGCAGAACACCTCGCTGGCACCGAAGGCCGCCGCCTGCACGCCCCAGCCGCCGATGTAGCTGAACAGATCGAGCACGCGCTTGCCCTTCACGTAGGGCGCCAGGCGCGCGCGATTCATGCGGTGGTCGTAGAACCAGCCGGTCTTCTGGCCCTGCAGCACCGGCGCTTCGAATTTCACGCCATTCTCTTCCAGCGCGACCCACTCCGGCACCACGCCGAACGCCGTATCGACGTAACGCTCCAGGCCTTCGGCATCGCGGGCGCTGGAGTCGTTCTTCCACAGCACGCCGCGGGGCTTGAGCACCTGGACCAACGCCTCCAGCACGGCATCCTTGTTGCGCTCCATGGTCGCCGACGCCAGCTGCACCACCAGATGGTCGTGGAAGCGATCCACCACCAGGCCCGGCAGAAGATCGGAATCGCCATAGATCAGGCGGTAGCACGGCTGATCGAACAGGCGATCACGCAGCGATAGGGCGACCTGAATGCGGTGCACCAGCAATGACTTATCCAGGCTGTGCTTGAGATCGCGTGACAGCAGGCGCGCACAGATCAGGTTGTTCGGCGATACCCCGACGATGCCCAGCGGCTTGCCGCCGGCGGCTTCGAGTACGGCCTGATCCCCGGCAACGAAGCCCGCCATCGGCGTGGCCGCGGTGTCCACCTCGTTGCTGTAGACCCACAGATGGCCGGCGCGCAGGCGGCGATCGGCGTTGGCTTTGAGGCGCAGGCTGGGCAGGGTCATCGGCGGGGCTCCGGGAAAAAGACGGGCATTCTAAACGAGCGGCAGGCCACGCGCGCCGGCGCTGCCGGAAAATCCTCGCAGCACCTGCTGCGCATCGTCCGGTCAGGCGGACAGGGCGTCGATCAGTGCCCGGCTGAACGCTGGGATGTCATCCGGCTTGCGGCTGCTGATCAGCTGACCGTCAACCACCACCTCCTGGTCCACCCAGTCGGCGCCGGCGTTCTTCAGGTCGTCGGTAAGCGACGGCCAGCTGGTCATGCGCTTGCCCTTGACAAGTCCGGCCGAGATCAGCAGCCAGCCGCCGACAGATCACCGCGATCGGCTTGTTCGCCGCAGCGGCGTCGCGTACCAGCTTTTGTGCGCTTTCGTCGGTGCGAATGGTGTCGGAGTTGACCACCCCGCCGGGCAGCAGCACGGCGTCATAGTCGTTCATATCGAGGTCGTCGAAGGTCTTGTCCACGTGAAACTTGCTGGCCGGGGTGGTGTGGTTCCAGCCGGTCACTTCGCCATTCTTGGCGGAGACGATCTGGGCTGTCGCGCCGGCCTTCTCCAGCGCCTCCTGGGGCCCGGTCAGCTCGACCTGCTCGAAGCCTTCGGTCACCAGGATTGCCACGCGCTTGCCGTTGAGGGATTGGGTCATGAGCATGCCTCCGTCTGTCTGTCGGTAACGCTCGCCGAATGCGAGTCACTTGAAATGGGACCCGCATCTCAGCCAAAGTT
>Ga0209024_1001027_pt1 | contig 30069 bp, 26 predicted proteins | sample AutmiccommunBRH5_FD_187380 | JGI IMG/M metagenome (GOLD analysis project Ga0209024, IMG submission 187380) | Deep subsurface microbial communities from Mt. Terri, Switzerland - Autotrophic microbial communities BRH/5 (SPAdes) (version 2) | ecosystem: Environmental > Aquatic > Deep subsurface >...
GCCGCGTGCCAGGTGGAGCCCGAGGTCAGCTCGTCCCGCTCCAGCAGCATCGTGTCCCAGCCGGCCTTGGCGAGGTGATAGGCGATCCCGTTTCCGACGGCGCCGCCGCCAACGACAAGGGCACGAACATGGGTTTTCATCGGGCGACTCCTGAAGCGCTGTTTGCCCACGAATGCCAGAACAGCGGAATTTCAGGACGGCGCGCCCGACATCTGCGGGACGAAAACGACATGATGCGCGATTGCGCCGCAGCGCGGCTTAGGGACGCGCCACCAGCCGGGCGGAAAGGGCCAGGGTTTCGGTATCGGTGAAGCGGAAGGGCACGCTGAAATCGAGGCTGTCGAGCACCTGCGCCGCCCCCGGCTCGGGCCAGCCGCTGCGGCCGAGATTGCTGTCCAGGTCGAGGTTGGTGCGCATCAGCACCAGCACCGGCGCCCCGGGGGCGGGCGGGGCCTGCGTCGGCAGGAAGGGCGCGACCTGCCAGCCGGGATTGCGCAGCGCCAGGTTGCCGCCGACATAGAAGTCGGCAAGGATCGGGGTGGATTCGGGGTTGAAGCGGGCCAGCGCCGCCTCGACATCGGCAAAGTCCACCGCGCCGCGCGCCGGGCCATAGGTCCGGGCGCCGACCATGCCCGCGACGGTCAGCAGCGCCAGCGCCGCGACCACCCCCAGCAGCCCGCGGAAGGCCGCGGGCCGGGCCATCGCAACCGCGCGGATCAGCAGCGGCGGCGCGCCGAGCACGAAGACTGGCAGCAGCCAGCGCGGGGTGACATGGGTGGCCCCGGCGAAGATCACCCCCGCGAGGAACAGCGCAAAGGCGATCAGCGCGGCGCGGGACAGCAGGCGCACGAAGGTCTCACCCGGTTCGGGCAGTGGCGGGGCCGCCCGGTTGCGCAGGCCCAAGCCGAGGGCTGCCGCGACCAGCGCCGCCAGCCCCAGCCCCGCGGCGATCCCGGCAAAGCTGTCGCCAAGGCCGCCGAGCCAGGGGAACGTCTCGACCGCTGCCTCGCCCACCGTCAGCTTGTAGCCCGAGGCGAAGGCAAGCTCCTTGTGGCGCAGCATCCAGATGGCCGGGGCGGCGACAAGCGCCAGCGCGATCCCCAGCGTGCCCAGGATGCGCCGGTCGGCCAGCCGCGCCCGCATCTGCGGCAGCGTCAGGCCGGCCAGCGCCAGGGCCAGCGGAACCAGCACATAGTTGTATTTGGACAAGCCGCCGAGGCCGATCGCCAGCCCCAGCAGGAGGTAATCGGCGGTCCGGCCCCGTTGCAGCAGGCCGGAGACGGCGGCGAACGTCGCCGCGATCATCAGCATCAGCGCGACGGAATGGGTGGTGGCGCGCTGCCCCTCCCAGAACACATCGGGCAGCAGCGCGAGGCCAAGCGTGCCGGCCACCGCCAGCCGCAAGGGCAGCAGCGGGCGCAGCGCGGCGAAGGTCAGCGCATAGGTGCCAAACAGCATCAGGTTCTTGAGAATCGCCAGCGCGAAGGTGGTCTTGCCGAAGACCGCGAAGCTGGCCGCCTGCAGCCAGCTGTAGAGCGGCAGTTGCGGGCCATAGCCCAGCCGGAAGCCGGGGGTCAGAAGCACCATCTCGGCTTCATCCGTCTCCAGCGCGCCGCCCAGCGCCAGCCGCAGCGCGAATTGCAGCACGAAGTAGCCCGCCAGCAGCGCGAGGAAGATCCGCGTGCCCTGCCCGTTGTCCTGGTCCATTACCGCCCTGCCCTGCGCATTTCTTCGATTGAGTTTCGCATTCCACGGCGGGGAGCGCCAGACCATGGGCGCGGACGTCTTGGCTCCGCCCGCACAGTCAGAGGGCAGCGCCCGTCCGCCGGGTGGGCGAGCAAGGGTGGTTCTAGGCGCTTTATGGTGCGGCTTACCTCCACCGTGGTTCTAGGCGGAACCTTCGGGAGCGCCCGTCCGGGGGGGCGGACGGGCGCTGCCCGGCGGCGCCAAGGCGCCTTGTTCCGGGCAAAAGCAGCCCTCAGCCTACAGCAGCCCGGGCACCACGAGATCCGGCGGGCGGTGGCCGTCGGCAAAGGTCTTGATGTTGATGATCACCTTCTCGCCCATCTCGACCCGGCCCTCGACGGTGGCCGAGCCCATATGCGGCACCAGCACCACATTGGGCAGCTCGCGCAGGCGCGGGTTGATCTCGTGCCCATGTTCGAAAACATCAAGCCCGGCTCCGGCGATCTCGCCCGCGCGCAGCATCCGGGTCAGGGCATTCTCGTCGATCACCTCGCCGCGCGAGGTGTTCACGACCACGGCCGAGGGTTTCATCAGCTTCAGCCGCCGCGCGTTCAGCAGATGGAAGGTCGAGGGCGTGTGCGGGCAGTTGACCGAGACCACATCCATCCGGGCCAGCATCTGGTCGAGGCTTTCCCAATAGGTCGCCCCCACCTCTGCCTCCACCTCGGGGCGTAGGCGCTTGCGGTTGTGGTAGTGGATCTGCATCCCGAAGGCCTGCGCCCGCCGCGCGACCGCGAGGCCGATCCGGCCCATGCCGAGGATGCCGAGCCGCCGCCCGCCGACGCGGCCGCCGAGGAAGGCGGTCGGCGACCAGCCCTCCCACTTGCCGGTCTGCATCACCGCCATGCCTTCCGGGATGCGGCGCGTGACCCCGAGGATCAGCGCCATCGCCATGTCGGCGGTATCCTCGGCCGACACGCCGGGCGTGTTCGACACCAGAACCCCGCGCTGGCGGGCGCTGGACACGTCGATATGGTCCACCCCGGCGCCGAAATTGGCGATCAGCTTCAGCTTCTCGCCGGCCTGCGCCAGCATGTTCGCGTCGATATGGTCGCTGAGCGTCGGCACCAGCACATCGGCGCGGCGCATCGCGGCGGCCAGATCCTCGCGCGTCATCCGGGTGTCGGTTTCGTTCAGCTCGACGTCGAACAGCTCCTTCATCCGCGATTCCACAACCTCGGGCAGGCGCCGGGTCACCACGACGCTGAGTTTTTGCTTCGACATGTCGGTCTTCCGCTCGTCAGGGGTCTCGGGGCGCCGTTTGCGTCATGTTGCACTGCAGCAGGCGGGTTTGCCCCGCATTACTCGCGCAATATTATTGCGGTTTCAAGGGGAAAACTTGGCAAAAACGTCGCGGCATGGCGTGGTGCGGCGGCCTGTTGGCGCCGCAGGGCCACACATTCTGCCGCATCGCGCCGCATCCGGGCCCCGGCACTGGCCTTTCTTGGCCCCGCATGGTCTGATCGACGCAAAGAGGATGCGGCCGGGTTCGGCGCGACATCCCGAAACCGAGGCAAAGACGGGCGGGCGGCAGGCATGACCATGCGGGCTGGACAGGAATTCATGGCAGTAGCGGCGGTTCTGGTGGCCCTGATCGGGCTGGCGGCCCCCGCCTGGGCGCAAGACGGATCAGCCGCTCTGCAAGAAGCGGCCGTGGAGCCGGACCTCGGCGCCGAGGTAGCGGCCTCCGTCGCGACAGCCGAGGGCCGCGGCCCGGTTACCAACCTGCCGATGCCGCGCTTCGTGTCGCTGAAGGCGTCGGAGGGCAATGCCCGCCGCGGGCCCTCGCTCTCGCACCGGATCGACTGGGTGTTCCGCCACCGCGACATGCCGCTGCGGGTGACCGCCGAGTTCGGCCATTGGCGCCGGGTCGAGGACCGCGACGGCGCCGGCGGCTGGGTGCATTACTCGCTGATCTCGGGGGTGCGGACCGTGGTGGTCAGCGCCGAGTCGGCAGATATCCGCGCCCGCGACAATGCGGCGGCGCCAGTGCAGGCCCGCGCGATGGCGGGGGTGATCGCCCGGCTGGAGCAATGCGGGCCGGACTGGTGCCGCATCAATGCCGGCGGCCAGCGCGGCTGGGTGGAAAAAACCGCGCTTTGGGGCGTGGACGCGGACGAACTGGTCGAATAGTCCAGCGGTCCGCGGCAGAGTGGCTGCGACGCGACTCACAGGACCACCCCCATGGCCAAGAACCCTACGCTGCGCCTGAACCTGTCGGCCGGCCTTGCCTCGGTGTCGGTGGCGATGGTGCTGGTGCTGGCCAAGCTCTGGGCGCTGTCGGCGACCGGGGCGCTGTCGATCGCCGCCTCGCTGGCCGACAGCGCGATGGACCTGATGGTGTCGGTCGCGGGGCTGGCCGCGATGATCTACGCCGCCCGTCCGCCGGATGAGGACCATGCGTTCGGGCATTCCTCGGCCGAGGATCTGGTGGCGCTGGGCCAGTCGATCTTCATCGCCGTGTCGGGCATCGTCATTGGCTGGGCCGCCGCGGCGCGGCTGCTGTCGGACGCGCCGCAGCCGCTGGAGGCGCAGGCCGAAGGCATCGCGGTGATGGTCTTCTCCATCGTGCTGACCGTGGGGCTGGTGCTGTGGCAACGCCGGGTGGCACGGCGCACCCGCAGCCGGGTGGTGGCCGCGGATTCGCTGCATTACCTGGGCGACCTGCTGCCGAATATCGGTGCCATTCTCGCGCTCTGGGCCTCGGCCCGCTTCGGACTGGGGCAGATCGATTCGGTGGTGGCGCTGGCCGCGGGGGCGGGGATGGTTCTGGGGGCCACGCGCATCGGCAAGGGCGCCTGGGACGCGCTAATGGACCGCGCCGCCGATCCCGAGCTGGTGGCCGGCATCGGCGAGCTGGCCCGCGCCTGGCCCGAGGTGCGGGGGTTCCATGACCTGAAAACCCGCACCGCCGGCAGCCGGGTCTTCGTCCACCTGCATATCGAGCTCGATGGCGATCTGACCCTGCGCGAGGCCCATGACATCGGCGCCGGGCTGCGGCGGACGATCCTGCTGGCCTATCCGCAATGCGACGTGATCATCCACAAGGATGTGGCGCGGGTTTGAGCGGAGCGCCCGGACCGGAGAGGCGGGGGGCCTTCTGCCCCCCGCGCCCCCCGAGGATATTTGTAAAAGGCAAAGGGCTTAAGCTGCGTCGAGCAGGCCCCGGCCTTTCAGCAGTGCCTCGACTCCGGGCAGGCGGCCCCGGAAGGCGGTGTAGAGGGCTTCAGCCTCTTGCGAGCCACCGGCGGAGAGGATGAAGCGTTCCAGCTTTTCGGCGGTTTCGGGGTCGAAGACGTCGCCGGTTTCCTCGAAGGCGGCGAAGGCGTCGGCATCCATCACCTCGGACCACATGTAGCTGTAGTAGCCCGAGGAATAGCCATCCCCGGAGAAGACATGGGTGAAATGCGGGGTGGCGTGGCGCATCGGGATCGCGTGGGGCAGGCCGAGTTCCTCCAGCACGCGGGCCTGCATCGCCATCGGGTCGGCCGGGGCGGCGCCTTCGTGGAAGGCGAGGTCGACGAGGGCCGAGGCGACATATTCCACCGTCGAGAAGCCCTGCCCATAGGTGCTGGCGGCGAGCAGCCGGTCCAGCATCTCTTGCGGCATCGGCGCGCCGGTCTGCCAGTGGCGGGCGTGCTTTTGCAGCACCTCGGGCACCTCCAGCCAGTGCTCATAGAGCTGGCTTGGCAGCTCGACGAAGTCGCGCGCGACCGAGGTGCCGGAGATCATGGGATGGGTCACGTCCGACAGCATCTGGTGCAGGGCGTGGCCGAATTCGTGGAAGAGGGTGCGGGCATCGTCATAGCTGAGCAGCGCCGGGTCGGCCTTGGCGAAGTTGCACACGTTGACCACCACCGGGCGCACCTCGCCGCCGAGCTTGCGCTGGCTGCGGAAGGCCGAGCACCAGGCGCCGGAGCGTTTGGAGCCGCGGGCGAAGTAATCGCCGATGAAGACGGCCATGTGGCGGCCCTTGCGGGTGACCTCCCAGGCGCGGGCGTCTTGGTGGTAGAGGGGGGTGTCCAGCGCCCGGAACTCCAGCCCGAACAGGCGATTGGCCACATCAAACTGCGCGCCGATCATCGCATCGAGCGACAGGTAGGGCTTCAGCGCGGCCTCATCCAGGTCATGCTCGGCGCGGCGGCGGCGTTCGGCGTAGAAGCGCCAGTCCCAGGGTTCGAGCGTGCCGTTGATGCCGTCTTGGTGCATCATCTCTTCCAGGATCGCGGCATCCGCCTCCGCCTTGGCGCGGGCCGGGGTCCAGACCTGCATCAAGAGGTCGCGCACCGCCGCCGGAGTCTTGGCCATTTCCGGTTCCAGCTTGTAGGCGGCGAAGCTGGCATAGCCGAGGAGCTTGGCCCGCTCCTCGCGCAGGGCCAGGATCTCGGCGGCGACGGCGCGGTTGTCGGTCTCGCCGCCCGTGGCGCCGCGGGCGCCCCAGGCCGCGAAGGCGATCTCGCGCAGGTCGCGGCGGGGGGAGAATTGCAGGAAGGGCACGATCAGCGAGCGGTTCAGGGTCAGCACATGGCCGTCCTGCCCGCGTTCCTCGGCGGCGGCCCTGGCGCTGGCGATCACGAAATCGGGCAGGCCCTCCAGATCGGCCTCGGCCAGCGGCATCGACCAGCCGCGTTCATCGGCCAGCACGTTCTGGCTGAAGCGGGTGGAGAGGACGGCGAGGCGTTGCTTGACCGCCGCCATGCGGGTGGCCGCCTCGCCCTGAAGCTGCGCGCCGGCGCGGATGAACATGCGGCGGTAGAGGTCCAGAACCCTTGCCTCTTCGGCGTCCAGGCCAAGGGTTTCGCGGCGCTGCCACAGATCCTCGATCCGCGCGAACAGCGGGCGGTTCATGGTGACTTCGGAGGAGAAGGCCGACATCTTGGGCGCGAGGTCGCGCTGCAGCGCCTCGCGCGCGTCGGTGCTGTCGGCGCCGGCGAGGTTGTAGAAGACGCCCGCCACCCGGTCGAGCGTGGTTTCCGCCAGTTCCAGCGCGGCGATGGTGTTGGGAAACGTCGCCGGCTCCGGGTCGCCGGCGATTTCGGCGATGCGGGCGCGGGCTTCGGCGAGGCCGGCCTCGAAGGCAGGGGCGAAATCGGCATCGGTGATCGCGGCGAAGGGCGGCAGGTCGAAGGCGCCGGTCCAGGGGGCGAGCAGCGGGTTGGTGTGGGTCATGGGGGCACTCCTTGTTGGCTGGCACGCTAGGCCCGGCCCGGGCCAAGGTCCAGACTCAACCCCGTCCGATCAACCCCTTTGGCGCAGCCGCGCCTCCAGCCGGCGCAGCAGCAGGGACAGGGTCAGCGTCATCGTCAGGTAGACCAGCGCCACCATGTTGTAGGTCTCGAAATAGCGGAAGTTGCCGGCGGCGGCGAGCTTGCCCAGTTGGGTGACATCGGCGACGCCCAGCACCGAGACCAGCGAGGAATCCTTGACCATCGCCACCAGATCATTGCCAAGCGGCGGCAGGATCACCCGGAAGGCCTGCGGGAACACCACCATGCGAAAGCGCAGCCAGCGGCTGAGGCCGAGGCTCTCGGCGGCCTCGATCTGGCCGGGGTTCACCGATTGCAGCCCGGCGCGGAAAATCTCGGCGAGGAAGGCGGAATAGGCCACCGTCAGCGCCATGACCGCACGCCACAGCAGCGGCACGTCGCGGGTCAGGAGCGGCGGCAGGCCAAGATGGGTCGCCAGCCAGTTCCACCCCGCCACCGCGGCCGGCACCACGACGAAGGCCATGTAGAGCAGCAGCACCAGGATCGGGATGCCGCGCACCACCTCGATATACAGCCGCGCCGCCTGCCGCAGCACCCGGTTCCGCGCCAGCACCGCCAGCGCCAGCAACAGGCCGAAGGCGCAGGCCGAGAGGTAGGCCACCGCCGTCACCATCAGCGTGACGCCGATCCCGCGCCACAAGAGCTGCAGCACCTGCCGCTGCGCCGGGTCGGCAAAGGCCTGCCAGAACAGCCCGGCCCCGGCAGCCAGCACGAGGGCCAGCCACCAGGGAAACTCCTTGGCGGGGTCGCGGGGGGTCAGCATCGGCGGGGATGGGGCGCGGTCACTCGCCCATCTTGAAGTCGAGGAACCAGCGGGTGTTCAGCGCGCTCAGCGTGCCATCGGCGGCCATCTCCGCAATGGCGGCGTTGACGGGGTCGACAAGGTCCGAGCCCTTGGGGAAGATGAAGCCGAAATCCTCGGTCCCCAGCGGGGTGCCGACCAGCTTCAGCGCACCTTCGGAGGCCGCGACATAGCCGTTGCCAGAGGTGCCATCGGTCAGCACCAGATCGACATCGCCGGCGCGCAGCGCGGCAACCCCTGCCCCGAAGGTCTCGAACAGCTTGATGCGCGGGTTCGCCTCATCCCCGTCCAGCACCTCATAGACGCCGACATAGAAGGGCGTGGTGCCCGGCTGCGCGGCCATCAGCAGCGCGGGGTCCGCGGCGAAGCCGGGGGCGTCGGCGAAGCGCGCCTCATCGCCGCGCACCATCATCACCATTTCCGAGCGCATGTAGGGGTCGGAGAAATCCACCATCTCCTTGCGGTCGTCGCGGATGGTGATGCCGGTCATGCCGATGTCATACTGCGCCTCGGAGATGGCGGGGATCATCGCGTCCCAGCTGGAATTCTCGTAGCGGACGGTCATGTTCAGCCGCCTGGCGATCTCGTCCATCGCGTCATATTCCCAGCCGACGGGTTTGCCCGAGCTGTCGAGGAATTGCAGCGGCGGGTAGGCGTTCTCGGTGACGACCACGACCTCGCGTCCCGCCAGATCGGGCAGGTCGGCGAGGGCAGGGGTGGCGAGCATGAGGGCGGCGAGGGCGGCAAGGCGGCGCATCGGGATCTCCTGTCGGGGACGGGGTTTCCGGGAAGGGTAGGCGCGCGGGGGGTGGGCTGTCCAGCGGGGGAGTGGGGAACCGGGTTCGATGACGAAGTCGCTCTTCAACCTGCACAGTCAGAGGGCGGGGCCTGTCCGCCGGGTGGGCGAGCAACGCTCGTTCTAGGCGCTTTATGGTTCAACCAACTTCCACTGAATTTCTAGGCGGAACCGTGGGGTAGCGCCCGCCCGAGGGGGCGGACGGGCGCTGCCCGGCGGCGCTGAAGCGCCTTGTTCCGGGCAAGAGCAGTGAGGGCTGGGAAAGGGAATTGAAGACAGCCCCCTCACCCCGCCGGATGCACGCCCCCGCACACCGCACATCCTACCCGGCGCTTCAACGCCATCGTCCGGTTCTCGCCCCAAAGCGCGTCATAGATCAGCAGGCGGCCGCGCAGCGACTGGCCAGCCCCGGTGATCTCCTTGATCGCCTCGGCCGCCATCATCGCGCCCACCACGCCCGGCAAGGCGCCCATCACCCCGGCCTCGGCGCAGGCGGGGGCGAGGCCGTCCGCCGGGGCCTCGGGGAAGATGCAGGCATAGCAGGGCGCGCCGCGGGCGGGATCGAACAGGCCAAGCTGCCCCTCCCATTGCGCGATGGCGCCCGAGATCAGCGGCTTGCCCGCCGCCACCGCCGCCGCGTTGACCAGCAGGCGGGTGGAGAAGTTGTCGGTTCCGTCCAGGATCAGGTCATAGTCGGCGAACAGCGCCGGGGCCTCCTCGGCTGTCAAGCGGCGGTTGTAAGGCCGCACCGCCACGAAGGGGTTCAGCGCCTTCATGGCCGCCTCAGCCGAGAACACTTTCGGCATGCCGATCCGCGCATCGGTGTGGATCACCTGCCGCTGCAGGTTGGAGTTCGACACCGTATCGTCGTCGATCACCCCGATGGTGCCGACCCCCGCCGCCGCCAGATACAGCAGCGCCGGCGAGCCAAGGCCCCCTGCCCCGACGACCAGCACCCGCGCGCCCTTCAGCCGCCGCTGGCCTGCCCCGCCAACCTCGCGCAGCACGATGTGGCGCGCGTAGCGGTCAAGCTCGGTGTCCGAGAACGGTCCGCTCGCGGGCTGCGCCGGGGCGGCAATCGACGCGAGCGCTTCTTTGCGCAGGCGGCTAACGCCCGCCCGATACCCCAGCACCAGCACCGCCACCACGCCAAGCGCCAGCCAGCCGCGCAGGGTGCCGCCAATGGCGGTGGCCGCGCCGGCAGGCAGCAGCAGATGCGCCAGTACCACCGCCAGCCAAAGCAGCACCAGCATCAGCACGATCAGCCACCGCGGCAGCCCGACGACATAGCCAAGCGCCACCAGCGCCAGCGCGGCCAGCAGCACCGTCATCGCGTGCCTGTGGAGCCGAAGCCGCCGCTGCCGCGCGGGGTCTCGCCGAGGGCCTCCACCACCACGAACCCCGCCTGCAGCACCGGCGCGACCACCAGCTGCGCGATGCGGTCGCCGTGCTGGACGGTATAGGGCTCCGTCCCGAAGTTGATCAGCAGCACCCCCAGGGGCCCGCGATAGTCGCTGTCGATGGTGCCCGGCGTGTTCGGCAGGCTGATCCCGTGCTTGAAGGCCAGCCCCGAACGGGGGCGGATCTGGATCTCATACCCGTCCGGGATTTCCACCCGGATGCCAGTCGGCAGCACCGCGCGGCGCAGCGGGTCAAGGATGAAGCCCGTCGCCCGATCCTCGGGCCGCAGGTTGGCGCGGATGTCGGCGCCGGCCGAACCGGCGGTTTCATAGCTGGGCAGCGGCACCTCGCGGTCGGCCCAGTCCTCCCACAGCACGGCGACGCGGGGGCTCATGCCAGCGCCTCGGCGATCCGCGCCGCCAGCTTGCGCGCCACCGCGTCCTTGGCCATCCGCGGCCAGGTCTCGGCCCCCTCCGCCGTCAGCACCGTCACCGCATTCTCGCTGCCGCCCATGATGCCGGTGGCGGGCGAGACATCGTTGGCGACGATCCAGTCGCAGCCCTTGCGGGCGCGCTTGGCGGTGGCATGGGCGATCACGTCATCGGTCTCGGCGGCGAAGCCCACGACCAGCCGAGGGCGGCCCGTGGCCAGCTGCGAGATGGTGGCAAGGATGTCGGGATTCTCGGCAAAGGCCAGCGCGGGCGGGGTGCCGCTGCCGTCCTTCTTCATCTTGCGCTCCGCGGCATTGGCGACGCGCCAGTCGGCAACGGCGGCAGCGAAGACCGCGGCCTCGGCGGGCAGCGCGGCTTCCACCGCCGCCAGCATCTCGCGCGCGGTTTCCACCTTCACCACCGTCACGCCCTGCGGCGGCGGCACCGTGGCGGGGCCGGTCACGAAGGTCACACGCGCCCCCAGATCGCGCAGCGCGGCGGCCAGCGCCGTGCCCTGCGCGCCTGAGGAGCGGTTGGCGATATAGCGCACCGGGTCGATGGGTTCATGTGTAGGGCCGGAGGTGACGAGCACATGCCGCCCCGCCAGCGGGCCAGTGGCGAGCGCGGCCTCGATGGCCGCCACGATCTCCAGCGGTTCCGCCATCCGGCCCGGGCCATATTCGCCGCAAGCCATGTCGCCGTCGTTGGGGCCGACGGACAGAATACCATCCGCCTCCAACACAGCACGGTTGCGCATGGTCGCTGCGTGCTGCCACATCCGCACGTTCATGGCGGGCGCGATCAGCACCTGCGTGTCGGTCGCAAGCAGCAGGGTCGAGGCCAGATCATTGGCCAGCCCGCCCGCCATCTTCGCCATCAGATCGGCCGTCGCCGGCGCCACCACCACCAGATCGGCAGAGCGCGAGAGCTGGATGTGGCCCATCTCCGCCTCGGCGGTCAGGTCGAACAGGTCGCGGTGGACCTTTGCACCCGCCAGCGCGGCGACAGAGAGCGGCGTGACGAACTCCTCGGCCGCGCGCGTCAGCACCGGGCTCACCGAGGCCCCGCGCTCGCGCAGGCGGCGGATCAGGTCCAGCGCCTTGTAGGCGGCGATGCCGCCGCCGATGATCAGAAGGATGCGCTTGCCCGCCAGCATGATGGCCTCCGCCCCAAGGGTCCGCCAAGGATTAGGGGCGCGGGGCGCGGATGACAACGCCCGGCAGGCGATTCACTTGCCCGGCCGCGATGGCGGCCAATTCAGTTGAAGGCAGCGCAGGGGTCTTCGCGTGGGGTGGGCGCCGTCACCAGCCAGGCATCGAAGGGCTGGTCGGCCTCCGCCGCGCCCTCCGCCTCGATCTGTCCGACCGAGAGCACCGACAGCTCCGGCGCCGCCAGCGCCAGTGCCGCCGGAATGCCCCAGTCACGGCGGGCATGGCCGGAGCCGGCGATCACGGCGACCGGGCCGCCCGTCTCTGCCATCGCCTCCACCGTGGCGCGTGCCAGAGAGGCGTCGCGCAGCCGCTGCGCCTCGACCATGCCGGGCATCAGATCGGCCGGCATTGCGTTGCAATGGGCGGCCATCTGCTCGGCTTCGCGCTCGGCCTGCTCGGCGGCCGGGAGGGGGGTGGTCAGGCCGAACCGTTCGGCCTCATCCCCAAGGATCGCGGCGGCACCCTCGGCAACCGACCGGCGCACCTGATCCCGCGGCAGGGCCGCACCGTAGACCTTCGCGTCGGGGGCGGCGGTGAAGATCGGATGATACATCGTGAAGTCGGGCCAACCCGAGGCCTCCCAGTCCAGCGCCGCGCCCAAGGCCGCCGCATCGCCGCGGTTGGCGTCGGTCACCAGTGCCGCCTGACCCGGGGTCAGCATCTCGAACACCAGCGCGGCGGGGGCCAGCGCCGCGACCGCCTGCGCCTGATGGGCGTGGTGGAGGGGATTGTCATGCACCTCGCCCAGGATGACCACATCGGCGCTGAGCGTCGCCAGCGCATCCGGTTCAATCTGCTCGGCAAAGGCCGGCACGGCGCAGGCGCAAAGCGCCAGGATCAGGGCATGTCTCATGCGAGGAAGTGATGCACTTCCTGGCTTTGGGCTTCAAGGCTCTTGCGCATCTTGGCGAAGGCCTGCGCCTCCAGCTGGCGGATCCGCTCTTTCGACAGGCCGAGCTCCTCGCCCAAGGACTCCAGCGTCCGCGGCTCTGCCCGCAGCTTGCGCTCGCCGACGATATACCGCTCGCGCGGGGTCAGCGCGCCCATCGCCTTGCCCAGCCAGACGCGCAGATGGCCCGCATCATGCGCCTCGGCCACGGTCTCGGCGGCCTGCGGGCCGTCATCCTCCAGCGCCTCGATCCACTCGCGGCCCTCATCATCCGAGGATTGCGTGGCGTTCAGCGAGAAGTCGGACCCGGCCAGCCGGCCCTCCATCATCTCCACATCGTGCAGCGGCACGCCGACCTCGCGGGCGATGCGGGCGCGCAGCTGGTGGCCGTCGAGCCGTTCGCCCTGCGCCTCGGCCTCGCGCTCCAGCCGGGCCTGCACCCGGCGCATGTTGAAGAACAGCGCCTTCTGGCTGCTGGTGGACCCGGTGCGCACCATCGACCAGTTGCGCATCACGTAATCCTGGATGCTGGCCTTGATCCACCACACGGCATAGGTGGAAAACCGCACGCCCCGGTCCGGGTCGAACTTGTCCGCAGCCTTCATCAGGCCCAGCCCCGCCTCCTGGATCAGGTCGTTCATCGGCGCGCCATAGCGGCGGAACTTCGAGGCCATGGAAATCGCGAGCCGCATATAGGCCGTCACCAGCCGGTGCAGCGCCGCCTCGTCGCGCCGGTCGCGCCAGGCGACGGCCAGTTGATGTTCGGTTTCGGCATCCAGAAGCTCCGCCTTCATCGCCCGGCGGGGCAGGATGCCATCAGAATATCCGTCCAGTGCCATGCGAGCTTCCCCTTCGTTTCCATCGCGGGTGGTCGGGTCAGGCGGTCAGTGCAGGAATCGGTCTCTTCTTTCCTGACTATGCGGGATACGTTTCCCGGGCTGAACCGGATCACGCAAAAGTTCATGCTTGCGGGCGGTAGGGCCATCACCGCGCGTGATGGAATGCCGCACGAACAGGCATTTCCCAACCAGCGGCGGGGGCGATAGGTTCCAGCGAGCAAGAGAAGGGACTTCGGGATGACCTATCACCTCGCCATCGGCGATCGCACCTATTCCAGCTGGTCGCTGCGCGGCTGGCTGCTGTTCGAGAAATTCGGCCTGCCAGTGACGGTGGAAACCGCGACGCTGTATACCGATGAGCTGCCGCGCCTGCTGGCGCGCTATGCCCCCGCCCGGCTGGTCCCGGCGATGCGGATGCCGGATGGCGAGGTCGTGGGCGAGACGCTGGCGATGGCCGAGACGCTGGCCGAACGGCACCCCGAGGCGGGGATCTGGCCCGCGGACCCGGCGGCGCGGGCACTGGCGCGGTGGCTCTGCGCCGAGATGCATGCGGGCTTTGGCGCGCTGCGCACGAATTGCGCGATGAACCTGGCGAAGAGCTATGCCGATAGCGCCCCGCGCGCCGAGGTTCTGGCCGACCTGGCGCGGATCGAGCAGATCTGGGCGCTGGCGCGTGAGCGGTTCGGCGCGGGCGGGCCCTGGCTGTTCGACACTTATTCGGCAGCGGATGCTTTCTTCGCCCCGGTCGCCGCCCGGATCGCCGGGTACAACCTGCCGGTGGGCCCCGCGTCGGCGGAGTATGTCGCGGCGCATCTGGCCGATCCTGCCTTCCGGCGCTGGCGGGCGATGGGGTGGGCGCAGCACCACGAGCAACCGACCTATCGCAAGCCCTATGCCGAGCGCCCCTGGCCCGGCCCGGTGCCGCTGGCGGCCACGCCTGCTGAAGGGCCTTCGGTGAACGACGCCTGCCCCTATTCTGGTAAGCCGGTCACCGATTTCCTTGAACTGGACGGCAAGGTCTGGGGCTTCTGCAACGCCTTCTGCCGCGACAAGACGCTGGCCGATCCCGAGGTCTGGCCGAAGTTCAGGGCGATGGTCGAGGCTGGTTGAGGCGGCGTTAACCATTCTTAAACCGATCCTTCCCTAAGTGTTAACGGCGGGGGCCGTTGAGGGTGAAGGCAAATGGTGGCACGGGCCTACACGGTGGCCTTCGAAGGGGTCGAGGCGCGCATCGTCGAGGTGCAATGCGCGCTGACCCCGGGCCTGCCGGGCTTCACCGTCGTCGGGCTCGCCGACAAGGCCGTGTCCGAGGCGCGCGAGCGGGTGCGGGCGGCGCTGTCGGCCCTCTCCATCGCGTTGCCGTCCAAGAAGATCACCGTGAACCTCTCGCCCGCCGACCTGCCCAAGGAAGGCTCGCATTTCGACCTGCCGATCGCGCTGGCGCTGCTCGCCGCGATCGAGATCCTGCCGCGGGAGGAGGTGGAGAATACCGTGGCCCTGGGCGAGCTGTCGCTGGACGGGCGGCTGGTGCCGGTGATCGGCGCCCTGCCCGCTGCCATGGCCGCCGCGGCGGAGGGCAGGATGCTGATGTGCCCCAAGGCCTGCGGCGCCGAGGCCGCCTGGGTCGGCGCCACGCAGGTCATCGCCCCCGCCAGCCTGACCGAGGCGATCCGCCACTACACCGGCCAGTCCCCCCTTCTGCCAGCCGCGCCCGGCGAAGTGGTCGCGGACACCGGCACCCGCGACCTGCGCGACGTGAAGGGCCAGGAACGCGCCCGCCGCGCGCTGGAGATTGCGGCGGCCGGGCGGCACCATGTGCTGATGGTCGGCTCGCCCGGCTCCGGCAAGTCGATGCTGGCGGCACGGATGCCGGGGATCCTGCCGCCGCTGTCGGCGGCCGAGGCGCTGGAAACCTCGATGATCCACTCACTGGCCGGGCTGCTGAGCGAAGGCGGCATCTCCCGCACAAGGCCCTACCGCGACCCGCATCACACCGCCTCGATGGCCGCAATCATCGGCGGCGGGCGCGGCGCGAAACCCGGCGAGATCAGCCTCGCCCATAACGGCGTGCTGTTCCTCGACGAACTGCCGGAGTTTCCCCGGCAGGTGCTGGAAACCCTGCGCCAGCCGCTGGAAACCGGCGAGGTGATGGTGGCCCGCGCCAACGCCCATATCCGCTACCCCTGCCGCTTCCTGCTGGTCGCCGCCGCCAACCCCTGCAAATGCGGCTACCTCGCCGATCCCTCCCGCGCCTGCGCCCGGGTGCCGAACTGCGGCGAGGATTACCTCGGCCGCATCTCCGGCCCGCTGATGGACCGCTTCGATCTGCGGGTCGAGGTGCCGCCCGTCGCCTATACCGACCTCGACCTGCCCGCCTCGGGCGAAGGCTCGGCCGAGGTCGCCGCCCGCGTCGCCGCCGCGCGCGACGTGCAGACCGCGCGCTATGCCGAGGCCCCGGGCGTGCGCGTCAACGCCGATACCGAGGGCGCGCTGCTGGAGGAGGTGGCGAGCCCCGATGCCGAGGGCCGGGCGCTGCTGTCGATGGTGGCGCAGCGCTTCGGCCTCTCGGCCCGCGGCTATCACCGGGTGCTGCGGGTGGCGCGCACCATCGCCGATCTGGACGGCTCGGCCGAGGTGCGCAAGCCGCATGTGGCCGAGGCGGTCAGCTTCCGGCTGACGCTGAGCGTTCCGGCGTGAGCCCCAGCCCGGTGCGGATACCGACGGCGGCGGCCCGAAGGGCCATGCGCGCCTCGGGCACCCAGCCGTCGAACAGTTGGACGACATGCGGCGTGTCCGGCAGCACCTGCAGATCGACAGCGGCACCGAAGCCGCGCAGCCGCTCCGCCAGCCGCAGGGTATCGTCCAGCAGGATCTCGGTGCTGCCGACCTGCAACAGCACCGGTGGCGCGCCCGGGAAGCCCGCAAACAGCGGCGAGGCACCCGGATCGGTGGCGGTCTGCCCCTGCAAATACATCTGCGCCACATCAGCCAGCCGCGACGCCGGCAGCATCGGATCGGCACGGGCATTCGTGCGGATCGACTCGCCCGACCCGGTCAGGTCCGCCCAAGGCGAGAACCCATAGGCAAACCCCGGCACCGTGCCCGCCGCACAAAGCCGCGCCAGCAAAGCGAAGGCCAAGCCGCCCCCCGCGCTGTCACCGCCCAGAGCAATCTGGCAGGGCGCATAGCCGCGCGCCAACAGCCCGGCAAAACCCGCCTCGGCATCCTCCAGCGCGGCCGGAAAGGGGTGCTGGGGCGCAAGGCGGTAGGCCGGAGCGAACACCTCAAGCCCCGCAAGGCGCGACAGCCGCCCCAGCATTGCGCTATGGGTGCGCGGCGAGCCGGCGATATAGGCCCCGCCATGCAAGTGCAGGATCACATGGTCCGGGGACACCCGCCCGCTGGCGATGCGCAGCCCCGGCACGCCGCCCAAAGGCGCGTCCAGCACCATCAGATGCGGCGGCGCGCGAAGCATCCAGCGCGCCCCCTGCTCCATCATCGCCCGCGCCAGCACCGGGTCCTGCATCCGCGCCAGCGCCGGCTTGTTGCCAAACCGCAGGGCGGCGTTCAGCAGCGCCAGCCGCCGGCTCATCCGCCTGCGCGCTTGGCCTCGATCACCTGCCAGATCCGCTCGGCGGTGTTGGTGCCGTCGAAGCGCTCCAGCTCCTGGATGCCGGTGGGCGAGGTCACGTTGATCTCGGTCAGCCAGTCGCCGATCACGTCGATGCCGACGAAGACCTGGCCCTTCTCCTTCAGCACCGGGCCGATCCGCGCGCAGATCTCGAGGTCGCGCGCGGTGAGCCCCACCTTCTCTGGCCGCCCGCCCACATGCATGTTGGACCGGGTCTCGCCCTCGGCCGGCACCCGGTTGATCGCGCCCACCGGCTCGCCATCGACCAGGATGATGCGCTTGTCACCCTTGCTGACATCGGGCACGAACTTCTGCGCGATCAGCGGCTCGCGGCTCATCGAGGTGAACAGCTCGTGCAGGCTGGCAAGGTTGCGGTCGTTCGGGTCCAGCCGGAACACCCCCGCCCCGCCGTTGCCGTAGAGCGGCTTGAGGATGATGTCGCCATGCGCCGCCTTGAACGAGCGGATCGCGGCGAGGTCCCGCGCGATCAGCGTCGGCGGCGTCAGGTCGGGGAAGTTCAGCACCAGGAGCTTCTCGGGGGAGTTGCGCACCCAGAACGGATCGTTGACCACCAGCGTCGCCGGGTGGATCCGTTCCAGGATATGCGTCGTGGTGATATAGCCCATGTCGAAGGGCGGATCCTGCCGCAGCCAGACCACATCCCACTCGGCCAGGTCGATCTCCGTCTCGCCCCCCAGCGTGTAGTGGTTGCCCAGCTCGCGCCGCACCGTCAGCGGCCAGCCCCGCGCCAGCACCCGGCCCTCGCGATAGGACAGCTTGTCGGGTGTATAATAGAACAGCTCATGCCCCCGCGCCTGCGCTTCCAGCGCAATGCGGAAGGTGCTGTCCGCCTCGATGTTGATCGGGCCGATCGGATCCATCTGGATCGCGACCTTCAGGCTTTTGGGCGAGTGTGTCAGGGCCATGCGCGCCTCCTCATGTGCTGCGCCCTTGATGGATCAGCGGCGCGGCAGTTGCAAGGAAGGCGCGGCGGCGGCGCAGTCAGTGGCCGCCGAACGCGTTCTCGATGATGTCGATTCGCCCATAGCCATCGACCAGCGCCACATCGAAGCGCATCTCGGTGTTCTGGCCCCTCGGCTCGCCGGCGACGAAGGCGGCGGCCGACCGGCAGATCCGGTCCATCTGCCGACGCGACAGCCGCTCGGCGGCGCGTGCGAAGCTGGAGGACTTCTTGACCTCGACGAAGACCAGCCCCTCGCCCTCGCGGGCGATCAGGTCGATCTCGCCGCCGGGGCCGCGCCAGCGCCGCGCGGCAATCGGGCAGCCGCTGCGCTGGTAATGCGCCGCGACCTGCGCCTCGGCGGCCAATCCGCCGTGATAGGAAACCTGCCCGCCCATTCCATCCTCCGTTCCGGCGCAACTGCGCCCTATTCTTCAGTCCCCAGCCGCAGCGCGGCCTGATAGACCTCGCGCTTCGGCAGGCCCAATGTCTCGGCCACCGCGGCCGCCGCATCCTTCAGCCGCATCCGCGTCAGCGCATCCTTGAGCGCTGCCTCCAGATCGGCGCTGTCCGCCTTGCGCCCGCGCGCCCGGTCGATCACCACGACGATCTCGCCCTTCACGGCCCGCTGCGCGAACGCCGCGGCAAGCGTCGCAAGCGGCCCGCGCGTCACCTCTTCAAAGCGTTTGGTCAGTTCCCGGCACACCGCCGCTTCCCTCTCGCCTCCGAAGCTTTGCACTAGGGCCGCTAACAATTCACTAATCCGTTTCGGCGATTCGTAGAGGATCACCGTCGCCGCCACTGGTGCCAGATCCTCGAGCCAGCGCAGCCGGGCGCTGGCGGTGGAGGGCGCGAAGCCCGCGAACAGGAACCGGTCCGAGGGCAGGCCCGAGACCGTCAGCGCCGCCAGCACCGCCGAGGGGCCGGGTGCGGCCAGCACCTTGTGGCCGGCCTCGATGGCGGCGCGGCCAAGCTGGTAGCCGGGATCGGCGACCAGTGGGGTTCCGGCCTCGGATGCATAGGCGACGGCCTTGCCATCGGCCAGCGCGCGCAGGATGCGGGGGCGCATCTGCTCGCCGTTATGGTCGTGATAGGCAATGATCTGCCGGTCCCCCAGCGGCACGCCGTGGATGTCCATCAGGTGGCGCAGGGTGCGGGTATCCTCGGCCGCGATCAGGTCGGCGCCGGCCAGGATGTCCAGCGCGCGCAGGGTGATGTCGCGCGCGGCGCCGATGGGCGTCGCGAGGAAATGCAGCCCGGGTTCAATGGGTTTGAGCGCGGGGGTGTGGGCGTGGCGCGGGCCGGGGCTGGCCTCCAGACCCGCCACGGGCGGCAGGTCCGCCTCACGCTCCACTCCGTCGTCGGGCAGCTCCGAAGCCACCGGACCCGGTTCGGACCCGGCCTGCGGCACGGGCTTTGCTTCGCCGGTCATCATCGCTCCAGTCCTGGTGCAAGTTGCCTTCCGGTCCGGGAACGCATAGGTTCGTCGCGCGTTGCCGCCCTGCCCAACCATGCCCGGGACCACAAGGATCGCCTTCATGTTCGCCCTTTTCCGCACCCCCCGCAAGCCATTGACCCGCCCTCTGACCCGCATCGCCGCGCTGGTCTCGGCCTTCTGGGTCGCCGCCTGCGACCCGATTGCCACCGGCAGCACCGGCCCCTCGATCAACACCGATGCCCCGGTTCCGGTGGCGCTGCTGGTCCCCGGCGGCTCTGGCAGTTCGGGGGACGAGCTGATCGCGCGCAGCCTGCGCCAGGCCGCGCAGCTGGCGGTTTCCGACCTGCAGGGGGCGCAGATAGATCTGCGCGTCTATGATACCGGCCCTTCGGCGGCCGGGGCTGCCTCTGCCGCCACAAGGGCGGTGGACGAGGGCGCGAAGATCATCCTCGGCCCGGTCTATGCCGAGGCGGCTAATGCCGCCGGCGTGGCCGTGGCGGGGCGCGGCGTGAACGTGCTCTCCTTCTCCAACAATCCCGCCATCGCCGGCGGCAACGTCTTCGTGCTGGGGCCGACCTTCCAGAACACCGCGAACCGCCTTGTGTCCTATGCCGCGCGCGAGGGCCGTGGCCGGATCATGGTGGTGCATGACCGCAACCCCAGCGGCGAGGCCGGGCGCCGCGCCATCGAGGGTGCCATCGCGGGCTCGCGCGGCGCCTCGCTGGCTGGCACCGGCTCCTACGACTTCTCGCAAGAGGGCGTCGTCGCCGCTGTCCCGAACATCGTCGCCACCGCCCGCAGCTCGGGCGCGCAGGCGATGTTCTTCACCGCCGACACTGCCGGCGCCCTGCCGCTGCTGGCGCAGCTGCTGCCCGAGGCGGGAATGGACCGCGAGATGACGCGCTTCATCGGCCTGACCCGTTGGGACATTCCGGCCGCCACGCTGGCGCTGCCCGGTGTCCAGGGCGGCTGGTTCGCGCTGCCGGACCCGACGCTGAACCAGCAGTTCCAGTCCCGCTATCAGTCCGCCTTCGGCGAGGCGCCGCATCCCATTGCCGGCCTTGCCTATGACGGGATCGCCGCCATCGGCGCGCTGGTGAAGGCCGGCAAGGCCGATGCGCTGACCACTTCGGCGCTGACCCAGGGCTCGGGCTTCGTCGGCGTCAGCGGCATCTTCCGCCTGCGCTCGGACGGCACCAATGAACGGGGGCTCGCCGTCGGGCAGGTCCGCAACAACCAGGTTTACGTGATTGACCCTGCCCCAAGAAGCTTCGGTGGTGCCGGGTTCTGACCCGGCGCTGCCCGCTCTCTCCATCCCCTCCGCTTCCAGCACGGCGCCCGGTCTCGATGCCGCGGCGCTGTGTTCGGCATTGGATGCCGTGCTCTCCGCCCCGCCCGCCGGCACCCCGCCGCGCGCGCTGGCGGTGCAGCACCTGATCGAGGCACGCCGCGAGTGCTCGGCCCGGATCGAGGCGGAGTTCGCCGCCCATCCCCGCGCCGCCGGCCCCACCGTCCGCGCCTATGCCGCGCTGACCGATGTGATCGTCCGCGCCGCTTTCCACGTCGCCACCCGCCACTTGCACCCGCTGCCCAACCCGACAGAGGGCGAGCGGCTGGCGGTGATTGCTGTGGGGGGCTATGGCCGGGCCGAGATGGCGCCGCATTCCGATGTGGACCTGCTGTTCCTGACCCCGTGGAAGATCACCGGCTGGGCCGAGAGCGTCATCGAGTCCATGCTCTACATGCTGTGGGACATGCGGCTGAAGGTCGGCCATGCCAGCCGCACGGTGAAGGATTGCCTGCGCCTTGGGGCCGAGGACATCACCATCCGCACCGCCCTGCTGGAGCATCGCTTCCTGTCGGGCGACGTGCGACTGGCAAATGAACTGCACCAGCGGCTGCGCGATGAGCTGTTCCGCAATACCGGCCCGCAATTCATCGAGGCCAAGCTGGCCGAACGCGCCGAACGCCACCGCCGGCAGGGCGGCCAGCGCTATGTGCTGGAACCCAACGTCAAGGAAGGCAAGGGCGGGCTGCGCGACCTGCAGACGCTCTACTGGATCGCCAAATACCTGCACAATGTCGAGGAAGTGTCCGAACTCGTCGGCACCGGCCTGTTCTCGGCCGAGGAATACCAGCAGTTCGAGCAGGCGGAAGATTTCCTCTGGGCGGTGCGCTGCCACCTGCACCTGCTCGGCGGGCGCGCCGTCGACCAGCTGACTTTCGACATGCAGGTCGATGTGGCGCAGCGCATGGGCTATGAGGACCGGGCGGGCCGCCGCGGGGTCGAGCTGTTCATGCAGGACTATTTCCGCGAGGCCACCAAGGTCGGTGAACTGACGCGGATCTTCCTGACCGGGCTCGAGGCGCGGCACGTCAAGAAGGTGCCGCGGCTGGAGGGCCTGTTCCGCCGCCGCAAGAAGGTGCGCCCGGGCTACCGGATCGACCTGAACCGGCTGAACGTGGCGGACCCGAAGGCCTTCCTGTCGGACAAGCTGAACCTCTTGCGCATCTTCGACGAGGCGCTGCGCACCGGCTATCTGATCCATCCCGATGCGATGCGGCTGGTGGCGGCGAACCTGCCGCTGATCGATGACGAGATGCGCGAGGCGCCCGAGGCGGCCGAAATCTTCCTCGACCTGATGCTCAAGCACGGCAATCCGGAACGCGCCCTGCGCCGGATGAACGAGCTTGGGGTGCTTGGCGCCTATATCCCCGAGTTCGAGCCGATCGTGGCGATGATGCAATACAACGTCTATCACCACTACACGGTGGACGAGCATATCATCCAATGCATCGCCACGCTGGACCGCATCGAAAGCGGCGAGCTGGCCGAGGAGCTGCCGCTGTCCTCCGGCATCCTCAAGGAAGGCGTGAACCGCCGCGTCCTCTACGTCGCGCTGTTCCTGCACGACATCGGCAAGGGCCGGCCCGAGGATCATTCGGTCGTTGGCGCGCAGATCGCCCGCCGCGTCGCGCCTCGGCTGGGGCTGACGGCCGAAGAGGTCGAGACGGTGGAATGGCTGGTGCGCTATCACCTCTTCATGTCCGACGTGGCGCAGAAGCGCGACCTGTCGGACCCGCGCACCCTGCGCGACTTCGCCAAGGCGGTGAAGACCAAGAAGCGGCTGGACCTGCTGACCGTGCTGACGGTCTGCGATATCCGCGGCGTCGGCCCCGGCACCTGGAACAACTGGAAGGCGATGCTGCTGCGGCGCCTGCACTCCCTGGCCACCATCGCGCTGGAAGACGGGCTCGAGGCGCTGAACCGCGACCGCGGCGAGGAGGAAAGCAAGCAGCACCTGCGCGAGGCGCTGGCCTTCTGGCCGCCCGAAAAGATCGAGGCCGAGATCGGCCGCCACTACGGCCCCTACTGGCAGGCGCTGTCCACCGAGGGCCATATCATCTTCGCCCGCCTGCTCGACGGCCTGCGCGATGACGAAATCCGCATCGACCTTGTCCCCGACCCAGACCGCGACGCCACCCGCGCCTGCTTCGCGCTGAGCGACCACCCGGGCATCTTCTCGCGGCTGGCCGGGGCGCTGGCGCTGGTGGGCGCGAACGTGGTGGATGCGCGCACCTATACCTCCAAGGACGGCTATGCCACGGCGGTGTTCTGGGTGCAGGATGCCGAGGGCCGCCCCTATGAGGCTGCCCGCCTGCCCCGCCTGCGCCAGATGATCGAGAAGACCCTGCGCGGCGAAGTGGTGGCGCGCGAGGCGCTGAAGGACCGCGACAAGGTCAAGAAACGCGAGCGCGGCTTCCGCTTCCCCACCTCCATCGCCTTCGACAATGAAGGCTCGGACATCTACACCATCATCGAGGTCGATACCCGCGACCGGCCGGGCCTGCTCTATGATCTGACGCGGACGCTGGCGGCCAGCAATATCTACATTGCCAGCGCCGTGATTGCGACCTATGGCGCGCAGGTGGTGGATACCTTCTACGTGAAGGACATGTTCGGGCTGAAGCTGCATGTGAAGTCCAAGCAGGAGGCGCTGGAGCGCAAGCTGCGGCAGGCGATCACCGAAGGCGTGGAACGGGCCCGAGCCCAGGATTGAACGGCGGCAGCCAGGCCGCGATTTGGGGGCGGCGATGAGACCCGTGCGGCTGATCCGCGGTTTTCTGACGGTGGGCGGCTGGACGCTTGGCAGCCGCCTTGTCGGCTTCATCCGCGACATGATGATCGCGGCCTTCGTCGGCGCGGGGCCGGTGGCCGAGGCCTATCTGATCGCCTCGTCCCTGCCCAACATGTTCCGCCGCTTCTTTGCCGAAGGCGCCTTCAACACCGCCTTCGTGCCGATGTTCTCCAAACGGCTGGAGGCGGGCGAGGATCCGCAGGGTTTTGCCGAAGAGGCGCTGGCCGGGCTGGCGACGGTGGTGATCGCCGTGTCCATCGTGGCGATGGCGGCGATGCCCTGGCTGGTGCTGGCGATGGCCTCTGGCTTTGCGCAGGATGAGCGGCTGGGGCTGGCCACGCTCTATGGCTGGATCTGCTTTCCCTACATCCTGTTCATCTCGGTCGCGGCGCTGCTGTCGGGGCTGCTGAACGCGGGCGGGCGGTTCATTGCGGCAGCCGCGGCGCCGGTGCTGATGAACGTGGTGCTGATCGCGGCGATGCTGCTGGCCTATGCCCAGGGCTGGGACATGGGCCTGGCGATGAGCTGGTCGATGCCGGTCGCAGGCATTGCGCAGGCCGGGATGCTGTGGGTTGCCGCCGCGCGGATGGGCTTCCCCCTGCGCCTGCGCCGCCCTCGCCTGTCGCCCGACATGCGGCGGTTGCTGGTCATCGCCTTCCCGGCGGTGCTGGCGGGCGGCGTGGTGCAGATCAACCTGCTGGTCGGCCGTCAGGTCGGCAGCTTCTTCGAAGGCGCCATCGCCTGGCTCTCCTATGCCGACCGGCTCTATCAGCTGCCCTTGGGCGTGGTGGGCATCGCCATCGGCATCGTGCTGCTGCCCGACATCTCGCGTCGCCTGCGCGCGGGTGATACGGAAGGCGGCCGCCACGCGCTCAGCCGCGGGGCGGAATTCGCGCTGATCCTGACGGTGCCCGCCGCCGTGGCGCTGATGGTCATCGCCGGGCCGCTGATCTCTGTCCTGTTCCAGCGCGGCGCCTTCACCGCGGCCGAGGTGGGCCCGACCGCGCTCGCGCTGGCGATCTACGGCGCGGGCCTTCCCGCCTTCGTGCTGCAAAAGGTGATCCAGCCGCTCTACTTCGCGCGCGAGGATACGCGCCGCCCGTTCCGCTATGCGCTCAGCTGCATGGCGGTGAACGCGGTCGTCGCCATCGGCCTTGCGCCGCTGATCGGCTTCAGCGCCGCCGCACTGGCGACCACGATTGCCGGCTGGGTGATGCTGGCGCAGCTCTGGTGGGGCACGCGCGACATGGGCGAGGCTGCGCGCTTCGACGACCGCCTGCGCCGCCGCCTGCCACGGATCGTGCTGTCGGCGGCCGTGATGGGCGCGGCGCTGTGGGGGCTTCAGCATCTGCTGGGGGACGCGCTCTACACCCCCACGCAGCGCTATGGCGCCCTCGCCCTGCTGGTCCTCGGCGGCATGGTCACCTACGCGCTGGCCGCCTTCGCCACCGGCGCGGCGCGCCCCGCCGACTTCACCGCGGGTTTTCGCCGTCAGCGCTGACGCAGCATCCGCACCGTTCGCTGCCAGCCGCCGGGGCTGACCACGAAGGACAGCCCGAACCCGGTGGCAAAGCCCGCGATCTCGGCCACCCAGGACCAGCCGCCCGCGCCGAACAGCAGGCCGAACACCAGCTGGAAGGCCAGCAGGAACCCGATCAGCGTGAAGGCCTTGTAGCGGTTGGCATTCACCGCCCCCAGCCGCGCCCACAGGATATAGGTGAACGCCCCGATCAGCCCATACACCGCCGGATACCCTCCGAACAGCGGCTGCACATCGGCGGGCACCAGGCTATAGGCCAGCGCCCCCGCAATCGCCGCGCCGAAGAACACCGCCAGCACCGCCCAGGCCCGGAACACCTCGCCCACCATCTTGCCAAGCGCCAGCAGGAACACCCCGACGAACAGCGCATGGGTGAACCCGCCATGCACGAACGGATAGGTCACAAAGCGCATCATCTGCTCGGGCGGGAAGATCCGGTTCTCCAGCAGCACCTTGAAGATGCCCGGCGCGAAGCTGAACTTCTGCAGCGCCTCCAGCCGCCAGCCCGCCGCGCCCGGGCCGCCGACAAAGCCGCTGCCCCCCGCGCTCAGCACCACTTCCATCGCCACGATGGGCAGCAGCAGCAGCCAGATCACCGGCGGGATCGGGTTCAGCGGGGATTCGTCATGACCTGGGCGCATTGGCGTCTCCGTTTAAGGTGCCCCGCATTGACGGGCCATGCCCCCAGCGATAAGCGAGCCATGCAGGAATATCCAGACGGAGAGGCGACATGACAGCCACCGCTTTCACCCCCCGCATCTTTTCGGGCATCCAGCCCTCGGGCGGGCTGACGCTGGGCAACTACCTTGGCGCCCTGAAACGCTTCGCCGAAAAGCAGGATGAAGGCATCCAGACGATCTATTGCCTCGTCGATCTGCACGCCATCACCGTCTGGCAGGACCCGGCGGCCCTGCGCCAGCAAACGCGCGAGGCGGCGGCGGGCTTCATGGCCTCCGGCATCGACCCGGCACGCTCGATCCTCTTCAACCAGAGCCAGGTTTCGGCCCATGCCGAGCTGGGATGGATTCTGAACTGCGTCGCCCGGCTGGGCTGGATGAACCGGATGACCCAGTTCAAGGACAAGGCCGGCAAGAATGCCGAACAGGTCAGCCTTGGGCTCTACGCCTATCCCTCGCTGATGGCCGCCGATATCCTTCTGTATCACGCCACCCATGTGCCGGTCGGCGACGACCAGAAGCAGCATGTAGAGCTGACCCGCGACATCGCCGCCAAGTTCAACCACGACTATGGCGTGGACTTCTTCCCGATGCCCGAGCCGGTGATCGAGGGCGCGGCAACCCGGGTGATGAGCCTGCGCGACGGCACCAAGAAGATGTCGAAATCCGATCCCTCGGATGCCAGCCGCATCAACCTGACCGACGATGCCGACACCATCGCGCAGAAGATCCGCAAGGCCCGCACCGATGCCGAGCCCTTGCCCGAAACGCTGGAAGGCCTGAAGGACCGGCCCGAGGCGCGCAACCTCGTGAACATCTACGCCGCGCTGTCCGGAATGACCGCCGAGTCGGTGGTAACGGAGTTTGCGGGCCAAGGCTTCGGCGCCTTCAAGCCGGCGCTGGCCGATCTGGCGGTGGCCAAGCTCTCGCCGATCAGCACGGAAATGACCCGGCTGATGGCCGACCCGGCCGAGATCGACCGCATCCTTGGCGAGGGCGCCGACCGCGCCGACGCCATCGCCCGCCCGATCCTCGACCGGACGCTGGACATCGTCGGCATGGTGCGGTCACGCCGCGGCTGACCGGCGCCACGCCGCCCGGCGGCGAGGACGCGCGCCCCGGCAGCGGCGGCGCGGGCCGGCGCTCTGCAAGCCCGCCGCTCTCGCGCGCCCCGCGCCTGCACCCCGCCCTGCCCGGCCAGCGCCGGCCGGGGGAGGAGGCGGCGAAGCCTGCCAAACCCACAGCGCCGGAGCCACCGCCGGTGACCCGCGGCGAACGGCCCGCGACACCGCCCCTCCTGCTGACCAAGCCGCTGCCGGCCGCAAGCCGCCCACGGCCAGCGCCGACCGTGCCCAAACCCGCTCCGCAGGAACCGCCGCCGCTGTCGCGCGCCGACCGACCCCAGATAGCGACAGCGCATCCCACGCCAGCGCCTGCCCAAGCGCCGCCCGCCTCCAGTGTCCGTCCTGCTTCGCCGGTGCCTCCCGCTGCACGGCCCGCCCAGGCCGCCGCACCGCTGCTGCTGACCGACCCGCAGCCCAACCCGACCCGCAAACACCAACGCGGGCGCGGCGCCCCTCCGCCCGTCCGCCCCCTCGCCGCCCTCGGTGCCGGCTTCCGCCTCGCTGCCAGCCGCATCCTGCTGCTGATCCTGCTCGCCTCGCTCGCCCTCTCCGGCCAGTCTCTCGCCACCATCGCCCGCAGCCCCGGCATCGCGCCCTTCGTGGACCGCGGCGCGGACAGCATCGATGCCGCGATGGAGCGGGCGCTGGCAAAGGAGGCCACGCCCGAGCGGATCGAGGCGCTGCTGCGCACCCAACTGGCCGAGGAGGACCGCAACTGGCTGGCGATCCGCGCCATTGAGGGCGTGGCCGATGAACGCGGACTGGTGATGCCCGCCGACCTGACCGACAGCCTTGCCGCTGCATGGGACGAGGACAGCGGCTTCTGGGCCTCGGCCGGGGGCTGCCTCGCCTGCGCCTATGATCCTGCGGAATGCACCCTCTCGGCGGAACTGCTCTGCCAGGCCCCGATGGTGGCGACCCCGCTGGGGGACATCACCGGGCTGGCGAAGGAGGGCCTTGCCTATACCACCGGGGCCGAGGTGGACGAGATCAACCTGGCGCTGTCGCTGGTGGGTCTCGGGGCGACGGCACTGGTGGTGGCCACGGGCGGCACTTCAGCCACAGTCAAGATCGGCGCAAGCGTCGCCAGGCTGGCGCGGCGGATGGGGCTGGTCTCGCCGCGGCTGGGGGCGCTGGCCAGCGACGCGCTCCGCCGCGGGGTCGACTGGGCGCGGGTGCCTTCCGTGCGCGGCGCCGATGATCTGGGCCGCGTGCTGCGCCCGGGCCACTTCGCGCCGCTGGTCGCCATTGCCGGCGACCTTGGCCGCACCAGCCGCACGCTTGGCACCACCGAGGCGCTGCACCTTCTGCGCTACGTCGATGACGCGCCGGACGCCCGGCGCATCGCCAATGCCGCCGAGGCTATGGGGCCGAAAACCGTGGGCCGGATGGAGGTGCTTGGCAAGTCGCGCTTCCTGCGCGCCACGGTGCGGCTGTCCAACCTGACGCTGCAGCTCTTCGCCGGGATCATCGGCCTGCTGCTGTCGCTGGCCTCGCTGCTCGGCTCCAGCCTCTCGTCATTCGCGCTTCGTGGATTGCGCCGCGCAGCCCGCGGCTGACCCGACGTCGCAAAACGGAATCATTCCCCGGCTATCCTGACCCTGTTCCGAAGCCGAATCCCCCATCGGAATGCAATCGTACCGGACCGGCAGGCCAGCCCGATCCCCCGGCACGCCGCACAGCCCCTGCGGTGCCCGCCGGTCCGGTCCTTTTCGCCGCAACTCCGGCTCTGGACCCGGCGCCAGCGCGGTGATTAACTCCGCGCCGTTCGCAAGGGGATACCGGCTATGGCATTTGGCACAAACATCCGCACCTGGTTCGAGGGTCGCTGGCACGAGGGCGACATCCCGGTGATGCGCGCCGCCGATCACGGCATCTGGCAGGGATCGAGCGTCTTCGACGGCGCCCGTTACTTCGAGGGCGTGGCCCCGGATCTGGCGGCACATTGCGCCCGCGTCAACCACTCGGCCGATGCGCTGATGATCGAGCCCACCATCGAGCCCGAGACGATGTTGGACATCGCCCGCGAGGGGCTGCGCGCCTATGGCAAGGATCAGGCGGTCTATGTGCGGCCGATGTATTGGGCCATTCATGGCTCCGAGCTTGGCGTGGCCCCGGCCCGCGGCGAGACCGGCTTTGCGCTCTGCCTCGAAGAGGTTGCGATGCCCGCGCCGAGTGCCACCACCACGCTGACCACCACCCAGTTCCGCCGCCCGGTGCTGGCCGACAACGTGTGTAACGCCAAGGCCGGCTGCCTTTATCCCAACAACGCGCGGATGCTGGTCGAGGCGCAGCGCAAGGGCTTTGGCAATGCGCTGGTGCAGGATGCGATGGGCAATGTCGCCGAAACCGCCACCGCCAATGTGTTCATGGTCAAGGATGGCGAGGTGTTCACGCCGATCGCCAACGGCACCTTCCTGTCGGGCATCACCCGCGCGCGGCACATTGCCAACCTGCGCGCCGATGGCGTGACGGTGCATGAGACGGTGCTGACGCTGGAGGACTTCCGCGGCGCGGATGAGGTGTTCCTGTCGGGCAACTTTGCCAAGGTCACCCCGGTCGCGGCCTTCGAGGACCGGACCTATGGCTCCGGTCCGGTCACCAAACGGGTGCGCGAGCTCTATTGGGACTGGGCGCATTCGGCAGCCTGAGGCGCCCCCTTGCGCCGGGCGCCCCGGATCGGCGATGATCGGAGAGAGGGGAACAACCATGCGCAAATTTCTGGTCGTGCTCGACGAGACCCGCGAATGCCTGAACGCCATGCGCTTCGCCGCGATGCGGGCCTCGCATTCGGGCGGGGGGGTGATCATCCTGTCGGTGATCCCGCCCGAGGAATACCAGCACTGGATCGGCGTGGCCGAGCTGATGCGGCAAGAGGCACGCGAGCGCATCGAGGCGCATTTCGAGGTCTTCGCCAAATGGATGCGGGACCGGCAGGGGGTGGACCCCGAGCTGATCATCCGCGAGGGCGAGCCGGCGACCGAAATCCTGGCGGTGATCCAGGAAGACCCGCAGATCGGCATCCTGGTGCTGGGGGCGGGCAGCGACAAGTCGGGCCCGGGGCCGCTGGTCTCGCAGCTGACCCGGAGCGCCGGCAACATGCCCTGCCCGATGACGATCGTTCCCGGGGACATGTCCAAGGAACGGCTGGAGTCGATTACGTGAGGGGGGGAAGCG
>Ga0209024_1001036_pt1 | contig 29692 bp, 23 predicted proteins | sample AutmiccommunBRH5_FD_187380 | JGI IMG/M metagenome (GOLD analysis project Ga0209024, IMG submission 187380) | Deep subsurface microbial communities from Mt. Terri, Switzerland - Autotrophic microbial communities BRH/5 (SPAdes) (version 2) | ecosystem: Environmental > Aquatic > Deep subsurface >...
GCGCCCTCGACGGCATCCGGGTGGTCGACACGACCCAGATCTGGGCCGGCCCCACCGCCGGCCGTGTCCTCGCGGAGTTCGGCGCCGACGTCATCAAGATCAACGACACCTCGAATCCGGTGGCGTCCCACGAACACGTGAACAGCGGCAAGCGCACGCTGCTGCTCGACCTTCAGTCCGAGGCCGGACTCAACGTGCTCTGGCGTCTCCTCGAAGACACGGATGTCTTCACCGAGAACTCGAGAAAGGGCACCGCCGACCGCATGGGCATCGGCTACGAGGCGCTCCGGGCGCGCAAGCCGGACATCGTCTACGCCTCGGTCACTGCCTACGGCCATGACGGTCCGAGGGGTGACCATCGCGGCTGGGAGCCCGTCGGCCAGGCCGCCAGCGGCATGCAGGCGCGCATGGGCGGCGACGGCGTCCCGATGCTCCAGCCCTACGCCGTCTGCGACTACGGCACCGGCATGATGGGCGCGTTCGCCGTCCTCCTCGGCCTCTTCCACCGCGCCCGTACTGGCCAGGGCCAGCGCGTCGAAGCCGCCCTCTCGATGACCGGCACGTTCCACCAGACCCCGTTCATGTACGACTACGAGGGCCGCTCGTGGGAGGGTGAGCCCGCCGGCCCGGACGCGAAGGGCTTCGGCCCGCTGCAACGGCTCTACGAGGCCTCCGACGGCTGGTTCTTCCTCGGCACGCGCCGCTCCGAGCTTCCCCGGCTCGCCGAGGTGCTCTCCCTCGACGGTCTCGCCTCACTCGACGACGCTGCGCTGGAGGCACGCCTCACCGAGGCATTCGCGGGTGGCACCGTCGCGGAGTGGACGTCACGACTCGTCGAAGCCGGCATCGGCGCGCACGCCCTCGTGCCGTTCGAGTCGCTACTCGAGGATCAGTGGGCGAAGGACCGTGGCCTCGTCGTCGTGCGGGAGTTCGAGAGCCTCGGCCCCGTGCTCCTCCCCGGCCCGAGCCCGCGGCTCTCCGAGACCCCGGTTCGTGTGGCGTTCCCCGCGCGGAAGCCGGGCGCAGACGCACCCGAGGTGCTGAGCACCCTCGGCCTGAGTGACGAGTTGGATGGCCTGGTGAAGGACCGCGTGCTGGCGCTGCCTACGGCCTAGCGATCGCTCCGACTCCGAGGAGCCGCGTTAGTCCTCGATGCGGCTCTCGACGCGCGCCTCATCGACGGCGGGCTGTCCGTTGTCGAAGAACGACACGAACGCGGCGCCGAGGGCTGCCGTGAGGCCGAGCGGCTTGAACACCGTACAGTCCACCGCGCCCACCGCACATCCCGCGAACGCGAGGACGGCAACGCCAAACAGCGCGATCCAGAGTCGGTTCGGGGTGATGGCCATGCGTCGCTCCTCGGCTACCCGCTCATCGTAGCCTGCACCGGCATCCCCTTGCAGGGGATATCGCGAACGTTATCATCCTGCGGCACGGGACCGGCGCGGGAGGACTGACGACATGGCGAAGCATCTCGAAGGCAAGGTAGCGATCGTGACGGGCGCAGGGCGTGGCATCGGGCGCGGCATCGCCCTCGAACTCGGCCGCCAGGGGGCGAAGGTCATCGTGAACGACCTCGGCGCCACCGTGGAGGGCCAGAGCGCGGACGAGACGCCGGCCCAGGAGGTCGTGAACCAGATCCGCGCCGAGGGCGGCACCGCCGAGGCCAACTACGCCGACGTCGCCGACCACCAGCAGGCCGAAGACCTCGTGCGCCAGGCGCTGACCACGTACCAGGGCCTCGACATCCTCATCAACGTCGCCGGCATCCTCCGTGAGCGCATGATCTTCAACATGACCGAGGAGGAGTGGGACGCCGTCATCCGCGTCCACCTCAAGGGCACCTACAACACGACCCACTTCGCCTCGATCCACTGGCGCACCGAGCGTCGAGGTGGCTACCGCCTCATCAACTTCTCCAGCACCGCCGGCATCAATGGCTCGCCGGGCCAGCCCAACTACGCCGCCGCGAAGGCCGGCCTCATCGGCTTCACGAAGTCCTGCGCGAACGCCCTCGCGCGGTACGGCGTCACCGCCAACGCCATCGCCCCCGGCGCAGCCACCCGCATGACCGACCGAGGCCTCCGCAACCGCGACTCGATGCGCGAAGGCATCGTCGAAAGCGAGAACGTCGAGGGCTACGAGCGCGACCCCGAGAACGTCGCGCCCGGCGTCGTCTTCCTCTGCACGGACGCCGCCGAGAACATCTCCGGCCGCACCGTCGGCATCTCCGGCTACCGCATCACCCTCTACAGCGACATGGTCCCCGAGCGCGAGATCTACGGCACTCAACGCTGGCAAGTCGACGACCTCGTCGAGCGGCTCCCCCAGACCGTCTTCAACGGCCTCGTCCCTCCCTCAGGCGATCGCCCGATGGCCGGCGGCGCCTAGGCGGTCAACTCGCCGCCGCGGATCGAGGGCAGTTCCGGCCCCCTCTCCCTCGGGGAGAGGGTTGGGGTGAGGGTCCAAGTGACCTACTCCTCAGGGAGCAGCGCGGCCACTTCGGCGCGGAGCTGCCCGAGATTCAGAGCGCAACGCGCACTGGCCGCCCCAACTCGCGCTCGTAGAACTCGCGGTAGTGTGCTTCCGCCGCGTCGGGGTACTCGACGCCGGCGACCGCGCAGGCCTCGCGGAAGGACCGGCACACGAGGGCGATCATCCGGGCGTGGAACGCTGCGAGGGCTTCCCGGTCCGGGCCGCCGTCCTCGATCCCGGCGAACGCACGGAGCATCTCCGCCTGGAACGCCTCCAACTCCCGGCGGCGTCCGTCAGCGAGGAAGCGTGGGCGCGTCGTCATCTCGCGATGGAACTCGGGTGAGCCGTCCGCGATCAGCATCGAGGGCACGACGAACTGTTGGAGGACGCTGGAGTCGTTCCAGAGCAGCGCCGTCCAGTCCTGCCGCCCCACCATCCGCCACGGCCAGAGTGCACCGAAGAAGTAGGTCCGCATGATCCCGACGAGGTAGCCCGCGGCGTCGAACGAGGCGTCAGGCGCCCCGGCCCGTGCCTCCTCAACACCGTCGCGGTCGAGCAGGAAGCGCGCGCCGATCTCGTGCCGCCGCGGCGACAAGGACACACGGGAGCGCTGCTCCACCATCAGGTCGACACGCACCGGGCCGGTCGGGCTCATGACGGTGGCGGGCAGGAGCTTCGTGCCGGGGATCGGGACGGGGATGTACGAGATGACCTCGCCCAGCCGGGCGAGCAGCGCGTCATCGTCCGCTACGAACACCTCGAAGTCCCCGTCGGGAACCGCCACATGCACGTCGACATCCGAGTACGCGTCCCCCTCGCCGTGTGCGAGCGAGCCCTCGAGCCAGACGGCGAGGACGCGCTCGTCGCGCTCGAACTCGGCGAGCGTGCGCGCGATGAAGGCGGTGATGTGTGGGCTGGGCATGTCGCGACCTCCGCTTGTGACGTGCGTCACGAGCATATCGCGCATGTGAAGTGCCGTTGCGAGGAGAACAAACAGGCCGGGCACTCGCCCGGCCTGCTATCGGATCTGCGGTTCGCCCTACCCGAGGACGGGCACCAGCCCCGGCTTCGGTGCCTTCGCGCGCTTCGCCATCACGTCCGGGGCCACCTCGAAACAGGCGCCGCAGCGGATGCACGCCTCGTCCACTACCCGACGGCGGCCCGGCTCGCCCTGGATAGCGGCCGTCGGGCAGATGTCGGCGGCAGCCGCGGCCTGCTCCTCGGGGCGCTGGTTCGCGACGACCACCTCGTACATCCCCTTGAGGGTCAGCGTCGGATCGACGCCGAGGAGGGCAGCCTCGAAGTCGCTCTTGAAGTGGACACGCGTGTTGCGCGTGATCTTCGGGCTGAACTGGCCGTGGACGCAGTTCGAGAACTGCACCGTGCGGTCGATCAGCGCGAGGTTCGGGTCGTCCTCGCGGCGGCCCTCCCCATCGATGATGCGGCGGATGATCTCGGTCTGGCGCTGGTTCCCGCCGTGGCAGGTCGTACAGCGGCCGCAGGACTCGTCCTCGACGAACTGGGAGAACATCTCGGTCAGGACGAGGACGCTGGTCTGGTCGTTGCAGAAGACCATGCCGCCGCCGCCCATGATCGCGTCCCACGGCGTGAACGAGTCCGGCTGGAGGATCAACTGCGGCAGCGCCTCGGGCGGCAGTAGCGAGCCCAGCGGCCCGCCCGACTGGATCGCCTTGAGCTGGCCACCCTGGATGCCACCGCAGACGCGGAGGCAGTCCTCGAGGCGGGTCGCGAACGGGATCTCCATGAACCCCACGCGAGGAATGTCGCCGGAGAACGAGAAGATCTTCGTCCCGGACTGTTTGTCCGAACCGTGCTCGCGGTACCACTCCGAGTTGTGCTGGATGATCAGCGGGACGTTCGCGAACGACTCCACGTTGTTCACGTTCGAGGGTTTGTCGAAGACACCGCGCTGCGCCGGGAACGGCGGCTTCACGCGAGGCATCCCGCGCGAGTCCTGGATCGAGGACAGCAGCCCTGTCTCCTCGCCACAGACGTAGGCGCCCGCGCCGCGGATCACCCGCAGGTGGAACTCGAGCCCCGTGCCGAGCACGTCGTTCCCAAGGATTCCGGCAGCCTCGGCGTCGGCGATGGCGCGCTCCATGCGCTCCACCGAGAACGGGTACTCGTCACGCAGGTAGATGAAGCCGACCTTCGCCTTGGTGGCGTAACCACCGACGAGCATGCCCTCGATCAGGAGGTGCGGGTCGCCCTCCATCACCACGCGGTTCACCCACGCGCCGGGGTCGCCCTCGTCGGCGTTGCAGACCATGTAGTGCTCTTCGCCGGGGGCTCCGAAGAGGAAGTTCCACTTCACGCCCGTCGGGAAGTTCGCGCCGCCGCGGCCAGTGAGCCCGGCGTCGTTCAGCGTGTTGCGCACCTGCTCCTCGGAGAGGTGCCGCCCCAGCATCCGCGCAGTCGCGCGGTAGCCATCGCGGGCGATGTAGTGCATCAAGTTCTCGGGATCGGTCAGTCCGAGGTTTCGCATCAGCCGGCGCTCACGCGGCTCGAGGCTGAAGAACTCATGGTCACGGACCGAGGGGACGCCCTCGTGGGTGCCGGTGATCATCCCGTGCCGCAAGTCGGCAGCCGCGCCCCACGTACCGGTCGCCTCGTCCACGATGCGCGCGGCGTCCTCGGGCTTCACGGGGCCGTAGAGGACCGTCTCGCCGTTCGGGAACGTGATCTGCACGCTCGGGTGGATCCACTGCATCCCATAGCCGTGGACCTGGCCCATGTCGACGTTCGCGTTGCGCTCCGTGATCACACGGTGGATCGCCACGCCCGTGGCGCGCGCACCGTTGGCGAGGCTCGAGGTGTCCATCGCAATATCGATGCGCGGGCGCTCCGGGTTCCGCCACGCGGCGTACTCGGTGTCCGCGCGCTCCCGCAGCGCGTCGTAGCGTTCGAGGGCGATCGAGAGGTCAGGCATTCACGGCTCCGTCCAGGTCAGAACCGTCGCGGAGCGCGCGCGCCATGCGGACGGCGCGCGCGGCGCTCATGTGGCCCACCGGCGTCTGGGTCGGCCCGTGGTCGCCGTGCTGTTCCAGCCAGATCATCGGCGCGAGCTCGCAGCAGCCGTTGCACTGCCCGAGGACCATGCCAACGCGGTTGTCGTCGGTCTTCTCGTGCAGGTCCTCCATGTCGAGGGTGGCGAGCATCGCGTCGCGGATGCCGTTGGAGTTGCGAAGGCGGCAGGCAGGCCCCGAGCACCAGCGCACCGTGGTCTGGGCGGGTGGCTCGAAGCGGAACTCGTCGTAGAACGAGGCTGCCCCGTAGAGGATGGACGGGAACATATCGAGCTGCTCGGCGATCACCTCGAGCGACTCGCGGCTGAGATAGCCGAACTCGTGCTGGACGCGGTGCAGCGCCGCCATCATGTCGCCGTTGTTCGGACGGAAGTCCGCCACCAGCGCCCGGACGCGGGCCTTGCTTTCGGTCTCCAGCGGCATGAGCGGCCTCTCGACCCCGGCGAGGTCACCCTACCCATCCTCGGGCCAGGCTCCTCGCGTTCGTGAACTGCCCCACAAGGGACAGACGCAATCTACCGCAGCCTGCCCCTCGGGCCAAGACGAGCGAGGCGGCCCACCTCGATCGCTCTAGCTCTTGCTCCGTCCGAACAGCCCGAGGAGCGGCGACCCCGCCCCCGCGAGGAACCCGAGGTCGTACCAGTTCCCGCTCCGCGCCACGTTGTAGAAGGGGTACTCCTCCCACGCGCCGAGTACATGGGCGATCAGGACGACCCAGGCTGTCAGCCCGTTGCATCCGCCCCAGAGCAGATCCTGCCACCACATCGCGGGCGACCTCGACCTATCTCGCGGCCGCGGTGACCGCGCCCACATCGCTCTCGACGAGTTCGGCGACGCGACGGCCCATCCGCAGCGAGTAATTCTGGCCACGGTCCTCCGGGTAGATCTGCGTTGTGTTGGCCAGGTAGAGGTTCCCGATCGGCGAGCGGTGCGGCGGGATGATCTCGTGGTAGCCCATCCGCACCACCGGCTGGCCGGCGCGGTCGCGGAAGACCCACTGCTCCTGAATCCATGACCGGTCGAAGTTCGGGTTGATCCGCTTCAGCCAGGGCTCGTACAGGTCGAGGAGTTCCTCGACACTCATCTGCGACATCGGGTCGTCCGGACTCATGTAGTCCGAGAGGTACACGATGTGCTTGCCGCCATACGTCGAGGCGGGCAGGAAGTTCGTCTGCTCCACGGCCACCACGAACGGGGCGTCATCGTCCGTCATCGTCAGCCAGTAGATGTCCGAGAGCGGCCGGTCGAGGGTCATGACGACCACCGTTGCCCATTGGTACTGCACTGCGTCGAGCATCCCCGCGTACTGCTGCCCCTCGGCGCCTGCCGACTCCAGCGAGGGCACGATCTTGCGAAAGAGCCCGGAGGGCGTCGTCGCCAGCACCACGTCGGCGCGCTCCTCGCGGCCGTCCGCCAGCCGGATCCCCACCGCGCGCCCATCCTCGACGATTACTTCCTCGACGGGCGTCCCGGCGTTGAGCGACCCACCGAGGCCACGACACGCTGCCACCAGCCCGTCCACGAGGCGGCCGAACGACCCCTTGAGGTAGCCCAACTGCTCCTTCGCCAGCAGGCTCCCGATCACCGGGAGGCCGCCCTTCGGGCGGCTCGCGAACCGCAGGTAGATCTTGCCCCAGAACCACACCATCGAGACGTCCTCAGCGTGCTCCGAGAACTTGGCCTTCAGCAGCGGACCCCAGACCCGGTCGTAGCCCTCGCGGCCCACGTGCGAGCGGATCCACTCGGCGGCGCGCACGCCCTCGTAACGACGGAAGTCATGGATGCGGCGCAGCCAGAGCGCCGTGAGGCCCAGGCGCATGCGCGAGAGCAGCGAGACGCGGTCGAACTTCAGCAGGTCTAGCGCGCCCACGAAGGGGTAGTTCTTCCCGCCAGCGTGCAGCCCCACGTTCGAGTCGATCCACTCGACATCCTTCGCGAGATCGAGCTCTTCGAGGATCCGCACGGCCTCGTCATCGGACTGGAACAGGTGGTGGTAGAAGATCTCGAGGCGTTCACCGCCGACCTCGAACGTTCGGACCTGGCCGCCAAACTCCGGACTCGCCTCGTACAGCGCCACCTCGTGGCCCCGCTTCAGCAGCTCGTACGCCGCTCCCAGGCCGGCCATCCCGCCGCCGATCACGATCGCCTTCATGCGCCCACCTTCATGCATCCACCCGCGAGGCCGCGACAGCCTGATCTGAGTTGCGCCGCGATCCGCGATCAGGGGAGTCGTTGTCGTCTCGGTCGTCTCGGTCGCTTCTGCCGTCCTCGTCGTCCGCCATCTCATCAGCGTCCGGGACGAGGGTCTTCAGCCCCAGGTCCTGCCGCCAGATGAGGAACAGCCCCACGAGGGCAACCGGGGCCAGCACCGTGGCGTGCAGCACCAGCGCGTAGGCAGTGCCCGTCGCCGTGGCCACGCCGAAGCGTCCCACGACCTCGCGTGCGAGGAACTCGTACGGCCCGATGCCCCCGGACGTGCTCGGCACGACCATCGAGAGATTCACCGCGCCGCACACGCCGAAGTAGATGCCCACGTCCAGTCCGAGGCCGAACGCCTGTCCCACCGCCCAGCAGGCCAGCGCCTCCAGGCTCCATGAGAGCGTCGTGAGGCTGGTCACGACCACCCAGGAGCGGCCCGTGCGCATGGGCGTGAGGCCGGACATGAAGCGTTCTGCCCAGCCCTCGGCGCGTTCTCGGATGCGGGCCGGCAGAAAGCCCAGCCCGAACGCGGTCAGCCGTACTCCCACTGCGGGGCGAGTCGCCAGCAGCACGATCATCCCCGCGAGGAGGAGCGACGCGCCGCCCACGACCGCCGCCACACCCTGCAGCAGCGTCGTCCCACCCGCGAGCACGATCGCCGCGGCGAGGAACATCGCGAGGACGAGCCCGTCGAGGATCCGCTCGACGAGGATCGTGGCGACGACGGCGAAGCCGGAGATGCCATACCGCCGCTTGAGGAGCACGGCCCGGACGATCTCTCCCGTGCGGGCTGGCAGCACGTTGTTCGCGGCAAGCCCGATGGTCATGAGGGATGCGGCTTCGGTCTGGCTCAGTGGGACGATCGGCCGCAGGATCGCCGCCCAGCGTTGTGCGCGCACCCACACGCTCGCGCCCAGCAGCACCAGCGCCAGCGCGATCCAGCTCGGCGAGACCTCGCGGAGGGCGTCCCACAGCTCGGCCCCGTCCACCTGTCGGAGCAACAGCACCAGGAAGACGGCACTGACTCCGAGGCCGATCAGGATCCGAATGTGACGCACTCAACGGTCTTTCAGGTGCTTGCACGCGCGTCGCATCACGCAACGGCTACCGTCCGCTGCGCTGATGACCGCGGAGGGCTGAACTGCTCGATCCAGTGTGGGTCATGTAACGCCGCAGCGTCACTACTCCACGATGAGCCTATCCCGAGAATTAACCGTTGCATTTTCAGGGAAGAAGACCTCGGCCTGCAGCGATCCGATCTTGTCAACGTCCCCTCGATGGATGAGGAAGTGCGTCCACAGATCGATCAGCGTGCCCGCCTGCAGACCTTCGAGGAGTTGCTCGACGGTGACGCCTCGGTAGTTCACCTCGGGGTACCACCAGCGATGGGGGTACTGGAGGCCTTCCTGGTACATCGCACGCACTTCGGGTCGCCCGCTGACGTAGCCACGAGTGCTGATCACGATGTCCGTCGGTAGCAGCGTCTCCGTGGTGATCTGCTCGGCTTCCACGTACAGCACGTCCAGCCCGCGCGCGTACCAGGCCCACGGCCACGTCATGGACTGATCCGTGTGGATCACCACGCGCGCCGCGTCGCCCGCCTCGATCGCCGCGCGCACGTCCTCCGCGATCTCCGGGAGGAACGGCGAGGTCTGCACGTAGATCAGCGGCTCCACCGGCGTGTCCGGGTTCGTGACGTTCAGGCTCCAGTCGGCGCGCACCGCGAGCGCCGCGAGCAGCAGCAACGCCGTCGCCGAGGCGGACGCACCCGCCCACTGGAACGTACTGCCTCGACCGGCGCGCAGCCCGGCCACCGCGGAAGGTACGAGGCGCCCGATGACATGCGCCGCAAGGAACGCCAGCGGGAGCGCGAGGTGGAACGTGAGCCACGGCATCTTCTCGCCCGCGTACGTCAGCGCGCCAAACATCGCGAGGAACCAGAACACCCCGAGCGCCGCGAACCAGTCTCGACGCCGCAGCACGAGCCACAACCCGCCGAGGAGTCCCGGGATCAGGATGAGCGACTCGTAGAGCGGCATCAGCCACAGGTAGTAGAACCAGGGCTGCGTGCCTCGGCGCACCTCCTGCTGGTCGATCCAGTAGTCGAGCGAGTTCCAGAACGCCCCCGCGATCCCCTCGGGATGCGTGCCCCACGTCGTGTAAAGCGGCACCGTCACCACGAGGAACGCGAACGCGCACCAGAGCCACCAGCGCGGCTGCCACAACAGCCCGACCACGGTCGCCCCGATGAGGGTCAGCGGCACCATCACCGCCGCGAGCTGCACGCGCAGGTCGTCCGTCATCTCGCGGCCCATCGCGAGGATCGGGATCTCGATCGCCGCGGCCAGCATCGGCAGCGTGAGGGTGCCCGTGAGCACCAGCATGTCGGCGCTCCTCGGACGGCGGTACCAGCCCTGGCGTGACCGGAGGGTACGCAGGAACGGCCACAGCGCCGCGATGATCCACGCCGTCGGCAGAAGGAGCACCGCGCCGCGCGCCTGCTCGATCAGCGTCGGCCGCTGCATGCGTTCGCGCCGAGGTCCCCACACCAGGTCATGCGCCAGCCAGGCGTTCTGGTAGAGCATCAAGATCGCCGCGATCAGGTACGCCGTCTCCTTCGAGGCGAACTGGAGCGCGAACATCGCGGAGTAGATCACGAGCCACCGCAGCCGCCCGTCGCGGCGGTAGTTCAGCATCGCCGCGACCATCACGACCAGGAACAGCCCGACGAACGGCTCGTTCCGCGCGAATCGCGAGTAGTAGAGGATCGAGGGCGACACCATCAGGAACAGCGCCGCGAGGACGACCGCAGGGCCGTTCAACCAGCGCCGGAACAGCAGCGGCGACGCGACGAGCGCGGTTCCCGCGAGCGCGTGCGGCAATCGCCCCACGAGCTCCGAGTCGCCGAACAGCCAGAAGAACGCCGCGATCAGGTGGAACTGCAGCGGACCATGCATCAGCGGGTTGTGCTCGTACCCGCGCCCCTCGTAGAGGTACCAGGAATACATCAGGTGCAGCGACTCGTCGTGGTGCAACGCGCGCTCACCGAGGCCGATCACCCGCGTCGCGAGCGCGGCCAGCGTGATCACCAGCACGATCCACGTCACGCGATCCCACGACCGGACTCGGGCTCGCACCCGACCACCGACACTGCCGAGCGCGCTCACTGCGCCTCCCCCGTCGTCGGATCCTCGGGTAGCAGCGTCGTCGCCACGTCCGGCGTGTACGGCGTCTGGAAGACCTGCACCGTCGGAGTCGAGAACACGATCGGCCATCCCGCGAACTGTGAGGACACGCGCACGCCGTACTGCGAGCGCTCCTGGTGCGACACGATCACGTGCGTGACTCCCCAGTCGTAGATCGCTTCGAGCGCCTCGCTACGCCGCCCTGCGTAGATCGCATCGATGGCCGCCCGGCGCGCGGCCTCGTTGATGTCGCTGTGCCACTGGCGCTCGTGTCCGACCCAGCCGAGGAGGGTGGGGACCCCGGTAAAGGCAGAGAACCGGCTTCCGGCGTCGTATGACTCACTGACTGCTTCAGCGACGACCGCCTCCTCCGGATCGAGCTCATCACGGCCCCAGCGCACGGCGCTGCTGAAGCCCGGGTCCACCCGATCAAGGTACCCGATCGCGCTCAGACCCTGCCCCAATCCCTCGCGCGACCGTGCCACCGCCGCCATCGGCGGCGTCAACATCGTCGCGCCCGCCAGCAGAAGCGCGGCCCATCCCACCACCTGAACGCCCCGAGGTCGACGGAGGTTCCCGCGCACGCCCTCGATCAGCCGGTCGCTCGACAGCGCGAGGAGCGCCGCGCCGCCCACCGCAAGCAGCGCCCACGCCTGGAACCAGAACTTGAACGCCGTGTTCAAGCGCCCCGGGAACGAGTCGTCGATGTGCACGACCTCGGTCAGGAGCAGCACGACCAGCGCCGAGGTCACGACGAACAGCCCCGCGCCCTGCGCCCGCCGCCCGAGGGGTTCCGCCGCCAGCATCGCGCCGACCCACGCCACGGCCCCCACCAGCGCCGCGAGCGTGATCCAGCCCCAGCTCCGGTCGATCACCTCGGTCGTCTCGCCGATCCCGAGGAGCCACGCGACCCAGATCCCGATGGGGATGAGCGCGATCAGCAGCCCGTCCAGCAGTCGCAGGCGTCCCGGCCGCCATCCCACGGTCGCACCGATCGCTCCGACGATGACCGGGATGAGTACCGGCAGCCAGAACAGCAACCAGCGCCCCGGATCGGAGAACTCACCGGACACTGGCCTCAATCCGAGCGGCTGCGGATCGAGTGAGTTCAGGAACGGCCATGCGAGCGCGAGCGCCAGGATCGCCGGCACCATCGCCCACCGCGCCGCAATGAACCCCGCGAGGAGCGCCGGCCACCCGGTCCGGATCGCGCTCCACCAGGCCGCGACGCCCCAGATCGCGCCGTAGGTGATGACGTCCCACGCGTTCGTCGCCACGAGCGCGGCGAACACCGCCGAGGTCAGCACCAGTTGCTCCGGCCGCGCGAACCACCGTCGCCATCCGAGCGGGGTCGATCCCTCGAACACCTGCACGGCGAGCGCGAGCGCGACCAGCCCGAGGGGCAACGCCAGCACGTGTGGATGCGGGTCGCCGAGGACGAGCGAAAACCCGGGGTACTCGGAGATCACGTCGGGCACGACGCGGGTCGTCGGCCACCACCACCAGAACTGATCGGGGACGAGCGTCACTGCCTCGGCGCGTGCGGGCACACCGTCGATGCCGAGCCATCCCCACACCGCCTCGCCGCCCAACCCGTTGCCCGCCGCGATCTGCACCAACCCCACGAGGGGTGACACCAGCAGCAGCGCACCAATCGCGACGCCCCCCGCGATCAGCACCACCCGCCGCCGCTGCGGCCCCGCAATCTGCACCAGGTCGACCGCGATGCCCGCGACCGCCGCTGCAGCCATCGCGCCGACGGTCGCGATCGCCAGGTTGAACCCCTGCTCGGTCGGTACACCGGACAGCCGCGCGAGGTGGTCCACCTGCACCTGCCCGAGGTAGTAGTAAGACAACCGTTCCCCTGCCAACCACGGGTCGAGCGGCGGGAAATCCGAGGCCACGTGCACCGCGTTCAGCAGCATCAGGTCGGCCGGCTTCTCCGTGCCCCACGCATCCGGCGCCTGCACCCGCGCCCACAGCACGAGGGCGAACACCACGACTGCGATCGCCTCGCCGGCCGCTAGGTAGCGCCAGCGCGCGCGCAGGGCCGAGACCACCTCGCGGCGCCACGCTGCGAGGCCGAGCGACGCGCCGAGGAGCGCCGCAACCGACGCGATGGCCACCGGCGTGCCGTACGGGACGTCGGTCAGTCGCACGACCAGCCACGTCAGGAGCGCGACCAGCGCGAGGCCGAGCGGGCGCGCGAGGAACACCCCGCGCGACGAGAGCCGCTCGAAGAGCACAGCGGACGGCACAAGGCCAGCCACCCCGAAGAGGGCGAGCGCCAGGTACCAGCCGAACGCCGGCGCGATGACCGACCCCTCCACGGACACCCCCCGAGTGGTTGGGTAGTGGCTAGCGCCCGGCTACTCGCTCCACCGGCTCACCGAGCAGCGACGCGACGAACGACCGCGGGTCGAACGGCGCAAGGTCGCTCTCGCGCTGTCCGACGCCGACGAACCGCACCGGCAGGCCGAACTCCTTGGCGATCGCGAAGACGATGCCGCCCTTGCCCGTGCCGTCCAGTTTCGTGAGCATCACGCTCGTCACGTCCACGGCCTCCGCGAACGCCCGCGCCTGCGACAGCCCGTTCTGTCCCGTGGTCGCATCGAGGACGAGGAGCACCTCATCGGGGCCGCGCGGGACGTGGCGTTCGATCACGCGACGTACCTTGGAAAGCTCCGCCATTAGATTCTGCTTGTTCTGCAGGCGTCCCGCCGTGTCGATCAGCACCACGTCTGCGCCGCGAGCCTGGGCCGCCTGAATCGCGTCGAACGCGACGGCAGCCGGGTCGGCGCCCTGCCCCTGCGCGACCACCTCGAACCCAACGCTCTGGCCCCACTCCTGGATCTGCTCGATCGCGGCGGCGCGGAACGTGTCGCCGGCGGCGGCGATCACCTTCCGCCCCTCCTGCATGTAGGCCCATGCGATCCGTCCGATGGCCGTCGTCTTGCCGGTGCCGTTCACGCCGACGACCAGCACGATGTGCGGCCGCGGCGGCGGCTCGGCGTCGGCGGGCTGCTCGCCCCACAACCGGCCGCGCGGCGCGTCGACCGCCTCGAGGATCGCGACGAGCTCGGTGGCGAGGGCGGACCGCACGTCCGCGGTCTTCCGCAGGTTCATCGCGCGCACGCGCTCGACCACTTCGAGGGTCGTCGGCACGCCGATGTCCGCGCCAATGAGGATCTCCTCCAGCGACTCCCACGTCTCCTCGGTCACGTCCGGGACCGCGAAGACCTCTGTCAGCCGCCCGAGAAATGACCGCCGCGTGCGCTCCAGCGCCCGATCGGTCGCCGCGGCAGCCGCGGCTTCCTCCTCCTCGGTCAGAGCGTCATCCTCGTCGACCGCGGCAGCAGCTGCCTCACGCGCCTCGTCGGCAGCCTGATCGACTGGTGCCGGCTGGTCAGCATCCTTCTTCTTGCGACGTCCAAAGAGCGGCACGGAGCCTCCTCGAGCCCCCGAGGGCGGGAGCGGGTCACGGCGACCGCGACAGCGGCCGCGGGTGGTTCAGAGAAACAGTGAGCGGTGCCCGGATCGTACCCGAGCACCGCTCACGCAATCGCTAACGGAGTATGACGCAGCGTCTGCCCCTTCGAAATCGGGCCCCCTCCCCCTCAGGGGGAGGGCTGGGGAGAGGGTCCAAGTGCCGCCCTCGCTGTCCGCGCGTTTCCGGCTCCCTCTCCCCTTGGGGGAGAGGGTTGGGGTGAGGGGAGGTTCGCGGTAGTGCCCGCCACATCCGCCTCAAGCCCGCCTCCGCGGACAACCCCTACGCCGACTTCGGCAGGTCCGCCAATCGGAGCGACAACACCTGGCTCGCCGAGTCATCCCCCATCGAGATGCCGTAAATCGCGTCCCCGGCCTCGATCGTCCGTCGGTTGTGCGAGATGACCACGAACTGCGTCCGGTCGCGCAGCTCGAGGAGCGTGTCCACGAACCGCCCGACGTTCGCCTCGTCCAGCGCCGCGTCCACCTCGTCGAGCACCACCATCGGCGCCGGGTTCACGGACAGCAGTGCGAACAACAGCGCGACCGAGGTCATCGACCGCTCGCCACCGGAGAGCACGGCCATGTTCGTGATCCGCTTGCCGGGCGGCTGGGCAAAGATGTCGACGCCGGGCTCGGCCTCAGGGTCGTCCTCGTTCTCCAACAGCCGCAGCTCCGCCTGTCCGCCCCCGAAGAAGCGCGTGAAGTAGACGCCGAAGCGTTCGTTCACCAGGTGGAACGTCTCCACGAAGCGTTCGCGGATCAGCTTCTTGAGCTCGCGGATCGCCTCGCGCAGTTCAGCCTCCGCCGCTTCGAGGTCCTCGACCTGCCCGGTCAGGAAGTCGAAGCGCTCCTGCTCGGTGTTCAACTCCTCGACGGCCTCGACGTTCACCGGGCCCAGCGCGCGGATCTCCGCACGCAACTCCGTAATGCGGTCACGCAGCGCGGCGATGTCCACGTCGGCGCCACCGCGGATCGGCATCGCACCCACGAGGGGCTGTGAGCCCTCGCCGTCTTCGTCCTCATCATCGTCGTACTCGGAGCGCGGAGCGCGGCCCGTGCCGCCCTCGCCACCCTCATCGCCTTCGGACTGCTCGGCCTTCGGGAGCGGCTTCACAGAGCCGTCCTCCAGCACCTGCATCCCCTCCTCGGCGATCTCCCGCTCGAGGCCCTGCAACCGCTCGGCGGCGCGACGCAGTCGGTTCTCCGACTCCATCATCTCCCGCTCGGCGCCCAGCACCTTGCGCTGCGAATCACCGCGCGAGGCGGACAGTTCGCGTTCCTCGGCGGTCAGTTCCGCGACCAGCGCGTGCGCCGGCCCGATCTGCTCCTGCACGTCCGTGCGCTCGGTGCGGAGGTTCGCCTGCCGCTCCCGCCGGTCGCGCAACTGGAGTTCGAGGTCCTCGCGCTCCCGCGTGATCTGGTCCAGGGACGACTTGCGCTCCTGCAACTGCGCCAGCGCCTGCTTCCGCGCCGTGATCCGCTCCTCGCGCTGCGAGACGAGTGAGCGTCGCTCCGCCTCGACCTGTGCGAGGGCCTGCGTCGCCTCGGTCACCCGCGCCGCCGCCTCGTCACGCTCGGATCCGACCGCCGTCGAGCGGTCGCGCAGGGCGACGATGCGCTCCGCGACCTCCTCGATCGCGGTCGCCGTCGCCTGCTGCCGCTGCTGCAGTTCGCCCTGTCGAGGCGCGTCCGCCGGGTCATCCTCGATCCGGCGCGTCAGTGCGCGCACCTCGGACTCGATCTCGGCCTGCCGCCGTTCGAGGGCGGTCCGGGCGCCGCCGTGCTGGCGACGCGCCTCCTCGGCCTCGTCCACGACACGCCGTGCGGCGGCCACCGCCTCCTGCGTGTCCGCGATGAGCGCCTGGTGGTGCTCCACCTTCGCCTGCGCCGGCTCGATCGCGCGGCGGGCTTCCTCGATCTGCTCGGGGAGGCCCTCCAACTCGCGCTGCATCGAGAAGCGCTCGGACATGCCGCCCGCGCGACCGCCGTACATCGCGCCACCGGGCCGCAGGAGCGTCCCGTCGCGCGTGACCACGGAGCCGAGGCCGCGGCCGATCATCGCCTCGGCGACCTTCAGGTCCTCGACGACGATCACCCGTCCGAGCAGCGTGTCCACGAGCGGCCGGTACTGCTGCTCGCAGCGCACGAGGCGCGCGGCGATGCCCACGACGCCGCGCTCGTTGAACAGGTTCAGCGGGTACTTGTGCTCGACCTTCTCAAGCGGGTAGACCGTGGCCGTCCCGGACCCGCTCTCCCGCAGGTACGTGAGCGCCGCGATAGCGTCCTCGTACTTCTCGACGACGATCGCGGAGAGGTGCTCCGCGAGCGCCGCCTCGATCGCCGTCTCGAGGCCTTCCGGCACGCGGATCAGCCGCGCGACCGCGTCGACCACACCCGAGAGCGGGTGCTCCTCGCCCTCGGCCACCGGCTGTGCCTTGCCCTCGATCAGCGCCTGAGCGCCACCAGTCGCCGAGGGCATCGAGTCCTGCAACTGCTCGATGAGCGTCTGGCGCTCCTGCAGCGTGCGAACGCGATCCTCCGCGGCTCGCAGCGCCTGCTTCGCCCCGTCGAGGTCCTTGCGCGCCTCCTCCAGCCGGCGCTCGGTCGCCTCGCGGCGCTCACGCGCCATGCGGGCGGCCTCCGCGCGGGCCTCGGTCTCCTGCTCGTGTGCCTCGAGGGCGCGCTTCTGCGTCACGGACTCGGCGTTCAGCGCCTCCAGTGCGGCCTGCGCCTCGGCCTTCTCCGCCGTCCGGCGCTCCAGCCGCGTCCGCTCTTCCTCGATCCGCCGCCCGAGATCCTCGCGCTCCGCCTCCAGCCGGGCGCGACGCGCCTCGGCCTCGGACAGGTCGCGCAGCACGCTCCGCGTCGCCTCATCCGCCGAAGCGAGCGCCCCGCGGTCGCGCTCCAGCCGTGCCTGCTCCTCGCTCACACGCGCGTCGAGGGTCGCGAGCAGCGAGTCGAACGACCCGGAGTCGTCCTCGGGCACGTCTGCCACGGCGATCGCCCGTTCGAGTTCCTCGCGACGTTCCGCGAGCAGATCGATCCGCTGCTGGGCGAGCGCAATCGCCTGCTCCAGCCGCAGTCCCTCCTCGGCGAGTTCGCGCTCCTTGCGCTGGAGCGTCTCCAGCGTCGTGCGCCGCTCTCCGAGCACCGAGTTCAACTCACCGAGGCGTGACTCCACCTTCGCGAGGGCGTCACGCGCCTCCACGAATGCCGCACCCTTCTGGTCGTACTCGGCCTGGGCGGCGGTTCGCCCCTCCTGCGCCGAGCGCAGTTCGGACTCGAAGTAGACCTCGAAGGCGTCGCCCAACTCAGAGGCCAGTTCCTTGTAGCGGGCGGCCCGCTTCGACTGGCGCTGCAGCGCACGGATGCGCGGCTCCACCTCGCGGATCAGCATCCGCACGTGGCCCAGGTTGTCGCGCGTCTCCACCATGCGGCGTTCCGAGAGCGTGAGCTGGTGACGGTGGCGACGGAGGTCCGCTGCCTCCTCGATCAGTTCGCGCCGGTCGCCCGGCTTCAGCGCCAGCACCTCGTCCACGAGGCCCTGTGACATGTGCGCGTACGAGTTCTGCCCCACCTGGGCCCGCCGAAACAGGTCGATCACGTCTGCCAGGCGGACGCTCTGCCCGTTGATCAGGTACTCGTTCTCACCGGAGCGGTGAGCGCGACGCGTCACGGAGACCTCGGAGAACTCGATCGGCATCCAGTGCTCGGAGTTGTCCAGGATCAGCGTGACCTCGGCGAGCCCCATCTGCCGGCGCTTGTCGGAGCCGGAGAAGATCACGTCCTCCGTCTTGCGGGCACGCACCTGCTTCTGGGACTGCTCGCCCAGCGCCCAGCGGATCGCGTCCGCCACGTTTGACTTGCCTGACCCGTTGGGGCCGGCGATCACGGTCATGCCGGGGCCGAACTCGAACTGATGTCGGTCCGCGAAGGCCTTGAAACCGTGGACTTCTAGCCGTCTGAGGTACACCTAGGATCCACTTCCGGGGACCGCCGCGCCAACAGCGATCCCGTGTTGTCCCCCCACCCCCGGTTGTTTGAGACGAAACTCACTGAGGCATCGCTCACTGAGTCACGGCTCATTGGGGTTGCCCGTCTTCACGGGCAGCCTGCTCGGCGATCTTCGATCGCACGTGCGGCAGCGCCTGTCGCGCCGCCTCCTTCTCTGCTTCCTGCTTCGTCCCCGCGCGCCCCCGTCCGAGGGGTTCCCGCTCGACGTAGACCTCGACGGTGAACTGCCGGTCGTGTTCCGGCCCGTCCGTCCCAATCAGCCGGTACTCCGGTCGTCCGAGGTGCTCCTGTGCCAGTTGCTGCAGCGTCCCCTTGGGGTTCAGGACCCCCGGGTCGCGCGCGAGCGCTTCAAGTTCAGCGCCGAGCGTCCGATGCACGAACTCGGCGGCTGCTGCCAACCCCTGGTCGAGGTAGACCGCGCCGACGATCGCCTCGTACGCGCGCTCCAGGTTGCCCTCGCGCTCCCGGCCGCCGGTCTGCTCCTCGCCCCGCCCGAGGCGCAGCCACGGCCCGAGGTCGAGCACCTCGACGGCCACGCGCGAGAGCGTCGGGCCACACACGAGGGCGGAGCGCCACTCGGTCAGACGGCCCTCCTGCACCTGCGGGAACCGCGTGTACAGGTCTTCAGCGACGATCGCGCCGAGGATCGCGTCACCGAGGAACTCGAGCCGCTCGTTCGTCGGCGCGGGGTCCTCGGGGTGTTCGTTGGCGAATGAGGGGTGGGTCAGCGCGGCGTGCAGCAGCGCGTGGTTGGTGAACGTGACTCCGATAGCGTCCTCGAAGGCCGCGACGTCCCCAGCAGGTAGCGGGCCCGCAGGAAGATCCCCGGCCGGAAGACCGGTTCCCGAAGGCAGATCGGTGGGACGTTCAGAAGGGGCCACAATGCTCACGCCCGACCCTATCCAGGCGCACGTGCCCCACCTGCACGTACGATGTATCCATAGGAGCTGACAGCGTGTCGGGGAGAGTGACTGCCAGTGCGGGCATCGTAAGAACCGCTCTCCGTCAGTGTCAAGAATCGCTCAACTGCTTATGCGCCCTACACGTAACGCCCTCCTAACGGCGATCTCGCCCGAGGCGCGCTCCCTCCTCGAAGCCGCCGAGGCAGCCGCGACCGACCTGGGCGCTGGCCTCTGGCTCGTCGGCGGCGGCGTCCGCGACCTCGCCCTCGGCCGTCACCTCCACGACGTCGACCTCGCCTTCGACGCCCACCCCGGGGCCTTCGTCGACGCCGTCGCCGCCCGCTCGCCCGAAAACGTCGAGGTCGAGCGCACCGACCGTTTCGGCACGGCGAGCGTGCGCTCCGAGGCAGCCCGCCTCGACCTCGCCCGGCTCCGCGCGGAGCGTTATGTCGCCCCCGGTGCACTCCCCGAGGTCCGCCCCGCCACGAGCATCGAGGCAGACCTCGCCCGCCGCGACTTCACCGTGAACGCCATAGCCCTCGCCCTCGTCGAGGACGGCCGCCGCGTGCCCGACGGCGAGAGCGCCCTCGTCGATCCGTTCGGCGGCCTCGCCGACCTCGACGCGCGCTGCCTGCGAGTCCTCCACGACCGCTCGTTCGCCGACGATGCCACCCGCCTCTGGCGCGGCGCGCGCACCGCCGCCCTCTACCACCTCGAACCCGACGCCCACACTGCCCAGCTCATCACCGAGGGCGCGCGCTGGGTCGAGGAGATCTCGGGCGAACGCCTCTGGGCCGAGCTCGCCTACACCGCCCGCCGGGGCAGTCCCGGCGCGCCCGGTGTCGCCCTCGCCACGATGCAGCGCCTCGACGCCTGGGGCATCCTCCCTGCGATCCACCCCGGCTTCTGCCTCACCGACGCCGCTGCGAGGGCCCTCCACCGCCGCCAGGCCATGCCGCCCGAACGCCTCGCTGCCGTCCTCCTCGCCCCGCTCGCAGAGCGCGACGCGATCCTCGAACGCCTACGTGCCCCAGGCCACGCCCGCACGGTCGTCGACGAGACCGCGCGCCTGCTCGATGCCACCGGTGACACCTCTCCGGACGCGCTCGCCGCGCTCGAGGGGACGTGCGAGGAATCACGCACCGCCGCGAGCTGGCTCGAACCCGAGGGCCAGCGCATGCTCCAGTCCAAGCTCCGGCGGTGGGAGCGCACGAAGCCCTGGCTCACCGCCGAGCAACTGATAGCCGACGGCGTCCCGAAGGGCCCGGAGCTAGGCGCCGCGCTCCGCGGCTTGCGCCGTGGCCGCTACCTCGGCACCCTGAGCACGCTGGCAGCGGCACGACGGCACGTCCGCCTCGTGCTGGCCGGAGAAGCGAACTGGGACTCCACCGGAGCCACCCAGCACCACGAAGACACGAGGTGACCCATGCGCGCGCCGACTGACCTCACCTGCGCCGTCTGCAACGAACCCGCCGAGGAGGTCACGCACCTCTCCGAGTGCCTCGCCTGCTCGCGCTGGTTCCACCTCAACCCGTACTCGAACCGCCCGGGCAAAGACTGCGGCGACGCCCTCATCGGCCAGACCGACGGCATCGAGACCACCTGCAACGACTGCATCGAGTCCGCTGAGCGCCGCCGCATCGCAGCCCTCGGCGCCGACCGTGCGAAGGCGGAAGGCCTCGCTGGCACCATCCTCGGGAGCCACATCCCGCTCCCCCCGGACCGCCCCGGCGCGTCACACCCCTCCGAGGGCACCCGCACCTTCCGCCGCGTGGACGACGAGTAGCCATGCCCGACCGCACATCGAGGAGGCGACGACGCACCGCCCCACCGTCCGACGAGACCCCGTCGACGGCCGCTGACATCGGCGAGGGCGCAGCGCCCTCAGCCCCCCTCGCCCCGTCGCGTCCCATCGAGGACGAAGACCTCGTCCCTCGCCCCTCGAAGATGCGTTATGTCGCTATCTTCTTCGCGGGCCTCCTCGTCGGCCGCATCGCCTCCTCGAACTTCGCCCCCGGCGCCCTCGACGCGGTCGACCTGTTCATGGTCATCGGTCTCGCCTTCAGCCTCGCGTGGGCCTGGCGATCGTGGGCGAAGCGCGCCATGATCCAGCGCCACCTCGCCGCCGAGCGCCGCCGCCAGCGCTCAGGCGGCAGCACCACCACCCGCCCAAAGAAGCGCTAGCTCGCACCCTCCCCGCCTTCCGGCCCCCTCTCCCTCGGGGAGAGGGTTGGGGTGAGGGCCCAAGTTCCGGGCTCATCGCACAGAACGCCCGTCGCCACCTATCCCCCTCCGAGGGCACCCCGACGCGCAAACCACGTCGCATCACCCTCGTCGGCAGGCCGGGACCCGGAGGCCACCGGCGTAAACCCACACCTCAGCATGAAGTACAGCCCGCGCCCATTCGTCCGAGGCACGCGCACGAGCATCGGCGAGTACCCCTCGGTGGCCAACTTCCGCTCCGCCGCCAGCACCGTCTTCGTCGAGGTCGCCCGCCCTCGCGCCTCGCGCACCGTCGCCACCGCCAGCAACGAGGCCTGCCCCGCCTTCGGCCAGTCGCGCCGCACGAGGGCGACGCCCACGGTCTCGCCGCCCTCGCGCACCTCGAACCACTCGCCGTCGGCCTCAGGCATGCGCGGCTCGTCAGAGCGCTCCACGCCGTCGGTCAGCGCCCGCAGCAGTGCGGGCTGGGCTGCGACGCGCTCCGCGTCGCTGTAGACGAGCGAGACGCCGAGGTAGCGCGTCCACACGCCAGACCGAGCTGCGCCAGCCCCCTCGGAGGTCACTCCAGCCAACGCTCCACGTGCCAGGCCAGAGCGTCCGCCTTCATCGTGCGCACCTCCAGGTCGGGCAGCCCCTCGAGGAAGGTCTCGCCGTACTGGCGTCGTACGATGCGGCTATCGACCACCACGAAGACGCCTCGGTCGGTCGAGCCGCGGATGAGGCGTCCGAAGCCCTGGCGGAAGCGCAGGACGGCCTGCGGGAGGGCGTACTCGGCGAACGGGTCGTCGAACTGGTTGGAGCGGCCCTCGTACACCGGGTCCGTCGGCACCGGGAACGGCAGCCGTGCGATCACGATCTGCGACAGCGCCTCCCCTGGTACGTCGATCCCCTCCCAGAACGCCGCCGTCCCGAGGATCACCGAACGAGGGCGCTCGTTCAGCAGTCGCAGCAGCCGCTGCGGTGACCCGTCGAGGCCCTGCGCGAACACGTTGATCTCGTCCTCTTCGAGGAGTTCCCGGAGTGCCGCGGCCGTCGATCGCACGGAGTGGTGCGACGTGAACAGGACGAGCGTCCGCCCCGCCGCCCCGCGCACGACATCGGCGAGCGTCTGCTGCATCGAACTGTCGTAGGACGGCATCCCCGGCTCGGGGAGGTCCTCCGCGAGCAGCGTGACCACCGCCTTGCGGTAGTCGTACGGCGACTCCACCAGCAGCGTGTCCGCCTCGTCGAGTCCGAGCCGCGCCTTCGCGAAGTCGAATGACCCGCCCGCCGTCAGCGTCGCGCTGGTCGCGAGGATGGACGACCGCTCGCCGTAGAGCTCCTTCGCGAGCAATGGCGCGACCTCCAGCGGCGCGTGGCCGAGGCGGATGTCGCCCTCGGCGCGCGTCACCCACGCGACCTCGTCGCGGCTCGCGCGCAGCACCGTCCCCCGGATCGTGTTCCGCGCCGCTTCGACCGCCTGCTCGTACCGTCCCACCTCGAGGCGGATCGCGTCGCCCTGGAGCGCGCCCGTCGCCTCGAGGCCGTCCACGGTCTGCCGCACCTGCGTGAACCGGTCTCCGATGATCTTGAGCCCGAGGTCGACGTTTAGCGCCGCCGTCTCGACCTCCTCCCACGACGCCTGCCCTCGGCGCGCCGCCGTCAGCGAGATGTCCGTCCGAGGCGCGCCCGACTCCGCGAGCTCCTCCACGAACTGCCGGAGCGCCTGTGTCAGCGTCCGCACGTGGTCGCGCGTCCCGCTCACCGCGATCTCGATCTGCTCCGCGACCGGGGCGAGGCCGGCGACCGGCGACAGCGCAAGCACGTCCCCGCCGTCCGAGAGGCCCTGCAGCCGCCTCGCGAAGCCCGGCTCGCCGTGGCGGTCGCTCATGCCGAGCACGTCCACCACGTCGCGTAGTTCTTTCATGCCCAGCGTGGCGCTGAAGTGCTGGGTCGCGACGTCCTCCAGCCGGTGCGCCTCGTCCACCACGAGGTGGTCGAACGGCGGCAGCACCTGGTCGTCACGCGCCGCGTTCACCAGCAGCAGCGAGTGATTCACGATCACGACGTGCGAGGCCGCCGCGCGCTGCCTCGCACGCATCAGGAAGCACGACCCGTCCCGCACGTACGGGCAGCGCCGCGCGAGGCAGTCCGTCCCCTCGGCGGAGATCTGCGCCCAACCCGGGCGCTCCTGCGACGTCATGTACAACTCGGCGAGGTCGCCGGTCTCGGTCGTCGGCAGCCAGGCGGCCACCCGCGCGAACAGGCGCACCTCGGCCTCAGTGCGCGGCGAGGGGTCCTGCCGCACCTGTGCCCACCGCTCGACGCACAAGTAGTTCCCGCGCCCCTTGAGCACGGAAACGCGCACCCCGCCCGTCTCCCCCTGCTCGAGGAGGTATCGCTCCACCAGCGCCGCCGAAGCGGGCGCGTCGCGGTGCGCGAGTTGGTCCTGCAGGTTCAGCGTGTGCGTGCTCACCACCACGCGGTCATTGTTGCGGACGGCGTGCAGCATCGCCGGCACGAGGTACGCCATCGACTTCCCGGTGCCCGTCCCCGCCTCCACGGCCAGGTGCCCGCCGTGCCCGAGCTGCTCCGCCACCGCGCGCGCCATCGTGACCTGCGCCGGCCGCGGCTCGTACGTCGGGAAGAGGTCAGGGCGCTCGAGCGCGATGTTGAACACCGCGTCGATCTCGTCCGGCCGAGTGACGATCCGCTGCTCGCGCGGCACGAGCGGTTCGAGGCGTTCCCGCGACGGCATGACCGGCAGCGCCGACATCACCGCGAGGGCTTCCTCCGCGCTGATCGTCGCCCCACCACCCCGTGCGAGGGCGTCGTCGATGAGCGCGATCACGCCCCACCCCGCGCGGTCGGCGAACCCTCGGAGTTCCACGAGCAGCGATCGCGGCATCGAGTCCAGCTTCGCGAGCAGCGCGAGGAAGATGTCCCGCGTCGCCTCGGCGTCCGCGAGCGCCCGATGCGCGACCGGCATCTCGATCCCGAGCGCCTCCGCGATCTTCCCGAGGCTGAGCCGGTCTGCCGTCGGCAGCAGCACCGACGCGAGTTCCCACGTGTCGAACGACGGTGCGTACGAGCGCACCCGCTCCGCCTCCAGGAACGCGATGTCGAACGCGATGTTCTGTCCCACGATCGGCAGGTCGCCGATGAACTCGCGGACGGCATCGCGGACCTCGGAGAAGCGGGGTGCGTCCTTGATGTCGTCGTTCGAGATGCCGGTGAGTTCCTGCACCTCGATCGGGATCTCGCGCCCGGGGTTCACGAACGTGCGGTAGTTCTCGTGGCGGCCGGAGAGGTCAAAGCGCGTCGCGCCCACCTCGATGATGAGGTCGGACTCCACGCTCAGTCCCGTGGTTTCCAGGTCGAGGGCTACGAAACGGTCCAGCACGAGGTAGGGCCTCCCGGCTCAGGTTCTCCTGCATCCATTCTCAGGGACACGGAGGCGTCGCTGGGGAGGCGACTGGCAGTGGCGCTGGCGGTGGCGACGGCGCCTAGTTCTCGAGGCCTTCCTCGATGGAGCCCTCTTCGAGGCGCACCCAGCGCTTCGAGCGCGTCCGGTGCACGGCCTCGAACCGGCCGGCGTGAAGCTCCTCGAGGAACTCCTCGGGCGTCGCGATGCCGGGCTTCTCGAACCCCGTGGCGAAGGTGGCGACGCCGCTCGACGAGTGGGCGTCCGAACCGCCGGTCGTCGGGATGCCGAGGATCGAGGCGACCTCCGCTGCGAAGTAGTTCTCCTGCGGCGTGTTCGCGCCGTTCCCGATCTCGATCGCGTGGACGACCTTGAACACAGGCATGGTCTCGGCTGCCTGCTGCGGCGTGAGCTCGAACTTCTCGCCCGTGCGCATCGCCGTCACCGGGTCGAACAGTCGCCGGAACGGGTGCGCCACGATCAGGTAGCCGCCCAGCTTGTCGAGCTCCTCGCGGAGCTTCTCCGCACGCCGAATCCCCTGGAGGTACGAGGGCAGACCGATGGCCAGCATGTGGCCCATATCCGTCGAGACCTCCATGCCGAAGTTCACGAAGATCTCCGGATGCTGGTCGCGGAACTCCTTGCGCTGGTGTGGCTCGAGCACCTTGTCGTGCTCGGCGAGGTTCACACCCCGCAGGCCGATCTCCTGGGCGATGCCGATCAACTCGTGCGGATCCAGCATCGAGTCCGACGAGGTCGGATTCGTGTGGATGTGCATGTCGATGATCGAGCCGGTCAGTCCGTCGTGGAGTTCCAGCGGGAACCTCCCCCGTCGTTCGTCCCCCATGGTGTTGGAAATGGATCGGATGGACGTGTCTTGAGGTTGGCAGAGTCTACGGGTAGGCCCCTTCTCGGGCTACCCGCTTCGGATATCCCACGTGATCGAGGGCGCTACTGCTCGATCGATCCCAGCCACGGCAGCACGAGGCCGAACGACAGCGCGCACGTCACCACGCTGGTCAACAGCACGGGAGACTCGCGGCCTCGGGCCCCACGCACGAAGAGATAGAGCCCACCGAGGGCGACGCACGCGCCCGCGGCGACCAGCCCGAATGTCAGCGGCTCTTCTCGCCCGCCCACGTTGTGGAAGACCGCCCCCAGCACGAGCCCCACGAGCGTGAGTCCGAAGGTGAGCCCGTTCGCCATCAAGATCGCGAGGACCGGCAGCCGGTTGGCCCAGGGCATCCGCGTCCGCACGGCAGGCGTCGTGACGACGAAGATAATCACCACCGCCGTCGTCACCATCCCCGCGATCGCGCCGGCCACCCACCCGGCGAAGAGCGCCTGGGCGAGCTCCACATTCACGTTCACCCGAGCTGCTCAAGCGGCTCGAGCGGTTCGATGGCGGTCGCCGCCGCTCGGCCCAGGGTGCGGACCTCGAACACGGTCGCGCCCACGCTCCGGAAGTCGCGGCGCAGCTCCGCGCTCTTCGCATTCTCGTGGATGAGCAGGAACACCGAGGGCCCCGCGCCGCACAGGTGCAGGCGCATCGCGCCCGCCTGCGCGTACCGCGCGAAGTGCGCGACGAGCTCCGGCTCCGTCCGCTCGATCACGGACTCGAAGGCGTTCACGAAGTCAGTCGTCGGCGGGGGCGCCTTCCGCGCGACCCGCGCCGCCAGCCGCTTCGAGCGCCCGCCGTCGCTGAAGTCGTGCCGGTGAAGGTCTGCATAGCGACGGGCCGTCTTGTCCGCCGCCGCCGGTACGGGAGGCACGAGGACGAGCAACCGCAGTGGTGTGATGTCGCGCAGCGGCTCCACTACCTCACCCCGCCCGGTGCAGCGCGCCGTGCCCCCGTGGAGGAAGAACGGCACGTCCGACCCGATCGTCGCCCCGATCGCCTCGAGGCGCGTCATCGACCACTCGAGGCCCCACAGGAGGTTCAGCCCTCGGATCACCGCAGCCGCATCCGACGACCCACCGCCGAGGCCACCCGGCGACGGGATCCGCTTCTCGACCTCGATCGTGACGTCCGGCGATCGCCCCGCTGCCTCCGCGACGCGGATCGCTGCGAGGCGTGACAGGTCGCCCTCGGGGTCGATGCCGGCGGCGTACTCCCCCGTCAGGGACACCTCGACGCCCGCGCCCTCGGGCCGCGCACGCAGCACGATCCGATCCGCGAGGTCGATCGTTGCCATCACCGTGTCGATCTCGTGGAAGCCGTCGGACCGCCGCCCGAGGACCTCGAGCGCCAGATTGATCTTGGCCGGCGCGATCAGCCGGATTCCGTCACTCATAGTCCTCCGAACTTCCGGCCCCCTCCCCCTTGAGGGGGGAGGGCGGGGGTGGGGGTGAAGCGTGACTCGCGTCCGCCACGTCCTCGAAGTCCTCTACATCGTGTTCGACGACATCGAGGGCCCCCGGGAAGCGCGCCATGAACTCGTGGTACATGCGGCCCCAGTCCTCCAACGACAGGTGCTGAGGCCGCGCCACCGGATCGATCCCGGCTGCCTCCAGCATCGCGATGATCTGATCTCGGGGCAGGCCGCTCTCGTCGACCATGCTGTTGTGCAGTTGCTTCCGGGGCTGCGCGAACCCCGCGCGCACGATGTGGAAGAACGCCTCGATCTGCCCCGGCGTCAGGTCCAGCGCCGGCCCGTCGAACCGTTCGATCTCGATGACCGCGGACTGCACCTTCGGCGGCGGCCAGAACGACTGCTTCGGCACCGGGAACAACAGCCGAGGCTCCCCGTACATCTTGATCGAGATCGACAGCAGCGACTCCTTGCCCGGCCCGCCCACCATCCGCAGTGCCACCTCGCGCTGCACGAGGATGACGATCCGCTCGGGTGCCGGGTCAGACTCCAGCAGCTTCCGCACGATCGGCTGCGTGATGTAGTACGGCAGGTTCCCGACCGCGACGTACGGCTCGAACGGCGGCTCCGCCCCCGACTCTTCGAGGAGTTCGAGCGGCTCGAATTCCAGCACGTCCGCCGCCAGCATCCTCAGCCCCGCGTACTCGGCCAGCCGCTCGCGCGTCAGCGCTGCGAGCTCCTCGTCGAGCTCGACCGCGACCACCTGCTCCGCGCGCTGCGCGAGCTCCTCGGTGAGGCCACCGGGCCCCGCCCCGATCTCGAGCACGAGTGTCGAGGGGTCACGCACCGCCGCGTCGGCGATGTCGCTGAGGAGGAGTTCGTCGACGAGGAAGTTCTGGCCCAGCGCCTTCCTCGGGCGGACGCCCAGGCGCTTCAGGTACTCGGGCGGCTCGGGGATGGGCTCGGGCGCCTTGGCACGCGCGACGCGTGCGGAACCGCGCTTGCTGGAGGATCCGCGGCGCGAGGCAGAGGAGGGGCGGCGGCGGGCCGGGGTCACAGGCGCCTCCCGGCGTTCGGTCTGGATCCCTCGGTCGGGGATCCGGAGACGGCCGAGGGGTTCTCGGCCGTCTCCGTCAATGGTCGAAATAGCCGTGCCCCGCCGTCGGACGGTCCTGGCGGCTTGATCCCGCTGGCTAGCTCAAGCCCGGCGACCCCATGGCGCCCAACGTGACCGGCTTACCGTTGCTGCCTTCCGGCCCTGGCGGGGTTCACCGAACGTTGCCGCATGGGACCAGGCTCTCAACGCCGCCTGGCGTTCACAGTCCCACCTGGACCGTTCTCGGGCGGGCATTCAGCCCCGCTATAGCGGACTGCGGGTAGAGGGCACCGCTAACGCCCCGCCTAGCACGACCGTCACCGATCGTATCAGCGACACCGGCCCTGGGGACAGTCCGCGCCTTCCCCGTCGGTGACGGACGACCAACGTCGAGGTCACCCGACGCCCACCTCCGTGCGAGGATCGCCAGATATCGTGGCCCAAGTGTTGAAGATCATCGCGTGGCTCCCGCTCAAGCTCGCCGAATCTCGCCTGGGCGGACGCGCCGCGGCGTGGATGGCGAGGCACGTCCCCCGCCTCCTCCCCGTCCGGCGCGTCGCCCTGACCGAGACCACCTTCGCGATGCTCCACCCGCTGCCGCAATACCCCGACCACATCGTCATCACGCCGCGGACTTATGTCGCTGACCTCTGCGCCCTCGTCGAGGGCGGGCACGCCGAGGTGCTCCGCGACACCCTCGACCTCGCCGGCGAACTGGACCGCATGAGGCCGCCCGGCGGCCGCCTGTTCACGATCTCGCTGGGCGCGCGGCTCCACGTGCAGCACGTCCACGGCCACCTCGTCGCACGCTCCGACGCCTTCTGGCTCGACGATGACGAACACGTCGAGGTTGGATGCCCCCAACGGGACGACGACCGCGCCGTCCTCCAGGCCGTTGCTGACGCCCTCGAACGCGTCGGCGGCTGCCAGACCATGGGCTCGCTCGTCTTCGAGGATCTCCAGGCCGAGCAGATCCGCGTCTGGGTGACCATCGCGACCATCGCGCAGGCAGAAGGCGCGAGTTAGGCTGTCGCGAACGCCAACGATCGAGGCGTCATGCAGGGAGCGGGACTCATGCGCGTGCTTTCCATCGGCCATCGGATGCGACACCGCACCCTGGACAACCACAACATCCTGAACGCGCCCAACATCGCCGACTACGACGCGATCGTCCTCGACCTTGGCACGATCTTCGACACGGTGCGCGAGGCGGCCCAGCAGTCGGCCCACCTGACGACCCACACCGATGTCCCCGTGGTCAACGGCGACTCCATCGACGGCATGGCGAGCCTCGCCGAGATCCTGAAGCGCCGCCGCGACGAGATCGTCCGCGCGCTCGACAACGGC
>Ga0209024_1001037_pt1 | contig 29670 bp, 24 predicted proteins | sample AutmiccommunBRH5_FD_187380 | JGI IMG/M metagenome (GOLD analysis project Ga0209024, IMG submission 187380) | Deep subsurface microbial communities from Mt. Terri, Switzerland - Autotrophic microbial communities BRH/5 (SPAdes) (version 2) | ecosystem: Environmental > Aquatic > Deep subsurface >...
CCGCTAGCCCCAGGCGCCAGACATGAAAAAAGGCGCCGGGACAGGGCGCCTTTCTTGCCGTTCTCTCAGAGCCCCTGAGGACTCAGCCGCCCCAGGTGCGGACCGGGCCGCAATCCATATGCACGAAGTTCGAGCGGGAGTATTTCCCGACCCCGCCGGCGCGGCAGGCCGAAGCGGCCTTGTACATCTGCGCCACCGAGCGCGAGGTCAGCCGCAGGTCCGCCGCCTGGCCCTTCATGTGCAGCGAGTTCTTCGCCACACCGCTGGAGCGCGAGCGCAGCATGTTGTTGGTCGCGGGGGACCGGTAGCCCGACAGCATCATGTAGGGCTCGCTCACCCCCATCAACCGGTGCGAGGCCGCGGCGATGTCGATGGTGCGCGCGTCGATATTGACGGCCTGATCGTTGCGCCAGTCGCGCATGAAATGGTTGATCTCGGCCAGCGCCTCGGGAATGTAATCCCCGTCCAGCCAGTAGATCGTGTCGAGGCTCTCGCCCGTCCGGCCCGAATACATGCGGATCCGCCGCACATCGCCGGCCCCGCGCAGGAAGCCGAAGGCGTTGGAGTAGGTCGGCGCCGCCACAAGGGCTGTTGCCGCAAATACCCCGAGGATCCCGCGCCGCGAGACTCCTGCCGAAAGTGTCATAGTCATTTTTGCGCCTGTCCCGTCGCTTTAGACCGCTTTTGCAGCGGCTTGCTGCCATGTCATCCCCAGATGCAGGAGTTTTATGACATGGCTCTTTCCACGTGCCAACCGCGCAAATGCCGCAGCGTGGTGAACGCAAGGTTGATAGGCGAAATTCTGCTTAAATTTCATGCTGGCTCGGCGCCCCATGACCTGTTGCCCGCACTGTTGCCCGAATGCGACGGCCGTGCTGGCACTTGGAGTTGTGAGTGGACAGGCCTTTGCGGCCACAGCAAGAGTTTTTCACAGAGCAATTCACAGAACAAAATGCGCAACGGGACAGGTCGGCAGATGCGGAATACCGGGCGAAAGCACGACATTGGGACGGCGGGGAAACGCGCGGGGGCGGCTCTGGCCCTGATGGCCGCACTGGCCTTCGCCCCGCAGGCCAGTGCCACCGCCGACACCGCCTTCAGCCCCTTCGCCCAGGGCGTGGCCGAGGCTGCGGGCGCCGAGGCCGCCATCGCCGCCTTCTACCGGGATCGCGGCTATGCCCCGCTCTGGACCAGTGCCGCCGATGCCCCGCGCCGCGCCGCGCTCTTCGATGCGCTCGACCGCGCCGCGTCCCATGGCCTGCCGGTCGCCCGCTATGATGCCGAGGGGCTCCGCACCCAGATCGCCGCGATCCGCACCGAACGCGACCGCGCCCGCGCCGAGGTCGCCCTCAGCCGCGCCTTCCTCGCCTACGCCACCGACATCTCCAGCGGCGCCATCGAGCCGCGCAAGATCGACGCCGGCATCGTGCGTGAGATCCTGCGCCCCGATCCCGCCGTCACCCTCGCCGCCTTCGCCGCCTCCGATCCCGCCGCCTTCGTCCGCGCCCTGCCGCCCGCCGCGCCGGAATATGCGCAGCTGATGAAGGCCGGGCTCGACCTGCGCCGCGCCGCCGCCTCGGGTGCCTGGGGCGCGCGCATCACCGCCGAAACCCTCAAACCCGGCGCCAGTGGCGCGGCTGTCGTGCAGCTGCGCGACCGGCTGGTGGCGATGGGCTATCTCGGCCGCTCTGCCACGCAAGACTTCGACGCCTCGGTGCAAAAGGCCGTGCAGGCCTTCCAGCTCGACCATGGCCTGACCCCTGACGGCGTGGCCGGCGCCCTCACCATCGAGGAAATCAACCGCGCCCCCGAAGCGCGCCTTGAATCGGTGATCGCCGCCATGGAGCGGCTGCGCTGGATGAACGGTGTGGAGCTTGGGGAACGGCATATCTGGGTCAACCTGCCCGACTTCACCGCCAAGATCGTCGACCATGGCAAGGTCACCTTCGAGACGGTCAGCGTCGTCGGCATGAACCAGGGCGACCGGCGCACGCCGGAGTTCTCCGACCAGATGGAATACATGGTCATCAACCCCACCTGGAACGTGCCGCGCAGCATCACGGTCAAGGAATACCTGCCGATGCTGCAACGCAACCCCAATGCCGCCGGGCACCTCAACATCATCGACCGCTCGGGCCGGGTGGTGAATCGCGGCGCCGTGGACTTCGCCCAGTACAGCGCCCGCACCTTTCCCTTCTCGATGAAGCAGCCGCCCTCGAACTCGAATGCGCTTGGCCTCGTCAAGTTCATGTTCCCGAACCAGTACAACATCTACCTGCATGACACGCCGTCCAAGTCGCTGTTCGAAAAGGAAATCCGCGCCTTCAGCCATGGCTGTATCCGGCTCGGCAAGCCCTTCGACTTCGCCTATGCGCTGCTGTCCCGGCAGACCGATGACCCCGAGGGCGAGTTCAGGCGCAACCTGAACACCGGCGTCGAGACCTCGGTCTCGCTGGATCAGCCGGTGCCGGTGCATCTGGTTTATTACACCGCCTGGCCCACGCCCAAGGGCCGCATCGAATACCGCCGCGACATCTATGGCCGTGACGCGGCGATTTTCGACGCGCTAAAGGCCGCCGGGGTGGCGCTTGGGCTTGAGGAGGGCTAAGTCACTCCGCAAGCAGGGCGGCACGCGCCGCCCGATGCCGGAGGTGACATGACCCAGCATCCAGAAGGCCACAGCATCGCAGCCCTCGCCGCCGCCCTTGGCGGCCGGGCAGAGGGCGACACCGCGCTGACCATCCACCGCGCCGCCGAACCCGCCGCCGCGGGGCCGGAGGATCTGGCGCTGGCGATGGACCCCAAATATGCCGCCGGCCTTGCACTCGGCCAGGCCCGCGCCGCGATGCTGTGGGAGGGGGCCGACTGGCAGGCGCTTGGCCTTGCCGCCGCCATCTTCGTCCCGCGCCCCCGGCTGGCGATGTCGGGGCTGACCCGCACGCTCGATCCCGGCCCGGCCATCGCCCCCGGCATCCACCCCTCCGCCGTCATCGACCCCTCCGCCAGCATCGGCATCGGCGCCGCCATCGGCCCCTTCGTGGTCATCGGCCCCGGCGCGGTGATTGGCCCGCGCGCCCGCATCGCCAGCCATGCCAGCGTGGCCGAGGGCGCGCGCATCGGCGCGGATGCCCTGATCCTGCAAGGCGCCCGCATCGGCGCCCGCGTGGTCATCGGCGAGCGGTTCATCTGCCACCCGAACGCGGTCATCGGCGCCGACGGCTTCTCCTTCGTCACGCCCGAGAAATCCGGGGTCGAGGAGATCCGCCAGACGCTGGGGGAGCGCGAAGAAATCCGCGCCCAATCATGGATCCGCATCCACTCGCTCGGCACCGTCGAGATCGGCGACGATGTCGAGATCGGGGCAGGGGCCACCATCGACCGCGGCACCATCCGCGCCACTACCATCGGCTCTGGCACCAAGCTCGACAACCTCGTGCATGTCGGCCACAACGTCCAGGTCGGGCGCGATTGCCTGCTGTGCGGCCAGGTCGGCATCGCCGGATCGGCCCGCATCGGCAACCGCGTCGTGCTCGCCGGGCAATGCGGCGTGTCGGACAATATCTTCGTCGGCGATGACGTGATCGCCGGCGGCGCCACCAAGATCTTCACCAACGCGCCCGCCGGCCGGGTGCTTCTGGGCAGCCCGGCGCTGAAGATGGAAACCCATGTCGAAGCGTGGAAGAACATCCGTCGCCTCGGCCGGCTGTTTGCGCAGGTGGCAGAGCTTAAAGAAGCTGTTACAAGGCTCGGCCAGAAGGACTGACCTACCTGACCCGTTCTACCGATCCCACAAGACCGCCACCCGGAGACCCCCGCATGACCGCCAGCGTCCAGGACCGCATCATCGCCATCATCGCCGAACAGGCGGTGCTCGAGCCCGAACAGGTGCTGCCGGGCTCGTCGCTCGAGGATCTGGGCATCGACAGCCTCGGCCTTGTCGAATCGATCTTCGCCATCGAGGAGGCCTTCGACATCACCGTGCCCTTCAACGCCAATGATCCCCAGCAAAGCGAGTTCGACATCTCCTCGGTCGCGGCCATCGCCCGCGCGGTCGAGAAGCTGATCGCCGACCAGAAGGGCTGATCCATGCGCAGGGTCGTCATCACCGGCGCGGGCACCATCAACGCGCTTGGCCACAACGTGGCGCAGACCTTCGAGGCGTTTCGCGAAGGCCGCTGCGGCATTGGCGAGCTGAACATCCGCGACGTCGAACGCCTGTCGATCCGCATCGGCGGGCAGGTGCTGGACTATGACCCCGAGTCGCATTTCAACCGCCAGCAGATCGCGCTTTACGACCGCTTCACCCAGTTCACCCTGCTGGCCGCCCGTCAGGCGATCGAGCAGTCCGGGCTGAACTTCGATGGCACCCTCGGCTACGAGGCCGGCGTCGTCCTCGGCACCGCCGCAGGCGGCACCACCACCTGGGATGAGAATTACAGGGCGGTCTATGAAGAGGGCAAGAACCGCGTCCACCCCTTCGTGGTGCCCAAGCTGATGAACTCTGCCGCCGCCAGCCATGTCAGCATGGAATGGAACCTGCGCGGCCCGGCCTTCACCGTCTCCACCGCCTGCGCCAGCTCCAACCACGCGATGGGGCAGGCGTTCCAGATGGTCCGCTCCGGCATGTGCAAGGCCATGGTCACCGGCGGGTCCGAGGCGATGCTGTGCTTCGGCGGCATCAAGGCCTGGGAGGGCCTCCGCGTCATGTCGCGCGACGCCTGCCGTCCGTTCAGCGCCAACCGCAACGGCATGGTGCAGGGCGAGGGGGCAGGGGTCTTCGTGTTCGAGGACTATGACCACGCCCGCGCCCGCGGCGCCGAAATCTTGGCCGAGGTGATCGGCTTCGCGATGTCCTCCGACGCCTCCGACATCGTGATGCCCAGCCAGCAGGGCGCCGAGCGCGCCATCACCGGCGCGCTGCGCGATGCGCGGCTCAACCCCGAGGATGTGGGCTATATCAACGCCCACGGCACCGGCACCGCCGCCAATGACAAGACCGAAAGCGCCGCGGTCGCCCATGCCTTCGGCCACCATGCCGACCGGCTGATGATGTCCTCAACCAAATCCATGCATGGCCACCTGATCGGCGGCACCGGCGCGGTCGAGCTGCTGGCCTGCATCATGGCGCTCAAGGACGGGGTGATCGCCCCCACCATCGGCTATGAAGAGCCCGACCCCGAATGCGCGCTCGACGTGGTGCCGAACGTGGCGCGCGAGGCGAAGGTCGAGGTGTGCCTGTCCAACGCCTTCGCCTTTGGCGGGCTCAACGCGGTGATCGCGCTTCGCCGCGCCGCCTGATCTCATAACGCAAAACGCCGCCCCGGTCAGGGCGGCGTCTGCATGTCCGGCCTCGGCAGGATCACTCCCCGGCGATATCCGCGTTCGCCGCGTTCACCGCGTCATACCCTGCGGTGAAGCCCTTCAGCGAGATGTTCAGCTGCACCTTGCGATCCGGCGCCGCCATCGGGGTGATCGCCATCGTCGCCTTGTTGCCCTTCTTGAAGGCCGCGATCTCGGCATCGGTGAAGCCCACCCGCGCCACGCAGCCGATCGGCGCGCAGAAGGTGAAGGCATAGCGCTTGGCCTCGCCGGTATCGACCTGCATCAGGATCGCCTCGGGCAGCAGCGTCTCCAGCGGCGTCATGATCGTGCCGCCGGCCGCGGCCTGCTCGCCCTCGGGCAGCCCGAACAGGCTGAACTCGGCGACCGGGTTGCCGTCCTGATCCTCCAGCAGCTGATAGAGCTGGCAGGGGTCCGACCCGTCCTCGGTGCGGATGCAGCGCTGCTCCCAGTCGCCATGGGTTGCCTCGGTATAGGCCTCGCCGATGCCGGGGGTTTCGTCCGCAGTTTCGGCTTCGGTTTCTGCTGCCTCGGCAGGCGCCTCGGCCGGGGCTTCGGGGGTCACGGCGGGGGCCGGCGTCTCGGTCGTCGCGGGCGCGGCGGCATCCTGTGCCATCGCGGGCAGGCCAAGGCCAAGGGCCAGGGCGAGCGCCAGCGCCGGGCGCAGCGGGGTCATCATGTCGGTCATTGTCAGCACCGTTATTTGTCAGGACGTGTCCCGCGGCGGTCTAGCACGGCGGCGCGGCACTGTCAGGCGGGAAATCCGGGGGGCCGGGCCCTTGCCGGCCCAAATCTTCGTGCGCGCCGGGCCGCTGCGCCGGCGCAAGGCACAAAAAAGGAAAAGGACCCGAAGGCCCTTTTCCCGCCGTTTTTCGATCCCTGTCGGACTGGCCGACTTGTCATTGATCAAGGACGCTATGCCCTTCCGGGGATTCCGTCAACAAGGACGCTATCCCTGTTTTGGGCCAAGCGTCGGGAAGATTTCCCGCGCGCCTCCTGCAATCCGTGCCGCTCATCCTGCGGTTGCATGAAAAAGGCCGCGCCCATCCGGGGCGCGGCCAGTCTGACAGGGAGGAAGCAGCCCGCCCGCGAAGACACGCGCGGCGAACAAGATCCACTGTGGCAGCACGGGGTTAAGGATGTATTGTGGCCCCGAACGATCACCCAGGAAAGACCGTCCCCATGCCTCAGGACAGCGCCCCCGCCGAAGATGCCGCACCCCTCCAGACGGACCCGGCGCTGAATGCCATCCTCGCCCCCGGCGCGGTCTTCGTCGGCGGCGGCGGCGCCGGCCATGCCATCCCCCAGCACCTGCTGCTCAAATACGGCAACCGCCACGGCCTGATCGCGGGCGCCACCGGCACCGGCAAGACCGTCACCCTGCAGGTCCTGGCCGAGGCCTTCTCCACCGCCGGCGTCCCCGTCTTCCTGTCCGACGTGAAGGGCGACCTCGCCGGCCTCGCCAAGGCGGGCTCCCCCGAGGGCAAGCTGCACGGCGCCTTCGCCGCCCGCGCCGCCACGATTTGCTATGACCTCGGCTACACGGCCTTCCCCGTCACCTTCTGGGATCTCTGGGCCGAGCAGGGCCACCCCGTCCGCACCACCGTGACCGAGATGGGCCCGCTGCTGCTGGCCCGCCTCCTCGACCTGACCGATGCACAAGAGGGCGTGCTCAACATCGCCTTCCGCATGGCGGATGAGGAGGGGCTGCCGCTCCTTGACCTGAAAGACCTGCAGGCCATGCTGGTCTTCGTCGGCGAGAATGCCCGCGACATCGGCTTGCGCTATGGCAATGTCAGCGCCGCCAGCATCGGCGCGATCCAGCGCCAGCTGCTGGTGCTGGGAGAACCAGGGCGGCACGCGGCTGTTCGGCGAACCCGCGCTCGACCTTGCGGACCTGATGAGCGTGGCGCCCGACGGCCGAGGCCGCATCAACATCCTCGCCGCCGACCGGCTGATGGGCTCCCCGCGGCTCTACGCCACCTTCCTGCTGTGGCTGCTGTCCGAACTGTTCGAGGAACTGCCAGAGGTTGGCGACCCCGATCAGCCCCGCTTCGTGTTCTTCTTCGACGAGGCGCATCTGCTGTTCGACGATGCTCCCAAGGCGCTGGTGGACAAGGTCGAACAGGTCGCCCGCCTGATCCGCTCCAAGGGCGTCGGGGTGTATTTCGTCACGCAAAACCCCGCCGACGTGCCCGAAGACATCCTTGGCCAGCTCGGCAACCGCGTCCAGCACGCGCTGCGCGCCTTCACCGGCAAGGACCAGAAGGACCTGGCCCGCGCCGCGCAGAACTACCGCCCGAACCCGGCGTTCGACACCGAGGCCGCGATCAAGGAGGTCGGCACCGGCGAGGCGGTGACCTCGTTCCTCGAGGCAAAGGGCGTCCCCGGCATCGTCCAGCGCACGCTGGTGCGACCGCCCGCCAGCCAGCTTGGGCCGATCACGGCGGCGGAGAGGGCGGCGGTCATCGCCGCCTCGCCCTTCGGCGCGAAATACTCCACCACCATCGACCGCGACTCCGCCTTCGAACGCCTCCGCGCCCGCGCCGATGCCGCCGCGAAAGAGGTGGAGGTGGTCGAAGAAGCAGAACCCGAACGCGAGTTCAACGCCGGTCGCCGCTACGGCGGCCAGACCGTGCCCGCGAAAAAGCCCTCCCGCTCCAGCCGGTCGGACAGCATCGCCGAAACCTTCGGCAAGAGCCTCGCCCGCCAGCTTGGCGCCCAGGCCGGGCGCAGCATCGTGCGCGGGGTGCTCGGCGGCCTCTTCAAGGCACGCTAGGCGACATATTCACGGTGCGGCGGAACATATCGCCCCGCCGGCGGTTCTCCTCCCAGATCACCCTTATGTGACGGGAGTTTACCCGATGATGCTCATGCGTTCTGCCGCACTCGCGGCCCTGCTTCTTGCACCTTCCGCCGCACTGGCCAATTGCCGTGCTACCGATACATCGGTGACGGCCAGCGCCGCCGCGCCCTGCGTGATGGCGCTGAACGATCCCGCGCCCACCGCGGGCCCGAAACGGCTGCGGGTAGAGCCTGCGCAACCCGCCTACGCCATTGGCGACGCCTTCCCGATCTATGACTACAGCATGCTGATCGACCCGCCCCGCTACGGCCTTCCCGCCGTTACCGGCAACTGGCGCTACTACCGGGCGGACGGTCACACCTACAAGGTGGATGCGCAAAGCCTCGCAGTGCTGGACGTGATCGAAGAGGGTCATGCCGCGTTGATGAACTAGATGAGCTTAGGGCTGCAAACCTCTGATGGCGTGTGAGAAATCCTGTCGCGCGACATCAGGCCGCGGGGCTATACGCGCCTCTTGCAGCGCCTCCTCCAACGGCCCCTCCAGCAATCCCAGATCGTGCAGGTAGCCGGGCAGGTAGCCCGACAGCAGCACCCGCCAGTCCAGCGGCAGCCGGTCATCGACGGTGCGCGCAAGGCGCCAGATGATCGTGGTGCAGTTGCTGGTGACGGTTTGGTAAAATCTTGGATTCTCAGCGAGTTGGTTGCCGAGGTTAATGTAACTTCTGAATAGCGCCTCGCGTTGGTCCGGGGTCATTTGCAGCGGGAAGACCGACACGCTCTCGCCGCGCACATCGCTGCGAAGACGGATGATATCGGCTTCGGTAGCCGCGATAAGAACCAGCTCGAACTCCTTGAAAAACCCGCCGATTTCCGAAAATGCCTCTCCCCGCTCGCGCCGGATCTCGGCCGAGAAGACGATATGGCGATCCTCGGCAAACCCGAAGCTGATCAGCGTGTGCGCGATGGCGGGGCTGTCCCAGACCGAGGTCACCAGGTCGACGGTTTGAAGGTCGGAAAGGCGCAGGGTTTCATCGCGCCAGGCGGGGGTGAACGTGTCGGGGGTGGACCAGGTGAAATCCCTGATATTTCGTAGGGTTACAATGTCTTCTTCAATCTGTCCGGTAACTCCCCGAGCCACATCCTCCGCCCAATCCCGATCCGCCATCGGCTTGATCGAGGACCACCAGAGACCGACCACAACCGCAGCGACCAGCAGCCCGACCAAAGCCCGCGCGGTCCGCCCCCGCCAGACCTGCCAGCCAAGCACCAGCGCCGCCGCCACGGCGGCCACCTGCGCCAGCACGCGCAGCAGGCCAACCCCTTGATACTGCAGCGCAACCACTGTCCAGACGAGGGCGGCGAGGATCGCCAGCCCAACCAGCAGACGGCCCGCAAACCTCACTCGGCGGCGACCCGGCGCGCCGCAAGCATCGGCTTCAGATAGCGCCCGGTATGGCTGCGCGCGACCTCGGCCACCTGCTCCGGGGTGCCGACCGCGACGATCTCTCCGCCGCCGTCGCCGCCTTCGGGGCCGATGTCGATGATCCAGTCGGCGGTCTTGATGACGTCGAGGTTATGCTCGATCACCACCACCGTATTGCCCTGTTCGACCAATTCATGCAGCACTTCCAGTAGCTTGCGCACATCCTCGAAATGCAGCCCCGTCGTCGGCTCGTCGAGGATATAGAGCGTGCGGCCGGTCGCGCGGCGCGCCAGCTCCTTGGACAGCTTCACCCGCTGCGCCTCGCCGCCCGACAGCGTGGTCGCCTGCTGGCCGACCTTGACATAGCCGAGGCCGACGCGCACCAGCGCATCCATCTTGTCGCGGATCGAGGGGACGGCGGAGAAGAAACCCTGCGCCTCTTCAACCGTCATATCAAGAACGTCGGCTATGCTCTTGTTCTTGAACTTGATTTCCAAGGTCTCTCGGTTGTAGCGCTGGCCCTTGCAGGTCTCGCAGGTCACATAGACATCGGGCAGGAAGTGCATCTCGATCTTGATGAGGCCGTCGCCCTGGCACGCCTCGCAGCGGCCGCCCTTGACGTTGAAGCTGAAGCGGCCGGGCTTGTAGCCGCGGGCCTTGGCTTCGGGCAGGCCGGCGAACCAGTCGCGGATCGGGCCGAAGGCGCCGGTATAGGTCGCCGGGTTCGACCGCGGCGTGCGGCCGATGGCGCGCTGGTCGATATCGATGACCTTGTCGAGATGCTCGAAGCCCTTGATGCTGTCGCAGGGCGCCGGGGTCTCGCGGGCGCCGTTGAGGCGCATGGCGGCGGTCTTGTACAGCGTCTCGATGGTCAGCGTGGACTTGCCGCCGCCCGAGACGCCGGTGACGCAGAGGAACAGCCCCAGCGGAAACTCGGCCGTCACGTCCTTGAGGTTGTTGCCGCAAGCCGCTGACACCACCAGCTTTTTGCCGCTGCCGGTCCGGCGCACGCTGCGCACCGGGATCTGCCGCTTGCCCGACAGGTATTGCCCGGTCAGGCTGGCCGGATCGGCCTGAACCTGCGCCGGGGTGCCGTGGCTGACGACGCGGCCACCATGCACACCGGCGCCGGGGCCGATGTCATAGACGTAATCGGCGTGGCGGATCGCATCTTCGTCGTGTTCCACCACCAGCACCGAATTGCCCTGATCGCGCAGGTTCTTCAGCGTGGTCAGCAGCCGGTCATTGTCGCGCTGATGCAGGCCGATGGAGGGCTCGTCCAGCACATAGAGCACGCCGGTGAGGCCGGAGCCGATCTGGCTGGCTAGACGGATGCGCTGGCTCTCACCGCCCGAGAGGGTGCCGGCGGCGCGGGAGAGGGTCAGGTAATCGAGCCCGACATTCACAAGGAATCCAAGGCGTTCGCGGATTTCCTTGAGGATGGCGCGGGCGATCTCGTTCTTCTGGTAGCTGAGCTGATCGGGCACCGTGGCGATCCAGTCATGCGCCTCACGGATAGACATCTGCACCACCTGGCCGACATGCAACGTGGCAATCTTCACCGCCAGCGCCTCCGGCTTCAGCCGGTAGCCGTTGCAGGCGCCGCAGGGGCGGTTGTTCTGGTAGCGCTCCATCTCCTCGCGGCTCCAGGCGCTGTCGGTCTCGCGGTAGCGGCGTTCCATGTTGGGGATCAGCCCCTCGAAGGTGCGCGAGACCTGATAGACGCGGCCGCCTTCGTCGAAGCGGAAGGCGATTTCCTCTTCGCCGGAGCCATAGAGGAACACCTGCTGCACCGCTTCGGGCAGGTCGCGCCAGGCCTTGCGCTTGTCGAAGCCGTAATGGCGGGCGAGGGCGTCGATGGTCTGGGTCTGGTAGGGGGATTTGCTCTTGGCCCAGGGGGCCAGCGCGCCGTCGGTCAGCTTGAGGGTGATGTCGGGCACGACGAGGCGTTCGTCGAAGAACAGCTCCACGCCGAGGCCATCACAGACCGGGCAGGCGCCGAAGGGGGCGTTGAAGGAGAAGAGGCGCGGTTCGATTTCGGGGATGGTGAAGCCCGAGACCGGGCAGGCGAATTTCTCGGAAAAGGTGATGCGCTCGGACACGAAATCCTCGGGCGCGTCGGCGGGGGGCGCGGGTTCGAGGATGGCGATGCCGTCGGCGAGGTCCAAAGCGGTGCGGAAACTGTCGGCCAGCCGCGTCTCCAGCCCCTCGCGCACCACGATGCGGTCCACCACCACGTCGATGTCGTGGCGCAGCTTCTTGTCGAGGGTCGGGGCATCCTCCAGCTCGTGGAACGCCCCGTCGATCTTGACGCGCTGGAAGCCCTGCTTGCGCAGCTCCAGCATCTCCTTGCGGTACTCGCCCTTGCGGTCACGCACGATGGGCGCCAGCAGGAAGGCGCGGGTGCCTTCGGGCAGGGCCATCACGCCATCGACCATGTCCTGCACCTGCTGCGCGGTGATCGGCAGGCCGGTGGCGGGCGAAAAGGGGGTGCCGGCGCGGGCATAGAGGAGGCGCAGGTAGTCGTAGATCTCGGTGACGGTGCCGACGGTCGATCGGGGGTTCTTCGAGGTGGTCTTCTGCTCGATGCTGATCGCGGGCGAGAGGCCTGAGATATGGTCCACATCGGGCTTGCCCATCATGTCGAGGAACTGGCGGGCATAGGCCGAGAGCGATTCCACATAGCGGCGCTGGCCCTCGGCATAGATCGTGTCGAAGGCGAGGCTGGACTTGCCCGAGCCGGACAGGCCGGTGATGACCACCAGCTGATCGCGGGGGATATCCACGTCGATGCCTTTGAGGTTGTGCTCGCGCGCGCCGCGTACACTGATGAACTTCTGCTCGGCCATGGATGCCCCCGGGGAATAGACCTGCAAGAAATAGGGCATCGGGACCGAGTCTCCAACCCTGAAAAGTGAACAGAAGATGAACGTGATGCTGCGGGGCCGCAAAAGGGTTTGCGGGTGCGGTTCATATTCTGGTATTGGAATGCATCTGGCGCCTCTGGCGCGGTTTTGGCTTGAGGTTTGCCCCATGTTCTCGTTCCTGCGCCCCTCTGGGCCTCCCGGTGCCCGTGTGCAGCCGATTGCCGCCGCCGAGGCGGTGGCGCGGGCAAATGCCGGCGAGCTCACGGTGATCGACGTGCGCGAGGGCAGCGAACTCGCCACCAGCGGTAAGGCCAAGGGCGCGCTGCATGTGCCGCTGGCGGTGCTGCGGATGAAATGCGACCCGGCCAGCCCCGAGCTGCTGCCGGGGCTGGATCCGGCGCGGCCGGTGGCTTTGTACTGCGCGTCGGGCGCGCGGAGCCAGGCGGCGGGGCAGATGCTGCTGCAGATGGGCTATGGCACCGTCTACAACATTGGCGGGCTGGGGCATTGGGTGGCGGGCGGCGGCGCGGTAGAGCGGTAGAGCGGTAAGTGCCTGTTTCCGCGCGGCGGCCTTGAACCGGAAGCACCGGGGGCCCATAACGGATGGGCATAAGGAGCCCTTGCCGACATGGACCCCGTTACCCCCGCGACCACGCTCGACATCACCTTCTGGCTGACCGCTGCCGGCATTATCGTCCTTCTGGGGATGTCCGCCTTCTTCTCCGGTTCCGAAACCGCGCTGACCGCCGCCTCGCGCGCCAAGCTGCGGGCGCGGGCCGACAAGGGCGAGGCGGGGGCCGAGGCCGCGCTGATCATCACCGAGGATAACGAGCGGCTGATCGGATCGCTGCTGCTGGGGAACAACGTCGTCAACATCCTGGCGGCATCCTTGGCGACGGCGCTGCTGACGCGGCTGTTCGGGGCCAATGGCGTCGCGGTGGCGACGCTGGTGATGACGACGCTGGTGCTGATCTTTTCCGAAGTGCTGCCCAAGACCTATGCGATCACCCGGCCGGAGGCGATGGCCTCGAAGGTGGCGCGGCTGGTGCGGGTGCTGATCATGGTGCTGTCGCCGGTGGTGGCGGTGGTGCGCGCCATCGTGCGGGTGATCCTGCTGGCCTTTGGCGTCAAGACCGACCCGGACAGCGCGATGTTTTCCGTCCGGGACGAGATTGCCGGGGCGCTGGCCATCGGCCATCAGGAGGGCACGGTCGAGAAGGAGGACCGCGACCGCCTGCTGGGGGCGCTGGACCTGTCGGAGCGGACGGTCGAGGAAATCATGCTCCACCGCAGCCAGATCGAGATGATCGACGCAGAGGCAAGCCCCGGTGCGATCCTGTCCGCCGTGCTGGCCTCGCCCCATACCCGGCTGCCGCTCTACAAGGGCGAGCGCGAGAATGTGGTGGGGGTGATCCACGCCAAGGACCTGCTGCGCGCCGTGGAAAAGACCGTGACCGGCGAGGATGGCAACTTCGCCTCGATCCGCGACCTCGATGTGCTGGCGGTGGCGATGCCGGTGTATTTCGTGCCGGAGACGACTCCGCTGGACGAGCAGATGCGCGAGTTCCTGAAGCGCCGCACCCATTTCGCGCTGGTGGTGGATGAATATGGCGACCTCAAGGGCCTGATCACGCTGGAAGATATCATCGAGGAGATCGTCGGCGACATCTCCGACGAGTTCGACCTGGCGGGCGAGCGTCCCTACAAGAAGACCCCGGAGGGCGATTTCATCGTCGAGGGCACGATGACCATCCGCGACCTGAACCGCGCGCTGGATTGGCAGCTGCCGGATGAGGAGGCGAACACGGTGGCGGGCCTGGTGATCCACGAGGCGCAGACGATCCCGGCCGAGGGCCAAGTGTTCAGCTTCCACGGCTTCCATTTCGAGGTGGTGTCACGGAAGGAAAACCGGCTGGCGAAGTTGAAGATACGGCCGTTGTGAGGGGGGCTGAGGCCTCCTTTCGCACTTCGATGATCTTCCTTATGCCCGGAATCAAGGCGCCTTGGCGCCGCCGGGCAGCGCCCGTCCGCACCCTCGGGCGGGCGCTCCCACCGCTCCGCCTAGAACCACGGTGGAGGTAAGCCGCACCATAAAGCGCCTAGAAATGTGGTTGCTCGCCCACCCGGCGGACGGGCGCTCCCCTCTGTTCCGCCGGTTTCCCAGGTGGCGCCCTCCGCCTTCCGCCCTTATCGTAGCGAATAACGGCCCGCCGCCCCCCAACCCGGAGCGCCCCCATGTCCAGACTGAACTGGCTCTTGTCGCGGATCCGGCGGACGCTGTGGGTGCGGGTGGCGCTCTATGCGTTGCTGGGGGTGGTGGCGGCGCTGCTGGCCTCGCTCAGCAACCGCTTTCTTGCGGGGCAGGCGCCGCTCGATATCAGCTCGGACGCTATCGACAGCCTGCTGACCATCATCGCCTCCAGCATGCTGGCCGTCACCACCTTCTCGGTCGGGGCGCTGACGGCGGCCTATGGCGCGGCGACCTCGAACGCCACGCCGCGGGCGACGCCGCTGCTGACCGAGGACGGGGTGGTGCAGCGCTCTGTCTCCACCTTCGTGGGGTCCTTCGTGTTCAGCATCGTGGCGCTGATCGCGTCGAAGGTCAGCGTCTATGGGCCGGAAGGGCGGGCGATCCTGTTCCTCGTGACGCTGGCGGTGATCGGGCTGATCGTGATGGCGCTGCTGCGCTGGATCAACCAACTGACCAAGCTGGGCCGGGTCGGCGACACCATCGCCCGGATCGAGCAGGCGACGGAGGGCGCGATGAAGGCGCGGATCGCGATGCCCTATCTGGGCGGGCGGGTGCTGGAGGGCGGCTACCGGGGCACGCCGGTGCTGTCGCAGGAGGTGGGCTATGTGCAGTTCGTCGATACCGAGGCGCTGTCGGAGATGGCTGAGGAGGGCGGGATCGACCTCGATGTGCATGTGTTGCCGGGCAGTTTCGTGTTCGAGGGTTCGGTGGTGGCCTGCGTGCCGGTATCGGCCGAGGCGCTGAAGGACGAGACGGCGGCGGCGATCCGGGGGGCCTTCACCATCGGCGCCGCGCGCACCTTCGACCAGGACCCGCGCTTCGGCCTCGTGGTGCTGTCCGAGGTGGCGCTGCGGGCGCTGTCGCCGGGGATCAACGATCCGGGCACCGCGATCGACGTGATCGGCCGGCAGGCGCGGCTGCTGACCTTCTGGGGCGATGCCTGGGCAGAGGCGGAGCAGTGCGAGGCCGACTATCCGCGCCTGCGCGCGCCGGCGCTGCGCTATGACGACCTTTACGAGGACGCCTTCACCCTGATCGGCCGCGATGGCGCGGGCCATGTCGATGTGATGCTGCGGCTGGTGAAGGCGTTGCAGGCGCTGGCGCGGATCGGGCCGCCTGGCGCGCGCGCGGCGGCGGTGCATCAGTTGCAGGTGGCGCTGGTGCGGGCCGAGGCGGCGATGAGCGACGGCGATGACCGGCGGCGGTTGCAGGCGGTGGCGGGGATGTTTGGGGTGGAGCGGTAGGGTTCGGGGGCACTCGCCGCTGGAACCCAGTTTCTTTTGCCCGGAATCAAGGCGCCTTGGCGCCGCCGGGCAGCGCCCGTCCGCCCCCTCGGGCGGGCGCTACTCCACGGTTCCGCCTAGAAATTCGGTGGAGTTACGCCGCACCATAAAGTGCCTAGAACTGGCGTTGCGCGCCCACCCGGCGGACGGGCGCTGCCCTCTGTCTGTAGCCTGGGCCGCAAAAAAGGGGCGCTGCCTTTCGGCTGCGCCCCTCCAAATCCTGTCAGCTCCGGGGATCAGCTCCCCTTCGGCTTCCACGGTTTCGCGCCACTGTCGGGGCGGTCCGATCTGGTGCCGTATTTCGCGCCGGGTTTGGCGGGGCCTTTGCCGGCAGTGTCGGGCTTCGGCTTCGGTTTCGCCCAGCCGGATTTCGCGGCATGGGGGCCGGCGGGGCCTTCGGCGCGGGCGGCGGCCTTGTGGCGGGGTTTGCGCGGGGCCTCGCCGGTATCGGACGGGCCGGTCGCGGGCGCGGGCGACCAGGTGGTGGCGCGGGGGGCGGCCTCCTTGCGCTCATAGGTGCGGGGCGCGCCGTCTTCGCTGCGCGGCTTGCCCTCATAGGGTTTGCGGGCCGGGCGCGGGGCGGCGTCGGGGTTGCCGGGCAGGCCCTCGGGGGCCTTCGCCATCCGCGTCACCGGGATGCCGTCCTCCAGCGTGCCCGCCGCGCCGATGGCGCCGAAGAAGCGGTCCTCGGCGGTGGTCGATATCTGGATCGCGGTTTCCTCTCGTCCCACCCGGATCGCGCCGATATCGGTGCGCGTCAGGTCGCCCGAGCGGCAGAGCATCGGCAGCAGCCAGCGCGCCTCGGCCCGCTGTTCATGGCCGACGGGCAGCGAGATCCAGAAGCTGGGGCCGAACTCGCTGCGCTCGCGCTTGGCGCCGTCCCCGGCGGGGCGCAGGTCTTCGGGAGCGGAACGCCCCGCGGCCCAGAGCCGGTAGAAGCCGGCGGCCAGCGCCCGCGGCGGCAGCGCCATCAGCGCGGCGAGGGCCTCGGTTTCGGACTCCTCGACGGGGGCGTGCAGCGCGGGATCGGCAATCATGCGTTCGGCGTCACGCGCCAGCACTTCCTCGGCCGAGGGCGCGGCGCCCCATATCGCGGCGATGTTGGCCCAACCCAGCAGGCGTTCGGCCTTCTTGCGGGCGTTGACCGGCACGATCAGCGCGCTGGTGCCCTTGTTGCCGGCCCGGCCGGTGCGGCCCGAGCGGTGGAGGAGGGTTTCCTTGTTGGTCGGCAGGTCGGCATGGATCACGAGGTCGAGCCCCGGCAGGTCGATGCCGCGCGCCGCCACGTCGGTGGCGATGCAGACGCGGGCGCGGCCGTCGCGCATGGCCTGCAGCGCGTGGCTGCGTTCCTGCTGGCTGAGTTCGCCCGACAGCGCCACCACCGGGAAGCCGCGGTTCAGGAACCGCGCGGTCAGATGGTTGACGGTGGCGCGGGTGCCGCAGAACACCAGCGCGCGGCTGGATTCGTAATAGCGCAGCACGTTGACAATGGCGTTCTCGCGGTCGCCGGGATCGACGGCAAAGGCGCGATATTCGATATCCAGGTGCTGTTCGCGCTCTGCCGCGGTGGAGATGCGTTTCGCATCGCGCTGATAGCTTTTCGCAAGTTGCGCGATCTCGGGGCGCACGGTGGCCGAGAACAGCAGCGTGCGCCGGTCGGTCGCGGCCGATTGCAAGATGAACTCCAGATCCTCGCGGAAGCCGAGGTCCAGCATCTCGTCGGCCTCGTCCAGCACGGCGACCTTCAGCGCCGAGATGTCCAGCGCGCCGCGGCGGATATGATCGCACAGGCGCCCGGGGGTGCCGACGACGATATGGGCGCCGCGCTCCAGCACGCGCCGCTCGGAGCGGGCATCCATGCCGCCCACGCAGGACGCGATCACCGCGCCGGCCGGGGCATAGAGCCATTCCAGCTCGCGCCGCACCTGCAGCGCCAGCTCCCGCGTGGGCGCCACGATCAGCGCGGCGGGCAGGGCGGCATGGGTGAAGCGCAGGTCATCCCCCAGCAGGTCGGCGGCCATCGCAAGGCCGAAGGCCACGGTCTTGCCCGAGCCTGTTTGCGCAGAAACCAGCAGGTCGGCCCCTGCGACGGCCGGGTCCAGCACCGCCTCCTGCACCGGGGTCAGGCTGGTATAGCCCTTCTCGGTCAGGGCTTCGGACAATGCGGGATGGATACCGTCGAAATCAATCATGGGGGGCTTTCGCTGAACGGGGCAGGGCGCGGGGGCCAGTGGGGCCGCCGGGGACCGGCAGAAACGGAAACGGGGGTGGCGCAGCTTGTGCGCGCTTCGCCATTACACGTTTGGACTGTGGATGTATAGCGCAAACGGCCCGCGAGCTGCGGACCGCCTGGGAATCGGGGCCTTGGCGCTGATCAGCGCTTGAGCGGGCAGGTGCTGAGGCCGAGGAGCGAATAGACCGGGCAGGTCCGCAGCAGGCCGGTCGCCAGCGGTACGATGCCGATCAGGTAGAGCCAGCGGTATTGGCCTTCGGGGTTCAGGAAGAACCCGGCGATCAGCGCGAGGCCGACCACCACGCGCAGGATGCGGTCGATGCCGCCGACATTGGTGTTGAACATGGTTGGTCCCCCTTGGACGAATAATATGCAGATTGCACTATATGATTTTCGGGAGCCGATGTCCTGCGCCAAATCGGGGCTTTGCGCGGCCGGGTCAAATGGCCGCGCGCGAGGTTATGTGCGGCTGCGCTTCTCGAACCGCGGCAGCATGGCGGAGAAGTCCTTGCCGCGGCCATCCTCCGCCTCCACGAAGCTTTCATACAGCAGCGTCGCCAGCGCGCCCATCGGCGTGTCGGCATCGGCCGAGCCCGCCGCCTGCTGGCTGAGCCGCAGGTCCTTCAGCATCAGTTCCGCCGCGAAGCCGGGCTTGTAGCCGTTGTCGGCGGGGCTGGTCGGGCCGACGCCGGGCGCCGGGCAATAGGCGTTCATCGACCACGAATAGCCCGAGGAGGTGGAGACGACATCGAACATCTTCTGCCGGTCGAGCCCCAGCTTGTCGGCCAGCGCGAAGGCCTCGCAGGTGGCGATCATGGTAACGCCGAGGATCATGTTGTTGCAGATCTTGGCGGCTTGTCCCGCCCCCGCGCCGCCGCAATGCACCGCCTTCTGGCCCATCACCTCGAAGAGCGGCAGGGCGGTGGCGAAAGCGGCGTCCGGGCCGCCGACCATGAAGGTCAGCGTGCCGGCACTGGCGCCGCCGACGCCGCCCGAGACCGGGGCATCGAGTGCGGCGAGGCCTGCCGCCTGCGCCTGTTCGGCCACGGCGCGGGCGCTGTCCACATCGACGGTGGAGCAATCGACCAGCACCGCGCCGGGGGCCATCGCCGGGATCACCTCGGCCGCGACGCTGCGCAGGATCGCGCCGTTGGGCAGCATGGTGATCACCACCTCTGCCCCCTGCACCGCGCCCGCCGCGCTGATCGCGCCGGTGACGCCCGCGGGCATCGGGGTGGCGGGGTCATATCCCGTCACATCATGGCCGGCCTTCACCAGATTGGCGGCCATCGGCGTGCCCATGTTGCCCAGTCCCAGAAACGCGATCCTCATGGTCTCTCCTCCTCAGAAGCTCAATTCGCCTTGCCCGAGCGGGGCCAGCAGTGCTTGCCGCTCTTCCGCGGTGACGGTGCCGAGGGCATGGCGCCAGCGCGGGCTGCGGTCCTTGTCGATGATCTGGGCGCGCACGCCCTCCAGAAAGTCGGTCTGCGCGACGGCGCGGAAGGTGAAGCGGAATTCGTTTCTCAGCGCCTGCCGGATGCCGTCCGTGGGGGTGAGCATGTTCAGCAGGTCCAACGTGCAGCCCATCGAGAGGGGCGAGTTGCGCAGGATCGCCTTGCGGGCGTCGGTGGCCCAGGGCTCGGAGAGCTGCGCTAGACGCTCAACGATTTGCGCAATGTCGGTGTCGGAGAATGCCGCGTCGATACCCGCCGCAGCCTCGGCCAGCGGGCTCGCCGGGGCCATCAGGGCGTGCGCCGCCACCCGACCCGCATCGCCGGTGGCGCAGAGATCGGCGATGAGGGCGGGCCACTCCGCCTCGGGCAGGTAGTGGTCCGCAAAGCCGGCGTGGATCGCGTCGCCTGCACCCATCCGGGTGCCGGTGAGGCCAAGGAGGCGGCCAAGCTGGCCGGGGGCGCGGGCCAGCAGCAGGGTGCCGCCGACATCGGGGATCAGGCCGATGCCGCATTCGGGCATGGACATCTGGGTGGTGTCGCCGACGACACGGTGGCTGACATGGCAGCCGAGGCCGACGCCGCCGCCCATCACGAAGCCCTGCATCAGCGCGATGATCGGCTTGGGATACTCCGCCAGCTTGGCGTTCATGCGGTATTCGTCCCGCCAGAACTCGCGGCCCGCGGTGTCATCCCCGGCTGTGCCGGCGCGGTAGACATCGGCAATGTCGCCGCCCGCGCAAAAGGCGCGCTCGCCTTCCGCGTCGAGGATCACCAGATCGACGGCCGGATCATCGCGCCACAGGTCGATTGCCGCCTCCAGCGCCAGCGCCATCGGGTGGCTGAGCGCGTTCAGCGCCTTGGGGCGGGTGAGGGTGATGCGCCCGGCGCGGCCCTCGGTGCGAATGTGAAGATCGGTCATCGTTTCCCCGCCAGCATCTCGCGCGCCACGATCAGGCGCATGATCTCGTTGGTGCCCTCGAGGATCTGGTGCACGCGCAGGTCGCGCACCAGCTTCTCGATGCCGTAATCGCCGAGGTAGCCATAGCCGCCATGCATCTGCAGGCAGTCGTTGGCGACGGCAAAGGCGGCGTCGGTCACATACATCTTGGCCATTGCGCAGAACTTGGTCGCATCGGCCGCGCCGGCATCGAGCTTGGAGGCCGCCTGCCGCAGGAAGATGCGCGAGGATTGCAGCTTCACCTCCATCTCGGCCAGCCGGAACTGCAGCGCCTGGAACTGGTCGATGGAGCGGCCGAAGGCGCGGCGTTCGGCCATGTAGGTCAGCGTCGCGTCCAGCGCCGCCTGCGCGCCGCCAAGGGCAGAGGCGGCGATGTTGAGCCGCCCGCCATCGAGGCCGGCCATCGCATAGGCAAAGCCGCGGCCCTCCTCGCCGATCAGGTTGGCGGCCGGCACCGGGCAATCGTCGAACTGCACCTGCCGCGTTGGCTGCGCGCGCCAGCCCATCTTGTCCTCCAGCCCGCCGAAGGACAGGCCCGGCGCGCCCGCCTCGACGATGACGGTGGAGATGCCCTTGGGCCCGTCCTCGCCGGTGCGCACCATGGTCACATAGACATCGGAATAGCCGCCGCCCGAGATGAAGGCCTTGGTGCCGGTGAGGCGGTAGCCGTCATTGGTCTTGTCGGCCCGGGTGCGCAGGGCGGCGGCGTCGGAGCCGGATCCGGGTTCGGTGAGGCAATAGGAGAAGATCTTCTCCATGCTGCACAGGGCGGGCAGCCATGTCGCCCGCGTCTCGGCGCTGCCGAACTTGTCGATCATTCCGCCGCACATGTTGTGGATCGACAGGAAGCTGCCGACCGCCGGGCAGGCCATCGCCAGCGCCTCGAACACCAGCGTGGCGTCAAGCCGGGAAAGGCCCGATCCGCCGACATCCTCGGACACGTAGATGCCGCCAAGCCCCAGTTCCGCCACCTTGGGCCAGAGCGTCTTGGGGATCGTGCCCTCGGCCTCCCATTGCCGGGCGAAGGGCGCGATGTGTTCCTGGCCGAAGCCATAAGCCATGTCGAAAATGGCCTGCTGCTCTTCGCTGAGCGCGAAATCCATGACAGCCTCCCCTCCGTCGGTTTTCTGGTGGTCTAGCGGGCGAACCTTGCAGGAGTTTTGCAAGGGTCGCGCAGGGCTGGCGCGGGGCCAGCCCTGCTTAACTGATCCGCGAAGCGGATCAGTCCATGGCCTTGAAGTTGAACGCTGCGCCTTCCTTCAGGCCCGAGGGCCAGCGCGCCGTCACGGTCTTGGTGCGCGTGTAGAAGCGGAAGGCGTCCGGCCCGTGCTGGTTCAAATCGCCAAAGGCCGATTTCTTCCAGCCGCCGAAGGTGTGATAGGCCAGCGGCACCGGGATCGGCACGTTGATGCCGATCATGCCGACGTTGATCCGGTTGGCGAAGTCGCGCGCGGTGTCGCCATCGCGGGTGTAGATCGCGGTGCCGTTGCCGTATTCGTGGTCCATCGCCAGCTTCAGCGCCTCCTCGTAGGACTTGGCGCGCACGGTCGACAGCACCGGCCCGAAGATCTCTTTCCGGTAGATGTCCATGTCCGGTGTCACGTGGTCAAAGAGATGCGGGCCGACGAAGAAGCCGTCCTCATAGCCCTGCAGGCTGAATCCGCGGCCATCGACGACCAGCTTCGCGCCCTGCTCGACGCCCGACTCCACCAGCTTCAGGATGTTGGCCTTGGCGGCAGCGGTCACCACTGGGCCGTAATCGACATCATCCCCAGCCGTCCACGGGCCGACCTTCAGCCGCTCGATCCGCGGGATCAGCTTCTCGATCAGCGCATCGGCGGTGGCATCGCCGACCGGCACCGCGACCGAGATCGCCATGCAGCGCTCGCCCGCAGCGCCGTAACCGGCACCGACCAGCGCATCGGCGGCCTGATCGAGGTCGGCATCGGGCATGATGATCATGTGGTTCTTGGCACCGCCGAAGCACTGCACGCGCTTGCCGTTGGCGCAGCCGCGCGAATAGATATATTGCGCAATCGGGGTCGAGCCGACGAAGCCGATGGCCTGCACGGTGTCATTGTCCAGCAGCGCATCGACGGCTTCCTTGTCGCCGTTGATGACCTGCAGCACGCCGTCGGGCAGCCCCGCCTCCTGGAACAGCGCCGCCAGCATCAGCGGGACCGAGGGGTCACGCTCCGACGGCTTGAGGATGAAGGCGTTGCCCGCGGCCAGCGCCGGGCCCATCTTCCACAGCGGGATCATGGCGGGGAAGTTGAACGGGGTGATGCCCGCGGCCACGCCAAGCGGCTGGCGCAGCGAATACATGTCGATGCCGGGGCCGGCGCTGTCGGTGAACTCACCCTTCAGCAGATGCGGGGCGCCGATGCAGAACTCGATCACTTCCAGCCCGCGCTGGATATCGCCCTTGGCATCGGGGAAGGTCTTGCCGTGCTCGGAAGACAGCTTCTCGGCCAGCTTGTCCATGTCGCGGTTGATCAGGCGCACCATCTCCATCATCACGCGGGCGCGGCGCTGCGGGTTGGTCGCGCCCCATTTCACCTGCGCCTCGGCGGCGTCGGCGATGGCGGCGTCGATCTCGGCGGTGCTGGCGAGCGCGACCTGCGCCTGCACATCGCCGGTGGCGGGGTTGAACACGTCGGCAGTGCGGCCGGACGTGCCCGCCACAAGCTTGCCGTTGATCCAGTGACCGATGGTTTCCATGGCATCCTCCCAAAAGCTGATTTGCGCCACCATAGGCTTGCATTTCTGCGGCGCAAAGCGTCAGTTTCCCAAAATCGTTTTGCAAATGTGCAAAGGGGCGCGGGATGCCGGATTGGGATGACCTGCGGATATTCCTGGCCGTGGCCCGCAGCGAAAGCCTGTCGGGCGCGGGGCGCGGCCTGCGGCTGGATGCCGCGACGGTGGGCCGGCGCATCGCCCGGCTGGAAGAGGCGCTTGGCCATCCGCTGTTCCTGCGATCGGCGCAAGGCTACCGGCTGACCGAGGCGGGCGGGCGGCTGCTGCCCCATGCCGAGGCGGCAGAGCGGGCGATGGCGGCGGCCGCGGAAGACATGGCGGGCGCGGGCGCGGGGCTGACGGGCCAGATCCGGCTGGGGGCGCCCGATGGCTGCGCGAACTACCTGCTGCCGCAGGTGACGGCGGCGATCTGCGATTCCAATCCGGGGCTGGAGGTGCAGATCGTGGCGCTGCCGCGGGTGTTCAACCTGTCCAAGCGCGAGGCGGACATGGCCGTCGCCGTCAGCCCGCCCGAGGCGGGGCGGTTGACCGTGCAGAAGCTGACCGACTACCGGTTGAGCCTTGCCGGGGATGCGGGGTATCTGGCGGCGCATCCCGCGATCACCGGTCGGGCCGATCTGCAGGCGCATCGGCTGGTGGGCTATATCCCCGACATGATCTTCGACAAGGAGCTGGATTATCTGGCCGAGCTTGGCGTGGGGGCGGTGCCGCTGGGGTCCAACTCGGTCTCGGTGCAGCTGATGTGGCTGCGGGCGGGGGCGGGGATCGGCATCGTGCATGATTTCGCCATGCCCTTCGCCCCGGGCCTGCGCCGGGTGCTGGCGGGGCAGGTGGCGCTGACCCGGGCCTTCTGGCTGATCCGCCATGCCGATGACCGCCGGTCGGACCGGATGACCCGCTTTGCCGAGGCGCTGACGCTGGGGCTGCGGCGTGAGGTGGCGCGGCTGGAAGGGCTGGCGGCGGGGCAGTAGGGGGTAGACTGACGGAGGGCAGCGCCCGTCCGCCGGGTGGGCGAGCAACGGCAGTTCTAGGCGCTTTATGGTGCGGCCAACTTCCACCGAATTTCTAGGCGGAACGGTTGAGGAGCGCCCGCCCGAGGGGGCGGACGGGCGCTGCCCGGCGGCGCCAAGGCGCCTTGATTCCGGGCAAGGAAGGAAGGGAGGTCGGACGAGTGCGTTTGCCCACCCGGCGGACCGGCGCTGCCCTCTGACCTGCTATTTTAACCAAACTAAGCCGAAAGACTCCCCCTGCGCCCGCTCCCCTTGACACAACCCCCCACCCGGCGGACGCTATCCCCCAACGAGGCGCGCAACTGGGAGGCGTGCAATTGGGTAGAGGAGGACTCGATGCTTGTTCACCAGATTCTGAAATCGAAGGCCGATGATGGCGTGGTCACCGTGGCGCCGGGCTGGAGCCTGGCTGCGGTCGCCGAGGTCCTCTCGGCCCGCCGCATCGGTGCGGTGATCGTCTCGCCCGATGGCAAGGCCGTGCATGGCATCCTGTCCGAACGCGACATCGTGCGCGAGCTTGGCCGCCGCGGCGCCGGCTGCCTGTCGGACCCGGTGGAGGCGGTGATGACCCGTTCCATCGTGTCCTGTACGCGCGAGGATGACGCGGTGTCGGTGATGGAGAAGATGAGCGCCGGGCGCTTCCGCCACATGCCGGTGATGGAGGGCGAGGAGATGGTGGGCCTGATCTCGATCGGCGACGTGGTCAAGGCGCGGCTGTCGGAACTGTCGATGGAGCGCGAGGCGCTGACCGGGATGATCATGGGCAACTGACGCGCCCGCGGCCCCGCCAGGGGGGTGCTGCAACGCGGCGCTTGCATTTGGCGGGGCGATATAGTTGCGTGCTGAAAATTCGGGCGCGGCGTGGAGACTTCGGTCCCGCCCGCCAAGTGGAGGGACAGCATGCGCATCGGCCTTTACCCCGGCACCTTCGATCCGGTCACGCTGGGGCATATCGACATCATCGAGCGCGCCTCGCTGCTGGTGGACCGACTGGTGATCGGCGTCGCCATCAACCGCGACAAGGGGCCGCTGTTCACGCTCGAAGAGCGGGTGGCAATGGTCGAGCACGAGATCGCCCGCATCGCCGCGCAGTCGGGCACCGAGATCCTGGTGCATCCGTTCGAGAACCTGCTGATCGACTGCGCCCGCGACGTGGGCGCCAGCGTCATCATCCGGGGCCTGCGGGCGGTGGCGGATTTCGAATATGAATTCCAGATGGTCGGCATGAACCGGGCGCTGGATGCGGGTGTGGAAACCGTCTTCCTGATGGCCGACGCCCGCCGTCAGGCGATTGCCTCGAAGCTGGTCAAGGAAATCGCCCGGCTGGGGGGCAATGTCTCGCAATTCGTGCCCGCGCCGGTGGTGGTGGCGCTGACAGACCGCTTCAACCGCGCTCCGCGCTGACGGGGTCTTCCGCAGGCTCCGGCTCGGCCGGTTCGGCGGCCTCATCGGGCGCCGCTGGCACGGCAACGGCGGGGAGTTCCGGCAAGAGCTCCGGCTCTTCAGGCGTTTCGCTTTGCAAGGCGTCTGGCGTGGCGGTGCTGACGGGTTCCTCGGGCGCTGCTGCGGCCACCTCCGGGTCCGGCGTCTCAGCCGAGGGCGAAACGGCCTCCGGCACCGATGCGGCTGCGATCACCGGATCGGCCGCCGCCTCTGCCTCGACCTCCTGCGCCTCGACCTTCGCCACCGTCAACGCCAGCGCCGCAGCGGTGCCCGATGCCCCGCCGGCCTTGGCGAAGATCGCCGGGTCCAGCTTCACCCCGCGGCGGGCGGCGCTGTCCACCACGGCGCGGCGCAGCGGCGCGCTCTTTTCCAGCAGGCGGCGAAAGCGGGCCTCGTCGAGCGCCAGCAGCGTGCAATGGGTGATCGCCACCACCTGTGTGCGCCGCCGCATCCGCGCCAGCAGCGCCAGCTGCCCGAACATCTCGCCGCGGCCGAGCCGGTGCTTGGTGCCCGCCGTCACCGTCTCCACCGCGCCCGAGGCGATGAACCACACCTGCCGGGGCACGCTGTCGCGGTGCAGGATGACCTCGCCCGGCGGCACGTAGACGGTGCGCAGCCGCCGCGCCAGCATCTTGCGTGAGCTTTCATCGAGGTCTGAGAACAGCGGGAACTGCGCCACCAGATCCGACTTCTGCAGCTTCAGGTCCAGCGTCGGGCGGGCGGCCAGAATGCCGCGGCGGCGGGCGATCTCATCCCCCAGGGTCGCGCGCAGCTCGGGCCCGATCAGCCCGTCCTCGGTCAGCGCGTCGTATTCGCGCTCCTCCAGCCGCAGGGTGGTGCGGCGGATCAGCCGGCGCTCCAGCATCTCGGCATAGCCGGGGAATTGCAGGCGCAGCCCCTCCAGCTCCTTCTGCGTCTCCTCGGCGCGGCGGTCGAGCAGTTCGTGCAGCAGGTCCGCGACCCGGCGGCCATGGATCCGGCGGATGCGGTCGTTGATGAAGCCATGCAGGTCCGGCAGGATCATCCCCAGCGTCACCAGCATGTCGAAGCGGTCCTCGGTCAGCCGGGCCAGCGGGCGGCCAAGACCGACGCGGTTGTGCAGCGCCTCGGCGGCGCGGTAGCGCCAGCCGGTGGCAAGGTTGGCGCGCGCCGCAGCGCGATAGGCGGTGCGCCCGTTCGCCCGCGTCGCCTCGATGATCCGGTCGGCGCCGGCCAGCAGCCGTTCGGCCAGCTCGGGCGGGATCACCTGCTGGCGGAACTCTTCCAGGATCAGGTCGCGCTCGCGCCCCGCCAAGGCCACGAGGCCAAGGGTGATGCGGTCGCGGTCGAGGATCTCGGCATTGCCATCGGCGCGGTTCACCGCCACGTCCAGCCGCTCGCCAAACCGTTTCGCTTCGTCGCGCACGATCTCGCGGGTCAGGCCGAATTCGCGGGCGGTTTCGGCCACGCCCTCGCGCACCGTCTGCAGCGCGACGGCGATCACCTGATTGCCAAGCGCGGTGTCGATGGGCGAGAGCCGGTCCAGCCCCAGCCGGGCGATGACCCGGCGCAGCGTGGTGCCCTGCACGATCAGCGTGAAGAGCGTGAAGCCGGTGGCGAGGATGCCGACCTGGCGCTGGATCTCGGGCGGGACCAGCCGGCTTTCGGTGACGGCCAGCGCCAGCGCCAGCGTGACGGCCCCGCGCAGGCCGCCCCAGAGGATCGCCACGCGGTAGGGTCGTTCGACCTTGGGCGACAGGTGGATCAGCGTCAGCAGTGGTAGCACGATGAACAGGATCGCGGCCCGCGCGGCAAAGGCCGCTAGCACCACGATCCCCACCAGCACCAGATCGAAGGTGCGCACGTCGGACAGCAGCCGCGGGATCAGCAGCGCCGCCAGCACGAAGATCAAGGAGCCCGCCCAATGCGCCAGCAGGTCCCAGGTGTCGCGCAGGCCCGCGGTCAACGCCGGGGGGAAGCGGCCGGGGGCCAGCAGGTTCAGCGTCAGCCCCGCCAACACCACCGCGATCACGCCCGAGGCGCCCATCTGCTCGGCGCCGATATAGGTCAGGTAGGGCAGGGCGACGCTGACCGAGATCTGCCCCAAGGGATGCGCCGGCATCCGCGCGATGATCTCGACCGCCACCCGCGCCGTCAGCGCGCCGGCCAGGATGCCCCCCGCCACGATCCACGGAAAGCGCATCAGCCCGGCCACAAGGTCCGGGTCCTGCTGGCCGACGGTGACGAAGCCCAGGAACAGCCCGAACAGCGCGATGGCGGCGGCGTCGTTCAGCAGGCTCTCGCCCTCGACGATCCGCGCCAGCCGTTGCGGGGCCGGGGTGGCGCGGAAGATCGAGACCACGGCGGAGGGGTCGGTGGTCGAGACGATGGCGCCGATCAGCAGGCAGGCCGCCAGCGGCAGCCCGGCAAAGGGCAGCAGCGCAAAGCCGATCACCACCGTCGCCACCACCACTGCGACCACTGCCAGCACCAGGATCGGCACCCAGTCATCCAGCATCCGCCGCAGGTTCAGCCCCAGCGAGACCTGGAACACCAGCGTCGGCAGGAAGACGTAGAGGAAGACGTTGGACCGGATCGGCAGGTTGAGGATCGCCAGCGCCACCGGGTTCAGCGCGTCGGTCAGGTCGGTGCGCCAGAAGAACGTCGCCGCGGCCCCGATGGCGATGCCCACCGCGGCAAGGATCACCGAATAGGGAAGGCGCAGCTTTGCCGCCAGCGGCTCGCTGAGGCCGATCACCAGAAACAGCGCGGCGACGATGGCAATGATGACGACCAGATCCATGCGTCATCAGTAGCTGGGATGCACAGGCCGGAAAACCTTCGCGCCGATAAGTTTTCGTTACCGGCGCGAAATAATTGGCAAAATTCCGGGGGCTGCGGGCCCCTGTGCGTCAGATCAGAGCAGCTTGCCCATGGCGACGGCAGTATCGCTCATCCGGTTGGAGAAGCCCCATTCATTGTCATACCAGGTCAGGATCCGGCAGAAGGTGCCCTCCATCACCCGGGTCTGGTCCAGCGCGAAGGTAGAGCTGTGGGCGTCATGGTTGAAGTCGATGGACACGTTCGGCATCGCCGTGATGCCGAGGATGCCCTTCAGGCGCCCCGCCGCGGCGGCCTTGATCGCCTCGTTGATCTCTTCCACGGTGGTTTCCCGCGCCGCCTCGAAGGTCAGGTCCACGACCGACACGTTGGGGGTCGGCACCCGGATCGCCACGCCGTCGAGCTTGCCCTTCAGGTCGGGCAGCACCAGACCGACGGCCTTGGCGGCGCCGGTCGAGGTGGGGATCATGCTCAGCGCAGCCGCGCGGCCGCGGTAGAGGTCCTTGTGCATCGTGTCCAGCGTCGGCTGATCGCCGGTATAGCTGTGGATCGTGGTCATGAAGCCCTTCACGATGCCGATGCTGTCATGCAGCACCTGCGCCACCGGGGCGAGGCAGTTGGTGGTGCAGGAGGCGTTGGAAACGATCAGGTCGTCCTTGGTCAGGGTCTTGTCGTTCACCCCGAACACGATGGTCTTGTCGGCGCCGTTCGAGGGGGCCGAGACCAGAACCCGGCTGGCGCCGTTTTCCAGGTGGATCGCCGCCTTGTCGCGGTCGGTGAAGATGCCGGTGCATTCCAGCACGATATCGACCCCGCCCCAGGGCAGTTCGGCCGGGTTGCGCAGCGCCGTCACCTCGATGGGGCCGCGGCCCACGTCGATGCTGGTCGCCGTCGTGGTCACCTCGCCGGGGAAGCGGCCATGGACCGAATCAAAGCGGATCAGGTGGGCATTGGTTTCCACCGGGCCCAGATCGTTGATCGCCACCACCTCGATATCGGTGCGCCCGGATTCCACGATTGCGCGC
>Ga0209024_1001040_pt1 | contig 29593 bp, 31 predicted proteins | sample AutmiccommunBRH5_FD_187380 | JGI IMG/M metagenome (GOLD analysis project Ga0209024, IMG submission 187380) | Deep subsurface microbial communities from Mt. Terri, Switzerland - Autotrophic microbial communities BRH/5 (SPAdes) (version 2) | ecosystem: Environmental > Aquatic > Deep subsurface >...
CACGCAGCGCAAGGCCATCTTCAACAAACCAGCATCATATTATCTGAAAAGGGGGTCCCTCTTCGACGCCGATCGGGGGTCCCTTTTGAACGCCGTTTGACATCCATCGCTTCGATCTGCACGCTCACGCCTGGCCCTTCCCCTGAGAATCGGAACAAGAGTGAGAATAGAACATAGAGTGAACATAAGGAAGGTGTGCCGGGTAAGGAGTGTATAGCAAGATAAAGGCCGACACGCTTCGTCGTATCTGTCCGGCCAAGCCCTTGTCTGCACATCATTTTTTATGGAGACAGCCTGTCTCGTGGGCGAGGCTGGATCATCACCAGTAGGGCGCAAAGCCGCAGAAATCCTGGGCTTTTGCGCGAGATACTTGAGACCTTGGGGCTTTGGTCGCCATATCCTGCCGATGGCACAGGATGACGATATGTTCGAGCCCCGCGTCGGGCGTTCACGGCACGACAGCGCCCGCCCGCCACGGGCTACGCGACTGCGCGCTGAGATATTGAAGCAGGTTGCCCGGCGCGGCGGTGACCCGCGTCGGCTGCTCAATGCAGGTGCGGTTGTTGCGCCCCGCACGGGGCGTTTCAATGCGCGGGGCCGGGGCGCCCGGATCGCGGCCGCCGTGCCGCGCGGTTCGGGCTGGTCGTTCGACCGGGGTAGCGGCATGCGGGTGCGGCCCCGGCGGGTGACGGTGAAGGCGCGCGTCGTGAAGCTGGCGGGCAAGGCGGCTGCTATGCGGTCCCATCTACGCTATCTCGAACGCGATGGCGTCAGCCGCGAGGGCGAGCCGGGACGCTTCTACTCGACCTTTGCCGATGATGCGGACGGAAAGGCCTTTGCAGAACGCGGGGCACGCGACCGGCATCAGTTCCGCTTCATCGTCGCGCCCGAGGATGGTCCCGCCTTCGATCATCTGCGCGATTTTACCCGCGACCTCATGGCGAAAATGGAGGAGGATCTGGGCACGACGCTGGACTGGGTGGCGGTGGATCATTTCGACACCGGTCATCCCCATAGCCATATCCTGGTCCGGGGCATCACCGAGAACGGCAGAACCCTCAACATCGCCGGCGACTATATCGCCCATGGCATTCGCCATCGGGGGTCGCAGATCATGACCCAGGCGCTGGGGCCGCAGAGCGAGCTGGAGGTGCGTCACCAGCTTGAGCGCGAGGTCGATGCCGAACGGCTCACCCGGCTCGACCGGATGATGCTGGCGCTGGGCGGGGACAAGGCGCGGGATCAGGTCATCGACTTGCGCGGACAGGAAGGTCAGCGCACGTTCGATCCCGAGCATCAGCAACTGCTGGTCGCGCGTGCGCGCGTGCTCGAGCGGATGGAACTGACGGAGCCAGCAGGGCCGCTGGTCTGGAGGCTCGCTCCGCACATGGAACAGACGCTGATCGAGATGGGCATGCGGGGCGACATCATCCGCCTGATGCACCGCGAGATGACGCGGGAGAAGCCGGCGCCCGGGATCGAGCATGATCGCTATGTCGTGCATGGCATCGACAAGACAGCCGAACAGAATGGAGGTCCCATCATCGGCAGGGTGGTGAAGCGGGGCACCGCCGACGATGAGCATGAGCGCCGCTATTGCATCGTCGACGGCGTCGATGGGCGCAGCCATTATGTCGACATCGGCACCAGCGCCGAACCGACACCGATCGGTGGCATGGTCAGCCTGACGCCCGTGCAGGCCGAAGCACGTTCGGTCGATCGGACCGTCGCCCACATCGCCGAGGCCCATGGCGGTCGCTATACGGTCGATATCCATCTGCGCCATGATCTCACCGCGACCGAAAGCTTCGCCCAGACCCATGTCCGCCGACTGGAGGCGATCCGCAGGGCGATCGGCAAGCCCGAGCGCGCGCCCGACGGGACATGGCAGATCGGTCCCGATCATCTCGATACCGCGCTGGCCTATGAGCAGCGCAAACTGCGCGCCGAACCGGTCAAGGTCGAGATGCTGTCCTCGACGCCGATCCTCGAACAGACCGGTGTCCATGCCGCGACCTGGCTGGACCGGCAACTGGTGGCGACGGACAGGATGGCCATTGCCGATACAGGCTATGGCGCGGAGGTCCGCAAGGCGCTGGCGCTGCGGCAGCAATGGCTGGTCGAGGAGCAACTGGCCGAGCGGCAGGGGGAGGATGTCCTTTACCGCCCCAACCTGCTGCGCATTTTGCGGGACCGTGAAACGCGCGCGGTGGCCGGGCAGTTGTCGCACGAGATCGGCCTGAACTTCACCCAGATCGAACCGGGCGAGCGCGTCGAGGGGACACTCCGGCGCAGGGTGGATATGACCTCGGGACGCTTCGCGCTGATCGAGCGCGCGCGGGACTTCACCCTGGTGCCGTGGCGCGACGATCTGGAACGCCATGTCGGAAAGCCCTTGTCCGGGATCATGCGCGACGGGCGGTCGATCAACTGGACGATAGGCCGGGGGCGGAGCGGTCCCAGCATCGGCGGTATGTGAGCCGATCCGATCCCAGAGCCGATCCCAGAGCCGATCCAGGCCGATCTGCGCCCATCAGCACCATAGCCTTGCGTCAGGTCGGACGGCGATAATCGTCCACGGTAGCGGATCGCTCTTATGTCCCCCCTGCATAGGGCTGGTCCGCTGCCACCCGACATCTCCATGGGCAGGCGGACATGCTATGAAAAGCTACAAGACCCGGCATCAGCTGTTCCTCCCCGAGGAGATGAGCAAACGGCTCGATCATCTGGCAAAGAGTTCAGGCCGCGCGCGGTCGGAGATTCTGGTCGAGGCGCTCGACGCCTGGTTCAATCGGCGGCAGGCACCCAGATCCGACGAGAGCATCGGTATCCGCCTGACCCGGATCGAGCGCGATACCCAATGGCTTCGCCGCAACCAGGGGCTCGTCTGGGAGGTGTTGGCGCGGATGGTCCGGCATCAGCTGATTACGGGTGCCATGCATCCGGTCGATGAGGCGGCGCATGCCACAGGGGCCAGGATGTTCGCGCAATTGATCGATGAGATCGCCGATCGGTTCGCCGGGAAAGCCGCGCCCGCCACGGACGACCCCGCCACCTTGAAGCTGAGGAGTTTGCAATGAGCCGGGAACATCGCGCGCTGAAGGCGACACACCTTCCCACCCCCGACGGGTTCGAGCCGATCACGGTGCGGGTTCCCGATGCCTGCCGGATGCTGGGCATCCGGCGCAGCAAATTCTATGAGCTGATCGCCGATGGTGAGATCAAAATTCTCAAGCTGGGCAGCGCCACGCTCGTTCCCATGGAGCAGATCAGGGCATTAGTGCGCCGGCTTGAGAAGGGATGATCGGAAAGCAGGCTGGCAGCTACGCCCTGCCTGCGGCTGTCCAGCCTGAGTTTTAGAGATGAACAGCGTTCGACCGGCAAACGCATGCAGCTCACTGATGATGCAGCATTTTCTCGAAACCCTCATTCGTTTTGGCCATCTTGGCGACTTTCCTCAGATGGCTGCGAACATGGCGCTCAAACCGTACATCGTCGTAAACACCGGTTGCGTGATATTCCTCCTGGCCGATCAGCGCCTTGAGGCGCTGGGCAAACGGGGTCTGCTCTTCGGTGCAATCCGGAGCTTGAAGGGCGCGGCACACCCATTCCTCGGCGGCGGCCTTGTCATATTCATCGCGGGCTTCATAGCCGCGCCGGTCGGCTGCCGCCTGATCCAGCTTCGAAACGTCCAATCGGCGCGCCAGCCATTTACGAACCACTACTCCATCCCATGGCTTTGACGGATTGCTCATGCATTCGCTCCTGATCCAGATCGCCAGCCCTATATCAGTTGCCCGCTCGCGTTCGACGACGGAATGCTGACGCGTTGATGTTATTGCCTTGCCAGCAGGCGAAGGGTGGCATGGTCGCGCACGCCGCCGAACCAGCGGTCCAGCGCGGCGCTGAACAGGTCACCGCCCGTAGCAGCCTCGAACAGGGTAAGCGACGATCGTAGCTTCATGGCGTCCACCTCTCCCAGCACGCCGACCGCGCTGCTGCCGTGTGGTAGGTCTCCCAGCGTCTGCACATATTCTCGCAGGCGGTCGCCGAGGGTGGGGTGCTCCAGATAGGCGCGAGCCTCGTCCGATGATGCGATGGCGTACTGCTGGGCGGTAGGACTGCGGCCTAGGCCAGCGACCTGGGGGAAAATGAACCACATCCAGTGGCTGGTCTTTTTGCCCTGGCGCAGCTCGGCAAGGACGGCCGCATAAGTGGACTGTTGGGCGGCGAGGAAGCGGCTCAGGTTGTATGGGTCGTTGCTCATATGGGCATGACGCGGTCAGAAGCTGGTCGTTCCACGTGACCGGGTTGCGCCAATCCAAGCCGTTCTACCGACATCATGGCAAACCAATTAGCGGACATTCTGCCTATGACCGGGGCCGGGACATTCGCGTCGGTCAGCTATAGAGTGTCGCAGCTCGATCTCGGACGCTAAAAGAGTAACATTCCTGCCGTCCGTCACACGCTTATGAGTACCCACCCTTCACTGGGGCTTGGCAGGACCTGCGCAAAGCATTAGATTGATGTTATGAGCAAAGGACGTATCAACTCCGAAGGTTCGATGAACACCGCAACGCGCACACTTCGCGCAGCAGGCAACAGTTGGGCCCAAGTGGAACGCACCGCGCGGCGTGACGAGTCTGGAGTTTATGTGGTGCGTCGCAGCGAATTGCACCCTGCTAAGGGCGTTGCCCAAAACCGTCGCGATTAAGTAGACCGGCATGGGTCTGACACTGATTGCGGTTTTTACGGCAGCGCTGTTGCTGCCGGGCATAATCGCTGCTCGGGCTTTCTATTTTGCAGGTCAGACGCGCGAGGTGGAAGTTCCAGTCCCGTCGCTCTCCACTCCGAACAGCATCTCTTTGGTCGGTTGCTTCAGCGTCATCGTGCACGCGGTTTATGTGCTGTTACTGAAGCTCGTTATTCAATTGCCGCCGACAATTCCGCTTCCGCTATCGGATCCTTATCGCCCATTCGTCGCGGTTAAGGGTGATAACGCTATCGACCTTGCGTGGGCATTTCTTTCCGGACTACTTCTTCTTAGCCTACTTGCCGCGCTCATTGGACTTATGGTGGGCCGGGCCGCGATCAAATGGATGGACAAATCCCTGATTTACGGTCCAATCGCCGATGTCATAGAAAGCGCGAATGGTGACGACAAGTTCATCACTGCTTATGTGATTTCCAAAATGTCAGAAGGCACAAGATTTGTTGGCTATCAGGGAACAGTCGACTCCCTGTTTCGTGATGACGACAGATTTCCTACAAAGGTTGTTTTAAAAGATGTGGTCCCATTTTACCTCGAGCTAGGGGACGATTCCCCTGTGAGGAAGGAAGCGAAGCAGGTAATTGACTGGCTGGTTATGACCGCAGACGATTGGCACAACATAGCTTTTAGAGTTTTCCAACTCGTTGATGACAGTCAGGAGGCATAAAAGTTAGGGGACTTAGCCGTTCCTGAAAAGGAGCAGGCATTCACAAGTCGGACTGCTGACGTATCTGACAATAGATCCGGATGGGCATAGATGACTGCATTGCCCTCGGGCTCGTCTGAGCCATCGAGTTCCGACAGATAAGGCAAGACTTCGGCCGTTGACAGGGTTGGATAATGTGGACGTGGATAACTCATCGCCGCGCACATCGTCGCGGAATAGCAAAGCTGCCGGTGAGCACTTGGTAAACGAAATCTGCCCCTTGGACGACAATGAAGGGTCGATCCGCTGCCGGCAGCCGCCACTAAAGTGAGCGTCAGCTATCCCCGCGACCTCACCCTGAACCGGACAATCGCCTACCGGCCAGATTTGGGCATCAGAGCGGCGAATCGGATGTGCTGCACCTAGGGATCGAAAAATCGAGGCTGAAAGTCTCATTTGGGTCGCTAACTGTCGGCAGATTTTTGCCAAATCTGAAGTTGAGTGACTCGAACAGCCGCCGAAACGCCCTGAAAATAGCTGGGGGTATGATGGGGGGTATCAGACCATTTGACTTTTCAAATTTACCTTAATACGAGGGTTTCCCGGTGCTATTCGATGACTGTAAGCGGCACCATGTTCCGGCCCGACTGCCGGTTTTCCCGAAATTTCCGCTTCATACGCTCACCCGCGCCGGCGCATCTTGCACCGGCACGGGTTGGGGCGTCGTCAGAATTTGTAGCCCAGCGTCATGCCATAGGTGCGCGGCGGCAGGTAGGTGACGCCGATGATGCGGCCGGTGGAGATCGCAAAGGTGCTGCTTTCGCGCAGCGTGTTGTTGATATTCTTGATCCACAGTGACGCCGTCACCGTTTCGGTCCGGTCGATCCAGCGCAATGAGGCGTCGAACATCGTATAGGCGCGTGTGCCTTCCACCAGTCGCTTGAACTCGGTGAAATAGACATTGCTTTTGCCCGACATGTCGCCGCTCAGCGTCATCGTCCCGGTTTCGGTCAGGATCGGCAGGTCGACCTCTATCCCGGCGCTATAGGCCCATGTGGGCGAATTGCGCGTGGGATTGCCGGCCAGCTGGATGTTGCAGGGCGCATTGGCGTTGAGCGCACCGGGGCCGCACGGCGCGCCAAAGGCGGTCGGATCGGGATTGGTGACCGGGTTATAGGCGGGCTGGCCCGCCTGCGCGACGTTGACGGGGTTGAGCGGGTCGACCGTGATGAAGTCGTCATATTTGCTGTCGGTGTAGGACAGGGAACCGCGCAGGCGCACGCCATCCACCGGACGGGCCATCATGTCGGCTTCCACGCCGGTCGCCGACGTCTTGGCGGCATTTTCAAAGATGGTGGTAAAGCCGGCAGGTCCGCCGCCGATCGTTTTGTTGATCTGCAAATCGTCCAGCTTGTAGTGATAGGCGGCCAGATTGATCTGCAAGCGCCGGTCGAGCAGTTCCGCCTTTATCCCCAGTTCGTGGTTCTTCATCTTTTCCGGGCGCACGATCGTGGTGCTGCCCGCCGCATTTTCGCCCGACCCGGCCTTGAAGCCTTCGGAATAGGTGTAATAGAGCAGCAGGTCACGATTGGGTTGCCATTGCAGGCCGATTTCCGGGGTGAAGTCCTTGAACGTCTTTTCGCGATAGGTGCCTTCGACCGTCGTCTTGCGCACCTGCGCCACGGCGGGGTTGCCATTGGCGGTCAAAATGATCGACGGGTTGGCGCTGTCGACCTTTTCATGGCTATACCGGCCGCCCAGCTTCAGCGACACGCCGTTCAGCCCAAATGCCTCACCCATGTCGAAATTCAGCTGCCCGAAAGCGGCATAGGCGCGGGTGCCAAGGCTGGATTTCAGGCAGACGCGGTTGGGCGACGTGCCAGCCGGGAAGTTGCACATGGCCAGCGCTTCGGCCAGCGTCACGGAACCCACGGGCGCAGCGACATTGTCGACGAAGGTCGGCCGCGTCGCCAGCACGGTGATGTTGGACGCCAGATCGTTGGTCGAACTCAGGCCCACCTGATCGCGCGGGCGCTGCCGTTCGTGAAAATAATAAAGGCCGACCACGCCCTTCACGATGGCGCTGTCATATTTGAATTGCAGTTCGTTGCTGAACTGCTGCGCGTCGATGGTGCGGGTCTGGATCGACGTCGAGTTGGGCAGGGTGGCGACCAGTGCCGACCCGTCGAGATCCTGGATCAGTTGCGTCTTGAAATCGCGATAATTGGTGATGTTGCCAATGCTCAACGCATCGCTCAGCTCAATATTGAGCGTGCCGGTGACCGAATAGCTTTTGGTGTCGACCGAGGGTGGCTCATCGCTGCCCAGATCGCGCGGTTTGCTTGCAAAGCCGCCAGTCCCCGTCGGGGCCAGCCGGGGGACACCGGGGAAGGCGGGGCCGCGATAATGCACCGCGCCGCTATTGTCGTTCTGACGGAAATATTCGCCCGACAGCAGGAAATCGACCTTGTCCGACGCGATCAACTGGATCTGCCCGCGAACCATATAGCGGAACAGGTCGTCGACATCGCTGCCGCCCTTGAACGGATTTCCGCCAAAGCCGTCCCGCGCCTCGACCTTGCCTGCCAGGCGGAAGCGAATCGCGTCGATGATCGGGCCGCCGACCGCGGCTTCGGCAATCATCGCGCTATAATTGCCATAGCCGATCCGGGCATAGCCGGTGAAATCGGCGGTCGGCTTGGCCGTGATCAGGTTGATCGAGCCGCCGACCGCGTTGCGGCCGTACAAACTGCCCTGCGGGCCGCGCAGCACTTCCACCCGCTCCAGATCGAACAAGGATGTCAGTTGCGCTTCCGCCCGCGCGACATAGGCGCCATCGACATGCAGCGCGACGCCGGTGCTGGACCCGGTGGTGGACGTATTGGCCCCCACGCCGCGGATGAACACCTTGGCCTGGTTGAAATCATTGCCGAAGGTGACGGATGGCACCAGCTGCTGGATGTCCTGCAGATTGTTCACCCCGGCATTGGCGAGTGCATCGCCGCTGACCGCCGACACGGCCAGGCTGACATCCTGCAAGGACTGGCTGCGCTTTTGCGCGGTGACGATGATGTCCATGCCGTCGGTCTGTGCCTGCGCTACGGGCATCAGCCCGATGCTGGAAACCGATGCGAACAAAGCGCACATCGCACGTGCATTGATGGATGCCTTCAAAGCGTCTCTCCCTGGAACCGGACATCGTTGATTTGTGTCCCAGGAATACAATTAGCATGGTCGATATTGTCATACAATCGGCCCCATTACCTGTCTTTTGGGGAATGTGGCTTTTCGGCAACAATCGCTTCCAGCGCCGTCAGGATGGGCGGCATCGCTTGGCTCAGTCCCTGTGCGCGCGCGCTGAACAACAGGCCGATCGTGCGTCGTGCGCCGAAATCGGCCAGCGCAGCCCGCACCATGCCCGGCCAGCTATAGGCCATTGGCATAACTGTCACGCCCAGGCCCGCAGCAACCATCTGCATCACGCGCTCGTCGTTGGTCGCGCGAAAGGCGAAATGCGGACGCACGCCACGATCGACGAAATAGCGGCTGGTGGCCGACAGCGCCTCGCAATGTCGCCGCACGATCATCACCTCGCCTGCCAGTTCCTCCGCCGCGACACGCGCCCGACCGGCCAGATCGTGGCTGGAGGGCAGGGCCAGCCCATAGCCTTCCTGCATGATCGGTCGCGCGGCATAGCGATCCGCCCCGTCGCGCACCACCGTCAGCGCAACGTCGATCCGCTCCGCATCCAGCCGCGCCAGCAACTCGCGCTCCGTCCCCGGCACCAGTTCCAGCGCCTGTGCGTCGCCGGGGCTGCAAGCGGCCACGGCCTGTGCCACCAAGGCGCCGGGAATGCTGGTCAGCAGGCCGATCCGCAGCGGCGCGCCCTGCGTCGATCGCGCGCCCGCCTGTTCGGCCAGGTTGAATTCCCGCTCGATCCGCCGCGCATGACCCAGTAGCCGCGCGCCTGCCTCGGTCAGTTCGACCCGCTGGTTGCTGCGCAGGAACAGCGGCGCACCGACCGTCTGTTCCAGCTTCGCGATGCCCACGGACAGGGTCGGCTGCGACACATGGCAATGCGCCGCCGCGCGGGAGAAATTGCCCTGGTCGACCACGGCCAGGAAATAGCGCAGCAGATAGCGTTCGATCATAGACAGAAACTATACACTAAGCACCGTCCTTTCAATTTTTCTCTTGGGCGCGCTGGCGCTAGGATAGAGGTAATGGAGAGACGCCAATGACCGATTTCGATTTCGCCCTGGGTGAGACTGCGGACATGATCCGCGACAGCAGCCGCCGCTTCGCCAATGACCGCATCGCCCCTCTGGCCGCCCGGATCGATGCGGAGGACTGGTTCCCGCGTGCGCTGTGGCCGGAAATGGGCGAACTGGGCCTGCACGGCATTACGGTGGAAGAGGCCGATGGCGGCCTGGGCTTGGGCTATCTGGAGCATGTCGTCGCGCAGGAGGAAGTTGCCCGCGCGTCCGCGTCCATAGGGCTGAGCTATGGCGCACACTCCAACCTCTGCGTCAACCAGATCCGCCGCTGGGGCAATGCCGAACAGAAAGCGCGCTACCTGCCCAAGCTTATTTCGGGCGAACATGTCGGTTCGCTCGCCATGTCGGAAGCGGGGGCCGGTTCTGACGTCATGGCGATGAAGCTGCGCGCCGACAAAAAGGGCGACCGCTACGTCTTGAACGGCACCAAATATTGGATCACCAACGCGGCCGAAGCCGACACGCTGGTCGTCTATGCCCGCACCGGGGACGGCACGAAGGGGATCACCACCTTCCTCATCGAAAAATCCATGCCCGGCTTTTCGATCGGGCAAAAGATCGACAAGGTCGGCATGCGCGGATCGCCCACAGCCGAACTGGTGTTCGACGACTGTGAAGTGCCCGAAGAGAATATCATGGGCCCGCTCAACGGCGGGGCTGGCGTGCTGATGTCGGGGCTGGACTATGAACGCACCGTGCTGGCGGGCATCCAGCTTGGCGTCATGCAGGCCTGCCTCGACGTCGTGCTGCCCTATGTCCGCGAACGCCAGCAGTTCGGCAAGCCGATCGGCGCGTTCCAGCTGATGCAGGCCAAGATCGCCGACATGTATGTCGCCCTCAATAGCGCCCGCGCCTATGTCTATGCCGTCGCCAAAGCGTGCGACGCAGGCCGCACCACCCGCTACGACGCGGCGGGCGCGATCCTGCTGGCCAGCGAAAATGCGGTGAAGGTCGCGCTTGAAGCGGTGCAGGCGCTGGGCGGCGCGGGCTATACCAAGGACTGGCCGGTCGAACGCTTCATGCGCGATGCCAAGCTGCTCGACATTGGCGCAGGCACCAATGAAATCCGCCGCATGCTGATCGGGCGAGAGCTGGTCGGGGCATAGAATATGGTCGGGTCATGCTGTGACACCCTCGTCCGTTCGTTTCGAGCGAAGGTTGGTTCGACGGATCAGTTCTTGCCCACGACCAGGAACGCGACTCCCGCCATGATGCAGGCAAACGCGGCGAAATGGCGCCAGTGCAGCGGTTCGCCCAGCACCGTCACCATGAACCCGCCGAAGATCAGCAGCGCGATGGCCTCCTGCGCGATCTTGAGCTGCCCTGCGGACCAGCCATGGGCAAATCCGATGCGATTGGCAGGGACCGCAAAGCAATATTCGATCAGCGCGATGCCCCAGCTGATCAGGATGACCACAACGAGCGGCTTGGTCATCCCGCCTTTCAGGTGCCAATACCAGGCGACGGTCATGAAGAGGTTTGAAATGACAAGGAGAGCGATGGTGGGCATGAACGGCCTCGAACAGGGCAGGGGGAACCGCACTGCCACCACCGGGCGCGGGAGCGCAAGGGCATGAGCGCGCCGATCCTCGACACCAAATTGTCCCCCGATAGCGACGCTTTCCGCAACAACACTGCGCATAACCGCGCGCTCGCGCAGGAATTGCGGGCCAAAGTCGCCGCCGCAGCCGCGGGCGGGTCCGCCAGCGCCCGTGACAAGCACACAGCACGCGGCAAGCTTTTGCCCCGCGACCGTGTCGAGCGGCTGCTCGATCCCGGTTCGCCTTTTCTGGAAATCGGCCAGCTGGCCGCCAACGGCCTCTATGGCGATGATGTCCCCGGCGCGGGCCTGATCGCAGGCATTGGCCGCGTCGCCGGTCGGCAAGTCATGATCGGCTGCAACGACGCCACGGTAAAGGGCGGCACCTATTATCCCGTCACCGTGAAAAAGCATCTGCGTGCGCAGGAAATCGCGCTCGAAAACCGGCTGCCCTGCATCTATCTGGTCGACAGCGGCGGCGCGAACCTGCCCAACCAGGCGGAAGTATTCCCCGATCGCGACCATTTCGGCCGCATCTTCTATAATCAGGCGAACCTGTCCGCGCAGGGCATTCCCCAGATCGCCTGCGTCATGGGCAGCTGCACCGCGGGCGGCGCCTATGTTCCCGCCATGTCCGACGAAACCGTCATCGTCCGCAACCAGGGCACGATCTTCCTGGCAGGACCGCCGCTGGTGCAGGCGGCGACCGGCGAAGTCATCTCTGCGGAAGATCTGGGCGGTGGCGACCTGCATGGTCGCAAATCGGGCGTGGTCGATCATGTTGCCGACAATGACGATCATGCGCTCACCATCGTCCGCGACATTGTTTCGACCCTGCAACCAGACCGCAAGCCGGACCTCAATCTGCGCGAACCCCGCCCGCCCAAATATGACGCGAGCGACCTTTACGGCATCATTCCCGACGATGTTCGCGCGCCCTATGATGTACGCGAAATCATCGCCCGCATCGTCGACGCCTCCGAATTTCATGAATTCAAGCCGCTTTATGGCACCACGCTCGTCTGCGGTTTCGCCCATATCTGGGGCATGCCCGTCGCCATCCTCGCCAACAACGGCGTCCTGTTTAGCGAAAGCGCGCAAAAGGGCGCGCATTTCATCGAACTCGCCTGCCAGCGGCGGATACCCTTGCTCTTCCTCCAGAATATTTCCGGCTTCATGGTCGGCGGCAAATATGAGGCGGAGGGGATCGCCAAGCACGGCGCGAAACTCGTCACCGCCGTTGCCACCGCGCAGGTGCCCAAAATCACCGTGCTGATCGGCGGCAGCTTTGGCGCGGGCAATTACGGCATGTGCGGCCGCGCCTATCAGCCCCGTTTCCTCTTCACCTGGCCCAATGCCCGCATCAGCGTGATGGGCGGCGAACAGGCCGCATCCGTCCTCGCCACCGTCCACCGCGACGCAGGCAAATGGTCGCCGGAAGACGCCGAAGCCTTCAAGGCGCCGGTCCGCCAGAAATATGAAGAGGAAGGCAATCCCTACTACGCCACCGCGCGGCTGTGGGACGATGGCATTATCGACCCCGCGCAAACCCGCGACGTACTGGGCCTGGCCTTCGCCGCGACGCTGAACGCGCCGGTGGCTGAGAAGGCGCAATTCGGCGTGTTCCGGATGTGATGGGAGTGGGGCAGGACGACGCCATACCTCCCCGGAACGGGGAGGGGGACCGCCCGAAGGGTGGTGGAGGGGTATTTAACACCACCTCCGCGACGATCAGGATGGCAAGGCATGAACGCCGCTCCGGCAATCTGCCTGAAGTGATCCTGTGGCGCGCGTTGCGCCAGCGCCCTGGCGGTTTCAAATTCCGCCGCCAACACCCGCTAGGCCCATACAGTCTGGATTTCGCCTGTCTGTCCGCACGGCTTGCCATCGAAATCGACGGCGAAGTTCATAATCGCGGCGATCAACCGGAAAGCGACTCCGTCCGCGATGCTCATATGCGCGCGCGCGGGTTCGACACAATTCGCATTCCCGCGAGAGAAGTGCTGCAATCGGTCGATATGGTCGTCATCGCCATTGTCTCCGCCTGCCGTGAGCGCCAACCCCTCCACCAGCCTCCGGCTGGTCCCCCTCCCCGTTTCGGGGAGGTAGAAGGACGCCTGCCATGATCCAATCCCTCCTCATCGCCAATCGCGGCGAAATCGCCTGCCGTATCATCCGCACCGCGCGTGCGATGGGCATCCGTACAGTCGCCGTTTACTCCGACGCGGACGCGCAGGCGCTGCACGTCCGCTCCGCTGACGAAGCCGTCCATATCGGCCCGGCTCCGGTGCGCGAATCCTATCTGCTGGGTGACCGGATCATCGCCGCCGCGCTCCAGACCGGGGCGCAGGCGATCCACCCCGGCTACGGCTTCCTGTCCGAAAATGCCGAATTCGCGCAGGCTGTCATCGACGCGGGGCTGATCTGGGTCGGTCCCAACCCGTCCTCCATCACCGCCATGGGCCTGAAAGACGCCGCCAAGCAGCTGATGCAGGATGCGGGCGTTCCCACCACGCCGGGCTATCTCGGCGCGGACCAGTCGCCCGCTCATCTGGCCGCGCAGGCCGACGCCATCGGCTACCCCGTCCTCATAAAGGCCGTCGCGGGCGGCGGTGGCAAGGGGATGCGCAAGGTCGATAGTCCCGCCGATTTCGCCGACGCGCTCGCCTCCTGCCAGCGCGAAGCGGCGTCCAGCTTCGGCAACGACCATGTCCTGCTCGAAAAATGGGTCACCAACCCGCGCCATATCGAGGTGCAGGTGTTCGGCGACACGCACGGCAATGTCGTCCACCTGTTCGAACGCGACTGCTCGCTCCAGCGCCGCCACCAGAAGGTGATCGAGGAAGCCCCTGCACCGGGCATGGACGCCGCTACCCGCGAAGCCATCTGCCAAGCCGCCGTCCGCGCCGCCAAGGCGGTCGACTATGTCGGCGCAGGCACCATCGAATTCATCGCCGACGGATCGGAAGGCCTGCGCGCCGACCGTATCTGGTTCATGGAAATGAACACCCGGCTTCAGGTCGAACATCCCGTGACCGAGGAAATCACCGGCGTCGATCTGGTCGAATGGCAACTGCGCGTCGCATCGGGCGAACCGCTGCCGCTGGCGCAGGACCAGCTCAGCATCAACGGCCACGCCATGGAAGCGCGGCTCTATGCGGAGGATCCGATCAAGGGCTTCCTGCCATCCATCGGTCGCCTCGACACGTTCGAGATAGGTGAAGGTTGCCGCATTGATACCGGCGTAGAGCAAGGGGCGGAGATTTCGCCCTTTTACGATCCGATGATCGCGAAGGTCATCGCCCATGGCTCCAGCCGCAACGACGCCCGCGAAGCCCTGGCCACGGCGCTGGACGATACGGCTATCTGGCCGCTCAAGACCAATGCCGGTTTCCTGGTCAAGGCACTGGACCATCCCGATTTCATTGCCGCGCGGCTCGATACCGGGCTGATCGCGCGCGAAGGCGATGCGCTGATGCCACCCCATCATCCTGATGCCTACGCATTGGCCGATGCTGCCGCCGCGTTGACACAGGGCGGCATGTTGGCGGGTTTTCGCCTCAACGCGCCGGTGCGGGCAGAGGCACCCTTTCTGCTGGACGGCGAAATGGTGACCATAGGTTTCGACCCGCGCGGTGGGGAGGGCGATCCCGTTCACGAGGATGTCCTGATCGCACAGGCCGGTCAGGTCTGGCGACTGGCCCCGTGGCGCGCGAGCGGCGGCGCAGGCGGCAGCGCCTCCGACGGCGCAATCCTCTCCCCGATGCCGGGCCGCATCATTTCCGTGTCGGTCGCGGCGGGTGACGCGGTGGCCAAGGGGCAGAAACTGCTGACGCTGGAAGCCATGAAGATGGAACACAGCCTCATCGCCCCCTTCGACGGCACCGTGGCCGAACTCAACGCCAGCGAAGGCGGGCAGGTGAGCGAAGGCGTGCTGCTGGCAAAGATCGAGACGGCGGAAGGGTAAGGCGCGCATCACGCCCTCCCAGGCCGTATGTCCTACCGAACTTCCATCTGCTATAACCAACTGTAATCGCTAAACTTTCGATTAAATCCCATCGCTCATACGGGCGAAGATCGAAAAGTTAGACCCAAAAAGGGGGCAAAAATGGCCGGACGCTATTTCGACCAGTGGACCATCGGCGACAGGATCGCCCACGACATCCGCCGCACCGTGACGGAGACGGACAATCTCCTCTTCACGACGATGACCCATAATCCTCAGCCGCTCCACCTCGACGCGGAAGCCGCCAAAGCCTCGGAATTTGGCCAGATTCTCGTCAACGGCACCTTCACCTTCGCGCTGATGATCGGCCTATCGGTGGGCGATACGACGCTCGGCACGCTGGTCGCGAACCTGGGCTATGACAAGCTCGTCATGCCAAAGCCAGTGTTCATCGGCGACACCATGCGCTGCGAATCCGAAGTCACGGACCTGAAGGAAAGCCGGTCCCGCCCGGACGCGGGAATCGTCACTTTCACCCATCGCCTGATCAATCAGCGCGACGAAATCACCTGCCAATGCCTGCGCATGGCGCTGCTCAGGGAGGCGACGGCCTGAGCGATGTTTGGGCGGGCCATGGCCAATATTTTGCGCAAAAGACCGTTGCCAGCCCGATTTCCCTCGCCTATAGCCGCGCACATCGGGGCCTTAGCTCAGCTGGGAGAGCGCGTCGTTCGCAATGACGAGGTCAGCGGTTCGATCCCGCTAGGCTCCACCAATATTCCCGAAAAGCCGGATTTCGCGCAGCAGCGAAGTCCGGCTTTTTCCGTTGGCCCTCGGCTCCAGTCTGGCGGCAATGGCTCTTCTCCGGTCGGCCCTGCCGCACTAGATCGGCAGCAATAGGGGGATCAGTCCATGTCCAACGCACCTTTCGCCATCACCGCCCATGACGTCGCCGATGCCGCCCGCATCATCGCGCCCGCCGCCATCATCACGCCCTTGCTTGAAAATGCGGCACTCAACGCATTGGCTGGCCGCCGGGTTTTCCTGAAGTTCGAGGGCGCACAGCATACCGGATCGTTCAAATTTCGCGGGGCCTATAATCGGCTGGCCCGGCTGAATGCGGTAGAACGTGCCGCTGGCGTCGTTGCCTGGTCATCGGGCAATCATGCCCAGGGCGTGGCCGCCGCCGCCCGGCTGCTCGGCATCCCCGCGACCATCGTGATGCCCGTGGACGCGCCCGCGATCAAGCTGGCCAACACCCGCGCGCTGGGCGCAGACGTCGTGACCTATGACCGCCATCGCGAAAGCCGCGAAGCGATAGCGACCCAATTGGCGAATGATCGGGGCGCGACGATCGTGCCGTCCTTCGATGATCCCCATATCATCGCAGGGCAGGGGACAGCCGGACTGGAAATATTGGCGCAGGCGGATGCTGCGGGCGCGTCGGTCGGCCAGATATTGGTGTGTTGCGGCGGTGGTGGGCTGACCGCCGGGATCGCGACCGCCGTGAAGGCGCAGTCGCCTGCCACCGCCATCTACAGCGTCGAGCCGAGCGATTTTGACGATACCGCCCGGTCGCTGATCAGCGGCGTGCGCGAACAGGTCGCGGCCGGTGCGCGCTCCATTTGCGACGCCTTGCTCTCGCCCAGCCCCGGCGCATTGACCCTGCCGATCATGCGCGCATTGGTGACCGCTGGGCTGACCGTCAGCGACGATCAGGTGCGCGATGCGATGCGCTTTGCCTTTTCGACGCTCAAGCTGGTGGTCGAACCGGGGGGCGCGGTCGCGCTGGCGGCGATGCTCGCGGGCCTCGCACCGCCATGCGATGGTGCGAGCGTTGTCGTCATGTCGGGCAGCAATGTCGATCCAGCCATGTTTGCGGAGATCATCGCGGGATGATCGAAGGACTGTCAGTGCGGTGCCGCCTCGCCACGCGCGGGCGGACGCTTCACCTTCCTGATCTGCCGGACGCCCAGCCATACCGTGACCAATGTGGCCGGCAACAGCGCGATGTCGATCCAGCCGGGCAGATGCGCGCCCTGGCGTTCCAGCGCTGCTTCAAGATGATGCCACAGGCCAAGCGCATAATAGCTGATCGCGACGACCGACAGTCCCTCGACCGTATGCTGCAAGCGCAGTTGCAGGCCAGTGCGCCGGTCCATCGACGCCAGCAAATCGCGGTTGCGCCGCGCCAGCGCGGTGTCCACGCGCGTACGAAGCATGGCGCTGGTCCAGGCGGTGCGTTGCGACAGATCCTCCAGCCGCCGGGTGAAGGCGTCGCAGGTACGCATGGCCGGGAGCAGCCGCCGTTCGGTAAAATCGTCGAGCGATCGGAACCCCCGCACCGTCGCCATGTCGAGTCGCCGGATGCGGTCGAAGCAGAGTTCGGCATAGGCGTGCGTCGCGCTCATGCGATAACGGGTGTGGGCGACTATCTGCGCCAGTTCGGCGCTGAGCGCGGACAGTTGCGCCAGCACGCTGTCGGCGTCCGCGTCCTTTTCCGCGACGCGCGCCGTGATATTGGTCAGCCGCTGCTCCAGCGCGGTGACGACTGGCGTCGCCCGCTGCGCTTCGGGCAGGCCGAGCAGCGCCATCTTGCGATAATTGCCCAGTTCCTGAAGCCGTTGAATCAACTGCGATGGTTCCGCACCGGCCAGCCCATTGTCGCGGATCAACAGGCGACCAAAGCCATTGGCGTGCAGGCGAAAGTCGCTCCAGATGCGGGCGCGGCCCTGCGCCACGTCGGAAATGATGAGGTCGTCGGTCGCAAAATGGCTGGCGATCATGGCGTCAGACGGGGGCGTCCTGACCAGCGCGATCTGGGTCGACCGGATGATCCGCCCCGGCAGGCCAGCGATCCACTGCGCCGTTGTGGCAAAGGGCGTCAGGTCGAAAGGGTCGCCATCGCCATCCGCGATGAAGCTGTACGTCATGAATTCGGTGTGACGTTCGCAGGAAAATTCCAGCATGCCAAGGCGGCAGGTCAGGAAGCGGTCGCCAGTATCGGCGGTGACGCCATGGGCCGCGAGCAGCGCGGCCAGCGCCTCGCTGCTCTCGCGCGCTTCGTCCTCCTCCACCAGCAGGACGAATTGCAGCAGGCGGGCCGGGGCGGACAGCCGGGGCATGGTGCGCACATGCATTTCCTGCGACAGGGGCGCGCGCAGGGGGTGATCGCGCAGTTGAAGCGCCGTGAAAGGATCGTCCCGGTGCTGCGCGTCGTCGGTCATGTTTTTGCTCCCCCTGATCGGCTTCTAGTCTGACAAAAGGCGCCCGCGCAATTGGATCATGCCAAAGGATGAGAGGCGATGGCCAGCGCCGTCAGACGCGCCGGGCAATGGCGCCCGCGGCCCAGCCCATGCCGACTGCCAGCGCAATGGCGGTCAGTCCGTAGAGGAAGGACCATTTCTCCGCCGCAACGGCCATGAACTGTTCAAAGCCGGATTTGCGCACGGTAATGTCACGGACGGCGGCGGCAACCACGCGCCCGTCCTGCACCAGAAAAGTCTCCGCAGTATAATCGCCCACGATCACGCGCGCCGATAGCGGCAGGCGCGCCCGGTACAGCACGCCGTCACTGATTTCGACCGTGCCGGGCCGTTCGACGAAGAGGCCGGATCGTTCGCGCAGATCGACCAGCCCTTCCTGGAACCGGCTGATTTCCGCGCTTTCGTTGAGCGAAGATGGCGACAATTGCAGCTTGTCGACGCCCAGTTCATATATCGCGGCGGTGCGCTCGTCGACGATGCGGTCGATCGGGCGGGACGATGCCATCGCGTAGAAACTGGGCGCTGACCGGAAGCTGGCGCGATCGGCATTGACCCAGATGCCGGCCACCTTCTGTTTTTCGCGCATGGTGATCGACTGTTCCGGCCCCTTGAGCACCACGACGATATCGGCAGGCTTTTCCGGACGGTTGCCATCGGGATAGACGATCGCGCCGAACAGCAGCAGGTCAGCGCCGGTGAAACTATACTGGATCTCGATGTCGCGCTGCGACACGTCTGGCACCAGTTGCGGCGCAGTGGCCGCGCCGAGCAACAGGACCGGCGCCAGCCGCCAAAGGTCACGCCGCCGCATCAGTTCAACTCTATCGTGAAGATTTCATCGGGCCGCCAGCCCAGCCCCAGCGCCATGCGCGCGGCGACCAGCAACACGATCAGCGCCAGCAACACGCGCAGATATTCGGGGCGGATCGTCATCGACAGCCGCGTGCCGACCTGCGCGCCCGTGACGCTGCCGATCAGCAGCAGCATCGCCAGCACCAGATCGACGGCCTTGGTCGTCATTGCGTGCATCATCGTCGTCGCCATGGTGACGAACAGGATCTGGAACAGCGATGTGCCCACCACGGACTGGGTGGTCATGCCCAGCAGATAGAGCATGGCGGGGACAAGAATGAAACCGCCGCCCACGCCCAGCAGCATCGTCAGGATGCCGGTCGCCATCCCCAGCAGCAGCGGGGCGAGTGGCGAGATATAGAGGCCGGAGCGATAGAAGCGCCAGCGCATCGGCAGCGCCGCGACGAGCGGGTGGTGCCGCCGCTTGCGCGCCTGCGGACGCCTGCCGGTCTTGAGCGCGATCAGCGCCTGAATCGATTCCTTGGCCATCAACAGGCCGATGCCGCCCAGCATCAGCACATAGAGGATGCCGATGACCGTATCGATCTGCCCCAGATATTGCAGCAGGCGAAAGATCAGCACGCCAAGCCCGGCGCCGACCACGCCGCCGGCGATCAGGACGCCGCCCATGCGAAAATCGACCGTGCCGCGCGATATATGGGTGAAAACACCCGATACGCTGGCCCCGGTCACCTGCGATGCGGCGGATGCGGCGGCGACGGTGGGGGGGATGCCGTAAAAGATGAGCAACGGCGTCGTCAGAAAGCCGCCGCCGACGCCGAACATACCCGACAGCAGACCCACGATCCCGCCCAGGCCAACAATGACTAGCGCGTTCACCGAAAGATTGGCGATGGGCAGGTAAAGATCCATGGCCCGACCGGGGTAGTGGCAAAATGTGTCGAGTGAAAGCGCGCGATGCGCCCAGCGTCAAAAATCCGCAGCCAGGGTGATGGCAAGGCCGGAGGAGGGCGCGGCGCGACCGGCAATGCGTTCCCGCCATTCGACCGCAATGCGGGCGGGGATGTTGGGCAATGGCGATCGAATCTGCATTTCCGGGCCAATGTCGACACGCTCGACGCCCGGCTGCGCTCCGCCGGACAGGGCCGCACTGATTCGCAGCTTTGTCGTGTCGATCGGGGCTAGCAGTGAGAGTTTGCCGTCGATGAAAGCGTCGCGCTGGTTCAGCCCGACCATGCCTGCCTGCGCATAGGCTTCCGCCTCTAGCCCGCCTCCGACCCGCGTGGGGCCAAAGCCGCCCACGGCCATGATCGCCATCGCGTTGCGCGCCCGCCTGTCCAGCGCGATCCGGCGTTCGACGGCCAGGCTGACAGGGACAGTACGCGCCGGCTGGATCGCAAGGCCGATCGCCGCTTCCGGGGCAGCCGGGCGCTGGAGCGCACTGGTCGCGCGGGCATAGGCGACGGTGCGGAACGGGACGGAAGGGGTCAGGTCATAATCGACGCGCAGGCCAGCCTGCGACGCGCCCAGCCGACCAAGGGCGGCATCGGTCGGTGACGTGCCATTGTCCCGCCACAGTATCCATGCGCTGCCATGCCAGCGATCCGGCCGCGTCGACGCCGAGCGCAACAGCGGCGCGGGGGAGGGGGCAGCATAATTGGCACCGGGGTCGGTCGCATAGTGGCGGTTGGCAAAGGCCATGGAAAAGGCGATGAAATTCAGCAGGTCGACCGGCATGGTGTCTTGGACGTGCGCGTGGGTCGGGGCTGGACCGGCTGAGTGGAGACGGGCATTTGTCGTGATCGGGACGGCCGGCGGGGGCACAAGAGACGCCATCCGGACTGTCCAGGTCTTGTGCGGTGAAGGCATGGTCATTTCCGGGGCATTATTCCCCGACCTTGTGGGTTGCGACGCTGGCAGGCGCGTGGCTGCCGATGCCGCGAATTTCTGGTGGGCTATCAACGGCAGGGGTGGTTCCGGCTGGCTCCACAGCCGGATTGCGATCCAGCCGACCATCAAGAACCCAAAGAAACGGAGTGGACGGCCACTGGCGGTTGCGATCATGGATCGGACTGCATGTCAGGAAAGCGATGCTGGGTCTTGTCCCAGGCAAGCGGACGGCCCAGCAAGGACCGCACATATTGGAAGATGGCGCGCCGCGCCGCGAGTATGGCAATGAGATTGGCGATGAAGGTGCGCGGCACTGCACCAAGGCCGTGACGCCAGCCATAAGCCTGCCCCACGAACAGCACGCGCATCAGGCCGCGCCAACTCATCAGCCCGACATTGATCCACAGGAGGGCCACGATCATGGGGGACAGCGGCCGCGGCGGGATTGGCAGGACGAGGCTGATGAGCCAGAGCATCCCCCATAGAGCGATCGTCAGATAGGCGGCGAACAGGACAAAGGCGGACAGGGCCGCACGCCGATCGCGCAGGCGCATCCACCATTCGAACGGGCCACCGCGCCAACCCATCCGGTCCCATCCCGCCAGAGAAATGCCCACGATCCAGCGGGCTTTCTGTCTGACGGCGCTGTCGATCGTGTCCGGGAAATATTCGCGGGTCGCAACCAGTTCGCCGTCTGCGTCGCGCATCCGGACGAATATGCCGCGCCCGCCATTGTCGCGAATCCGCAAGCCGGCTTCATAATCCTCCGTCAGCGATGACGGATCGAACGGACCATGGCCTGGATCGCGGGCGAGCGCTGCGAGCGTGTCCCGCTCGAACGCGCAGGCGACCCCGGCGGACGGCACGGACGCGCCCAGCGCTTCGCGTATGGTCAGATATTTCCCATGGCTTTCTGCGAACTCGTCGCAATAGTGATTGGCGATGGCGCGGGAGAGCCAGTTGCCTTGGCCCGGCAGCGGCAGCACGGGCAATTGCACCAGTTGGAACCTGTCGATCATCACGTCGAACAGACGAATCTCATCGGCATGGACGACATCCTCGGCATCGTGGAGCACTATCGCCTTGTAACGGAATCCTTCGCGCGTCTCTTCGTCCAGCATCGCCTGCCATAGAAGATTGAGGCAATCGGCCTTGGTCGTGGGACCGGGATGGGGGGTGATGCCCAGCAGGATGCGCGGATCGCCCTGCGCAACGGCGGCGATGGCGTCGATCGTCGCGGGGTCGTTGGGATAGGCGCCGACGAAAATGCGATAATCCGCATCGCCCCAGCGCCCCAACGCATGGCGCAGCATCGGTCCGATCACGTCCGCTTCGCGCCAGGCGGGAACGAATATCGCGATCCGGCCGGGATTGGGCGATGGTGGCAGGGTTGCCGTCGTCATACGGTCATGGCGACCATATATGAATAGATCGCGCCATGCCTTGCGCGCCAGAAACAGCAGGTCGATCAGAAAATCGTCCACACCGCCGATGGCCAGTCCAACGGCGGCAAATAACAGGATTTCATGATGAAGGAGCGCAAGGCCAGCGACCAAAATGTCCCCCAAAGCCTTGACCCCCATGCCTCGACAGGGGAGAGGATGGCATTGGTGTCAGCCGCTTCCAAGTCTTTTGCGCAAATTACGCAAAAGGGAGGCAAAAAAAACAGGAAGATCGAAAGAATGACAAAGCCACGCCCATCAGTATTACGCGAATTCCTTGCCAGTCAGGCGGGCAGCGCTGTGTTGCTGATGATCGCGGCGACGCTGGCCATGGTTCTGGCCAATCTGCCGGGTGGCGGCGGTCATCTCTATCACGACCTGATCCATGCGCAGTTTGGACCGGAACTGACCCCGAAACTGGGGCCGATGACTGTTCATCTGTGGATCAACGATGGGCTGATGGCGATTTTCTTCCTGCTCGTCGGACTGGAGATAAAGCGGGAGTTTCTGGATGGCGGGCTGTCGACATGGGAGCGGCGGCGGCTGCCGATCATCGCCGCCGTTGCGGGCATGGTCGTGCCAGCGCTCGTCTATCTCTTGGTAACAGGTGGACAGCCGGAACTGGCCAATGGCTGGGCGATTCCTGCCGCGACCGACATTGCCTTTGCGATCGGCGTGCTGGCGCTGCTGGGTAATCGCGCGCCCGCCTCCCTCAAGCTGTTCCTGACGGCGGTGGCGATCGTCGATGATATGGGCGCGGTGGCGATCATCGCGCTGATCTATACGCAGGGTCTCGATATGGCCGCGCTTGCCGGGGCGGCTGCGGTGCTGGTTGTGATGTTCGGGTTGAACCGGGCAGGGGTGAAGTTGCTGATCCCCTATCTCATCGGGTTCGTGCTGTTGTGGTATTTGATGCTGCTGTCGGGCGTTCATGCGACGGTCGCTGGCGTCCTGGCGGCCATGACGGTTCCGATCCGCTGCACGCCGGGCGCGCCCGACGCGGAGGACAGCCCGCTGCACAAGCTGGAACATGGCGTGCATCCCTGGAGCGCCTATCTGATCGTACCGCTGTTCGGCTTTGCCAATGCCGGGCTGGCGTTGAACGCGCAGGTGTTCAGCGCGCTGCTGGACCCCTTGCCGATGGGCGTGGCGCTGGGCCTGTTTCTGGGCAAGCAGCTCGGCATATTTGGCAGCGTCTGGGCCGCGGCGCGACTGGGCATAGCGGAACGGCCGAACGGTGCGAACTGGGCGCAGATCTATGGCATGGCGATGCTGTGCGGGATTGGCTTTACCATGAGCCTGTTCATCGGCGCGCTTGCCTTCCCCGGATCGGCGCTGCTGGTCGAAGAGGCCAAGGGCGGCATCTTGATGGGGTCGATCGCATCGGCTCTTGGTGGCTATGCCCTGTTGCGTTGGGCTGCGCCATCGCTGCGCTAGGTCGGTTCGCCAAGCCGATGTTCCTGTGCTATACCCATACTCGCTGCATGGCTGCGCGCGTCGCGCCATGCCGCCAATAATCGACCAATTCTTCTAGTCGCGATACCGGAGGAGGGCGAATATGAGTATGGAGACGGACATCAATTATCTGCTGCACCGTCAGCAGATGTCGCTGATCAAGGCGCAGGCCAGCCCGTCACGCGAAGGGCGCACCGCCTATGAAGATATGGCGCAGCGCTACATCGAACAGGTCGATGCCTATCGGCAGGAAAATGAAAGGCTGATCGTCCGCGCCCATTGATGGTGCGGACGTCAGCGGCGCTCCAGCAATCGCTCGATCGCGAGATGATGAGTCGCGTCGTCGCCACATTCCTTTTCCAGCACTGCCTTGATCCGCTGTAATTCGGCTTCGGTCAGATGTTCGATGCCGATAAAATCGTTGCGCGCATTGTCCACGGCGCGGATCAATTCGTCCAGCTTCGCCTGGATTGCTGATCCGTCCCGATTTTGCGCATTCTGGATCAGGAACACCATCAGGAATGTGACGATGGTGGTGCCGGTATTGATGACCAGTTGCCATGTGTCGGAATAATTGAAGATCGGACCCGTGGCGACCCAGACCAGCACGACGGCGCTTGCCAGAATGAAGGCCAATGGTTGTCCGGCCCAGCTGGCGACCCGGTGCGACAGGGCGGCGAAAAATCTGTCCATCATGCTCTATTCCTTGGCACGCCGCGCGGCGTGTATTTATGCTGCGTTCAGGCGCTAGTTGCCATGAAGCGCGCATGACAGCCATCGCTTTTCGCGCGCTTGCCTGCGCTCTCACCGCATCCCTGCTGGCGTCCTGCGCCACTGTTTCGCCCGAATCACGTCTGCGGGCCGGGCTGGTGGAAGCCGGATTGTCGCCCCGGATGGCGGGCTGCATGGCCGAACGCATGGTCGACCGGCTCAGCCTGACGCAATTGCGCCGGCTTCAGTCGCTCGCATCGCTCCGCAAGTCTCACATGGGCGAAATGAGCGTGGATCGGTTCCTCTATAAGGTGCGCGCGCTGGAGGATCCGGAGATTTTTCTGGTCACCAGCAAGGCAGCGATCAACTGCGCCCTCTAGGCGTTATTTTGCAATAATCCGCGCTGACGCTTCGCAAAGGTTTTGCAATTTTGCAAAGTCGTTTTGCGAAATCACTCTGGCCCTGCAATCTTGTCTGTGCTTTAGCCGTCGCCATCACGGTTCGATGGAAAAGGACGGCACGCTCCATGAATATTCATGAATATCAGGCTAAGGAACTGCTCACGAAATATGGCGCGCCGATCGCCGCCGGTTATGCCGCTTTCTCGGTCGAGGAAGCTGTCGAGGCCGCCAAGAAGCTGCCCGGACCGCTTTATGTCGTAAAGTCGCAGATCCATGCCGGTGGCCGCGGCAAGGGCAAGTTCAAGGAACTGCCCGCCGAAGCCAAGGGCGGCGTTCGCCTCGCCTTCAATCTGGATGAGGTAAAGGCGCACTCGGCCGACATGCTGGGCAACACGCTGGTGACGATCCAGACCGGCGACGCGGGCAAGCAGGTCAACCGCCTCTACATCACCGACGGCGCCGACATCGACAAGGAATTCTACCTTGCCCTGCTGGTCGATCGCGCCAGCAGCAGGATTGCGTTCGTCGTATCGACCGAAGGCGGCATGGATATTGAGGAAGTCGCCCATTCGACCCCTGAAAAGATCCATAGCTTCTCCGTCGATCCGGCGACCGGCTTCATGCCGCATCATGGCCGTTCGGTGGCTGCCGCGCTGGGCCTGACCGGTGATCTGGCCAAGCAGGCGTCCAAGGTCGCTGGCTCGCTCTATGCCGCCTTCCTGGACACCGATGCCGAGCAGATCGAAGTCAATCCGCTGGCGCTGACCAAGCAGGGTAACCTGCTGGTGCTCGATGCCAAGGTCGGTTTCGATGGCAACGCCATGTTCCGTCACAAGGACATCGCCGAACTGCGCGACCTGACCGAGGAAGATGCGGCCGAAGTCGAAGCATCCGAATATGACCTCGCCTATATCAAGCTGGATGGCAATATCGGCTGCATGGTCAACGGCGCTGGTCTGGCGATGGCGACGATGGACATCATCAAGCTGAACGGCGAATTCCCCGCCAACTTCCTGGACGTCGGCGGCGGCGCTTCGAAGGAAAAGGTGACCGCGGCGTTCAAGATCATTCTGAAGGACCCGGCGGTCAAGGGTATCCTGGTCAACATTTTCGGCGGCATCATGAAGTGCGACATCATCGCCGATGGTATCGTGGCCGCGGCCAAGGAAGTTGACCTGTCGGTCCCGCTGGTGGTTCGCCTGGAAGGCACCAATGTGCAGCAGGGCAAGGACATTCTCGCGGCTTCGGGCCTGGCCATCGTCCCGGCGGACGATCTGGGCGACGCAGCACGCAAGATCGTCGCAGAAGTGAGGAAGGCAGCCTGAGGCCGCTGTTCACCTGAACTGACACCATTTGGGTGCGGGTAGTCCGGTTTCGGGCTGCCCGCGCCCGTGTTGGCATTTATAATGGAGGATGTTGAAATGAAGATCCTTGTCCCCGTGAAGCGGGTGATCGACTATAATGTAAAACCGCGCGTCAAGGCGGACGGGACGGGTGTTGATCTGGCAAACGTCAAGATGAGCATGAACCCGTTTGACGAGATCGCGGTCGAAGAAGCCATCCGTCTGAAGGAAAAGGGCGTGGCGACCGAGGTGATCGCGGTGTCGATCGGCGTTGCCAAGGCGCAGGAAACGCTGCGCACGTCGCTCGCCATGGGTGCCGACCGGGCGATCCTGATCCAGACCGATGACGAGGTCGAGCCGCTGGGCGTGGCCAAGCTGCTCGCCAAGGTGCAGGAAGAGGAAGGCGCTGGCCTGATCATCCTGGGCAAGCAGGCGATCGACGATGACAGCAACCAGACCGGCCAGATGCTCGCGGCGCTGCTGAACCTGCCGCAGGGCACTTTTGCATCGAAGGTAGAGGTTGAAGGCGACAGCGTGTCGGTGACCCGCGAAGTCGATGGCGGACTGGAGACGGTCAAGCTGTCCACCCCCGCGATCGTCACCACCGACCTGCGTCTGAACGAGCCGCGCTATGCGTCGCTGCCCAACATCATGAAGGCGAAGAGCAAGCCGCTCGCGCAGAAGACACCTGCCGATTATGGCGTCGACATCGGCGCACGGCTGGAAACGCTCAAGGTCGTCGAACCGCCCAAGCGCACCGCGGGCGTCAAGGTCGCCGATGTAGATGAACTGGTTGCCAAGCTCAAGGCTATGGGAGTTGCCGCATGAAAACGCTCGTTTGGGTCGAACATGACGGCGGTGCCGTCAAGGATGCCACGCTTTCCGCCGTCACGGCAGCGGCAAAGCTGGGCGAAGTGCATTTGCTGGTCGCTGGCGAAGGCGTCAGCGCGGTTGCCGAGGAGGCCGCGAAGATTGCGGGCGTTGGCAAGGTTCATGTCGCTGATGACGCGGCCTTTGGCCATGCACTCCCCGAAAATATCGCGCCGCTGATCGTGGAACTGATGGGGCATCATGATGCCTTCGTTGCGCCCGCCACCAGCAATGGCAAGAATATCGCGCCGCGCGTCGCCGCTCTGCTCGACGTCATGCAGATCAGCGACATATTGTCGGTCGAGGGCGAAGACACGTTCACCCGGCCGATCTATGCGGGCAACGCGATCGCGACGGTCAAGTCGAAGGACGCCAAGAAGGTGATAACCGTGCGTGGCACGGCGTTCGACAAGGCGTCGCGGGATGGCGGATCGGGAACGGTGGAAGCCGTGAGCTCGACTGGCGACAAGGGCATGTCGTCCTTCGTAGGCGCGGAAATCGCCAAGCTGGAGCGTCCTGAACTGACCAGTGCGAAGATCATCGTGTCGGGTGGCCGCGCGCTCAAGGATGGGCCGACGTTCGAGGAGGTTATCTTCCCGCTGGCCGACAAGCTGGGCGCGGCTGTCGGCGCGTCGCGCGCGGCGGTCGATGCAGGCTATGTGCCCAACGACTATCAGGTCGGGCAGACCGGCAAGATCGTCGCCCCGGAAGTCTATGTCGCGGTCGGCATTTCCGGCGCGATCCAGCATCTGGCCGGCATGAAGGACAGCAAGACCATCATCGCGATCAACAAGGATGAAGATGCGCCGATCTTCCAGGTGGCCGACATCGGCCTGGTCGGTGATCTCTTCAAGGTGGTGCCGGAACTGACCGGCAAGCTGTAATCAGACAAACGCCAATTAAAAAAAGGGCGCGGGTGGAAAATCCCGCGCCCTTTTTGATGTTATTCGCAGCTTACATCGTTCCGATCGATGGCCCGTCCGGCAAGGGCGCCTGCGCCGCCGCCAAGGATCGTGCCGAGCGTCTTGGAACCGCCCGGAGCGATGACATTGCCGAGAACACCGCCAGCAATTGCACCGACTATCGTGCCGGTCGTGCCGTCGTCGCGCTTGCAATAATAGCGGCCATCGCGATCACGGTAGATCTGTTCGTCATCGCGGATCGGACGGCGCTGGTAGCGGGGTGGGCCGCGGCGATCACCGGGGCGGTCATAACCATAGCCGCGGTTTCCGCCACCATCTGATACGCATGCGCCCAGCGGCAGCATCGCGACCATGGCTATGGCCAGGAGGGGTTTGCGCATCACGACACCAGCGGACTGGTGTTATGGTTCACCTGCGTCACCGGCTTGCTGTCAGCGACGCGCTGGTCGGACAGGTCGGCCTTGGCCTGATTATAGCGAGCGACGAGATCGTCGCGGAACTGGTCAAGCTTGCCGTCGTCATACAGCTTCTTGCCGACATAGCCGGCGATAGCGCCGAAAATCAGGGTGCGGATCATGGAGTGGCTCCTTTGTTGGTGTCCAAGATGTCGGCCGATCAACGGGCGGCGACGCCATGGGTTCCGGCGGTGCGGACAACAAAGAGAGCGGGATAGTTACTCGGCCTCGTCGGACAGCCGTTCGGCGCGGGCGTCGGCAGCGGCGGCTTCCCGGCGGGCGCGGGCCGTGTCGGTCAGATCCTGACGTTTGGCCATGGCCAGCCAGGCGGCTTCGGCGCGAAGGCAGCGATCGCGGACATTGGCAAGCGTCGCGGCGTCGGCATCGGAGCGGGCTTGCGCGGCGAGGCTATGATAGTCGGTAACGGCCATTTGGCTCTCCTTGATGTCAAAGGATGAATGGGCCGGGCGCGAAGGAAGACCCCCGCGCCCGATCCGGGCCGTCTGAATTATTCAGCGTGGGCGATGTTCACCGCAGCCATCTTGCCGCGCTTGTCCTGCTCCAGGTCATAGGACACGCGGTCCTTTTCACGCAGGGTAGCCAGGCCAGCGCGCTCGACGGCGCTGATGTGAACGAATGCGTCTGCGCCGCCATTGTCGGGGGCGATGAAGCCATAGCCCTTGTCGGCGTTGAAGAATTTGACGACGCCAGTGATGCTGCTCATGTGGTATTCCTTCTTTCTGTGCGGCGAACCCCGTGTGGACGCGCCGGGTTGCTAAGGGGCAGGGAAAGAAGGAAGTAGGTGCCGCAAAGCGCCGAAGACCGTCGATTTGCGACTGTAGCA
>Ga0209024_1001044_pt1 | contig 29494 bp, 27 predicted proteins | sample AutmiccommunBRH5_FD_187380 | JGI IMG/M metagenome (GOLD analysis project Ga0209024, IMG submission 187380) | Deep subsurface microbial communities from Mt. Terri, Switzerland - Autotrophic microbial communities BRH/5 (SPAdes) (version 2) | ecosystem: Environmental > Aquatic > Deep subsurface >...
CCGCGCCAAGCCCGCACCCTCCAGGTGATCCATGAAACGCGCCCCTCGCAGCCGTCAACGCCATGATTTATATGCGAAATATCACGATTACGACAGCGAAATCAGCGACTTACTTGGAGAATGTGGGATGATGGGGCAGGGCAAAGCCCCGCCCCCTCAAACACCCCCACCCCAAAGGGAGGGGACACCCCTCCCTTTGAACCCTCCCTTGGGGGAAGGAGGGACGGTGTCCCTCCTCCTCCTTCCCCCAAAGCCCCCTTCCTCCTCTCCCTGAAGCGGCTGCGCCGCCGATTTTCAGGGATGCTGCGATCGGCAACGTCGCGCTAAACATCCGTCATCATGCGCCTAAAATTCGAAAAGTTCTCAGCTGAGAACTTTTGACCGCAGCAGTCAGGAGGAGACGGGATGCCAGGATTAGCCTGCCTCATGGAGGTTGATATGATATCTTCACTCACAGCGGCCGGTGATTTAGCGTCGCCGCGATTCAAGAAAAAGTTCTCAGCTGAGAACTTTTCGTCAGAGAAAAATCCGTTAACCTTTTGTTAACTCAATTTTCCTTGACCGAGCCTCCGACTCGGATCATTTTTACGCTCAATTGTCGATTTCACCGGATTGAGCGTTTATAATGAATTCAGTCGCTACTCAACTTCAGGCGCGCGCATCAGCGATCCCATCGCTAACGAGCCTTATCGAAGCTGACGCCGATCTACTTAGCGCACAGCTTCAGCAGTTGCGCGCTCGCGCATTCCCTCCTACGGCGCAAAAGGAGCTTCGCAAATTTATGGCCGGCGAGGCTGCGAAGCTCATCGGCATCAGCGATGCTTATCTTCGCCATTTGAATTCCGAGGGCAACATTCCGGAGGCGGAGAAGAACGGGGCAGGGCGCCGTCTCTACTCACTTGACCAGATCCATGAAATCCGGCGCTATCTGATTTCGAATAAAAAGGGCTACTCGCCAAACCGGGCCGCGAACGAAGCTCTTCAGGTTATCGCCGTCACGAACTTCAAGGGCGGCTCAGGAAAGACGACAACCGCCGCCCATCTTGCGCAGTATTTCGCGCTGCGAGGATACCGGACGCTCGCCGTCGATCTCGATCCACAAGCCTCATTGTCGGCGCTCTTCGGCATTCAACCTGAATTCGACCTCGGCCCGAACGAAACGATTTATGGGGCGATCCGCTACGATGCGCAGCAGCGCCCGCTCAGCGATATCATTCAAAAAACCTATTTTTCCGGGCTCGACATCATTCCTGGGAACCTCGAACTTCAAGAGTTCGAGCACGACACTCCCCGCGTCCTGAGTGAGCGTAACCGTAATCGCGAGCAGATGTTCTTTACCAGGATCGCGACAGCGCTGGCATCCGTAGAGCAGAATTATGATGTCGTTATCCTCGATTGCCCGCCGTCACTCGGATATCTGACGCTATCGGCACTATGCGCTGCGCGAAGTGTCGTCGTCACCATCCATCCGCAGATGCTTGACGTCGCCTCCATGTCGCAGTTTCTCCATATGACCGCCGGCCTCTTCGGTGTCGTGGAGAAGGCAGGTGGCAATGCCGAATACGACTTCTTTCGCTATGTCGTAACACGCTACGAGCCGGCCGACGGCCCACAAGGGCAGATCGTTGGGTTGCTCAAGAGCCTCTTCGGCGACCGTGTTCTGACGAATGCCGTGCTGAAGTCTGCCGCGATCTCAGATGCCGGGATCACCAAGCAGACGCTTTACGAAGTCGGCCGGGAGAACTTCCACCGCGTGACCTATGATCGCGCCATGGAATCTCTCGACAGCGTCAATGGGGAAATTGAAAAGCTGGTGAAGCAGGCGTGGGGACGCACGACATGAGCAAAAGGCGCGACGCTCTCAAAGACTTTCTTTCTCCGATTCAACCTTCAGCTGAGCCATCTCCGCGCGTTAAGCCGGTCGTTCAGTCCGGTGCCCTCAATTCAATGAATCAGGCTATCGCCAATCTTGCGACCGAGGCGGATCAGGCGGAGTCCTTGCGGTTGCAGCTTGAAGCCGGAGAGACGATTGTCGAACTTGACCCGAAGATCATTCATAGCTCCTTCGTGCAAGACCGGCTGGATGGCTTTACCGATCCGAAGTTCATTGAGCTGCGCGAAGGGCTTAAAACCTCCGAACAGATCATTCCGGTTCTTGTCCGCCCCCATCCCGAAATGAAGGGGGAGTACCAGCTCGCCTTCGGGCATCGGCGCGTTGAAGCGCTGCGCCAGCTCGGCCGCAAAGTCAAAGCGATCGTTCGCAGTCTTTCCGACGAGGACTTGATCCGCGCACAGGGTAAAGAGAACAGCGACAGAGCGGACCTTTCCTTTATCGAAAAGGCATTGTTCGCATTGCGCCTCGATCAGCAAGGGGTACGTCGGCAAGTCATAATGGATGCTCTGACCATTACGTCCAAAGGTGTCCTGTCCGGCATGATCTCACTTGCCAGCTCCCTTCCGACACAATTGATCGAAGCCATCGGTTCTGCACCGTCGATTGGCCGGCCGCGCTGGGAGACGTTGGCGCAGCTGCTGGCCGATCCTGGTCACGAGTCCACATGGCGCGAACTCATTCGCCAGGAACAGTTCCACGCTCTTTCCAGCGATGCTCGCTTCGAAAGCACGCTGAAATCCGTCGCCGTGCGCAAGGAAAGGGTGTCCGGCGAACAGATCATCAAGACGGGGGAAGGGCGCAAAATTGCGACCGCGCAAAGCAGCAAACGTGCCGTGAAGCTGACGATCCCGACGAAACACACTGGGGATTTTGCGCAATTTCTGCTGCGTAAATTGCCGGATATCTACGAAGAATTTGCCGCGTCAGCGGCAAGTACGACGAGTGACAACGAGTAGGAGCAGCCCAGCAAAAGAAAAAGGCCCCCAATCGGTAAACCGTGGAAGCCTCTCTCGTATTCTCTAGCAAGATCGAGAATCGCATTTCCACGAATCACAGTCAAGAGTCTTTGGCACCGTTTTGGTGAGCGGATTTCTTTTGCCCATTGATAGGTGAAAGAAATGCAGATTGGACGTGTGACAACGCCCCATGGGCGGCCGATGACGCTTGCCTTGGTGAGAGGCCAGCTCGAAACCGCCGACCGCGATGCGGGCAACGCGGTCAATAAGTGGAAAGTCTTCAACGACGTCGGCGAGGTGAAGGATGTGTTCGGCCTCCAGGATCGTTCGATAACGGTGCTGCAAGCCCTGCTGAGCTTCTATCCGAATGATGAACTCTCGGACGAGAGCGGCGGTCTGGTTGTTTTCCCGTCGAACAAGCAGCTGTCGCTGCGCGCGCACGGCATCGCCGGGACGACCTTGCGCCGGCATCTTGCCGCATTGGTCGATGCCGGATTGATCGAGCGCCGCGATAGCCCGAATGGCAAGCGCTATGCACATCGGGGCAGGGGAGGGGACATCGAAGCCGCTTTCGGCTTCAGTCTCGCGCCTCTGCTCGCCCGTGCGAGCGAGTTGGCGAACCTGGCGCAGCAGGTCGCTGCCGAGCGTCTTCAATTCAAGCGCGCGAAAGAGGCGTTGTCGCTCTGCCGCCGCGACGTTCGCAAGCTGATATCGGCTGCCATGGAAGAGGGCGCGGAGGGCGATTGGGCGACGATCGAGGGCATGTTCATCGCGCTCCTGGCCCGTCTGCCGCGCTCCCCTCGCCGCGAGGATGTCGACGTGGTGCTCGAAGAAATGGAGCTTCTGCGCGAGGAGATCATCAACCGTCTGGAAATTCAGGTAAAAGCAGAAAAAACGGACGTCAATGATAGCCATGACGGTCGTCACATACAGAATTCAAAACCCGAATCCTTCCATGAACTTGAACCTCGCTCTGAAAAAGAGCAGGGCGAGATGTCGAGCCAAAAACCGAACCGGATTGCAGAGCCGCTGAAGGCTTATCCGTTACCACTAGTGCTGAGAGCCTGCCCGCAGATCGCCGACTATGGGCCAAGCGGCCGGATCGAGAGTTGGCGGGAGCTGATGACGGCCGCGGTGACGGTCCGCTCGATGTTGGCGGTCAGCCCGTCGGCCTATCAGGAGGCTTGCGAGGTGATGGGGCCAGAAAATGCCGCGATTGCGATGGCCTGCATCTTGGAGCGGGCGGAGCACATCAAGACGCCTGGTGGCTATTTGCGCGACCTCAGTCGCAAGGCGGCGCGTGGTGAATTTGGCCTTGGGCCGATGCTGACGGTCCGCTCGATGTTGGCGGTCAGCCCGTCGGCCTATCAGGAGGCTTGCGAGGTGATGGGGCCAGAAAATGCCGCGATTGCGATGGCCTGCATCTTGGAGCGGGCGGAGCACATCAAGACGCCTGGTGGCTATTTGCGCGACCTCAGTCGCAAGGCGGCGCGTGGTGAATTTGGCCTTGGGCCGATGCTGATGGCCGCCCTGCGGGCGAATGGGGAGGCCGCGAAGCGAAGCGCGTGATGATCTCTCCCTTTTCCCGCTCAGGAAATATCTGGGATCCGGTCGGCGATTTTTTCGAGATAGTCGTCGATCGCCTCCTCGATGTAGGAGTTGAACTTCCGCCGCTCGATCGCGGCGAGGATCTTCAGCTTCTTGTGGACCTCGGCGCGGATATGGATGCCGGTGGTGACTTTCTCGGTGTCACGGAAGCGTTTGCCGGCGACCGGGTCGCGGCTTTCGCCCCTGGCCACCATGTCGCGGAGCTGGCCACGCGCCAGTGGCGGCTTCGCTGATGGCGCCGGCGCCTGGTCTTCGTCAGCAGGTTTTGAAACAGGCCCTGCCTTCTCGCGAACCGAAGGGCGGTCGCGGCCTGTCGAGATCAATCCGAGGACGAGGTTCTTGCTGTCTGCGCCGTCGCTCATTGCTTCGCCTCGCTGGTCTTCGACCGGTAGAGGGCAAGCAGCTCGCCAAGCAGCGTTTCCATTTCGGCGATCGCCTTCGGATCCGGCTTCGCTGATGTCTGGAGCGTGCCGGCGGCGCCAATCGATTGATAGGACGCCCGCCGCGCGATCGGTTGGGAGGCGAGTGCGACACCGCTCTCGCGTAAAATCTCCCGGAGCGGTTCATGCGCCTTGGCGCGGCCGGTCACCAGATCGTGCTGGTTGATGACGATCATCGTCGGGAGCTTGCGCTTCTGATCCTCCTCAACCACCGGCACATGGTTCAGCGCGAGTTGCATGCCGGCAACGACATCGTCCTGGGTCGTCTGCAGCGGGATCAGGACGACGTCGGCGCAGTAGAGGCCGGCGAACAGGTTTTCGTTGGTCGTGCCCTCGACATCGACGAAGACGATCTTGCCCTCCTGCTGCTGATGGAGAGCGAGCTTGTAGATCTGGTTGGGATCGAGGCAGCTTTCGGCTTCCAGCCGGTCGGGCCAGACGTCCATTTGTTTCGACATCGTGACCCAGCGCATCGTATTGGCGCGGCTGTCGGCGTCGATCAGGAAGACGTCGTTACCGGCATGGGCGGCCGTGCCGGAGAGAGCACGGACGAGGGTGGTCTTGCCGGTTCCGCCCTTCGGGTTGGCTATGGTGACGATCATGATGGCTCCTTCATTCTGCGCATAAATTATAGTTAGTTCCTCGTCTCTCTTTCCGCAATGCGGTCGTTGCCCATTGTTCGTTCACCATTGATGATTGTCGATTGATGATTGACCGCCGACAACGTGTAATGACCAACGGGCAATTGTCACTTGCCTGTTGTTAATGAGCAACCACAACACGGTTAACTGCTAGTGGCTAATGGGTAATTGGCAATTGCCAGTGATACCGCTGACAATGATCGCACGAACAACGGGCAACTGTTAACGGGACCGGATGACGTTGGAGCTGAGTTGTTGGAGTGGGAGCTTGGGCGAGGGAGTTTGTGTGGTGATGATGAATCGTGAATAAAATATAGTTTGTTTTTGGTGGCAGGATAGTCAAGTTTGTGGTACAAACTCGACGTCGCCCCGCCTCCGGCAGGGCTCAGGTTCGCGCCGGTGGCGCTCTGGGGTCGCCTCCGGCAACCTGGCGAGGAAGGAAAGCGATGCGCAGCGAAGTGGTCAGGGTCCGTCTAAGGCCGGAGGAGCGGCAAGCTCTTGCGGACCTTTGCGGTGAAGACCGCACCGCCAGCGATGTGATCCGGCTGCTGTTTCGCGACCGGGCTGGGCTTCCGCTTCCCGTTGGACCCGTCGAAGCCGACGCTTTACGCGCTACGAACGAGGAGCTTCGCCGCATCGGTATCAATCTCAACCAGGCAGTTCGGGGTATTAATGAAGGCCGCGTCGGCTATGAACCCCATCTTGACGCAGCACTTCGCAGCCTTCTCGAAGGTGTCTTCCGGCTGCGGGCCGACGTCGACCTGATGCTGCGGATCAGCCGACGGGGGCGGAGGAGAGATGGTCATGGCGTATGACTGGACGAGCCTGCTCAGTGATATCGAGGGCTTCCAGGTGCGTCGGACAAAGTCGCTCCTCGAAGAGGAAGACGAGCGCCACAGGCGCGCAGGAATGGTGCGGATGGCCATGACCGCCGAGGCGCCCCAGCAACGATACGTGCCAACGGGCATCGCCAGCAAAGCCCGGCCAGCTGCTGTCCTCTCACCAGAACCGACTATCGCCTCCATCCTCCAGCCTGCAAGTGCCTCCGAGCGGGACGTGATCACCCTTTTTGGCGCTCTTGGTGCTGGTTCGAAATCCGTAGAGGATGACGAGCTGCGGAGATCGGGCGGCGGCGGAGGAGGGGCTGGCGGGACGCCGCGCGTCGACCGGCCGCCGGTTATGCGATCTTCTTCCCGCAAGCGGTCATCGATGGAGACGGCGAGCCGGGCGGCGATCGCGGCCGGTGCGCAGGCAGTCGTCATCAAGGTCACATCGACTGTTTCGAGCAGGGCGTCGGCCGTGGGTCTGATGACCTATCTCGGTACGCGGGAGGTCGAAAAGGAAAACGGAGAGAAGGGAAAGGTCGACATCCCGATTATCGACCAGGAGGGTGTGACGATTGCGAGCCGCGAAGAACGGGCGGCCGTTCTGCAGGAATGGCTGTCAGAGTTTCGCGAAGCCTATGCGGTGAACGCAGTTGCCACCTTGTCGATCAATTTGCCGGAGGCGGTGAACGATGAGGATCTTCACGATGCGCTGAACTCGGCGTTCGGCTCCAAGCCCTTTCTCTATGCTCGCAATCCGGACGGTCAGGTTTCCGTCTTTGCTGTTACTGATCTTCCGGCAAGGAAGATTGTCGGTGCGCTCAGGATGCGCGAAAAGGGAGAAGGGCCGGGGCGGGCGGTTGAGAACGCCGAGACCGATATTGCGCGCCGTTTGTCGAACGCCGGTGTCTCGGCCGAGGTCCGCATTCTCGGCGCCGCGGTCTCTGAAAAGTCGGGCCGCTATTTCCTCGAGAAGTTCCTCCGCACGGAAAAGCATGCCATCACTAGCGCCGGCGAGCAGGTGCAGCGTGGCCCGGCGATCAAGAGCATGGTAGACAGCATCTGGCGGAATTGGTCGAGCGACATCCGGACCGTCGAGCCGCGCAATGCCTTCCATGTGATTTTCTCCGCCCGAGCCGGGACGGATGCGGAAGCGATGAATCGTGCCGTTCGTGACTTCCTTAGCGAGCAGGTGGCCGGCCATCGCTGGATCACGGCTCATCACCCCGATACCGGTCATGTGCATGTCCACACGATGATCTCGGCACGCGACGATATCGGCAAAGCATTGCGGCTAACGAAGCCGGAGCTTTATGCATGGCGGGAGCGGTTCGCAGCGAAGGCGCGCGAGCACGGCATCGCCATGGTCGCTACACGTCGCGCGGATGTTGCGGCGACCCGACCCTATAGCCAAGCACAGGCCGGCGCCTATGAGCGCGGCCGATCCGATCCACGTTATCTGAAGTCTGCTGCGGTCAATCAGCGTGTCGAGCGCAAGTGGGTGGGCGTTGTCGATCGAGCGACACTCTCCAATGGCAACCTCGCGCTCGCCCCGAAATGGCAGGCGACGGCCATCGCGCTGAAGGGGGCAGGGGCGAAGCACTCGGTCATCGCAGCAGCCGACAGGTTCGCAGCCGCGGCGACCACTCATGCACCGCATGCTGCTTTGCGTGCCAGCGGCTTCGTTCTTCTCCGGTTGGAAGTCGAACAGGCCATGGAACGCGAGACGGTGGCTGTTATTCTCGAAGGCGCTATCGGCGTCGAGGCCAAATTGATTTCCGTCGCGGGGAAGTCCGTCCAGGTCCTGGCGCCAACGACCGCGAGCGTCAGCAAGATTGAGCGCGAGTTGGCCAAGCAGGGCGAAGAGTTTGGTCCCGGTTCCGAGACACGGTCCGTTGCCAGAGGTTTTCAGACGCGGTTGCTGTCGCATGGATTGCGTGCCTCCGTCGTCGTCGAGGCGGCCGGCTCCGCGAAGCATAGTGCGCCGTCGCCTTGGCTGCAGAAGAAATTCGATACTTTGACCGAGCGGTCCGCTGCGCCGCCGGACGAGCCACTAGCGGAATTCAAGGCCCTGATCACAACCATTCAACAGCAGAAGGAAAACGCTATGCCCCTATCGCTGAAACAGTTCGACGAGCGCGTTTCGCGTGCCACCAAATCGATGGATCGCCTTGAAGGGATGGTTGATAGCAGCGCCGAGCGCCAGGCGGTCGAGGAAATGCGGCGCGAGATCTCTGCACTGTTCGCGGAGCAGCGTCGCGATATCGAGATGCAGCAGGTAAGGTCGGCTACGGAAACTAATGGGGGAGGGGGTACATCGGCGGCGGCACGTTCAGATGACGGTCAGGCGCAGGGCCGACCGGCCCCTTCTACCGTCGATCCCGCCATCGCGGCACAGCAGCAGGCTATTGCCACTGGCCGCGCCTCTCGGGCCGCCCGCGAGCAGGCAGGCGCGGCGAAAAATGCACAGGATGAACATCGCCAGCAGGTTCTCCACCAAGCGGAACAGGACCGCCAGCGAGACAATGGTCGCGACGGCGCGGAGCGTTAATCCGCCGCTATTCCTGCATCAGGCCATCGAAGACTTCAAGCAGGGCATCGACGATGGCCTGGCCAAGGGCGTTGGCCGTTGCGGCAACTTCGTCTTCGCCGTGGTCACGCGTGGCGATGGCGAGATTGCCGCCTTCGTCAGCAACAATCGCCTTAGCCCGTTCAATTGCCCAAAGGGCGAAATCGCTGCGGCTGGAAATCGTTATCGTCTCGCTCTGCTCGTCCATGGCGTTCACCTTCCGTCTGGCTGCACAACTGGCCGTCTGTTTCGCTGATACTGAAACGCAGCCATATCGCTGGGCGCATATCGGGGGAACCATCTTCAGCATCTATCGACTGAATTCATTCGGAATTTCTACTCTGAGTGTTTGCACCGCGCCGCGTGATCGCCTAGACTCACGGCTGAAGCAGTCACGCGCTGCTTTGGGGCGTGGAAACCCCTCATAGCTAGGCAGGTGCCGCGACATGGCACCACTCTTCGACCTTTGCGGTCGGGGATCCTGCGGCGTATGCAACAGGTTCCTCGGAGCTAAAGGCCGTAGGGCCGTGCTATGCGGTTTCCAACTCCCCGATCACCAGGGGTCAAAGAGCAGAAGCGGGGGCGTACCGCGTTGCTCTGGGAGGAAACCGAGTGTCAGCAGCACCTTCCTTCACATGCTACACCTATTCGCCCACCTTCCAGTCGGCCGGGTCGCGTTGGCGTGACGATGTGGTCCGAAATCCGTTTTTCGGTAGTGCGGAGAGTGCCCGCCAGGCGCTCGTTGATTTACGCGAAGCGGTTTCAAATGAACCGGACCACGATTTACCGCCAATGCATCTAGAGCGGGTCGTGACCGTCCCAGTGACCAAAGAGGTAATGGTCGCGCTGCTCAATAGTGGCGTCGGCGCGATCGTCAAAAAGTACGATATTATCGAAACGATCGGGGAAAATTGAATGGCGAAGACGCCTGACCCGATCGACGTGGAAGTCGGAAGCAAGATCAAAGCGCAGCGGCGCTTGAGGGGTATGAGCCAGGATACCCTGGCTGCCGCCCTCGGCGTCACTTTCCAGCAGATCCAGAAATACGAGAAGGGGACGAACCGGGTGAGTTCCAGCCGCCTCGCTGTGATTGCGAAGACGTTCGGCGTGCCGCCCTCGTATTTCTTTCCCGGTGCGGACGATACGGGGCAAGGTATGGTGGCTGCGGCGCCCGAGCTTGCCAGCTTTCTCGAGACGAACGAAGGGCGTGATCTCAACCTTGCATTCTCACGGATCAGTTCACATAGGATGCGCCGAAAGGTCGTCGGCCTTGTCACGGCCTTAGCAGATGCATTCCGGCGAGAAGACGTTTCCGACACCTGATGTCGGCGCGCACTAATGTTTGTACCGTGACTTCTTTAACAATGCGGCATACCCCCGCGGCTCTTTCTCTTATCTTTTGTAGAGGCCATTGGTAAGGAGATCAAAATATTCCGCTGCAACAGTTTCTGCGCGTTTTTGACCGCCTGGCTTGAACCAGCGGACCATCCAGTTGAGCATAGATAAGACCGAGTGAGATGATGTTGTCACATCCGCCTCACGGAAGGCGCCGGTTGCCATTCCTTCGCGAAGAATTCCGCGAAGTATACTCTCATACTCGATACGAAGCTGATTGGCCTCGGTTTTCAGCCCCGGATTTGCCATGCCGCCGTATCCGATCAGCATGCAGACAAAACCCCAATAGTTTTTTTCAAAGTATGCAGCGTGCGAAACCATGAATGATTTTAGTTTGTCTTCTGCGGTGGTGGACGCTGCAACAGCTCGACTGACGTGTTCGAGCAGTCCGCCCAACGTGCGTACGATAATGGCGTCATAGACAGATTGCTTGGTGTCGAAATAATGGTAGACGGCGGCCTTTGAGACGCCAAGCCGCTCGGCAACGACATTCATGGAGCCATTGTCGAAGCCGCCCTCTCCAAACAAGACTGCGGCCTCGTCAAGAATGCGATCGCGAGCATTTTCGAGAACGGGCGGTCGTCCCATGCGGGGCTTTGTCTTGGTCTGCTTCATTGGGCCTCTGATGTAGGTGTTTGCTCGCGCAGAGTGGGATTTCTCTTTTGCTACCACATTACCAATGCGCAACAAACACCAATACGCCGATCAAACTTCTTGTTGCCAACTTAACGACGGGTCGGAAGGGAAAAAAGAGTCCCTCCAGGAGTTCGGTGACCTAACTTGCTCTGATAACAGCTCTCGACGAGAGCAAGCGCGCCCCAAGATTTCTATTTACTTACCGACGGAACGGAATATAAGTATTTGCATCTGTTACGGAGTAGAGCGTAGGCCGTTATCACGCCCGCGTTGGGTGCGGTGCTGCGTCCTTAAATGGAAGGCAAGGCTGCTATGAAAATCTTGGTCCCAGTCAAGCGGGTCGTTGATTACAACGTTAAGATTCGCGTCAAGGCGGACGGCTCGGGCGTCGAGCTTGCCAATGTGAAGATGTCGATGAATCCGTTCGACGAAATCTCCGTGGAAGAGGCGCTTCGGCTGAAGGAAGCCGGCAAGGCCGAGGAAGTCGTGGTCGTCTCCATCGGCCCGGCCAAGGCCGAGGAAACGCTGCGCACCGCTCTCGCCATGGGCGCCGACCGCGCCGTGCTGGTCGAGACGGAAGACGCCGTCGAGCCGCTCGCCGTCGCCAAGATCCTCAAGGGCGTCGCCGAGGCCGAGCAGCCCGGCCTCGTCATCGTCGGCAAGCAGGCCATCGACGACGATTCGAACCAGACCGGCCAGATGCTGTCCGCTCTTCTCGGCTGGGCGCAGGCCACCTTCGCCTCCAAGGTCGAGATCGGCGACGGCAAGGCGACCGTGACGCGCGAAGTCGACGGCGGTCTCCAGACCATCGACGTGAAGCTTCCGGCCGTGGTCACCACCGACCTTCGCCTGAACGAGCCGCGCTATGCCTCGCTGCCGAACATCATGAAGGCGAAGAAGAAGCCGCTCGACAAGAAGACGCCTGCCGACTTCGGCGTCGACACGAGCCCGCGCCTGAAGGTGCTGAAGACCGAGGAGCCGTCGGGCCGCAAGGCGGGCGTCAAGGTCAAGAGCGTCGCCGAGCTGGTCGAAAAGCTCAAGACCGAAGCCGGCGTGCTCTAAGCAGGAAAGGGAGAACACAACCATGGCCATTCTTCTTCTGGCAGACCACGACAACGCAACCCTTTCCGACCAGACCGCCAAGGCGCTGACGGCCGCTTCCAAGATCGGCTCGGACGTGCATGTGCTCGTCGCCGGCTCGGGCGCCAAGGCGGCCGCCGAAGCCGCTGCAAAGCTCTCGGGCGTGACGAAGGTGCTCGTCGCCGACGATGCGAGCCTCGGCAACAACCTCGCCGAACCGCTGGCGGCGCTCATCGTGTCGCTTGCCGGCAACTACGACGCCATCGTCTCGGCCGCGACCTCGGTCGGCAAGAACGTGCTGCCGCGCGTTGCCGCCCTGCTCGACGTGGCGCAGATCTCGGAAATCGTCGAGGTCGTCTCGGCCGATACGTTCAAGCGTCCGATCTATGCCGGCAATGCCATCCAGACGGTGCAGTCCACCGACGCCAAGAAGGTGATCACCGTGCGCACGGCCTCTTTCGCCGCCGCCGACGAGGGCGGTAGCGCCTCGGTCGAGACGATCTCCGCCGCCGCCGATCCGGGCCTTTCGAGCCACGTCAAGGATGCGCTGTCCTCGTCGGACCGCCCGGAGCTGACGTCTGCCAAGATCATCATCTCGGGCGGCCGCGCGCTCGGCTCGTCTGAAAAATTCCAGGAAGTGATCCTTCCGGTCGCCGACAAGCTCGGTGCGGCCGTCGGCGCATCGCGCGCCGCCGTCGATGCCGGCTATGCGCCGAACGACTGGCAGGTCGGCCAAACCGGCAAGGTGGTTGCACCGCAGCTCTACATCGCCTGCGGCATCTCGGGCGCGATCCAGCATCTGGCGGGCATGAAGGACTCGAAGGTGATCGTGGCGATCAACAAGGACGAGGAGGCGCCGATCTTCCAAGTAGCGGACTACGGCCTTGTCGGGGATCTCTTTGAGGTCCTACCGGAGCTGCAAAAGGCAATTGGCTAACCGCGACTGCCCCACAATTTTTTCCAACGAAATGACAGGAACGCGCACAATGGGCAGGACAGTGTTCGTCAACGGCCAATGGCTGGACGAGACGGCAGCAACGATCTCGATCTTCGATCGCGGATTTCTTTTTGCGGATGCGATATATGAGGTAACTGCCGTTGCTGACGGCAAGTTGATCGATTTCAAGGGCCACACCGATCGACTGAAACGCTCGCTCGAAACGCTCGGAATTCCGATGCCGGTCGCGGAAGGTGAACTCTTGGCTTTGCACCAGGAGATCGCGCGCCGGAATGGCATTACGCATGGCTTAGTCTATTTGCAGATTTCCCGTGGCGCGGAAGACCGCAATTTTATCTACACCGATGGCCTCCGTCCGACGATCGTGATGTTCACGCAGCCGCGCACCATCCTGGCTAACCCTGGCTGGGAACGTGGCATCACAATGAAGACAGCACCTGATGGGCGATGGGCTCACCGGCAGATCAAAACGGTACAGCTTCTCTACTCGTCAATGGCCAAGACGGAGGCGTTGCGCGAAGGCTATGATGATGTGCTTTTCGTGGAGGATGGCCTCATAACGGAGTCAGGTTCAGCGAATTTCCACATCATCACCAAGGATGGCATTCTGATTACGCGGGACCTCTCAAACGCCCTACTGCATGGCATCACTCGCGCGTCGGTTCTGGATCTCGGGGCACGAGCGGGGCTTGAAACACGTCAGGCTGCGGTCACGCTCGAAGAAGCCAAGAATGCGGAAGAAGCGTTCATCACCGACTCCATCAGCTTCGTTATGCCTGTTGTTTCGATCGATGGTCATCCGGTTGGACTTGGCAAACCCGGTCCGGCGACTGCAAAGCTACGCAAGCTCTACATCGAAGATCGCCTCGCCACCGGCATAAACATCGCGGAAAGAGCGGCATAGCCGCTCCTCATTTTTCACCGACCTGTACTTCATCGCAATCTTCCGACCGCGTGCCCCGCTCGTCGACGAAGAATAGGGAATGGAATTATGATCCTGTACCAGCGGTACGCCATCTTCCTCGTAATTCTCTTGGGTTCACTCCTCTCGGTCATGGGCCTCGCGCTTTCGAGCCCTTGGTGGGCAGTCCCTGCCGTGGTTCTTGTTCCGCTCGCGCTGATTGGCGTTTACGACATCAAGCAAAGAAGGCATGCTATTCTTCGGAACTATCCGGTGATCGGCCATATCCGCTTTCTCATGGAAAGCATCCGTCCGGAAATCCGACAGTATATGATCGAGGCTGATCACGAGGAGGTTCCGTTCAGCCGGCAGGCGCGAGGGCTGGTCTATCAACGCGCAAAAGGTGTCGAGGACAAAAGACCGTTTGGGACGATCGAAAATGTTTATGGCGCCGGCTATTCGTGGCTCACCCACTCTGCCACGCCAACACATATCACCGACTTCGATTTCCGGGTGAGTATCGGTGGGAGCAGTTGTCGCCAGCCCTATGATGCCAGCCTCTATAATATTTCCGCAATGAGCTTCGGTGCCCTTTCCGGCAACGCGATTTCAGCTCTGAACCGGGGAGCCAAGAAGGGCGGCTTCGCCCATGACACCGGGGAAGGGGGGATCAGCCGCTACCACCGCGAAGGTGGTGGCGACCTAATTTATCAGGTCGCCTCCGGCTATTTCGGGTGTCGGGAAGACGATGGAAGCTTCTCAGAGGAGAAGTTTGCTGCAATCACTGCCGACCCTCAGATAAAGATGATCGAGGTCAAGCTAAGCCAAGGCGCGAAGCCTGGTCACGGCGGTATGCTTCCGGCGTCGAAAATCTCGCCTGAAATTGCCGAGGCGCGGGGCATTCCCATGGGTGTAGACTGCATCTCACCGCCAGCACACAGCACGTTCTCCACGCCTGTCGGTCTGATGGAATTTGTCGCCAGATTGCGCGAACTATCTGGCGGTAAGCCGGTAGGCTTCAAGCTCTGTATCGGTCATCGCCGTGAGTTTCTCGGCATGGTGAAGGCTATGGTGAAAACCGGAATCAAACCGGATTTCATCGTGATTGACGGTGCGGAAGGAGGAACAGGAGCCGCTCCGGTGGAATTCGCCAATCGGGTCGGCATGCCGATGCTTGAGGGCCTGACCTTCGTTCATAACGCGCTTCGTGGCGCGGGCATTCGCAACGATATCAGGCTCGGCGCAGCGGGGAAGATCATTTCCGCGTTCGATATCGCCCGCGCACTTGCTCTTGGTGCAGACTGGTGTAATTCCGGCCGGGGCTTTATGTTTGCCGTAGGCTGTATCCAGGCTCAGGCATGCCATACGAACAAGTGCCCGGTTGGGATCGCCACGCAAGATCAGGCCCGTCAGCGTGCTATTGATGTAGGTGATAAGAGCGACCGTGTCGCGCGTTTCCATCGCAATACGATGCGCGCCTTGAGCGAGATTGCCGGCGCCGCAGGCCTGACCGATCCTCGCGACTTCATGCCGTACCACTTCATGTTCCGCCAGTCGGACAACGAATTCCTTGATGGCAATGAGGCGTATCCATATTTGCCCGAAGGGTTTCTGCTGTCGGAGGAGGAAATTCCGGAGTTGGCGGATTGGTACGATCGCTGGGACCGGGCGAGCGCGGAGACCTTCGCGCCGCCGGAGATCCCCTTTGGGCCTTTTGCCTCGCGTCGAAAGCGTAAGCCTGACCTGCGGGCCATGGCGTAAAGCAATCTGAAAGTGATGGTTAAGGAAAAAGCCGCAGCCCGACCAGGTTGCGGCTTTTCTGTTCTGCACGCCAACGTTCATTCAGGTGACGAACAACAAGCTGGAATTCGGAAATGGGCGACGAGACGCCGCCCAGCCTTCAATGCTTATACTGACGCGAGGGCGATCGCGATGCCCTGACCAACGCCGATGCACATGGTCGCGAGGGCGAATTTGCCGCCGGTGTTCGCCAGCTCCAGCGCCGCCGTGCCCGTGATCCGAGCGCCCGACATACCCAATGGATGTCCTAGGGCGATGGCACCCCCATTTGGATTCACGCGAGGATCGTCGTCGACGATGCCAAGGTCACGCAACGTCGCAAGCCCTTGAGATGCGAACGCTTCGTTGAGCTCAATGACATCGAACTGCTCCTGGCGCATTCCAAGGCGGGACATCAGCTTTTTGGTCGCCGGCGCAGGGCCAAATCCCATGATCCTCGGTGCTACACCTGCGGTCGCGCCACCAAGAACGCGTGCGATCGGAGTCAGGCCGTATTTCTTGACGGCCGCTTCGGATGCTAGAAGGATCGCCGCTGCACCGTCATTAACGCCTGAAGCATTGCCGGCCGTAACAGTGCCGTCGGCGCGGACAATCGGTCGGAGCTTGCCGAGAGCATCGATGGTTGTCGCGCGGGGATGTTCGTCCGTGTCGACGATCAGTGCGTCGCCCTTCTTTTGCGGGATCGTGACCGGGGTGATCTCTTTAGCGAAGCGGCCATTTGCCTGGGCCTGGGCGGCTTTCGCTTGAGAACGTACAGCAAAAGCATCCTGGTCATCGCGGCTGATCTTGAATTCATCCGCCACGTTTTCAGCGGTCTCCGGCATCGAGTCGACCCCGTACTGCTTCTTCATGAGAGGATTGATGAAGCGCCAGCCTATCGTTGTGTCGTGGATCTCCATCGAGCGAGAGAAGGCCGTCTCGGCTTTCGGCACGATGAACGGCGCACGGCTCATGCTTTCGACGCCGCCGCTAATTACCAGATCAGCCTCACCCGAAACAATGGCGCGCGCACCGGTGATTGTGGCATCCATGCCGGAGCCGCACAGCCGGTTGATGGTCGTGCCGGGAACGCTGACAGGCAGGCCTGCGAGCAACGACGACATACGCGCGACATTCCGATTGTCCTCGCCCGCCTGGTTGGCGCATCCGAACACCACTTCATCAATGGCTTCGAAGTCGAGGTTGGGATTTTGCGCCATGATCGCCTTCAAGGGGATGGCGCCGAGATCGTCTGCCCGCACGGAAGAGAGCGAGCCACCGAAGCGGCCGATTGGCGTGCGGATATAGGCGCAGATGTAAGCTGCGGACATCGGATTCCTCCATAGAGTATGGGTTGATTCAGTCGAGCAACGCGAGATTCCCGACGCGGCCGTCGCCAGCCACGGTTGCGAGAATGCGTTCCAGCCGTTCGCGCGGCTGACGTTTCGCCCAGAAGAGCGGCCCGCCAAGATATTTCGGAAAGCCGTATCCGTTGATCAGGACGAGATCGATATCGGACGATCGCGCAGCAATGCCGTCCTCCAGAACGAGCAGCGCTTCGTTGACGATCGCGCAAAGCGCGCGCTCCTGGATCTCGTCCCGATCAAGCGACCGCGGCGCAGCGCCATATTGCGCCCGCGCCTTCGCGATGAGATTTCTCACGTCTGGGTCTGACGCACGCTGACCATCGTCATACCGATACCAGCCGGCACCAGTCTTTCGCCCGAGCCGCCCAGCTTCAACGAGCCATTCGAGAACCGGAACGTCACCGCTCTTTTCCCCGCGTGCCTCCTGCTTTCGCTTCCGGTTAGCCCAAGCAATATCGAGCCCTGACAGGTCCGATACGCTGAACGGCCCCATGGCAAAACCGAGCGCTTCAAGGGCGGTATCAATTTCATCCGGGCTAGCGCCATCGATGAGCATCGCTTCGCTCTGCGCGCGGTAAGCGTTGTATATGCGGTTGCCGATGAAGCCTTCTCCGACTCCGGAAACAACGGCGACCTTCCGAAGCCGTTTTGCGATCGCAAAAGCAGCCTGCAGGACTTCCGGCGATGTTTCATCGCCCCGAACAATTTCCAGAAGCTTCATGATGTGTGCCGGCGCGAAGAAATGCAGTCCAACAACGGATTGAGGGCGCGCCGTCGCGGCTGCTATGACATTGACATCCAGATAGGAAGTGTTGGTCGCGAGGATCGCGTTAGCCTTAGCGAAACTGTCGAAACGAGCCATGAGGTCGGTCTTCACCGCCAGATCCTCGAAGGCAGCTTCGAGGAGCAGATCACAATCTGAAAGTTCCTCGAAATTATCGACCAATGTAAGCTCGGCGGGATTCGAGGCTTTCGCGAGAAAACCTTCAATGCGGGTCCGAGCGCTTGCCAGAGCCTCTTTTTTGAGGTCCGTAAGCTTCACCGGATAGCCTGCTGCGAGAAAAGCGGCGGCGATCCCCGCGCCCATCGTTCCGGCTCCGACGACACCGACCGTCTTGACCGACAAGGGAGAAGCGTCCGCAAGGCCCTCAATACGCGCGGCCTGTCTTTCCGCAAAGAAAAGATGCCGCAGGGCCGCCGACTCATCGGAATCGCGAAGGCGCCGAAATGCGGTGCGGGCTGACGCGAGCGCGTCATCGAAGGGAACCGTGACTGCCTGCCAGATTGCTTCGGTCTGGTCGAAGACGAAGGGTCGCCCGCGACCGCGTTTCAAGACCTGCTGGACGGCAAGGTCAAACGCCTTGTGATCGAAGGGCTTTGGTTCTCTGTCCCTTAATCTGATCTTCGTGGTCCCGAAGGCACGAGCATAGGCTATCGCATCGTCTGGAATTTTCCCAACAATAGCGTCGATGAGGCCGAGGTTCTTGGCTTCTGGAGCTTTGACTTGACGGCAAGACGCGATCATGTCGAGTGCGGTGACGGCATCAGTCACCCGAGGCAGTCGGACGGTGCCCCCGGCACCTGGAATTATTCCGAAGGTTCCTTCCGGCAGTCCGACGGCAGCCTTTTCCGTCGCGATCCGCGCGTCGCAACCGAGGGCGATTTCGTAGCCACCGCCGAGTGCCGCCCCTTCGATTGCCGCGATGACTGGCTTCGAGCACTGCTCGATGGTTTCAATGACATCCGGCAATGTGGGATCGGTCAGGGGTTTGCCGAACTCCTTTAGGTCGGCTCCGGCGATGAACGTACCGTTTTTTCCAAGAAGGACGATCGACTGAACGTCGTGTTTCGCAGCGAGATGGTTGATGGCGTCGATCATAGCTTCGCGAAGATCGCGCGAGAGCGCATTGACAGGCGGATTGTCGATCGAAACCAGGCCGACACCATCAACGATTTCGGTGGTGGTAAGACCTGAGCCAAATTTCTGAACGAGGGGCGAGGGGGTCTCTGTAGTCATAGCGGGCTCCGTAAGGATTGTTCGAGCCGTCGGTCCAGCCTCCCTCCGACGCCGTGCTTGCAAGCCCGCCGAAGAACGAAGGCTGAGTGAGGGGACGCTTACGAGGCGGCCTTGATCATGTTCTTGGCGATCACAATCTGCTGGATCTGCGTGGTGCCCTCGTAGATGCGGAACAGCCGAGCATCGCGATAGAACCGTTCGATGCCGTATTCGGCCATATAGCCGGCTCCGCCATGAATCTGCACGGCGCGGTCGGCGACTCGACCGACCATCTCGCTTGCGAACATCTTGCAGCACGCGGCATCGGTCGTCACGTCCTGGCCTGCATCACGGCGCCGTGCAGTTTCCAGCACCATGCAACGTGCGGCGTAGGCTTCCGTGCGACTATCGGCGAGCATCGCCTGGATGAGCTGGAATTCGGCGATCGGTTGTCCGAACTGCTTGCGGTCCATTGCATAGCGCAAACTGTCCTCGATCAAGCGTTCGGCCATTGCAACACAGATCGACGAGATGTGCAGGCGACCGCGATCCAACGTCTTCATGGCTGTACGGAAGCCCTGGTTCTCAACGCCGCCGAGAAGCGCGTCGAACGGGACCAGGCAATCCTCCAAAATCACATCCGACGTATGAGAGCCCTTCTGACCCATCTTGCGGTCGATGGGGCCGAGCGAAAGGCCGGGCGTTCCTGCTTCGACCAGAAACGCCGAGACACCTTGGGCGCCGGGCTTCGAGGCGTCAGTGCGTGCGAAAACGGTGAAAAGACCGGCGTGAGGGGCGTTTGTGATGAAGCGTTTCGTGCCATTTATCACATAGCCGTTCTCAGTGCGCTTTGCAGTGGTTCGTACCGACGCAGCATCCGAGCCAGCTTCCGGCTCGGTCAGCGCGAATGAGCTGATGAGTTCGCCGGTGGCAAGGCGAGGCAAATACCGCTGCTTCTGCTCTTCCGTGCCGTCGAGAATGAGGCCGAGCGAGCCGATACCGTTATTGGTCCCGATAAGCGAGCGGAAGGCGGGAGAGGTCTTGCCCAGCTCCAGTGCGATCCGGACTTCTTCCTCCATATTGAGACCAAGGCCGCCGTACTCTTCGGGAATCGTCAGGCCGAATAGACCTAAATTCGCGATCTCCTGGCGGATTTCGACCGGGATAGCATCGTTATCGGCGACCTGTTCCTCGAGAGGACGAAGACGCTCTCTAACGAAACGCCCGACCGTATTCACCAGTTCATTCATCGTGTCTGAATCGAGAGCCATGTAGTCTCACCTGTTCGCTTGCGCCACCAATGGCATTTAAAGCATTTATATACTGTTTGGACGGTAAGTAAATAAGCCGGGAGACCCGATTCGAAAAATACCGAATGAATTCGAGCCGTTGGATCATCAGTCCCGTCAGCATCGCTGCGAATGCGGACCGGGGCATGAAACTCCGGTCCGCTACGCTATCGTGGTCTGCCATCCGTATTTCGCGTACGCTATGCGGCGAGTTCCGCTGTAACTCGATTGAGAACCTTGCCGATCTTCTCGATTAAGAAGTCTGCGTCCCCCACGGTGATCGTGAGAGGCGGGCAAATCGTGAGCGCGTCGACGGCTGCGCGCAAAAGCACGCCCTCCTCGGCGAGATACGCATTTGCCTTGGCGCCCAGTTCTCCGTTCTTGAGGCCGGCTGCATTTGGGAAATTCTGCTTGAACAGTTCCACGGCGGCGACCAATCCAACGCCACGAACCTCTCCCACCAACGGATGATCCGAGAAACGTTGCAGGCCGTCACGCAGGTATTGACCGACGCGTGATGCGTTGCCGACGAGGTCGCGATCTTCGATGACGGCGATGTTTTCGAGTGCCACGGCCGCCGCAACCGGATGCGCACCGCCGGTAAAGCCGTGGCCGAAGGTGCCTATGCGATGGCTCTCGTCAGCAATCGGTTGGTACACCTTGTCATTCACGAGCAGAGCGGAAATCGGAAGGTATGACGAGGAGAGCGCCTTCGAGAGAACCATAATGTCCGGTTTGATATCGTACGTCTGGGAACCGAACATGTTACCGGTTCGGCCGAAGCCGCACACGACCTCGTCAGCGACCAACAGTATATCGTATTTCCGCAGAACGGCCTGAATCTTCTCCCAGTAGGTCCGCGGAGGAACGACAACACCTCCGGCGCCGAGGACCGGCTCGCCGAAGAAGGCAGCGATTGTCTCCGGACCTTCATCGAGGATCAGCTTCTCCAGTTCGTTCGCCCTTCTGGATGCAAAATCCTCTTCGCTTTCACTAGGTTCCGCATCGCGCCAGAAATGGGGGCTGCCCGTACGTAGGACGTTGGCAATGGGCATGTCGAAGGATTCGTGATTGTAGGAGAAAGCGGTCAGGCTGCCCGAGGCCAGCGTGACACCATGATAGGCGCGTTCTCGGGCAATAAGCTTTTTCCGCTGGGACTGGCCGAGCGCATTCGACCTGTACCAGATCATCTTGATTGCGGTATCATTGGCTTCGGAACCGGAATTCGTGAAGAACACCTTGCTCATCGGGACCGGGGCGATCTCTACTAGCTTTTCCGCAAGATCGATCGCCGGCATATGCGTCCGGCTAGTAAAATTGTGGCCAAAGCTCAGGCGTTCCATCTGCCGTGCAGCGGCTTGCACGAGACGCCGCTCGCCGAAGCCGACGGCGACGCTCCAAAGGCCGGCCATGCCTTCAAGGTAGCGCTTCCCGTTGCTGTCGTAGACGTAAGCCCCCTCAGCCCGGTCAATGATAAGCGGCGTCGTCGCTTCATGCTTCCGGGCATCAGTATAGGCGTGGAAGTGGTACGCAATATCCCGCGCTTCATTGGAGTTGGGTATCATCGTCATCTTCATTCACTTTCTTTGTGGAGAGCTGCATTCGCAGCTCTCCTGCTTGATGGTAGGAACGCACGGTCTCACTTCGAGACATCGACACCGAGCCATTTGATCGACATGGCCGTCAAAGTGCCGTCGGCTTTCATTTCTTCGATGGCTTTGTCGATGGCAGCTTTCAGTGCCGGGTCTTTTCGCATTGCGACCGCCTGCTCTTGGGGGGCGAACGGTTCGCCCGCCGTGACGAAGCCCGAATCGGCTTTTTTGATCAGACTCGCCGCGACCATCGTGTCGTTGAGGGCCACGTCGATCCGGCCCGCCTTCAAATCGCGATACATGGTGGCGTCGAGGTCGTAGGTCTTGACGTCCGCGTCAGGGACGTTGGCACGAGCCCATTGCTCGAAGTTCGTGCCGAGCACCGCGCCAACGGCGCGCCCTGAAAGCTTTTCAGGTGCCGTCAGCTCGGCTGCGAGTTCTTTCCGAGTGACCATCTGGATCTTGGTGATCGTGTATGGAACCGAGAAATCGTAGTTCTTCTGACGTTCCGGAGTGATGGTGATCTGGTTGATCACGACGTCGAGCCTACCAGACGCGAGAGCCGCGAGAATGCCGTCAAACTGTGTCGGCACATATCTAGGCGTCAGTCCGAGCCTCTTGCAGAGATCGTTAGCAAAATCGACCTCGAACCCGACGAGATTGCCGGATTCATCCTGAAAATTAAAGGGGGGATAGGTCGACTCGAGACCAATCGCAAGTTCACCCTTTCCGGCGATTGTCGACGGCAAGACGTCGGCTGCGGCCGTGGCTTCCAGAGCGGTCAGGGATGTCAGGCAAAGCGCAGTTACTGCGAAAAATGCCCGTCGGTTTAAGTTGAAATACATGAAGAATCATCTCCATTGAGTTTGAATTATTAAGCGACTAGTCGGTATGTAAAGCCAACATGCGGTCTGAAGGAATATTCTGCAAGTTTACGTCGGCGAAAGATCCGCGCCGAACCATTTGATGGTGAGCGCCTTGATCGTTCCGTCCTTCTTCGCGTCCTCAATAGCCTTGTTGAACATTGCTTTGAGATCCGCATCGCTCTTGCGAAGGCCAACGCCGGCGCCAGCACCTAGCAGGCCGCCCGCAAGCTTCGGCCCGACGACAACCATATCGCCGCCATCCGCGCCCTTGAGAACACCCATCAGGTAGGGCAGTGTATCGAAAGCGATATCAATGCGGCCGGCTTGGAGGTCGAGTACGTATTGTTCGGCGGTCTTGTATTGCCGAATCTCCGCGACGTCGGCGAAGTTCTTCTCGACGAAGAGGGTGTTGGCGGAAGCGGTCAGCACGCCGAGCGTCGAGCCAGGGAGTTCGGAGCGGACCGCGTCGATCTGCTTGGTCGCGGAATCGGCGTCCTTTTCCAGATCAAGGATGGATTCGCCAAGCGGAAGATTTGCGAATTTGCTCGACTTCGTCGTCAGGAAAGCGCGCGGGCTCGCCGCATAAGAGACAGAGAAATCGATCTCCTTCAGCCGCTCCTCCGTGATGTTCATTCCCGCGATGATGGCGTCGAACTTCCCGGCCTGCAGGCTGGGAATGATCGTATCCCAAGGCTGCGATGTGAGTTCGCATTCGACCTCCATGCGTTTGCAGAGGTCATTCGCGAGGTCGACTTCGTATCCCAGGAATTTGCCGTTGGCATCGGTATATGCCCAGGGAGCATAACTAACGTCCATGCCGATCACGATCTTCTTCCACTCCCCGGCATGCGCCGGCATCGTGGGGAGTACAAAGGCCCCTACGATAAGTAGATTGGACAAGAATTTTTTCATCGATAGTCCTCCTCAGTGTGAATGTTGTTGCGTTGCCTTCACGTACATCCATGCAGGGCGTCAGAAAAAACGCACAGATGCACCGCTCCTGGTGAGACCTTTACGGACCCCATCCAAGGTCTTGATATCCATGATTTGCGGATGCGTAGGGGCTAAGCTCTTATCGCAATGCCAAACAGGACAGTCTTCAGGTCTTCTTCAAGCATGGCGGTGAGATCATCGACCGTTGCTTCCTCACTGGTTATGTAAAGGACAAATACGTGCCGTATGACGCTATGGATAATGCGGGCTGCGCTATCCAGATCAACATCATCATGGATCGAGCCTGTCCCACGAAGCTTGTTCAAAGCGACACGCACATGCTTTGCAGTAATCGAGAGGAGCTCACGGAACTGGCTGCGCTGCTCAGGGCCCATGTGTATCGATGCCCCCAGGATCTCCCTCCACACGCCTTTTCTTGAAATATCATATCCATCCAAAAGGACCGATTTGGCGATCAGCACCATCGCCTGGACAGGATCGTTTGGCAGCCGCTCCACAACGCGCGCCAAATTCGGCTCAAGGATATGCCTGTCCTCCTCAAGCAAGCCTAGCAGCAGATCGTGCTTCGATTTGAAAAAGGAGTAGATGGTGGGGACGGAGACGGTAGCGCGCGCGGCGACGGCTTCGAGACTAACCTCATTGAAGCTGTGTGCCGCGAACAAATCACTCGCCGCAGCGAGAATGTTCTCCCGCCTTATTAGGCGTTGGCGCTCCCGCAAGCCCATTCCTGCATGCCTCCCCCCAGACTTTTGATTGATCATGGCCTCACACCGTTTTGAGTTTCAACGCGCTGAAAACTTTTAACGGATGTAAATATTTATGCAATTCCGTGATGACCGCCGGCGGCTGGCGACGCCGACATACGGTCGTCCGACGGACTGTCTGATTGACCTGGCACACTTTCTCGACGCGTCCAAACTTCAATCGAACAAAAACTTTGTATCTAATAAAAATATTCCTTGCAATAAAAATATTTTGTGCGAACTGTGATGCCGCTGGAGGAGCGTGGCTGAGGGAGCGCGGCCGTGCAGGTGTCTCGTAGTTCGACAATTGGGCTATCCCCAATTCGATCAGGCCGCCACTGTGCCCTTCACATCAGTAATTTCTGAAAATGCGCAGTGTATTGGACAAGCTGTGGGTTGGCTGCATGAATTACATTGATCTTGTTGGTTTTGGTGAAGGAGGATGGGGTCGTGTCCTCATCGCTGGCGCGGGCGTCACGTCCGCTGTCGCCGTTTTGGGGTTCCTCATCGGGTCTATTCTTGGCAGCCTCGTTGCCTGGGCAAAAATGTCACCAATCCGTTTGGCTCGTGGCGTCGCCGACGCTTACACGACCACACTGCGAGGCGTGCCTGATCTTCTGGTCATCTATCTACTCTACTTCGGCGGAAACTCACTTTTGTCGACCTTCGCCGGCTTCTTCGGGGCGAACGGTTTTGTTGGAATGCCTACGTTCGCTACTGGGGTTCTCGCGATCGGGATCATTTCTGCCGCTTATCAAGCTGAAGTGCTTAGAGGCGCTTTCAACACTGTTGCCAAGGGCAGTATCGAGGCGGCTCATGCGGTTGGCATGGGCCGTTGGCTACTGTTCAGGCGCGTCGTTGCACCACAGGTACTGCACTACGCATTGCCGGGCCTCGGCAACACATGGCAATTGGCCCTGAAAGAGACGGCCCTCATCTCGGTCGTCGGGCTTGTGGAACTGCTTCGGCAAGCTCAAATGGCTTCGGGTTCAACGCGCCGACCGTTTGAGTTCTTTATCACGGCTGGACTGCTCTATCTGACAATCACCGTGGTCTCGTCGCTTCTCTTCCGCTTCGCCGAGTATCGCTCTGCGTGCAGGATGGGGGGCTAAACAGTGATCGATTTCGGTTTTCTCTGGCAGGCTTTCGTCAGGCTCATTGCCGGTTTGCCTATTACGCTCGAATTGGCTGCAACGGCGATACTTGTCGGGACAGTCCTGGCAACAGCCCTGGCGATTGTTGCGCACCTGCGGGTCCCCGTCGCTTCCCAATGCGTTGCCTTTTTCGTCTTTTGCATACGCGGCTCGCCGCTCCTCCTGCAGATGTTCATCATCTACTACGGCCTCGGACAGTTCCGTCACGAACTCCAGAGTTGGGGTGTCTGGCCGTTTTTCCGTGAACCTTACTGGTGCGCCATCACTGCTCTAGTGCTTAGCGTCGGCGCCTATGGAAGTGAGATCATCCGCGGAGGGCTAAAGTCCGTTTCGGCCGGATTGATTGAGGCGGCAAGGGCTTGCGGCATGTCCGGTTTTCTACTGTACAGGCGCATCATCCTTCCGATCGCATTCCGGCAGGCTTTGCCAGCCTACGGCAATGAAGTCATTCTCGCGGTAAAAGCAACTTCCCTCGCTTCCACCATCACCATCATGGAAGTAACTGGTATAGCTGCGGAGCTAATCTCCCAGACATTTCGCGCTTTCGAAGTGTTTATCGTCGCTGGTGCAATTTATCTGACGCTCAACTTCATAATAACCCGCCTGATCGCTCTACTTGAATACCGTCTGTCACCGCATCAGCGCGATCTCCCCGTCAAAACAAACATTGAGGCGCGGCCATGACGTCAATCGAGACGAATAACGTTCCCGTAATTTCCATTCGCGACCTCCATAAAAACTTTGGCGATCTTGAGGTGCTAAAGGGCATCACGTTCGAAGCACATGAAGGAGAGGTGGTCTCGATCCTTGGATCGTCGGGCTCTGGCAAGTCCACAATGCTCCGGTGCATCAACATGCTCGAAACCCCGAGCGCGGGAACAATCGCCATCCGGGGCGAGGAAATCGCCATGCGAACGACCAAGAATGGAACCCGTCCCGCGGATCGAAAACAGCTCGACCGGATTCGGTCAGACGTCGCGATGGTGTTCCAAGGCTTCAATCTATGGCCACACATGTCGATCCTCGAAAACGTCATTGAAGCGCCGGTCCATGTTCAGAAGCGTTCAAAAACGGAATGTGTGGACGAAGCAATGTCACTGTTGGCGAAGGTGGGGCTTTCCGACAAAGCCAACAGTTACCCCAGACACCTATCGGGCGGGCAGCAGCAACGCGCAGCGATTGCAAGGGCGCTTGCTCAGCGGCCAGCAGCCATCCTGTTCGATGAGCCGACATCGGCGCTAGACCCGGAGCTTGTCGGGGAGGTCCTGAAGGTCATTCGAGATCTGGCTAAAGAGGGACGAACAATGCTCATTGTCACCCACGAGATCAATTTCGCACGGGAGGTTTCGAACCGCATCATTTTTCTGGAAAAGGGTACGCTCATCGCGGACGCGCCGCCCGCAAAACTCTTCTCTGAAGATGCACCGGACCGCTTCAAAAAGTTTATCTCCAAAACCTTACACACTTCCTCCTAGGCCGTCCGCGGCTCCGGTTGTGCGGTGCGCCACAACGCTATCGTGTAGCCTCCAAGACACTAAATTCTGAGCGGCGTGGCGATTGACATGCCGCTATCAGTTATATACTGTTCGGACGGTAAGTAATTAGGTCGCTTCCGCCCGAGTAGTCTGGTGCATTAAGCGGCTCGATTCACCGTGAGGAGAAGAGCTGCCCCGCCTCATCCGCGTAGGCCTTTCTCCGATATTTTGTTGAAACGGATAGAGGAAGGATCGCGTTTCCGATGAGCGTCGCACTGAACGGAATCAAGGTTCTCGACCTGTCTCGCGTTTTGGCCGGCCCCTGGGCAACAATGACGTTGGGTGATCTCGGTGCTGACGTGCTGAAGATTGAGCAGCCTGGAACCGGGGACGACACCCGGACGTGGATGCCGCCGGCTGTGGAGGGTGTTTCAACCTACTATCTGGGCGCAAATCGCAACAAGAAGAGCGTTGCGATCGACATCGGCAAGCCGGAAGGAAGAGATCTGATCATTGAACTCGCAAAAAAGAGCGATGTCCTGATCGAGAACTTCCGCCCGGCCTCGCTCAAGAAATTCAAGCTCACCTATGACGATCTGAAGGACATCAACCCTCGGCTCATCTATTGTTCCATATCGGGTTATGGCCGCGGTCACGAGCTGGAGGAGCGTCCGGGTTACGACTTCATTATCCAGGCTGAATCTGGATTCATGTCGATTACGGGCGAAAAGGATGGCGAGCCGATGCGGCTCGGTGTCGCCTTCATCGATCTCATATCGGGCATGAATGCCGTGCAAGCAATTCTCGCTGCCCTGTTTATGCGCGAACGAACCGGAAAGGGCCAGTGGCTCGACATCAGCCTGACCGACAGCGCGATGTTCATGTTGGCCAACGTCGCGTCGGGTCATCTCAATACCGGAAGAGAAGCGTTGCGCTATGGCAACGCTCATCCGAGCATCGTACCATATCAACTGTTCGATTGCGTCGGTGGCCGAATTGCACTCGCAGTCGGAAACGACGAACAGTTCCGGCGGTTCTGCAAGATCATCGGTCTGCCGGATCTCGCGATGGATGAGCGGTTCGTCACCAATAAAGGACGAACCGAGGCGCGTGATGAGTTACTGCCGATCATCGAGGACAAGTTGCGCGATCGTAAACTGCATGAGCTTCTCGCCGAACTTCGCGCCGTCGGAGTCCCGGCTGGCGAGCTTCGCACTGTCGGCCAGGCGTTCGCTAGCGATGTTGCAATCCTTCGGGACACTGTCGTTTCGGTTCCTTCCGAAAGGATCGGCACCTTCCGCTCCGTGCGCAGCCCGTTGCGCATGTCGGAAAGTCCGTTTGCTCCGCCGACAGTTCCACCCGAGGTCGGCGAGCATACCCGCCAAGTCCTTCAGGCCGAGCTGGATCTGAGCGCAGATCGGGTCGATCAGCTTTTGGAGATGGGCGTAGTTGCCGGTATCCCGGCGACGGGCGGAAAGTAGCTCCAATGCAGAAGGAGCGCGTCCGCCGCCAAGGTCGTCCACCGACGATGGAGAATGCGCGCGGCAAAATTCTCGATGAAGCGGCCGAGTTGTTTGCGCACGAAGGTTTCGATGGAGCCTCGCTGGGCAGTGTCGCGGAAGCTGTCGGTGTCACCAAAGCTGCTATTTATCACTACTTCCCGAACAAGAAAGAAATCTACGAGGCAATTATCGTCAGGACACTGCAAGGCCTTCTTGACGCAGTGACGATGGCCGTCGACGGCCAGCACGACGCGCCCGAAGCGCTTTGCCGCTTCATGACGGCACACGCCGACTACTTCGAGACCCACTACCATGGGTTTGTTACGATGCTGGTGGGTTATGGCGGGATGGAGAACAACGGACTTCTTGAGGAAGCCCAGGACCTACGCGATGCCTATGAGGAGCTTCTTCGGAGTATCGTGCTCGCCGGCATCGCCAACGGCCGCTATCGAAACACGGATTCCCGTGCGATCAGCCGAGCGATCCTTTCGATGCTTAATTGGATGGTTCGTTGGTTCAAGCCCGGACACGGGCGCCCCGCTTCCTCTTTCGCGATGGAATACTGCGAGATCATTCTCAACGGCCTCGGCACGAACGGTCAGGCCATGGATCACGACAAGCGTCAGGAGCCTTCGGACAGGCGCCGAGGTTACGAAAACGCATCGATAATCAAGCGAGCCGCCGACCCTGTTGGCGACTCGGTTTCGCAGCAACACCCCGTGAATTGGAAGAGGAATTAGACATGGCAGGGCCTTGTCGCAAATTCTTCAGGTTAACTCGATGTTGACCATGGGGAGAGAAGTTGCCGCTCCTGATATTGCGGAGCGAGCCGATGATTTTGAATACCATTGCCGAAAAGCTGAAGCGCCAGTCGA
>Ga0209024_1001048_pt1 | contig 29235 bp, 30 predicted proteins | sample AutmiccommunBRH5_FD_187380 | JGI IMG/M metagenome (GOLD analysis project Ga0209024, IMG submission 187380) | Deep subsurface microbial communities from Mt. Terri, Switzerland - Autotrophic microbial communities BRH/5 (SPAdes) (version 2) | ecosystem: Environmental > Aquatic > Deep subsurface >...
TCTCGAGGCGCGTCTCGTCGCCGACTCCGCGCAGGAGGCGCTTGACGCTCGGGACGTCGCGCCCGAAGCCCTGCCCGCCCTCATGGGCGCGGGTGCTCATCCCGCGTCGCAGGACGGCTGGACTCCCGTCGCGGATCGATTCGGGTCCGACGACGGCGAACAGATGCGTCTGCTCTGACGCACGACCACGCGGCGCGGGCCGCCTCTAGGCGGCCCTGCACCCGCGATCACCCGATGGGCGCACTGCCCAAACACTCAGTCCAAGTAGGAGAAACAGTATGACGACCAAGACCACACCCGCCGCCGAACCGGGCGGTGAGGTGCTCATCCCGCTGAACAAGCTCAAGAAGTCCCCGCACAACGCCCGCAGGACCCCGCATGGCGAGGCGGCGATCGCGGCACTCGCCGCGAGCATCGCGCACAAGGGGCTCCTGCAGAACCTCGTCGTCCAGCCGGAGGTGAAGGCCGATGGTGCGGCGACGGGTTACTACCTGGTTACCGCCGGCGAAGGCCGCCGGCTCGCGCTGGAACTGCGAGCGAAGCGGCGCGAGATCAAGCGGACGGAGCCAGTCCGCTGCATCGTGGATGCGGCGCACGACGCGCTCGAGATCAGCCTCGACGAGAACGTCACCCGCACCGAGATGCACCCTGCCGACCAGTTCGAGGCGTTCCGCGCGCTGAGCGAGGAACGTGGCTGGGGCGCCGAGGAGATCGCGGCCCGCTTTGGCATCTCGCCGCTCACCGTTCGTCAGCGCCTCCGGCTCGGGGCCGCCAGCCCCCGCCTGATGCAGTGCTACCGCGACGGGGAGCTGACCCTCGAACAGCTGATGGCGTTCGCCGTCACCGATGATCACGCCCGCCAGGAGGAGGTGTACGAGAACCTCGGCTGGAACCGCGAACCGCGAGTCATTCGTTCACGGATGATGGAGTCCCACGTCCCGCCGAACGATCGACGCGCGATCTTCGTCGGCGTCGAAGCTTACGAACAGGCGGGCGGCGTAGTGGTGCGCGACCTCTTCAGTGAGGAAGGCAGCGGCTACTTCGAGGACGCCGGGCTGCTCGACCGCCTCGCACTGGGGCGGCTCAACGCCCTCGCCGATGAGGTGCGCACGGAGGGCTGGAAGTGGGTCGAGGTGCACCTCGACTTCCCGTACAGCCACGGCCTGCGGCGTGAGTATCCGCGGCAGGTGTCGCTTTCCGAGACGGATCAGAAGCGCTACGAGGCGCTCCGCCGCGAATGGGACGACATCGCCGAGCAGTATGAGGGCGACGAGGACGTTCCGGACGAGGTGGAGGCCCGCTTCAACGAACTCGAGGCCGCGATCGAGCAGTTCTCGGAGCGCCAGCGCATCTTCGACCCTGACGTCATCGCCCGCTGCGGCGTGTTCGTCGCGCTGGATCGAGATGGCGATCCCCAGATCGAACGCGGGTTCGTCCGTCCGGAGGACGTCCCGCAGGCGAAGCCGGATGGTGATGCGCTTGACGAGGAGGCCGATGACGTGGGCGAAGACGCACACACCGACGAGCGGCGCGCCGACGATGACGAGAACGAAACCGGCGACGTCGGCAAGCCGCTGTCGGACGCGCTCGTCCGGGATCTGACCGCCCACCGCACGCTTGCCCTCCGCCTCGAGCTGGGTGATCAGCCTGTGGTGGCGCTGATCGCGCTCACCCATGCGCTCGCCAGCCAGACCTTCTACCACGCGGCCGATGACCAGAGTTGTCTGGAGGTCCATATGACGGCGTCGCCGCTGACGCATCATGCCGAGGGGATCGGCGAGACCGCGGCGGCGAAGGCACTCGAGGAACGCCACCGGGCGTGGGCGGAGCGCGTCCCCAGGAACTCGGACGAGTTGTGGGACTTCGTGGCCGTACTCAGCGACGAGGAGCGGATGCGCCTGCTCGCCCACTGCATCGCGGGGACGGTGTACGCGGTGCAGCAGCGGTGGGATACAAAGCGCCACTCGCTCGCGCTGGTGGACACGCTCGCCGAAGCGGTGTCTCTCAACATGGCCGGGTACTGGCAACCGACGGCGGACAACTACCTCGAACGAGTCACAAAGGCGCACATCGTGCAGGCGGTGCAGGAAGGGGCCTCCGACGAGGCCGCCGAGCGCATCGCTGGGCTGAAGAAGCAGCCGCTGGTCAGAGCCGCCGAGGAACTCCTGGTAGGCACGGGCTGGCTGCCGCCCTTGTTGCGATCGAGGTCATACCTAGGGTTGGGGGTAGAGGAGAATCAGGAGCCGGAGGCAGCATAACGAGATGTGGTGGGGATCAGTGCGATCCCCACCACACCCCCCCCCAAGTACTGTCGCGAGCCGATCATCCGAAGGCTGCTGTGCAAGCGACGCACAGCACCACCCTAGGAATAGGAGGGCGAGGATGCTCGTGAACGGCTCTCCGCGCTAGTCGCGGACGGTAAGAGTGACGATCGCCCCCGACGCACGGACAACAAACGCGCCGAGCTCGATCGCCGAAGCACCGCCTGCAGCAACAAGAAGAACAGGCTCGGGGCAAGCAGCCTTGGGATCGGAAGCGATTCGGCGCATCGCCCGAATGTCCGGAGGACTTGGTTCCGGCGCTCCGCCAGGGTGGAAATGCCATTCACCGAGATAGTAGGTTCCACCACGCCAGAGTCTTTCCAGTGCAACCGTAAGGCCGCGAACGCCGCGCACGAACCAGGTACGACCAGCCCGTGAGTCGCCGGTTGGCCCAAGTATCTCCTCCACCAAGGCAACCGCATGGGCGTTGTCGTAGCGGCCTATCAGAATCCCACCCGTTTCTGCCTGGCCAGCTTCTTCGCAGAGCTTGAATAACCGCGTGAGGACCGCCTGAGGGAGGCGAACCGCGAACTGCCCATCATCAGACGCCATGACAGCCGGTGCCTGGGTCATCCAGCGCTCTCGTCATCGAAGACTGTGAATGACGGAACGCTCCCAGCCCTGGATCCCACAATATGGTCAAGATGCTCGACTGCCCTGGCTGCCTGACGCCAGACCCGGTCCACACGGGCTGGGAATAGGGGGTGATAACACCCGATGGGCTCATAGATCGGCGAGCGATCCTTGTTGTCGTCGAGTTCACGACTCCGCCAGGGCTCAAATTCTTTGAGGAAGCTCTCCCGATCAAACACGGGGCTCGTGTGCGCGAAGAAGAACAGCCGCCGAGCGTCTATGCCAAGCGAGACAGAGCAGAACAGTCTTGATCGCGCTGGCCAGGGGTAGGCTTCAAGCTCGTCTAGAAGATCATCACTAGCAGTCACATCGATCACCACATCGGTCAGTTCGACAGCCAAGGTGGCGTCGACGTCGAGTGGCGGAAACGCCGCCCAGATCCCTGTCACATCAGCATGGGGCGAGGCCGAGTTGAGCCGCTCTGCCATTACCGCCGCCTTTGGTGTGTCGAGGTTGGTCAGGAGGCCCAAGTGTCGGACGAGATTCCCAGCCTCAAGGAGGTCCGGGTCCAGTAGCACCAACTCCCGCACACCCCCGCGCACCAGCAGCTCCGCGATTGCCGATCCGAGCGAGCCCACTCCGATGATGAGAATGCGTTGTCCCCGAAGAGACTCGCTTAACCGGCCCCGCGCACTGACCTCTTCGCGATCCCAGTTCTCGGTCGCGAGCCATCGCAGCGCTACGTTGTTCGCCAGCAACTCCTGCCGGTCACGCTGCCACTGCCCTTCGTCATCCGCACGGAAGCCATCCGCGCGCTCCCTGCCCCACGACAAGACCGGCAGGCGAATACACCACCAGTGCATTCGAACCGGCAGTTCCCCAACGATTCGCGGGATCGGGAAGCCGAGCATCATGACGTGAGGGCGACCATCGCGGATCCGACCCAGCACGGTTTGCATCTCGGTATCGAGGTCGCACCCCAACTTGGCGCAGGCGGTGCGCAACTCTCCCCATGTGCTCGGTACACGCCAGTGCCCGACCACCGGCACGTTGCTCATCCGAATCCATATGGCAGACTCGGTCTCACTACCCTCTCGAACCTGACGCCCCCACCCTGGACTCAGTATTTCGTTGCCCGCGCGGTCTTCAACGGCATACACGACAAGGCGACGAGGCACCTGGTTGGGACGGCGCAGTCGGGCGAGCCCGACCATGTCATGGCGGGTCTGCCACACTCCGAACGTGGCTCTGTCCTCAGCGAACGCGACGGCGTCGCCGAGGGGCGGAGCGATGACTTGCGGTAGCTCAAAGTATTCGCCTGCGACTGCAAGGGTGTTGGTAGCTGCGGCCTTGAGCCATTCGATCGCGCGCTCGGCATACCAAGAGAGTCGAAGATGATGATCTCGGGGTTCCGACTCAAACGCACCCCGGTACCCGAGCCAACTCTTAACTCGGACGCAGATGTCAGCTGTAGTCCACCGTTGACTGGGCGTCGCGGAACCGAGCGCTGCCTGGTGCTCACGCACATCAGTAAGACCGCCGGTACGGGCGGGATGAATCGAGATCGAGCCTCGCGGGTATGTTGGATGGATGAGCACGTACCATTCAGTACGCGCCTCGACCTCAGTAGCGTCTGCTCCGAGGTCGATCCCTATCTTCAATACCCAACGCTGAACGCCTTCATCCCACTCCAGATCCTCGAGAAGAGATACCTCAGGTAGCCCGTCGAGCGCCCGGCGAGCGGCCAACAGCTCCTCGGACAGTTCGCGCGCCACGTTAGGCGAAACGCCCAGTGGGCACTCGCGAAGGACCCTCCCGTGGCGTGAACCCACCCGACGGGCCGCGACCAGTGTCGCCGTCGCCTCCCTTCTCCGGCGGTGCCGGGAACTCGTCCCCGAAGAGATCGCGCCAGCGGTTCGCGCTCTCGGTGACCAGCTCGGAGTCGAACGCCTCTCGGGCAACGCTCGCCGCCCAGGTCACTCGGTCGTAGAACGCCTCGAAGTCCTGCTGCGTCAGCCGCTTGAGGACGTCGTTCGTGGGAACTCCGTGGTCCGGGAGCACCGGCTTCTGGCGGCTGGCGTATGTCGTCTCCAGCGCCTCGAGGGTCTCCACGATGCCTTGTGCGACTGACGTGATGCCATCGGGGCACGCCCGCCCGATCAGGTGCTCCAGGGGGTAACCCTTCGGGTACTTCAGCGCGAGCGGATCAATTCGGCGCCACCATTTGATCGCCTTCACAACGTTCACGTAGTGACCGTTGCAGCGGGCGTTCTTGTCGACGGTCCACAGGATCTGCTGTAACGGGTGCGTGGGTTCCCAGCACCGAGCCTCACGATCGGGAATGTAGAGCGGCTCCAGCTTCCAGCCTGGCTCGCTTGCCTTGGCCATCATCTTCTGAAGGACCGCCTCGACGGTCGGCCACTGCGCCCTTGCCTCTTTGAACGCCGTGAGGTCCTCAGAAGCTGCCAATGCCTCTAGTGCGAGGATCCCCGCTTCCTCTTCCGACGGGGCCGAGGTGATCACTAGGTCAAGCTTGACTCCCGGTACGGTGAGGCCAAAAGACCGTCCCTGCTCCTCGTACTGGCCCTGGTAGTGCTCCTCGAGGAACGGCAGGAACTCGTCCATCGCGTCCTCTGGATTGGGATAGTCGGCCTGCGCGAGCCGTGTGACCACCACCACGTCGACATCGCTCGCCTGGGTCGGGCCCGGCTTCACGATCGTGGATCGCTTGTAGCTTCCCTGGAGGAAGGTGTTCACGATGATCGGGGCGAGCCGATCGTCCTTGTTCAGGCGATCACGCAGGCTCTGGTGACCGTCCGCGCATGCGTCCGCCTGAGTCGGCGTGAGCCGGATGTTTCCTAGGAAGTCGACAAAGTAGCTCGGGAGATCCATACCCCCTCCTAACCGTCACGATCCGAAGTTGCTCCCCGCCGGAGGAGGTAATGTGAGTATATTACTGCGCGAACACAAGTTCTACAGGAGGGCGACCCATGTTGGACTTCATCCGCCGACTGTTCGCGCGTGCCCCACGCTTCCCGGGCGCGAACGCATTGGGGCCAGTTTTCATCTCGTATCGCCAGAGCGATGGCACTGAGGTCGCGACGGATATCGCGTGGGCACTGCGAGCCGCCGGCGTTCCGGTCTGGCAAGACAAGAGTGACCTGCCGCCGGGCGACACTAGAGACCGACTTGACGAGGCACTGGACTCAGGACTCTCAGGCGCTGTGTTGCTGATCACTCCCGAGATTCAGCATTCCGAAGTCGTGCGGGACACCGAATTGCCCCGGCTCCTTGCGCTCGCGAAGGACCGGTCCTTCGCGCTGTCGATCGGTTCAACTATCGAGAGGAGCCCGGGCAAGCTCGACTATCGGGCGCCTGACCGCCTCCTGCACCAGCGTCGCGCGCGTCTAAGCCGCTTCGATCAGCGGCCCATCTCCACCGGGACGCAGCGGGCTGAGCTTGCAAGGATTCAGTGCCGTCGGCGAATGCAGGCACTACACGCAGAAATCGAAACCAGCGGCCGGGCGCTGCTCATCGACGTACAGACCCGCGTGCCGCCATTTGCCGCGCTGTTCGATGCCGATCTCGTACTCCGGTTACGACCACCGGAGGGCAGGAACCGCCGACCCCACGTCCGAGGACTTCAGGATCTCCAACTCTTCCTCGCCGATCTTCCCTACCTGATCGATCTCGCGGGGGCTCGAAAAATCCGTCTCAGGGGCGCGGCACACCTCAGCGTGGCATATGCAATTGGTGCCGCCCTGCCTACCACGAAGTACGGAACGGTGGAGGTAGAAGACACCGGCGGGTTCGTCTGGAGCCTGGGCGCGCCGGTACCCGTTCCCGCTGAAGGACAGTCGCTCATCGCTGCAGAGGTTCTGCGACATGAAGCCGACGGTCATGCCGCGGTACTCATCTATGTTGATCTCCTGTCAGAGCGGTCGGATGCAGCGTTCGACGCGCTCATCTCAGCAGTCGATCCGTTCCAAGGCGTCGCCCACCTTCGTCCAACTGCGGTCGGGAACTTGGATTCTTCGGATACCGGCGCGTTGGTCGGAGAGATCTCCCAGTTCGTCCGGCGGTTCGCTGATCAACACCAGACGACGGACGTCCATCTTCTATTGCGGTGTCCGTGGCCTCTAGCTCTCCAGATCGGGCGGGCTCTAAACACCATGCGTGTTCGTCTGTACGAGTGGGAGGATCGAGCGGAGGCAGACGGTACAGCGATGCCAGCTGGATACCATCCCAGCCTTGTGGTTCGGTCCGGTACTGGCGCTTCGCCAATTGAAGCCGTGCTTTTGGAGGGGACCGACGGATGATGCAGAAGCGAGGCTGGGAGCCACCCGTCGGCGGGAACGGTCTACCTCAGAGCTATTGGCTGAACGACCCCATCAGCGACGAGTGCCGCCGCCCTCAGGCCACTCCGGACAAGACGCGCTGCGGAAGACCGACGGGAGCGGATTCTAACGCGAGAGCATGACGACCCGACTCGGAGGTTGCCGTAGCGATCCACTGCACGGACAGGCGTGCGGCTACTACGACCTGGTCGGCTCAACGCCCTAGTCACGGCACCAGGAACGGGGACTGCTCAAACTCCCCGTACGTTGAAGTCGCGAAGGGCAAACGTGCTCCGGAAGCGCCGACCGATGAGCTCGTCGTTTATCACACGAGAACGTCCATGCCAATGTTCGTACAGTGGTGAGGAAGGAACCGGGCTACTTCTTCTACTTTGAGGTCCCCCTCCTCGACTGACGGCTGTTCCTGCCTGATATGGCCAGATCTCTTGCCCCCATCTGGGCCCACCCCACGATTCCTCGCGTGTTCTCACCGGTTAGCGTTCACACGCTGCGGCGGCTGAGATCGTTTACCACCTGTAGTCATCGGACTCCTTCGCGGGGCGGCTTGAGCGGTTGGGATGGATGCGCACCCGCTGGTGGATACGTCATCACGGGCCCCAATACCCGATCCACTCCCACCTCGGGCGGTTCAGTGATCCAGATCACGCTGCAGGTCGGACTCCCGTGCTTCGATGGATGCGCAGCAGGAGGAGTCACTAAACATGGTCGATGCTCCGGATCGAGCCAACGAGGTCGCGTCCGGACGCGAAAAGCAGACCGCCGGCTACGTCTTCCATGAACTGACCCGCAGCATCTGCCCGGACTGCCGGCGGACCGTGGATGCGCAGATCCTCCTCCGCGACAACAAGGTCTTCATGCGAAAGCGATGCCCCGAGCACGGTGCCTTCGAGGCGCTCGTCTACGGGGATGCCGAGGCCTACGTCCGCAACAGCCGCTTCAACAAGCCCGGTGAGATCCCGCTGGAGTTCGCCACGGAGGTCGTCGAAGGGTGCCCGCACGACTGCGGCCTCTGCCCCGACCACCAGCAGCACGCCTGCGTCGGGATCATCGAGGTCAACAGCGGGTGCAACATGGACTGCCCGCTGTGCTTCGCGAACGCGGCCCCCGGCTTCAGTCTGACGCTGGACGAGGTGAACCTCATCCTCGACCGCCTCGTGGCGGCTGAGGGACAGCCGGACGTTGTCCAGTTCTCAGGCGGCGAACCGACGATCCATCCGGACATCATCCCGATGCTCCGTGCCGCGCAGGCCCGCGACATCCCGCTCGTCATGCTCAACACCAACGGGCGCCGCATTGCGTACGACGATGCCTTCCTCGCCGAGCTCGCGGAGGTGCGTCCGTCCATCTACCTGCAGTTCGACGGCTTCGATGACGAGACGTACCGCATCATCCGCGGCGAGCCCGGTCTCTTCCCGGAGAAGCTCAGGGCCCTCGATCGGCTGGCGGAGATCGACCTGCACGTGGTGCTGGTTCCGGCGATCGAGCGAGGCGTCAACGACCACGAGGTAGGACGCATCGTCCAGTTTGCCATCGAGCATCCCGCCGTCCGTGGCATCAACTTCCAGCCCGCATTCCATGCCGGTCGGCACATGGACCATGATCCGCTGCAACGCGTGACGATCCCGGATGTCCTCGGCTGGATCGAGGAGCAGACGGGGGAGCAGTTCCTGCGCTCCGACTTCGTCCCGATCCCATGCTGCTTCCCGACCTGCAACGCGGTGACCTACGCCTTCATCGACGAGGAAGACGGCAAGGTCACGCCCCTCCCCCGCCTGATCGACATCGAGGAGCACCTGGACTACATCACGAACCGCGCGGTGCCCGACGTCAGTGCGGAGTTGCGAAGCGCACTCGAGGGCCTGTGGTCGACGGCGGCCTTGCCGGGCTCGGACCGCTCTGACACCGACCTGCTGCTCTCGTGCGCGGTGTGCGACCTGCCGTCGCTCGCCGTCGGCGATCTGTCCCGGCACTTCATCATGATCATGCTCCAGGACTTCATGGACCCGTGGACGTTCAACCAGAAGAACGTGATGAAGTGCTGCAAGGAAATCCTGCTGCCAGACGGGAAGCAGATTCCCTTCTGCGCCTACAACTCGGTCGGCTATCGCGAGCAGGCGATGGAGCAGATGGCCGCGCAACAACGACCACGGATGGACGCCCGTCGCGAGGGTCAGCCGTTCACGTCGCCGGAGATCACCTTCCGATTCCCGCCGGAAGGCCAGTTCCAGGCGGAGCCCGGCGCGTGAGCGATCCCCGCGCGTCGCTCGACAGCGGTCACGTCAAGAGCTGCTGCGCGGACGCCTACGCCAGCGACTGGGCGCATCTGCTCCTCGGCGACTCGTTCCACCCCGGTGGCTTGGCGCTGACGAAACGGCTCGGCGCGCTGATGGGCCTGGGCCGGGACAGCATCGTCCTCGACGTTGCGTGCGGTCGCGGGACATCCGCCATCGCGATCGCGCAGGAGTTCGGGTGTCGCGTCACCGGGATCGACCTCAGTGAAGCGAACGTCGCCGCCGCGCGCGAGGTCGCCGCCCGCGCTGGCCTCGCCGACCGCGTGCGGTTCGAGGTCGGCGACGGCGAGGCGCTGCCGGTGGAGGCCGGCAGCGTGGACGCCGTGATCTGCGAGTGCGCGTTCTGCACGTTCCCGGACAAGACCACGGCCGCAGGAGAGTTCGCCCGAGTTCTCCGTCCGGGTGGCGTCCTGGGCCTCACGGACCTCACGCGCGAGGGTGAAGTAGCCCCTGAGCTCGATTCCCTGCTCGGATGGGTGGCCTGCGTGGCGGACGCGCAGCCACTCGACCGGTACGTCGAGTACCTCGGCGCGGCGGGGCTCATTGTGTCTCGGGAGGAGCGCTGCGACTCGGCGCTCCAGCAGATGGTCTCGCAAGTGCGTCTGAAGTTGCTCGCCGCGGAAGTCGCCGCGAAGCTCGGCAAGCTGGCGGTCTCGCTCGACGATGTCCAGACCGGCAAGCACCTGGTGCGCCTCGCCGCGGACGCAGTCGCCGCCGGCACCCTGGGCTATGCCCTCCTGCTGGCACGCACACCCGAGGGCTCGTGAGCCGACCCGACGCGCCCGTGCCGGGCCCGCGGGCCGCGCTCGCCAGTCTCATCCGCTCGGTCCGCCCTTCGCCCATGGTCGCGCGAGGGCTGCTGCTGCTGATCGCCGCGTCGCTCGTGCTCTCAGTGGCGCTGGAGCCGCTGGTGAGCCAGACGCCCGCCCTCGACCCGGAAGCAATCCGCGAGCGGCTCCATGACACAGGCGCGGTTGCGCCGCTCGTCTTCGTCGGCGTCGTCATCGTCGCGATCCTCGTCGCACCGATCCCGTCGATCCCGCTCGACATCGCAGCCGGGCTGACGTTCGGCTGGCGGTGGGGGTGGATCCTCACGCTGCTCGGAGACGTGATCGGCGCCTTGATCGCGTTCCAGCTGTCGCGCTACCTCGGGCACCGGTGGCTTCTGCAGCGCCTGGGCCCGAAGGCGACCGTCCACATCGAGCGGCTTCAGGCAGGCCTCACGCCGCGCATGCTGCTGGCAACGCGGCTCCTCCCGGTGTTCAGCTTCGAGTGGGTGAGCTACGCCGCCGGGCTGACGAGGATGCGCGCCTCCACCTTCGTTGTGGTCACCACCGTCGGGACTGCGGGCCCGGTGATGCTCCTCGTCGCCGTCGGCGACCTCCTCGTGACGCACCCCGGCATCGCTGCCGTGATCTTTGGCGGCCTCGCGGCCCTCACCGTGCTACCCCTGGCATGGCGGGCGCGTCCCCAGCGCGCGCGGATCGAGATGCCATCGGACGCCGTCGAGGAGGTGTCGACCGAAGTCCTCATGTGACGGGGATCACAGTCCGCCCGTGCAAGCCGCCGGATAGTCGAAGGGCAACCCCCTCACTCAGGACTGGAGTTCGCGTGGCATCACCTCGACGACGTGAGCGAAGGCAGGCGCACCGGGACGAGCGTCGCGGCAAGCAAATGTCCCGACCCTCGGGGCTTCGTCCGTCGCAACTGCTGGCATGGGGCGGGGGCGGCATCGTGCTCCTCGCGGTGGTCGCGCTCGTGCTCCGCAGTGGCGGGATCGAGGTGCCTGACGAGGTGCCAGCGGGCGTCGTCGCGCAAGCCGAGCAGAACGCGGGCACCTCGATCGAGGTCTACCGTGGCGTACACGCCGTCCTGCACTCACCCGACCCGTTGCCCACGGAGGCGAGCCCGTCCGAGGACTCTCGCCTGACGCTGGTCTGGTTCAGCGGGACCTGGTGTCACTTCTGTGCCGAGATGGAGGGGTTCGCACACAGCGCGGCCGGACAGTTCTCGGACCGGATGAGGTTCGTGGAGAAGTCCGTCGACCACGATGGTGCTGCTGCGCGTCGCTACGGCGTCCGCGGAACCCCCACCTTCGTGCTCATCGACGAGCGCGGCCAGGAACTGTCCCGCTTCTCGTACCAGCCTGACGCGGGACGATTCGCCCAACAGATTGAGGCGGCCCTGGCCGCCGCTGGAGTGTCCTAGCCAGCGCCGCTCGTGCCACTCATGTCACGGCCCGAGCGAATGGCCTCCCGGCCGATCCAGCCACCAACCAGCCTGGATCGAAGAGGGGCGCGCCGCGCGGCGCGCCCCTCTTCGTCCGTGTTCAGTACCTAGGCGACTGGGGCGACCACCGGCACCGGGCAGTTGACCGTGAACCCCGTGGGGTGGCTGTCAGGGACGCCGTTGAAGCGCTGGAGCTCCTCGGCTTCCTCAGCGGCGATGATCTCGGCCTCGGACTTCAGGACGGTTGCCTCTGCTCCCTCGGCCCAGGTGAAGGTGAAGTGGTCCCAGTAGGGGCTCCACCGCGGGTCACCGGCGACCGTGTCCGTGACGCTCTTCTGGAAGCCCATCGGGCCGCTACCTTCGACGCCGTTGCCGAAGACAAGGATCTTCGCCGTCGCGCCTGCATCCGTCAGCGCTGCTGCGGCCGGAGCCGGAGCGATCTTCATGCCGTCGGCCATCGGAGGCATCGTCACGTCGGTCACGATGTACCGCGAGTTCGGGTAGCAGGAATGAAGCTTGAAGGTGACCGTCATCCCCTCGACGTCTACCGGCTCGATGAGCTGGCCATCGCCCAGGTAGACCTCGCGCACCTCGTCGTGCGGCAGCTCACCGCCCGACCACTTCACGACCGGGTAATTGACGACGATGTCCGTCCGCTCAAGCGTCACGTCACCCGCCTCAGCGGCTGCCTCGATCGCCTCGGCAGACTCGAGGAGTTCCGTCGCGCCCTGCACACGGATGACGCGGAACGCGGGGCTGTAGTCCTCGCGGTGAGGGGCGGAGTTCATGACGGCGGCCTGCCCGTCCACGCCGTCCTCGAAGAGATAGACCGTGCCAAGGCCAGCGCCCGCGTTGAGGGCGTTCGCCATGAGCGGGACGTGGACGAGGACCTCCTGGCGCGCGAAGTCCGCGTCCGAAGCGTCGGTGCGGATGAAGTAGGCGTCCTCGCCATCGACCCAGGCGTGGTGAAGCTGGAAGCGCACCCAGCCGAAGTCACCGCTCCAGTCCTCCGAGCTCAGGCGGTGGTCGAGGACATCGCCCACGAGGACCTGCCCGGTCTCGCCGGTCGCGTCTGTGGTGAGCGCCGGTGTCGTCGCCGCAGTACCGCCCGAGGGAGCGGTCGGCGTCGCGGTAGCCGTCCCGTCGCTGCTGGATACTGGTGCGCTCTCCGCACCGTCATCGGTTCCGCAGGCCGCCAGGAACAGCGCGCTCGCCAGGCCCATGCCACTGAGTTCGAGGAACCTGCGGCGGGGGAGGTGGTGGTCCAGTCGTTGGAATTGCTGCATACGGAAGTGATGGCCTTTCGAGGTGTGGGAGCGAGCACCATCATTCAGTCGCGGCCGCCCGGCATCTGTGACCCGCATCACTGACGTGCTGCTTAGCTGAAGCCCACTTCGTGCCTGCCTCGGACACGGAGCAGCCCGGGTTGCCCCGGGCTGCCCTGTGCACTCAGTCACGAGATGGCTACGGGAGCATGAGCGCCCCGAGGTGCGGGCCAAACCAGTTGAGTTCGTTCGCCAGGTGCATCGCCCCTGCCGTATCGAACGTCGTGTCGCTCACCGTCCATCCGTCAGACCAGGTGATCTCCCGCCCTGGGACGGTCAGCATCCCGGAGTCCGGAGGTGTCGGGGTGTCGACCCCGTGGTAGTACACAACGCCCGGCAGGCTCTTCTCGAACTCACCCGCCATCGCGCCGTCCTTGCCAGGAGGCGCTGAGAGCTGCATGCCGGACACGTTGAGGGTGGACTCGTAGAAGGCCGTCAGGAGGCGCGCTGCGTCCGCCTTCAACTCCTGAGGCCCGCCCAGCACGAGTGCATTCGCACCTCCGAGGATCCAGGCAACCTCATCAACGGTGTAGACGTCCTGCGAGACGAAGACGCCGTCCCCCGGCTGGAAGTCGGCCTCGAGCGCCGCGAACAGCTCGGCAACTCGGTCGAGGTAGCCGTCCACACCGGTCGCGTGCCCAGCGGAAACCAGGCCGGCGATCGCCGCCCCGCGCTCGGCAGGTGCCTGCGGATCCTCGTCGAGCAGTGCGTCCGCGATGCTGGCCAACCTGGCCTCGGTCGCGCTCCCGGCTCCCGCGTAGGCGATGCGATAGGTGAGGGCGCGAATGGCGGCGGCTGACTCGGCAATGGTCTCCGGCGTGCGCCCGGCCAGGGCGCCTTCGAGCTGCTCCGCGGCATCGGCGAACATCGGCTCCATGTCAGGAGCCTCATAGCGGCCCCCGGCCTCACCCGCCTGCGCGGCGATGTCGGTGAGCGTCTGGAGCATCACCCAGTTGCCGGTGTAGTCCAGGTTGCCGTCCGAGTCGTAGTAGAGGCCATCCTCGCCCATCAGGTTCTGCATGGCGTACTGCCCCTGCATCTGGGCCAGCATGTTCACCATCAGTCCCATGAAGCGCTGCTGTGCGCCGAAGGCGGCGTCCGGGGCGCCGAAGTGGGCATTCGCGAAGTTTCGCGCCCACTGGCTCTCCTTCAGCATGGTCTCAGCCTGCGCGCGGACGGTGACGCGCTCGTCGAATGTGGTCGGGTCGAGGCGGAGTGCCTCGAAGTCCATCGCGTCGAACTCCATCGGGTTGTTGACCAGCGCCGGTGAGCCGGACGCGTAGACCGCCTGCAGCGGGAAGAGGTTCGCCGGGATCATCACCGGGTCGGCCTCGTTCTGGGCAACCATCGCCATCGCCGCCTGGAGCACCTCCATGGGCGGCTCGAACGGGATGCCGAGGCCCGAGCCCATCACGAACGGGCCGAAGTGGTCCCGCGACAACCAGTACGCCTGCCAGACGGCAGCGCCATAGTTGAACTCAGGATTGGCCGCGCTCAGCGTACTCGGGCTGGAGGTGTCGATCGCCTTCGGGGCCGGCGTTGTTGCCTCGGTCGTGGTCGCCGCAGCGCCTGCCGTCTCCGTCGCCACCGGCGAGTTTGGCGTGCTCGTCACCGGTGTCGTATCGCTGTCGTCGCTGGTACAGGCGGCGCCCACGATGGCGACGCCAGCGACGATCGCGATCATGAGTTGTCTCGAACGTTGCATGGTGTCCTTCCGTTGCCCGCCGATGAGCGGACGTGATCCCTCTGCCATGCAGCGTCGAGCGGAATGGCGCTGGGGGCGGTGACGGCGATCACCAACGGTGACAACTTCACGTCGACGGGGTGCGATCCTCCCTACTCGCCGTAGGCGGCGAACTCGACCAGCCCCGTGTTCCCGCCGGTGGAGGTCACCACCTCGAAGCGGAGCGTCTGAGTCTCGACCGGGGCACTGAGGGCAAACTCGTGGATCCCGGAGGCGTCGGCGACCTCGAACGGGCCGAGGAGGCGGTCACCGTCGACGATGACCTGGAAGGTGAGGATCTGCGCCGACGAGCCCATCGTCCGGGTCCAGATGCCGAACGAGGCGATCGTCGTCGGTTCCGGAAGCGCCACGACGAGGTAGGCCTCATCGCCGTCGCCGGCGGAGGACCACTCCGTGGTCGGATCGCCATCGATCGCATGCTCCGCCGCCCACGAGGGCGAGTCGCCGAACACACTGCTCACCTCCGTTACGCTCGCACCCGCACTCGCCGCGGCGAGGTTGTCGCGGGCCACGCCGGTCGCGGGAGGTGTGCGGAAGGTCATCGGCTCGCTGACGTACACCGTCCCATCCGGGCCGGTGCCCTGCAAGCGATAGTGATACTCAGTGTCCGGCTCGAGGCCGCGCATCGGAGCGGCGTGCGTGCGATGCCCGCCACCTGCCATGTCGAGGTCGGTCGCTTGCGCACCGTACGCGGTGGTCGTGCCGAACACGACCGAGCAGGCGACATCCACTGAGGTCGTGACCCGGACCACTCCCGACGTTCCCGTGAGATCCGCGATCTCGATGTCGCCCTCGAGGATCTCTTCGATCGGGCGGATGCGGACGTCGTCCGCACTCTCACCCGAGTCATCGGACGCGCAGGCAGCGCCCAGGAGGGCAGCCGTCAAGAGCGCCAGGGCGACAACAAACCAACGTTGGTGGGACATGATGCGGGATCCTCCTGTGGACTCTCAGTTGGTCACGAACGGCCGGCGATCTGATGGCGGTGGGTAGCGATCTGAGCGGCGAGCGCCGGGAACTCCGGCGCGATCTCGTACGGGTAGTCGTCCCAGTACCCGTCCCGGTCCGGGACGAAGCGTCGAGGTGAGGCGTGCCGGTCGCCGGGCGCGACCGACCGCATTGTCTGTTCCACCTCGGACGCTCGCTCCCATGCATCCGCGCCCGGGATGGGCTCGAGGACGTGGAGGGACACGGGGTGACGGCGCTCAAGCCTTGGCGAGTACGGGTACTGCCAGAGGCGGTGCGTGCCAGTGATGACGACCGGCAGGACGGGGACGTCGAGGCGCTGGGCGAGCCAGAACCCACCCCGATTGAACGCCACCTCGATCCCGAGGATCGAGCCTTGCGGGAAGACCACGATCGAGTCGCCCAGCCTCGTCACCTCGCGCGCTTCGCGGAGGACGGCGCGAGCGCCGCCTGCGTCGAGCCGGAGCGGGACCGAGAGGTGGCCGCCGCTGCGCAACAGGCGACCGACGTGGGGCCACCCCCAGAGCTCGTCGCGGGCAAGGAACCGCTGGCGTAGCGGAAGGCAGGCCAGCACCAGAGGGTCGACGAGGCTCTCGTGCAGCGGCAGCACGACGAACGGCCCGCCGCGCGCCTGATCGAGTCCAGTGACGTGAAGGTCCGCGCCGAGCGCGCGCCAGGCAAGCCGGGCGGCCTCTCGTTCCGCGGTCTTGTACCGATCCCGACCGAGAAGGCGCGCTGCGGGAACGGCGACGGCCCCCGCCACCGCGAGCGACGCGCGCGCGGCAGCGGCAAGGATCGCGCCACCAGCGCCGGGCGCCTCGAACTGGACGCCTGTCACTCGACGAGGATGCTCGTGTCCGGCTTGAAGATCGACCAGATGAACCAGAAGTGCGTGCCCGAGACCACCGGCTCCAGGCGCGTGCCCGCGAGTGGCCCGTCCATGGCTGCACCGAGGACGTTCCAGCGGCTCCCGGTAGCGGTGTCATAGATCGCGCCGTCGCGAGCCTCGAACGTGATCGCAGAGCCGTCGACCTCTGCGCGGAATGCACCCGCAGCGCCGATGTCCCGGCCGTCCGGGATGTCGCGGGCGTCCAGCGCAGCGTTCGTGCCGGGCTGCCAGAGCGCGACGATCGGGATGCCTCCCACGGTCGCGTGCACCACGACCTCATCGGCGAGGCGGTCGAAGGGGATCGCGACGGCCTGGTCGCCGAGCTCGACGGTCAGCACCTGCGCCTTGGCCGGAAGGCGGCCGTCATCCTCGAACGAGGTCGGGAAGATCGTCCCGGACTCGATGTCGTCGTAGCCCGCGTACGGGTTCGAACCGTACGCGCGGTTGAACCCGGTCTGGCGCGACAGTACGAGCGCGTCCGGGTACTGCGCTCTCGCATCCTCGAACGCCACGAGTTGCGCGGGCAGGAACCGGAGGCGCTTGCCGGCGTCAGTGCCAACGATTGCTTCACCGGTGAGCTGTTGCCAGAGGGTTGTGGTCTGGTAGTCGTAGAGGATCAGGTCACTCTCGCGGAGCAAACCACTGACCCCGAAGTCGCGCACCTCGCCATCGACGCGCCGGTCGAAGGCAATCGCCGTGTAGCACAGGGGGCAGAACGTCACGAGGACGGGTTCCCCGCCCAGCTCGTCGTTCACGACCTCGTGCCAGATGAGGATCTGGATCGGGTAGATGCGCGCCTCGCCGCCGACCTCGAGGGTGACTACCGGTTCGCGGGGCGTCATCCAGTCAGAGGCACGTTCGATGGACTCGTACTCGGGGTTGTGGATGGATGGGATGCCGGAGTCGGCGCCCACGCCACCGGACTCGATCTCCGTGAGGGGGACGGTCTTCCTCGAGAGGTCGACCTCCGGCAGGATCAGGCGGATGGCGTAGCCGTCGATGCGGTCTTGCTCCTCGGTGGTCCGTGTCGGAGTCGGCGTGAGCGTTGGGGGCGAGGCGCCCTCAGAGGGCGGTGCCGAGGCCGTCACCTGGTCAGACGTTTCCGGCGGACCATCGCCCGAGGTGCAGGCGACCGTGACGACCGCGAGGAGTGCGAGCGATAGGCCGATGGCGCGAGTACGGCTGGCACGGGCGCGTGGGGTCACCGCTGATCCACCACGATAGGGAGGGCGTCGCGCAGGTCGTCGTCCGCGGGGACCACGCCTTGCGAGAAGACCTTGCCGTTGATGGTCACGACCGGCGCATGCCAGCCGCCCCGACGCAGGGCATCGAAGAGGTGGTTCCACCACGGCTTGATGCGCAGCTCAATGTCATCGCGGCCCTCGATCACCCGCTCGACCGCGCGGATCGTCAGGTCACACTCGCGGCACCACGACTCGGGAACGCGGAAGAAGAGCTGCTTGCCCGTGATCGGATAGACCGTGACGACGGTCCGCCCGCTGCCCGACGGATCATCGCCGGGGGCGGGAGGCGGCGTTCGCTTCCCTCGCTCCCACACCTCGATGTCGTTCGCCCGCAAGAAGTCGGCGATTTGGCCGGGGTTGGGCTCCGTGAGCACGGTCCCTCGATCGACACCGCGGAGACGGCCCGTCAGGGGAGCCGGGGGCCGAATCGGCAGCCATCCATCGTCGGGAGCGATGACGAGCGTGGGGACGGAGGCGTTCCCACCAGTGAGCCCGAGGACGATCTCCATTGCCTCCCGGTCCTGATGAATGTCCCGCATCACCATGGCGTCCACCTCGTGGCGATCCAGCCACCAGCTGAAGCGGGACATGTCTGGGCACGGGACGGAACTGCCGTAGACCACTACTCGCGCCATCGTTGAGCTCCTCCATGCCTTGTCGTCCGCCCGGCGACGACGCCGCGTTACATCTGTTGTACGCGTCCGCGACCACCGGCTCGGTGATCTAGATCACGGACGCCCCGGCCGCCCTCGCCGATGCTGTGTGCACCACTCGGAAAGGATCGGCATGGCCCTGATCTCGCAGCGTCTGCCTCTCGTCGCCGGACTGCTCGGTGCGATCGCGGTGGTCGCGATCACGATGGCGTTCCGCGACGACCCGGTCGAGCCGTCACTTGCCGAATCCGTCGCCTCACCTGCCTCGGCCCCAGCCTCCGCCGTGGCGACGGAAGCGAGCGATGAGCACGAGGTCCCCCGGTTTGCGACCCCGTTTGACTCGCCTGCGCTGGGCGCGGCAGCCACGCCCTTCCCGATCCCGACGGATCAAGAAGCGCTACGGACCCTGGGCAGACGGCTCGTCACCGCCCCGGAAGAACGGCCCACCGCGGCGAGTTTCGCCGTAGAGACGGCGTCGTATGCCGATGGATCAACGTTCGTGGTCAGCGGCGGCGAGCCGAACCCGATCACCATCGTCTTCTTCATGGCCTCGTGGTGTCCCACCTGCGTCCCGGAGTCGATCGCGCTGCGAGAGCTGCACCAGCAGTACCTGGACAGCGGTGTCAGCATCTTGATCCTCGACGTCGACCAGAACGAGACCGAGGAGGACCTCGCCAGGTTCCGCGAGTTGACCGGCAACGGCGAGCACTTCTGGGCGATGGACCGGAACTTCGACGTGGCACGCGCCCTGGAGGTGAACACCCTCGATGCCACGGTGGTGATCGACCAGCGCGGCCGAGTGGCGTACCAGGATGGCTCGCCGACTGAATACGAGGTCCTTGCGGCGGTGGTTGAGGCGCTCCTCCTCGAAGAGGACGCCTAGCCCGTGGATGCCTTCTTCCAGGCGATCGCTGACACCGCTGGCGGCTGGGTGAACACGTTCGACGCGTGGGTGCGGTGGTTACCAGTCTCCTTCGCCTTCGGCGCCGGCATGCTCGCGGCGATGAACCCCTGCGGGTTCATCATGCTGCCCGCCTTCTCGGCGTTCTACGTCTCCGGGGAGCGCGGAACGCCGGGCACACCCACGAGGCGCATCGGCCGCGCGGCCTGGATGAGCGCCATCGTGACAGTGACATTCATCCTGACCTTCGGTGCGGTGGGCCTGGTCGCGTCCGTTGTCGGCCAGCAGGTGATCGGATGGTCGGCGTGGGCCGGCCTCCTCGTCGGTGCCGCCCTCGTCGCCTTTGGCATCAGCCAGCTCGTGGGGCGAGGCACGGCCCTGAGCTCGCTCACGTCGCGAGTGCGCACGCCTCGGACTCGCGATGTGCGCGGCGTCGCCGCATTCGGTGTCGCCTACGCAGTGGTATCGCTCGGGTGCACGCTCCCCATCTTCACGGCCGTCGTTGGCCTGTCGTTGACGGGCGAGTCCAGCACCGTGAGCGCTGCGCTCCGCTACCTGGAATACAGCGCGGGGATGGGCACGGTGCTCCTGATGGTCGCCGTGGGCACAGCCCTCGCACGGGCGCCGCTCACGGCGTTCGCCTCGCGCGCGGGGAGCGTGATCGATGTTGGCGCGAACGCCGTGCTGGTGCTCGCGGGAGCGTACGTGGTCTGGTACTGGGGAGGAGTCGTCTGATGCTTGAGCAAGCCGCAGTAGTGGTCTACACGCAGCCGCATTGCGCGCCGTGCCGGATGGTCGAGCAATTCCTCGAACAGCACGCGGTCGCATTCGTCGCTCGGGATGTCACGAGGGATCCGGATGCGCTGAACGACCTCGTTGAACGCGGTTTCATGGCCACGCCGGTCACCAACATCGGCGAGCGGTGGATCGCCGGGTTCCGGCGCGACGAATTGAGCGACGCGATCACGGCGAGGCAGACGAGAGGTGACGCATGAGTGAGATCGAGTCGTACGACGAGTTGGCCCGCCCCCTCCGGGAGCGTGCCGCACAGCGCGTCGATCCGGAGCGCCAGGCGCAGCTTCAGGCCCTCTTCACGCAACTCGAACGCGAGCAAGCACAGCAGGCGCCTGCCGTGGGCGATCGCGCCCCTGACTTCGTGCTGCAGGAGGCAGGCACGGGCAGGACCGTCCAGCTCTCAGACGCGGTGACACGGGGCCCCGTCGTGCTGTCCTTCTATCGCGGCCAATGGTGCCCGTACTGCAACCTCGAGGTCAGAGCGCTCGAATCCATCCACGATGAGGTGCGCGCACTTGGTGGTGCGATTTACCTGATTGGGCCTGAGACGGAGGAGAACGCGCTCAAGCTGCGGGAGAAGACCGAGTCGACGATCCCGTTGCTCTTCGATGATGCCGCGGACGTCTGCCGGGCATACGGCCTCGCCTTCGAACTACCGGCGTATTTCCAGGAGTCCTACCGCGCCGCCGGGAATGATCTGCCGGTAGCGAACCCGGGCGTGGGGTGGGCACTTCCGATCCCGGCGACGTTTGTCATCGGGCCAGACTCCACGATCGCGGCGCGACACCTCGATCCTGACTACCGGGAGCGGATGGAGCCGGCGGAGATCCTCGCAGCGGCACGCGCCTTGTCCGACTAGCGCCGGAGCGCGTAGCGGACGGACCAGAAGGCACCGAGAAGGGCGAAAACGACTACTTCGCCGATCACGCCTCCGGGTTGTCCGGAAACGAACGTGCCCGTCGGATCGAAGCCACCCAGGACCATCACGCTCCACGCGAGCGCGACGACGAACAGGGACCAGGCGGCGTAACGGCCGATGATTGCCCGTGGCAACCGGATGTCCCTCAGCAAGCCCGCGGTGACTGCACCGGACGCAGCCACCGCGAGCGGCATGAAGTGATAGGTCAGGCCAGTCCGCCACGTGAGGCCCACCCACATCAGCGCGATCAGGGCGGGCGCCGCTACGGGAAGCAGCTGTTCCCGGCCACCGCTGACTGTTCCATTCATGCTGTATCCCTCCCCGATCATCGTCGCCGAGGGACGCCGGATGGCCGGTGATCACGATCACCGAAGCCACCGACGCTCCGCCGTACAACTCGCACAGTGATCGAGACTGGACGGGATCCTGATGGGACACCAGCCGAAGACCGCCGTCGGATTCGTCACGTCGGATGGGGTTCCCGTCCCCGTTGTCACTGCCGATGAGATGCGGCGACTCGACGCTCAGGCGGAGCGTGCCGGGTATCGACTCGAGCAGATGGTGGAGCACGCGGGACGGCACCTCGCAGACCTCGCGACGGCTCTCGGTGCCTGGCCGGGTGGCGCGCCGCGCACCGTCGTGCTCGCCGGTTCCGGAGGGAACGCCGCTGGCGTCCTGGTTGCGGCACGCCACATTGCGAACGCTGGTGGCCAGGTCACGGCCATCCTCACCACGGAGCCCGAAGATGCGGGCGCGGCGGTATCGGGGCAGCTCGGCCTCCTCGCCCTCTCCGGCGCTACCGCCCTCGGACCCTCTGCCGTGATTCCCGCAGACGCGGACCTCGTGCTGGACGGGCTGGTCGGCTACGGACTGCTGGCCGCACTGCGAGGCCCTCACCGGAAGCTCGTCGAGCAGCTCCATTCTGACCGCGGGCCGCGCGAGGCCCTCGTGCTGTCCCTCGACATCCCGTCCGGGCTGCATCCGGACCAGGGGCGCATGTTCGATCCGCTGGTGCGGCCTGCAGGCACAATGACCGTCGCGTTGCCAAAGCAGGGCCTGCTGGATGAGATCGCGGGCGACATCTGGCTGGCCGACATCGGCATTCCGCGGGGGGTGTTCGACCTAGCGGGTGTTGAACCGCCGCCCCGAGCGCTGGCGGCAGAAGGATTGATGCGGCTCACGCGGAAGTATGACGCGTCACCGGACCTGCGTGGTGATGGCGAGTGACTCAGTCTCCGTCACGGCCCAGCGGCGGCATCTCGATCCGCGACGACGGTCCGGCCGCGTCACGCATGACGGACATTCGTGTGCGCTGAGAGTTCCGAGTCCAGCGTTGCAAGGTCGTCGGCGCTCAACTCGTGAATGTCGGACACGCCCACCGCTCGACCGATGAGTTCCAACTCTTGCCGGAGTGCGCCCCAGGTACGCACCCCCTGTGCAGTGGAGAGGTCAATGTCGAACCGCTGCTCCAAGTCTGTCCGGTGCGTCGCAATTCCCACGGGACAGGCCCCGGTGTCGCAGGCGCGGTACTGCTGGCAGCCGACCGAGATGAGCGCGGCCGTCGCCAGCGCGACCGCCTGAGCCCCCATCGCCAGCGCCTTGGCTACGTCTGCGGCCGTGCGGAACCCTCCGGCCGCTACGAGGTCGACGTCCGAGCGGCCGCGTTCGGTCAGTCGCTGCCGGGCGCGGTAGAGGGCGTACTGGATCGGTATCGTCAGATGATCCTTGAGGACGTCCGGCGCGCTCCCCGTCCCGCCCCCGCGCCCATCAATCGTGATGAAGTCGACACCAGCGTCCAGGGCAGCATCCACGTCCTCTTCGACGCGGCCCGCAGCGAACTTGATCCCGACCGGACCGCCGCGGATCTGGTCGCGGATCTCATCGACGCGCGTGCGCAAGGCAAGCGGCCCCGCGAGGTCGATGAACCGGGCCGGAGAGTGCGCGTCCGTGCCTGCCTCGATGCCGCGCACGCGGGCGATCTCGGGGGTGACCTTCGCCCCCGGCAGCCAGCCGCCTGAACCTGCCTTCGCCGACTGGCCAAACTTGATCTCCACGGCGTCCGCGGCGGCGATGTTGGCGGGGGACCAGCCGAAATAGCCGCTGGCCATCTCGAAGATGTACCGCGTCGAGGCATCTCGCTCGCCCGGCAGCATTCCACCCTCGCCGCTCCCGATCGCGGTGCCGGATGCAGACGCTACTCGAGCCAGCGCGACCTTGGCGGACGCGGACAGCGCGCCAAACGACATGTGCGAGATGAACATCGGGATCTCGAGCTGCAGCGGACGCTCAGCCCGCCGTCCCAGCACTGTCCGCAGATTCAGCGGTTCGGTCTCCAGGCGCGCGGGACGGCTCACCTGGGCCGGGAGAAACAAGATGTCATCCCACGACGGGGTCAGCCGCCGGGTCGTGCCCATGGCGCTGGAGGGTACGTTCCCGGAGGCCAACCCCTGGAGGTACCCATAGGCGCGTGTGCCCGCGTCCTGCGGACGCGCCCAGCGGGAGAGATAGCCGTCGTCGTGTCCTGCTGGAAGCGCGGGGACGGCATCAGCATCCACCTCGACCTGTCCGTCACGCGTACGCACCGGATAGCGAGCTATGCGCTCCGCAGGGTTGTAGCGGGAGACACCGGTGGCGACGTCGAAGCCGTACCCGTGGAGCGGACAGACAAGGTCGTCACCGACCAGCACACCGTCCGACAGTTGCCCACCGCGGTGCGGGCATCGGTCGTCGAGGACATGCACCTGACCGTCAGAGCGTTGGACCAGCACCAGTTGACGCTCGTTGACTCGGACCGCCACCGGGTGGTCGGGAGCTAGATCGGTGGAACGGGCCACGGAAACCCACCGGGTCACGACCTCGCCCCGCCATCGTCGGGCCCCGCGGCCGCCGCGCGAGTGAGCGCGGCGTCGATCCACTCCGCGTCAGGGACGCCGCGAAGCCCGCGCGAGGTGGCGTACAGCCGGCAGCGAGGGGTGCCGTCGCCCGACCACTCCCAGCCGGGTTCCACGTCAAGTCCATCGATCCTCACCGTCGGCGACCCCGGGAAGCGCAGCCGCATCCCGGTCTCCTCGTCCGCTACCTCGACTCGATGGACGGGCGCAGTCATCCCAGCCTGTGCCATCCGCTCACGGAGCAACGCCTCAGTGGCCTCGTGGTTTGGGCAGTCCTGAAACCACAGCAGTTCGATCAATGGAGTCCTCCTCATGAAGGAGCCCTCCCGCCTGCGCCGCCGTGAGGGCATCCGAACTGCAGTTGCTGGATCTGGTCGAGCGACGCGAGGGTCAACTCGCTCAGCCGTGGATCCCACTGCCCGCCGCCCTGGCGCCGCAACTCCTCGCCCACGTACGCCCAGTCGCGCCCTTGCTGATAGGGACGGTCAGAGGTCATCGCGTCGATCGAGTCCGCGATCGCGAAGATGCGCGCCGCAGTCGGAATGGCCTCACCCTGGAGCCCGTGGGGATAACCGGCCCCATCCCAGCGCTCATGGTGCGCCTCGATAGTCTCCGCGAGGTGGGCCAGTTCCGGCACCGTCCGGACGAGTGCCGCCCCGAACTCCGGATGGCGTCGCATCACCTCCCACTCCCCGTCGGTCAGGCGGGCCGGCTTCTTGAGGATGGCGTCCGGGATGCCCAACTTGCCGACGTCATGGAGACGCGCGCCCACCTCCACGGGAAGGAGCGCATCCTCGCCGAGTCCATCGAGCAGCCCGATCTCGGTCGCGATGCACGCGACTCGGTTCACGTGCTCTCCCGTGACCGGGTCGCGTGCGGAGAGTGCCGCGATGAGGGGCTCCGCGCTGCTGTGGAGACGCGTGCGCGCGTTGCGACCGCGACCGAACCAGGTCAGAACCCCCATGGAAACACCTCCCACTCGCGGCATCCCGGTCAGTAGACCAGAGCGACCACGATCCCGAAGACGATGTGCAGCATGATGAACCCGACGGCGTTCATCGGGCCGAGCGACCAGCCGAAGGGCCCGGGGGCTTCCATCCGGCCGGCGCGAATCAGCGGGTGCATCATCGGCATCCCCGCGAGCATGGTCCCGGCGATCAGTGCATGCGCCAGCCCGACGGCGGCGCCGCCAAGCCACGTGATCTCCTCGGCGTCAGCGACGACGAAGACTCCGACGTGCGCCGCGCCAAACACGACGCTCATCATGGCGTGGATCATCAGTCCCACGATGAACCCGGCTGCTCCCGTGAGGCCGAGCATGCCGCCGAGGAGCGCCATCATGTTCATCCGCATGACGGTGGGCATCATGGCGATCGCGCCATAGAGCAGCACGACCATGACGGCCCCGCCGATCAACCCCGCAACGGCAGCTCGTGCCAGATCAAACTCAACCATCCCGGTACCTCCAGTAGTGGTGCGGCCAGACGGCCTGCTGATCAAGCGTGCGGCTCACGGGTCAGCAACTCTGTGATCACGCTCACACCGGTTCGTCACGCCATGTGATCCTGATCACACGGGTGGAGCACCGCGGGCGTTACGCTTCCAAGCATGGAGGGCGGGCCCCATGCTTGAGGTCTTCGTCGCGACCGGGTGCGAGACCTGTGACCATGCGCGGGCGGTCGCGCGGCGCGTCGCCGAGGAATTTCACGAGGTACATGTGGACGTGATCGACATCGACGAGCAGCCCGAGCGCGTCCCGCCCTCCGTGTTCGCAGTCCCCTCGTACCTGCTGAACGGGGCGGTCATCTCCCTGGGGAACCCCTCCTGGGAGCAGCTCAGCGTCTTGCTGGTGGGTGGGGGCGCGCTATGACCGCCAACCACGAACTCGTGAAGCAGACGCACCTCTCCGAGAGCGAGATCTTCCGCGACCTCACCGGCGAGCAACTCAAGGAAGTCGCGGCGATGTCCGCGATGACGACCTGCCATCGAGGGCGCGTCTTCTACGAACCAGACCAGACCGGCGAGGTGCTCTTCATCCTCAAGAAGGGGAGCGTCGCGCTCTACCGGATCACCGAGGACGGACGCAAGCTGGTGACGGCGACGGTCCAGGAGAAGTTGATCTTCGGCGAGATGTCGATGCTCGGGCAGGGCATGTCCGACTCGTACGCCGAGGCGCTCGAGGACTGCACCCTGTGCGTCATGTCACGCGACGATGTCACTCGGCTGATCGGGCAATATCCGGCAATCGCGGTCCGCATGCTCGACCGCATGGCCCACCGCCTCCGCGAGGCCGAAGACCGCCTCGCCGATGTGGCCTATCGCCCGGTCCACGCACGTGTCGCGAACGCACTCCTACGGCTGGGAGCCGATGGACGAGACATCCATCTCTCGCATCAGGACCTCGCCGAGATCGTGGGAACACACCGGGAGACCGTGACCCGCACGCTGAATCAGTTTCGTGCGGACGGCCTCGTCGAACTCGACCGGATGCTTATCCGTGTACTCAACGAGCCACGACTTGTTGCCGCTGGGGCCGAGACGCGGGAGACGCTGTAGCGGGGACCGCTACCGAGCCGCGGCGCTCGCGAAGCGGCCATGGTAGCCACTCCCAAGTCGCTCGCAGATCACCGACGTCGGAGCGTTGCTCCATGAGCCCTCCTCCCCACCGCACCCAAGCCGCAGTTCGACGCGAGTACGGCCGCTTCGCACCCACCTACGACCGGGTCTGGGAGCGGTACCTGGAGCGTTCCATCGGTCTGACGGTGGACCATCTTCCGCTCACCGCCGCTTCACGGGTCATCGACGTCGGCTGCGGCACCGGGCTGCTCCTCGACCAGCTCGGTCGAACCCATCCAGAGGTCGAGCTCGTCGGCCTCGACCTCAGCCCGCGGATGCTGACCGTCGCTCGCCGTCGCCTGGCAGGGCGCGCGTCGCTCACGGTCGCCGACGCGGCTGCGCTCCCACTTCGACAGGGTGGCGCCGATGTGCTGGTCTCGAGCAGTGTGTTCCACCATCTGCCGGAGCCCGCACTGGCCCTGGCGGAGTGGCGGCGGGTGCTGCGTCCTGGCGGCCGGCTGGTTGTGACGGACTGGTGTCGAGACTTCGCAGCGATACGGCTACTAGATCTGGTGCTGCGGGGTGTCGATCGCGCGCACGTTCGGACCTGGAGCGCCACCGAGATCCACGCGTTGCTCTTGGAGGCCGGTTTCATCGATGTTGAAGTGCGTCGTCATCGCCAGGGTTGGTTCTGGGGCATGATGGCCATCACCGCCGGGGTCTGAGAATCGGACCCCGGCGCGCCCGCCTCACCCTCGCTGCCGTCGGCCGGAAGGGTGGAGCCTGCGCTGTGCACCGAAATCCGGGGCCGCCCGGATCGTCGTCTGTGTGGGATCAGGCTGGACACGCAACTCCTTCAGGTGCCGGGCTGTTGCTTTGTGATCGCGAACGCCGTGCGGCGCGTGTGGGCCGGGCGCGATGCACGCCACCCGACCCTCCGCTGAAGCGCCACGCTACGCAGCTTCTGAATCGCGGTCGGCTGCGTCCTTGTCGCCGACTCGCGATGCCCGGAGCAGGATGGGCAACCACCCGGTTCCAGCCAACAGTTCCTCGGCCGCTTTCGCCATCGGCTCCTTCTTGAGACCACTGATGCGCTCGGCGGCCTCGATTGAGACGCCTTCCTGAACCGCCTGGGCGATGTGCGCCTTCGTGACTCGCCCGAGGTAGCTGCTCACGGTCGGTCGCCAGTAGGCGGCCATGTTGAGCGACACGGCCGCGGCGAGCGTGTCCACCATCCCGAGTGAGCGACGCTTCGTATCCCACCGCTGCTGCACCGCGTACACACTCGCCGCGACGCAGTGAGCGAGCAGGCGCATCCGATCCTCGTCACCAAGCGAGAGCACGAAATCCCAGAGAGCGTCTGAGTCTCTGGGGACGCGCTCCGCCCACGCCCGGTGGCGCTCCTCGAATGCCTTCGCCGCCGCCGACTCGCCGATCCCGTCGGCATGATGCGTCAGCGGCGAAGCGGTCATGCGGATCTCCAGACAACTCTCGTCGTGGGCCGCGTAATAGAAGGTCTGGCTCGCGAGTGCGTGGGTGAGCGGCGACCAACGCCATCGCCGGCTGCTCGCCCAACACGAGGCGAAGGACCAGCGTGCGGTGCGCGGTCAGATCCCGGACGAGCGCGTCCGATAGCGGCCTGCCGACGTCGCCGGCTTCGTCCTCGTCATCGTCGGCGCGCCACTCGTCGTTGTGCGTGTCTTCGCCCGCGCCATCGGCGCCCTCGTCACGCACATCACCATCCTGGTTCGCCTGCGGAACGTCCTCCGGACGGACGAACCCGCGTTCGATCTGCGGGCCGCCATCCCGATCCAGCGAGATAAACACGCCGCATCGGCCGATGACGTCGGGGTCGAACACGCGCTGACGCTCGTTGAACTGGTCGAGCGCCACCTCGAGTTCGTTGAAGCGCGTCTCTACCTCGTCCGGGACGTGCTCGTCGCCCTCGTACTGCTCGGCGATGTCGTCCAATTCGCGGCGAAGCTCTTCATAGCGTTTCTGATCCGCCTTCGAGAGCGGTACCTGTCGCGGGTACTCGCGCCGGAGGCCGTGGCTGTACGGGAAGTCGAGGTGCGCCTCGACCCACTTCCAGCCCTCCGCGCGTACCTCGTCGGCGAGGGCGTTGAGCCGCTCCAGAACGAGGCGGTCGAGGAGCCCGGCATCCTCGAAGAAGCCGCTCCCGTCCTCGCTGAAGAGGTCTCGCACCACCACGCCCCCCGCCTGTTCGTAGGCTTCGACGCCGACGAAGATCGCGCGCCGGTCGCTCGGCGGGACGTGGGTTTCCATCATGCGCGAGCGAATGACTCGCGGCTCCCGGTTCCAGCCGAGGTTCTCGTACACCTCCTCCTGGCGGGCGTGATCATCGCTGACGGCGAACGCCATCAGCTGTTCGAGGGTCAACTCCCCGCCGCGGTAGAACTGCATCAGTCGGGGGCTCACGGCGCTGAGCCGGATCCGCTGGCGGACGGTGAGCGGCGAGATCCCGAAGCGTGCCGCGATCTCCTCCGCGCCCCAGCCACGCTCCTCGCTCAGCGCGCGGAACGCCTCGAACTGGTCGGCCGGGTGCATCTCGGTGCGAGT
>Ga0209024_1001051_pt1 | contig 29163 bp, 25 predicted proteins | sample AutmiccommunBRH5_FD_187380 | JGI IMG/M metagenome (GOLD analysis project Ga0209024, IMG submission 187380) | Deep subsurface microbial communities from Mt. Terri, Switzerland - Autotrophic microbial communities BRH/5 (SPAdes) (version 2) | ecosystem: Environmental > Aquatic > Deep subsurface >...
TGGGCGGCTGTACGACGCGTACATCTCGTCGCTCTATCGCTTCTGCCTCGCACGCGTCGGCAATGAGACCGACGCGGAGGACCTCACCGAGGAGATCTTCCTCAAGGTCATGCGAGCGGTCGCCGGGTTCGAGTGGCGGCCACTCCCGTTGGGAGAGGGTGGGGAAGAACGCAGCCCGTTCCGGGCCTGGCTGTTCCGCATCGCTCGCAACCACGTGGTCTCCCACTACCGGCGCACCGCGTCCCGCCCCACGGCGGGTGAAGTGCCGGAATGGATCGAGGATCAGCATCGCGGGCCGGCCGAGATGGCCGAACTCTCGATGACAGTGGACGAGGTGTTTGAGGCAGTCGAACAGCTGCCCCAGGCACAGCGAGAGGTCATCCTGCTCCGCTTCGGCTCCGGACTCTCCGTGGCCGAGACGGCGGAAGCCCTCGAGAAGAACCAGACGAACGTGAAGGTGCTCCAGCACAAGGGCATCAAGAAGCTGAAGGAGATCCTCGTCGAGTCCCGGCAACTGCCGCCGGTACCCGTCGAAGGCGACTAGCGAATGACCGACGACCGACGCACCGGCGACCAGCACGAGCGCCCCGAGCGCGAGGAGCTCCCCCAGGGGATCCACCTCGACGCCGCGCTTGAGCGCGCCCTCGACCCCGTCGAGGTCGCCGAGATCATGCGTCTCGACGCCGCCCTCGCCGAGCTCGACCACGGTCGCCTGCCGGACATCGACCCGACCGAGGACCCCGAGCTCCACTCCCTCGTCACCGCCGCCCGCATGGTGGACCACTCCTTCGAAGCGACCACCACCACCCGCGCCTTCAACTCCTTCCACCACCGCTCCCGCTCCGCCCTCCTCCACACCCTCGAAGCCGAGCGCCCGATCCCCTTCCGCGAGCGTGTCCGCGTCTTCGTCGCTGCTGCCGCCGGCATCGCCGCCGTCGTGCTGAGCGTCGCCACCCTCGGCGGGCCGGTCCTCGACGGGTTCCGCGGGGACGCGAACGCACGGGAGGGCGGCACCGCCCCCGGCGCGCAGATCACCGTCGCGAACCTCACCCACGTGCAGACGCAGGAGCAGCTCGACCGCCTCGGCCTCGCCGTGGACGGCCTGCGCAACCGCGCGCTCTCCGGCCAGAGCCTCTCGAGCGCTCAACTCCACGAGTTCACCGAGAACGCTGCGCGCGTCGCCGACTCGATCGAGCGCCAGCCCGACACCGTCAGCCCCGAGGCCGTCCGCTCCTACATGGAGCGAGCACAGGCCGCGCAGGACGCCCTCAACACGGGCGAACTCGAGCCCGGCGCCGAAGATGCGGCCGTCGCCGCCCAGCGTGCCGCCGAAGATGGCCTCGTCGTCGCCTCGCGCTACCTCGGTGGCGAGGGCGGCGCGGACGGATCCCCGCTTCCCGGCTCCACCGAGGAAGCAACCGAGACGCCCGAGCCGACGACCGGCACGCCCACGGCGACCGCCACCCCGACGGCTACGCCCACCTCGACCGCGTCGAGCGACACGGCGACCCCGTCCCCGACGCCCACCTCGAGCGTGACGCCCACGCCGACGGGCACCGCGACTGGCACGGCCACCCCCAGCCCCTCGGTCACGCCGAACACCCCACCCACGATCGAGTAGCCCAACACCCGTTTCTGTCGGAGGCAGCCCCTCCGCCTCCGACCCCCTCCCCCGTCGCCTAAAGGCGCGGGGGAGTCGGGCGTGACGCCCGACCTCACGCTCCCCCGGGCATGCGCGGCCATCATCTTCCGACTCGGGGAGAGGGATGGGGTGGCGGAGCCTCCGGCCTCCGGCTCCGAGCGGTGCCTTCTTCCTCGCGCGGCGACCCTCACCCCCGGCCCCTTCTCCCGTAGCGGGAGAAGGGGGGGTCAGAAGGGGCGACCGAAGGGAGGCGGAGGGAGCGTTGGAGCCGGACGGGCTCTGGCCCCCTCTCCCGTTTTGGGAGAGGGATGGGGTGAGGGTCTTCCGATCTGGCGGAGCGGCCCGATGACCTCGGAAGGTGCCTGGCTAGCCGAACGGGTCGAAGAAGATGAACAACTCCTGGCCGTCATCGAACTCCGTCAGGCTGTTCACCCAGGACGGGACGCCCGTCGAGTAGGCACGCCAGCGTTCATCGCCCTCGTCGAACGCGAAGACCGTCCGGATCGCGCGGAAGTCGACCAGCAGGTGCGTGAACCGCGCCGGATAGCCGTCCGGGCCGTTGTACTCGACGAGCGCGACGCCCGACTCGGGGACGCTCCCCTGCAGCGTCGCGTTCTCGCCGCCGGGGGGCACGAGGGGGCCCACGCCGAACAGGCTGCCCATGTCTAGCCGCCGCGCTCCAGAGCCCTCCGGCGTCGGGGTCACACCTGCGGCCCGCGTCTGCAACAGCGACGCGAGGCGGTTCGAGTCGGCGTCCGGGAACGCCTCTTGCAGCAGTGCCACCGCGCCCGCCACATGTGGCGCGGCCGCCGAGGTGCCACCGAAACTGCCAGACGGCGAGGAGTTCCCGGCACCGGTCGGCGACAGCAGGTTCGGCTTGAACCGGCCGTCGCTCGTGGGCCCGCGCGAGGAGTACGGCGCCTCGGTCCGCGACTCTGAGATCGTCAGCGCGCCGACGGTGATCACCGCCGGGTGGTCAGCCGGCTCGGAGAGCGACCCGATCGCGCGGGAGATGCTCAGCGGATTCCCTCGGTCGGGCGTCCCGAGCATCATCACGTCCAGCTCGCGAGGGCCGTCCTCGGCGTGTGCTTCGATGATGCGCAGGCCGTAGGAGCCGGTCTGCGTCGCCAGCACCTGGAGGGACTCGACGGGGTCGTCGTCGCAGTTCTGGATCGCGCGCGACGCCCGCACGAGGGCGCCCGACGGCCCAAAGAGCTCGATGTCGTAGTCGGAGCAGGCGCCGCCCCACGGCTCGTCCCAGCGGATCGAGACCGTGATGAGGTCGCCCGATGAGAACTGGTGCGAGTTCACCTCAGCGCCCTCGGCGAACTCGTGGATCGTGTCGTCATCGTCGTCGCGGAAGGTGCCGGTCCAGTGCTGCTGCGCCCAGTTCCCGGAGGCCACGGCCCACGTCTGCCCGGCAGACGTGCCACGGGTCACCGCGGCGTTCACCGGCCCCGTGCCGTCGCCCGGCCCGTTGTGGATGTACCCGAGCGAGAACGACACCACCTGGATGCCTTCGTCGACCAGGTAGTCGACCGCGGCTGACAGTTCGGTAACCGTCGAGAAGTTGACGAGGTATAACTGGGCGCCCGGCGCGACGGAGTGCACCACCTCGGCGGCACGCCGGCCGTGCTCGGTCCCGGCCGCGATGTCGCCATCTCGGCGGAACGACCGCGTGACGACGGTGTCGGGGAGCGTCCCACCGAGGCGCGACTCGTACCCGGCGAAGCCCGAGTCGAGGATCGCGACCTTCACGCCGTAGCCGGTGAAGCCGGCATCGTTCCATCGATCGGCGCCGATCAGCGTGGTCGCCGGTACGACCTGCAGCGGCACGAAGATGCCGGGACGTTCGATGGTCACGGCGTCGCGGGAGGCCTCCAGCGCCGGTACCGCCGAGGCGGGGACGACGGCCTGCATCCGCCCGTGCGACGTCACCTCGACCGAACCGCCGAGGCTCGTCACGAGCCGCGCGGCCCGGTCCATGTCGCCATCGACGGCGAGGAGCTCGACGCGTGCCTCAGCGGCCTCCGCCGTCGGGGCGGAAGCTTCGAACGGCAGGCTCACGACAAGCAGGAACACCGCCGCCAGGCTCAAGCCGGCAAGGAGACGCATAGGACTCCGGTAGCCAGGGGGACCGATACCTCACCCGGCGTCAACGATTGTAGAGCGCTGCTGCGTTATCGACAGGACTAGTCCGCCAGTTCGTCGAACAAACTACGCGACCCGCTCCGCGGCCCTCTGGACTCCGGATGCCGCGCGTTCTGCCCGCCGCAATAGCCGATCGCGGCGGTGCTCCAACGTCTCGCGCCAGCGATTCGCCTGCCCGCGGTCGAACCGCACGAGGCGCTCCGCCCGCCGCAACGCCTCCTCGACCACCTCGATCGCGCCGAGGTAGTCGCGGCGGTCGTGCTCCAGCGCCTTCGCGATCTCGACGAGGGGCGCGATGCCGCCGTCCGGCCGCTCAGCCACCTCGCGCCAGAGGTCGACCGCGAGGTCGCGCCGGCCCGCCTTCCGGTGCAGCGAGGCGAGCCGGAGTGCGACATCGTCGCGGACGCCGCTCGGCGGCAGCAGCCCGAGGGCCGCCTCGAGGTGCCTCGCGCCTTCGTCGTGATGCCCTCGCGCGGCATGCAACCGCCCGAGGGCGACCGCGTCCATCGGGGACGCCTCGCGCGCGCCGGTCAGCAGCGCACCGAACCGCGCGAGGATCGCGGCCAGCGAGACCACGTCGAGCGCGTTGTGCTCGACGATCGGCGCGAGGAGCCTCGCATCGTTCGATCGCAGGAAGCGGAAGTAGAAGCCGGGGACGTCCCCGCCGGACACCTCGCCGGCCGGACGCGTCAGGCCGAGGATCTCCGTCTCCACCATCGAGAGCCGGCACGACTCCAGCACCCCGCGCCATGCCGTCCGTGCGGGCGTCAGGAGATCGAGGTGTCGGAGCGCGTCGAACCCCGCGCGCTGGCGGTGCATCGTCGCGCGGCCATCGAGCATCGGCGCGTCGAACGTGCGCCCGTTGTACGTCACGAGGACCGCGTCGCCCGCGCTCACCTCGTGGTCGTCGAGGAGCGCGCGGAGGACGCCAGCCTCCTCCGGCGGCGACGTCGCGAGGTACTGCCGGAGCACGAACTCCTGTGCCCCCGGCCCGCCCTCGAACCTCCCGGCCGCGACGAGGAACGCCATCGCCCCCGCCCCGCCGAGGCCGCTCGACTCGATGTCGAGGAAGACGAGCTCCTCGAGCGCCGCGTCCTCCACCCCCTCGTGCGGCGCGAGCAGCGAGTACGTCGAGGGCGTCACGTGCGCCACCTCGGACAGCGGCTGCGAACCGACGAAGTGGTCCATCGGGAACCGCTCCGTGATCACCCAGCACCCTCCCGAGGGCGTCTCGCGCCGGGACACCTCGCGCCCCTCGCCCGACACCGACCCCACCGCGAACGTCTCCTCGACACCCCACGGTCGAGCCCGCCACTCCGAGGCCATCGCGCCGCTCTGCACCTCGGCGCGTCCCGGCTCAAGACGGCGGGGACGGGCGGGCTTCGCCTCCAGACGGTGGATCAGTCCTCGCAGCCGCTCGCGCACCTCCGCAGGTGTCTCCGTCGCCGCCCCGACCTCCGACTCCGACCCCCTCCCACCTCGCGGGGGAGGGTTGGGGTGGGGGAAATCCCCCATACTGCGAGACGGCGTCCCGAGGGCTCCCACTTCGACAGGCTCATTGTGAGCGAGTGGTTGAGTCGCGCCCTCCGACGCCTGCCCCTCAGAATCCGGCCCCCTCTCCCTTGAGGGAGAGGGCTGGGGTGAGGGGGGATCGGAGTGATTCCACCCCACATCCGCCCAACGACCGCGCGCTTCCGGGCGCTCCACCACCACCGGACTACCCCGCAGCCTCGACGTCGACTGGCCCCTCCGAGGAGCCCTCGACGCCCGCGAGCAGCACCCGCAGCGACTCGATCGCCACCGCCTTCGCGCCCGACGTACCGGGGCCCACGCAGCCCGGGCACCCGTCGTAGCAGCCGCACGTCTCCACCATCCCGAGCGCCATTGACAGCAGACGCGCCGTCTCGCGGTACAGGTGCTCGCCGAACCCCACGCCGCCCGGCACCGACTCCCACAGGAAGATCGTCGGCAGGCCGGTGTGCGGGCTCTTCGCCTGCGTCGACAGGTGGAGGTCGCGCGGGTCGCACATCAGCAGCAACGGCGCGACGTTCGAGAGCAGCGCCCCCACCCCCTGGAGGGCGGCCTCGACCACCGACTTCGACCGGCCCGCCGTTACGCCCTCGGGCAGCGCGATCCAGAACGCGCCCGTGTGCAGGTCATCCTGAGGCAGCCCGATCTTTCCCCACCCGATGTTCTCGTGCGTGTGCAGCCGGATCTTCTTGAAGATCGTCGCGAGGTAGGTCACTGCCACCTCGCCATGCCCTCGCACGACCTCCGGCCCCCTCCCCCCTCGCGGGGGAGGGTTGGGATGGGGGAAGTCACCCATACTGCGAGACGGCGTCCCGAGGGCTCCCACTTCGACAGGCTCAGTGTGAGCGGATGATTGAGTCGCGCCCTCCGACGCCCGCCCCCCCTCATCCGGCCCCCTCTCCCTTGAGGGAGAGGGCTGGGGTGAGGGGAGACCAGAGTGGTTCCACTCAACATCCGCCGCACCACGCGCTCCACCCTGCACAGCCCACCCCGGTCGATCCCCCTCGCTCGGGATCGGCTGCGAGTCGTACTCAAAGCTCGAGCGGCGCTGAAGCTCTTCGTCACGCGGGGGGTGGGCTGTCGACTCCCACTCGTCGAGGACCTTGAGGTCCACGGCGAGGTGGGCGTCCGTGTAGTACTCAACGTCCACCGGCCGCACGTAGGCCTTCAGCTCCTCCCAGTCGAGGAAGTCGACGTGGTACTGCCGGCCGTCGTGCATATAGATCGCCTCGGTGTGCAGCAGCGTCATCGCCGAGGGACGGTCGATCTCACCGATGACCGAGGCGGGCGGGCCCTGGTCGATGATCACCACGTTCTGCTCCGCGCCAAGCCGCAGCGAAACCCCCTCGGCGGGGTAGGCCTCGCTGCTCCAGTACGTCCGAGGGCCCTCCGGCGTCGTCGCCCGGTGCACCATCCCGATCTCTTCGAGGGCGACCAGCAGGTCGGGGGTGTGCGCCCCCATCACCGACTCCTGCTCGGCGCCGTCGAGGGGCAGCTCGAAGACGGCGCACTTCAGGTGTTCGGCTGCGATGATCGGGTTATCCGGGTGCACCCGCGCCGCCTCGACGCTGTCGCCGAAGACGAACTCCGGGTGCTGCACCACGTACTGGTCGAGGGGCGTCGACGAGGCGACGAGGATCGCGAGCGACGCCTGCTGGCTGCGGCCCGCGCGCCCCATCTGCTGCTTCAGGCTCGCGACCGTCCCCGGGTACCCCGCGAGGATCGAGGCGTCCAGCCCGCCGATGTCGATGCCGAGCTCGAGCGCGTTCGTCGCGACCACGGTGCGGAGACGTCCGTCGCGCAGTGACGCCTCGATCTCGCGGCGCTCCTTCGGCAGGTAGCCGCTGCGGTAGCCGCGCACGATGGGCGGCGCGCCGGGGTTCATCGGGCGGCCGCCGCGCATCTCACGGAGGTACTGGGTCAGTACCTCGACGCGCGTTCGCGACCCGGCGAAGACGATCGACTGCACCCCCGCCGCCTGCAGCGCACCGGCCACCGAGGTGGTCGCGTTCACCACGCCCTGCCGGATGCCGAGCTCCTCGTTCACCACGGGCGGGTTGAACATCGCGACCACGCGCTCGCCCTTCGGCGCGCCGTTGTCGTCGACCACCTCGACGGGACGCCCGATGAGCGCCTCGGCGAGTTCGCCGGGGTTGGCGATGGTCGCGGAGCAGCAGATGAACACGGGGTCCGAGCCGTAGAACCGGCAGATGCGCTGAAGCCGCCGCAGGAGGTTCGCGACGTTCGAGCCGAACACCCCGCGGTAGGTGTGCAGCTCGTCGATGACCACGTACTTCAGGTTCTCGAACAGCCGCACCCACTTCGTGTGGTTCGGCAGAATGCCCGTGTGCAGCATGTCCGGGTTGGTGATGACGACATGCCCCGAGGTGCGCACGAGCCGCCGCGCGTTCGGGCTGGTGTCGCCGTCGTAGGTGAACGTCTTTACCGGCAGCCCGGCGTCCGTCACCAGCGAGTGCAGTTCGTCGAGCTGGTCCGCGGCGAGCGCCTTCGTCGGGAAGAGGAAGAGCGCCCTCGACGAGTCATCGTCGAGGATCGACTGCAGGACCGGCGCCGTGTAGCAGAGCGTCTTCCCGCTCGCCGTCGGCGTCACGATGACCTGGTCGTTCCCCCTCCCTACCCCCGTCCGAGGCAACGCGTGCGCGATCGCCTGCGCCTGGTGGGTGTACGGCCGCTCAATCCCCCTCCGCGCGAGGGCTCCCACAATCCGAGGATCGAGCGCGCTCGGCCAGTCCGCGTACCTCGGCGGCTCGGGCGCGAACGTGCGCCAGTCCGTGAAGCACGCCGCCAGCCGCGAGTCCCCTCGCAGCGCCGCCACCGCATCTGCCAGCGCCATGCGTCATCCCCTCGACCACCCCGCCCGAGGTAGTGCGAACATGCGTTCGCAGAGGGATCACAGTAGCGTCAGAACGTGCGTTCGTGTCAAGGGCCGGAGGAGGGATCCTCCGGAGGCGCGATCAAGGGTGGTGTCCCGGCACCGCCCCACCGATGAAACTCTCGACCAAAGATGTCCGTGCACTCAGATCGCCAGAAGATGGACTTTGGATCCACAACTAGCGGTTGAATCCCTTCGATGATCGCCGGAAGGGCGCGTTCCCCGGCCGCCATGTAGCGGGCATCGGTGGTCCATTGAGGCTCGCCCAACTCTTCAAGGAGAGCCTCACCTCGCTGGATATCTCCTGCTTCCAGGTCACACGCCCAGAACTTGATAAGGGCGTTCATGGCCGGCCCCGACCCCACGTTCCGCACTGCTAGGTGAAAGGGTGCTACCCATTCCGATTGGACAAGGCGCGTCTCCTGCGTGGCAGTGACGTTCCTCTCCGAGTCGAGCATCGCCACGACGATGGGCCGCAACTGATTCCTCATTGTTTCTCGCGCGACCTCTGTCTGCTCTTTCAGCTCGCCTCGCTGCTCCCGAAGTTCGGCCAACTGCTCATCGTGATCCTCCGCGGCGTTCAGAAGGGAATGTCGGAGGTGTCGTAGCTGAACAAAGGCGACCCCGGCCAACACGGCCGTGAGTAGTGCGGTCAACATCGAACCGATGGCGGCTATCGCGCTCCAATCGAGCCAGGCGTCAGAGCTAATAGTGATCTCCATTGCAAAGATTCTATCGAGCGCCGTTCCCGGATCGGCGAATCCCACCTTTCTCCAAAACCTGAGAGCAGCCCGCAGGATCCGCTTTCCCAACAAGGACTGATTCGACGAAATCGGGTTCGCGTGGGGCAGAGCGACAACGTCCTAGGGGGACACCCCCGCCGAGCGTAAACTCCCTCCATGGCACTACTACGCATGGACAACACCGGCATCGTGTTCGAGGACCTCGACGCAGGGGTCGCGTTCTTCGTGGAGCTCGGGATGGAGCTGGAGGGGCGCGGGCACATCGAGGGGTCGTGGGCGGATGGGGTGATCGGGCTGCAGGGGGCCAGCGTCGACGTGGCGATGATGCGCACACCGGACGGGCACAGCCGCCTCGAACTGAGCAAGTTCCAGGCGCCCGAGGTCATCCCGACGCAGCCGGACCCGCGCCCCGTGAACGCCCTCGGCCTCCTGCGGGTCATGTTCACCGTCGACGACATCGACGACACGGTCGCCCGGCTACGGGACCGGCACGGCGCGGAGCTCGTGGGCAACATCGAGCAGTACGAGGACATCTACCGGCTCTGCTACATGCGCGGGCCCGAGGGCGTGCTCGTCGGCATCGCGCAGCCGCTCGGCGGGAACGAGTGACCGCCTCGGCGTAACCTCAGATCATGCCCGCTGAACCCACGTTCGCCATCGAAGGACTGCTCGAGGAGCTCGGGTTCGTGCGGGTTGCCTCGAAGCAGACGGCGCGGCGCGCGCTGATCGAGGCCGGGCTCACGAACGACCGCAAGCAGAACATGGCCCTCGCGAAGCGCGACGCTGCCATCGAGGCAATCGAGGAACGCGTCGCCCGCGTCTGCTCCGCCGAGGCCTGCCGGAACGCCCTCGACGCTGACGGTCGCCGCACCGTGGAGGTCGCCTCCGAGGGCTGCGAGGTCTGCGGCGGCAGCGACACCGCGCGCGCGACCCAGGCGATGGTGCAGGCCCTCGTCGCCGCGGGACGCACGAAGCTGCTCGTCATCGGCGGCTCGCCCAACGCCCGCACGACGCTACGCACGACCCTGCGTGACACGCCAATCGAGGTCTCCTTCGTCGAAGGCGACCGCCCGACGGGCGCCCGCCGCGCGAAGGACCTCGCCGAGCGCGCCGACGTCGTGGTGATCTGGGCGAACACCCAGCTCGACCACAAGACGAGCCTCCCCTTCACCACGGCCGCCCCGGACAAGACCTTCACCTGCGCCCGCCGCTCCGTCGCCGCCCTCGCCGACGAAGTCTCGAGGCACGTCAGCCCGAAGCGAAAGAGCGCGGCGCGCCGCTAGGGACTGGGGAACCCTCACCCCCGGCCCCTCTCCCGAAGCGGGAGAGGGGAGTCGGAGTCCGAGGCCGCACGAGCCGCGCCTGGGGATGCCCATCCGACTCCGGCCCCCTCCCCCCTCGCGGGGGAGGGTTGGGTGGACTGAACCACTCCTGCAAGACGGCGTCCCGACGGCTCCCACTTCGACAGGCTCAGTGTGAGCGGGTGTTAGCACCCCGCACGAGGATCGACCTCTGACCCCCTCCCCCTTCGGGGGGAGGGCTGGGGTGGTGGACGACGCCACTACTGCAAGGCCGCGCCCCGAGGGCTCCCAATTCCACAGGCTCAGTGTGAGCGGGTGTTAGCGCCACGCACGAGGATCGACCTCTGACCCCTCCCCCTCGCGGGGGAGGGATGGGGTGGGGGACGACACCACTACTGCAAGACAGCGCCCCGAGGGCTCCCAATTCCACAGGCTCAGTGTGAGCGGGTGGTTGAGAGCCTCCTCTGATTCTCGCCCACTCCGATTCCGGCCCCCTCTCCCCGTGGGGGAGAGGGCTGGGGTGAGGGGGAGACCGAGCTGGAAGACGTCCCCGCAGCGCTGATTCCCGCCACAGCCGCAGTCACAACGAAGCCCCGCTCACGCGGGGCTTCTCAGCGTTCCGAAACGACCGAGGGCTACGTCTTCGCCTCGTCCTCCTCGGACTCCGCTGATTCATCCTCGGCGGCCTCGCCGGACGCCTCCGCCTCCTCGGCGTCGAGTTCCGCCTCGAGTGACTCGGGCGTCTCCTCGTGCGAGGGCTGCTCGGCGTGCGTCACCGCGGCGGCCGAGGGGACACTCGCGTGGTCGCCACCTCGGATGAGCCGGCGGTCCTGCACGTCGCTCGGCAGGAACTCGCGACCACAGGCGTGGCAGACGTAGCCCATGGCCAGCCGGTCGTCTTCCATGACCTGGGGGCCGCGCCACCGAGGCATGAGCTTCCGGTTGATGCAGCACTCGCTGATCGAGGGCTGGCGATCGACGCCCTTGTAGGTCATCTTCGCGCGCCCAAAGATCTTGGTCAGACCGGCCATCGTGAACCCTCCATCAGGCCGTGAGCGTAGCGAGGCCAGCGCCGACGCGAAACCGGCCACCGCGCGCGCGTGAGCGAGGACATTGAGTGCCCATCGCAACGGATGGCCCTCTCCGCCCCGGCGATGACACGGAGGCCCATGATTTGGCATGGTTTCGTTACATCACCGGGGTTAGCGTCGCGGCGAGGCAGCAGGAGGAGAGATATGGGCATCCTGAGTAAGTTCTTCGGTGGCGGCAGCGCCAAGCCAAGCGCGGAGGCAAGCGACGCTCCGGCGCCCGAGTGCGCCCACGGGGCCCTCGTTCCCCGCTGGGAGAGGGCCGAGGACATGGGCAAGAGTGATCGCGTGTCGAACTACTACTGCGAGGGCTGCGCGGAGACGTTCACTCCCGCTGACGCCGAGCGCATCCGACTGACTGGCACCGGCGCGTAGCGACATCAGACGTGACTCGATACGGGAGGCGGCGCGAGCGCGCCGCCTCTTCGTTTGCCCGGGACAGACCTCACACGCGCCGCGCGACGAAGATCATCTCCGGGCTCGATGCGTCGAGGGCGGACCGGTCCCAGTCGCCATACACCCGCTCCACCTCGAAGCCCGCGGCGCGCAGGTCACGCTCCAGCACCGCGCGCGGGCGGAAACGCAGCGCATTCCGTGAAACGAGGTGCTCACCCATCGCCTCGAAGCGGTAGTGGATCTCGCACCGCGCGAGGTCGCCCGCCTCGGCGTCACGTTCCACCTCGAGCGATTCGAACCACACCTCCGCTGGGCCGAAGGCACTCTCGAAGTGGCGGTGCGGAGCTTCCGAGGACCACGCGCGCCAGCCCTCGACTTCCGGGTTCCGGCTCTCGAACGCGAGGTGGCCGCCCGGACGGATCGCACGAGCGATCCCATCGAGTGTGGCGTGCCAGGTCGGGTCGTGGTGTATCACCTGCGCGACGTGCGCCGTCATGATCGCGAGGTCGACCGGGGCGCCCTCGTATGCACTCGCGTCGCCCTCGATCCACCGCACGAGGTCCCCCCCGGGGCGCGCCCGCGCCACGTCGAGCATCGGGCCTGCGGGGTCAACGCCCGTGACGGCGTAGCCGCGCTCGGCGAGGGCGCACGTGATCTGCCCGGTGCCGCAGCCCACATCGAGGACCGACGCCGCACCGATCTCCTCGGCGAGTGCGAGGTAGAACGCGGTGTCCTCGCGACCGACACCCCACACGTCGTAGAGCGCGACGAGCCGCGGGTCGTGGAACTCCTCGAACCCGGCGCTCTCCCCGTCGGAACTAGCGGTCGTCGGGGTCACCGAGGATGAAACCACCGGAGAGGTCGAGTTCGTCGCCCTCGGCGAGGCGTTGCTTCAGGTCCTCGGGGAGGCGGGCCGGGTCGACATCGTCCACGTCGACGACGTTGCCGCGCCGCACCTCGTCGTGCAGCGCCTCGATCTGCTCCTCGCGACGCTCACGCGCCTCGCGCGTCAACTCGAGTTCCTCGGCGATGCGCTCCCGAAGGATGCGCTCGGGCGCCTCGAAGTCGCGCGGCATGCGAGCCTCGTACACCCGCGACAGCGCCGAGTACTCGTTGCCGCCGAGGAAGTGCAGCACGCGGTCGTCCTCGTGCTCCCCGCCCTCGAGGCGCCAGCGCTTCCGCTCGCCGTCGTAGGACGCGGGATCGACGCGCACCGCGACGACCTCGCCCAGGAAGAGGACGTGGTCGCCGAACGGCAGCGTCTCGACCACCTGGCACTCGATCCACCCGGCGCAGCCCATCAGCAGCGGCGACGTGATCTTCGTGGGAACGAACGTCTCCCACTGCGTGGCCTCGATCTTGTCGATCTTCTCGCCGCGCAGCGAGCCCAGGTACTGGACGTGGTGCAGGTACGGCCGCTTCGGGATGTTGAGGGCGAACTCCTGCGAGTGCGCGATCATCTCCGCAGTGTGCCGCTGCTCCCCCACCGAGATCGCCACGAGCGGCGGATCGCTGGACACCGGCATGAACCACGAGAGCGGCATCACGTTCCGCACGCCCTTGTAGGTCGTGGTCAGGAGGACGACCGGCCCACCGAGCAGGAGCCTCGATCCCTCGGACGCCGGGCGCGGCTCAGAATCCTCGGGGCTCATGTTCTGGAACGGGTCGTCTGCCATACCCCGAGTATAGGTTCGCGCCGCCGGGAGGCCTCACGGACCGATCGATGGGAGGGCGGTTACGGGAGGTACTGCTGGCGTCCCCCCGTGACCTCGCCGTCCTCGATCTCCACGGTCATCGGCAACTCCGTCGGAATGAAGCCGTAGTACTGGGTCGTCTCGTCCTGGGTGGTGGCGCCACCCAGGAGGAGTGCCTCGAACGCCGCGCGGTCCACCTCGACGTCCACGAACCCACCGTTGGCGTCAAACCCGATGAGGGTGAACGTAGCGTCATCTGCCACCGGGAAGATCAGCGACTCGATCTCCAGGTTGCGGATGTAGAAGTCGTTGGGGAGTTCCTCGTCCGCCGGGATCGCGCCATCCTCGTGCGCCGCTTCGAGGGCCTCCTCGCCGTCCAGCATCACCGCAGGATCGAGGAGCAGCGAGCCGCCCTCGGTGCCGCGGACGAAGACGAAGGTCGTCCCGGTCGGCATCACGTCCTTGCCTGCGGAGATCGTGCCGGTTGGCGTCGCAGTCACCTCGGTTGTCGCGGTCGGCGTTGCCGTCGCGCCCAGTGCAGCGCCCTCGGAGTTGTCATCGCAAGCCGCGCCGAGGATGGCGACAGCGGCGACGAGCGAGGTGACGGTGATCTTCGAGATGAGCGGCATGAGTTGGGCGTCCTGACTGCGGTGATCGTGGCCTCGGAGCGTCGTTGCCTCACCTAAGACGCTCGACGGGGTGCGAGGGTTCCCGACACGCGCCCGTGCGCGACAATCACCCGAGGAGGCAGCATGGCCGGTCTCGACACACTCCCCGACGCGCCCACCGTCGCGCAGATGGTCATCGCCACCACCGGGGACTCCCCGGCTGATCTTCGGATCGTGGGGCAGGGCGTGACCGCCGTGGCCTGGCGCGTCGAGGCAGACCACGGGCCGTACTGCGTGCTCATCGGGCTGCCCTCGCACGGACCGGAGAGCGAGTGGCCCGGCGCGGGTGGCCAGATCGGCGCGCGCACTGCCGTCCTCACCGCCCTCCACGCGCGCGATCCGCGCTGCCCGGACGTACTCGGCGCGGCAACGGACGAGGGCGTCCCGGATCGCCTGCGCCGCTGGTCGTGGATGGTCACGACGTGGATGCCCGGCGCACCCCTCGATGACCCCTCGGACATGACACCGGAGATGGCGCGTGAGGTCGGCGGCCTCCTCGCGACGCTGCACGCGATCCCGGTGGCGGGCCACGGCATGCTCCGTGACACCGCCGAGGAGTTGCGGGGCGCCTCGGACGAACCGGGCGCAGACTTCACCTCGCGCTGGGGCCAGGCCCTCTGGCCGTTCGACGGTCGCCCGCTCGCCGCGCACCCGCTGATCCAGTTCGCGCCGCAACTCGCGCTGCAGGTGGGCGCGCTCCGCGAGCAACTGCTCGCGTACGCGAGCCAGGGCGCGAGAGCGCTCTGCCACACCGACTTCTCGGTCGGCCACGTTTGGGTCGAGGACGGCCACCTCACCGGGCTCATCGACTTCGGCGACGCCTCCGTCCTCCCGCCCGCGATCGACCTCGCGCTCTTCGCCTCGGTCTATGGCTGGGAGATGACGGAAGCACTGCTTGAGGGCTACGCGACGAACTCCGTCCTTTGCGACATCCGCCGCGCCGAGGCGTACCAGCTCGCCGTGCTGGTCGGACTCCAGCGCATCGAGAAGCACACCCGAGTCCGCCCCGACGAGGCGAAGGCCCGCCGCGCCGTCGAGTTCCTCGAAGCGTCGCTGCCGCTCGCTGTGCGCCGGTCGGACGCCTGAGGGCCGGTCAGCGCCGCCGCCTCGTCCAGATGAACGGCGCGAGGATCAAACTCAAGAGCACGAGCGGCCAGAGTCGTCCGTTCCAGATCGCGTAGTTCGCCGCCAACTCGCTCCAACTCTTCCGGTCCACGTAGTGGCCAAAGATGAACTCGAACGCGACGGTCAGCGTCGTCCAAATCACTGCGAGCCTGATCGGGTTCGCATCACGCCAGCCGGAAGGCGCGGAAGAACGCACCGGTCGCCCCGAGGATGATCCCGATACCAAGAACCGCACTCAACAGGTCCGCCGTGCTTCGACGGAAATGATCGGCAAGCACCGCTTCGCGGAAGATGCCGTTCAGACTCATCAGGACCGCGAGCAGCCCCCACACGCCGAGCACCGCGCGCATCCTCATGTCGATCCTCCAAGGCCGAATCGTGTCGCGTACTGAGGGTGCACCATCGGCTCCAGGGCTGCGCGACGCCGGCATGTCATTCGCCGGGAACGTGGCACGGAGTCGGGTAGACTCCGCCGATGCCACACGTCGAACTGTCCTCGGGGATCCGCATCCGCTACGACGAACGAGGGCGCCCCAACGGCCGGCCGCTCGTCCTCGCACACGGGTTCTCGGTGAGCCTCGAGATGTGGTTCCCGCAGATGCATCTGCTTTCGCAGGACTACCGGCTCATTACCTGGGACGCCCGCGGCCACGGCGGCTCCTCCGCCCCCGACGATGTCGAGTCCTACACGATGCCCGGACTCGCCGAGGACCTCCGCGGCCTCCTCGAGGCGCTCGGCGCGGTGGACGGCGCGGTCATCGGCGGCATGTCCTTCGGCGGGCAGATCGCGACGCAGTACGCCGTCGACCATCCCTCGGACGTCCACGCGCTGATCCTGAGCGACACCACCACCCGAGGCAGCTCCGGCACCGACCCGATCCGCTCGCAGGAGTACCCCGAGTGGGCAGGCGACCCCGGGATGGAGGGCTGCCGTCGCGCGATGCGCACGCGGCCGGATCTCACAGAGGCACTCAAAGACCTCGATGTCCCCACGCTGGTGATCGTGGGGATGCAGGACGGCATGATCCTCCCAGGACTGCACCGGCTGGACGGGCTGCCTCGACGGCGAGTCGTTCGGCTCGACGGGTGTGTGCATGGCACCAGTAGCCAGCGCCCGAAGGACTGGGCTGACGAGGTGCTGCGGTTCCTCGACGACGTGGAGGCCGGACGCGAACTCGGCGAGGACGAAGTCAGGTAGTCGGATCGAAGCGGATCCATAGACGGGACGAGCCATGCTCGCACTGCGCAGCATCCTGGTGATGGACGCCCTCGACGAGGGCGCGATGAAGACGGCAGCCGGCAGTGCCGCAGACGCGATCCTCATCGACCTCGCAGCGCCCTCGCTGCACGGACAGCGCGCCGAGGCACGCCGGCTGGCGAAGCGCCACGCGCAGGCGATCGGCAAGACCGGCCGCCCCGTCCTCGTGCGGGTGTCGGACGCGCGATCGGGTGAGATGGGCGCAGACGTCGAGGCGGTCGTCGGCCAGTGGCTGACCGGCGTCGTGGTCTCGGGCGTCGAGGAGCCGCAGGACGTGCGCGACGCCGATGTCCTCGTGCGGAAGTTCGAGATGCGGACGAAGCTCGTGCCGGGCGAGATCGCGATCGTCCCCGAACTCGACAGCGCCGAGGGCCTCGTCGCGCTGATGCGCATCCTGCTTGCCATCGACCGCGTGAAGGCGATCTCGCTCAGCATCGACGGACTCCGACGCGACCTCCGGCTCGGGCCGGGGGCGGGCACCCTCTACGAGCACGCCATGGCCGAGGTCGCGATCCACGCGGATGCGGCACGCCTCCCGTGGGTCGTCCACGTCCAGCACCACCGCCCGGACGTGGGCCACATCCCCACGCTCGCGCACGACTTCGGCGCCGCCGGCGTCACCGTCCACCACGAGGGGGAAGCCCTCGGCATGAACTCGCTCTTCGCCCCCGTCCCGTCCGAGGTCCTCATCGCCCGCGCGATGGTGGCGGAGTGGGACCGGATCCGGAAGCGCGGCGAGGTCCTCGGCGTCGTCGTGGGCGAAGCGATCGAGGTCCCCGGCTACGACCGCCTCGTCGACCGCCGCACCGTGCGCCGCGCCCGCGTCGTCCTCGAACTCGCCGACGCCATCGCCCGCCGCGAGGCGATCGACTAGCGCTCTACAGGGATCCCGCGGCGCGTCTCCAGCCGCTCGAGGATGGCAGCCGCAATGGTGTCGGCGGACAGCAGCACGCCCCGATCGGAGACGCGCAGAACCTCAAAGCCCTGTCGCCTCAGCCACGCGTCCCGTCTGGAGTCGTGTTCCGGGCGAGACTGGTGGTTCGATCCATCGACCTCGACAATGAGATGCCGCCCGAGGCACACGAAGTCCGCGAAGTACGGGCCGATCTGGTGCTGTCGCCGAAACTTGAAGCCTGCGAGCGCCCTCGATCGAAGGAGTCGCCACATCCTGCGCTCTGCGTCTGTCGGCGACCGCCGCAGAGACCTTGCTCGGTTCGGGGAGCCCACTACGTCGAACCTACCCTCACCCCAACCCTCTCCCTCAGAGGGAGAGGGGGCCGGAACCTCGGTCAGCCGATGCGGCCAACTTGACCGGACGGCTCGTGAGTTCCAAGCCCGATCTGACAACCTCATTCCTCGACTCGAGGTGCGCGACGAGCCCGACGAGCAACAGGTGACGTCCAGATCGCGCAGCCATCACCGTGACCGCTACGTCCTCTGACCCCCTCTCCCCGTGGGGGAGAGGGTTGGGGTGAGGGGAGCCACGAGCGGGAAGACGGGCACCAGCAATACCGAAGCAGTGCCTCCGTCGTCCCGAGGGCTTCGCCTACCCCCCGTGCAAGATCTCGTCGAGGCGCTCGCGGGAGGCCGAGGGGCCAACGACCGCGAGCGAGAACTTGGGGTCGCCGAGCAGGCGCGCAGCGACGCGCTGCACGTCGTCCGCAGTCACGGCACGAAGGCCCTCGACGACCTCGTCGGCGGGTTCGAGTTCACCGTCGTGGAGGAGTTGAGAGCCCCAACGCTGTGCGAACGACATCGGCGTCTCGAGTGAGAGCCGGAAGGAGCCGGAGGCGTAGTCCTTCGTCCGGGTCAGCTCATCTGCGGGCATCGGCTCGTCCACCAGCCGCCGCAGTTCGCGCACGATGACCTCGAGGGCTTCCTCCTGGTGCTCACGCGTGACGCCTGCGGAGACCGAGAGCGTCCCGAGGTCGCGGTATCGCGTCGAGCCGGAGCCGACGGAGTACGCGAGGCCTCGACGCTCCCGGACTTCCTGGAAGAGGCGGCTGGACATGCCCCGCCCGAGGGCGGTGTTCATGATGTCGAGGGCGAACCGGTCCGGGTCGCGGCGGCCGATACCGTGGACGGCGAGCGCCAGGTTCGTCTGCTCGATCTCGCGCGGCTCCACGGCGATGTAGTCCTCGGTCAGTGGGGGACGCGCCGGCGTCGCGGCCGGTGTGGGGGCGGCCGCGCCGGTCGGGAGCGCGCCGAACTCGCGCTCGACGAGGGCGACGACCTCGTCTGGGTCGACGTTGCCGGCGATCGAGAACACGGAGTTCGCGGCGGTGTAGTACGTCGCCATGTGGTCGACGAAGTCCTCGCGCGTCACGCCCTGCACCGTGTCGATCGTCCCGGCCACCGGCCATCCGATCGGCTGGTCGCCCCAGGTCGCCGTCGAGAGCAACTCCGAGGCCTTCGAGCCCGGCGAGTCGTGCGACCGCCGGATCTCCTGCTGTACCACGGGCCGTTCGCGCTCGAGCTCCTCGGGGTCGAGGAGTGAGCGCTGGAGCATGTCGCCGAGGATCTCGATGCCTGTCGCGACGCGCTCGTAGGGCAGGTTGTTCCAGTAGCAGGTGACTTCCTTCGTCGTGAAGGCGTTCAGGCTCCCCCCGGCTCCCTCGATCGCCTCGGAGATCTCGGCAGCGGTCCGGGACTCCGTGCCCTTGAAGAGCATGTGCTCGATGTAGTGGGAGAGGCCGTTGGTCCGCGCATCCTCGTGCCGCGATCCCACGCCGACGAAGAAGGAGACTGCTGCGGCTTGGGCCGTCGGCATCGCCGTCACCACCAACCGCAGGCCGTTCGAGAGCGTCGTGATCTGTGGTTCGCCGGGCACACTGCCTCCTCATGTAGTCGAGTAGGACAGGGTACCCCGGAACGCGATTCGTCTTGGCGTGCGCCAGCGCGGCGCGGGATACCATCCGCGGGGAGGTGACGTGTACTACCACATTAGGATCTATGTGCGGGGGGAGACTCGCGCCGAGTTCCGACTCGACCTCACCCTTGACGAATTACGCGCACAGTACCTCGACCGGTACTTCGCCGGTGACGACGTCATGATTCGCGGTCGGGTCGTAGGTCATCAGTGGATCGAGCGCGTGCGCGTGAACCGGACTGAGGTACCAAGTGATTCACTCCGGGCTCAGGCTCAGGAGCGTCGCAGGGGGCTAGTCACGTCATCACCGGTCGAGTTGACGATCGCGGGGCTCGGTGAGGATGTGACGGACCAACTCGTGAACCGCATCCCCGAGACCCGACCTGCTGCCACCCGCTCCGAACGACGGGAGAGCAGCGAGGTATTCGTAGTCCATGGCCGGGACGCACTGCTGCGCGGCGACTTCTTCTCATTCCTCCGCTCGGTGGGACTGAAACCTCTGGAGTGGTCCCAGGCAGTCGCGAAGACTGGAAAGGCTAGCCCATACATCGGAGAAGTCTTGGACGCAGCATTCGAGTCTGCTGGGGCCGTTGTCGTACTCCTATCCCCGGACGATGAAGCGCGTCTTCGCCAGACATTCCTCGCCGAGGATGACCCGGAGCACGAGCGCGCACTCACACCGCAATCTCGTCCCAACGTCCTTTTCGAAGCCGGAATGGCCATGGGTTATAGCCCGGACCGCACGGTTCTAGTATCGGTGGGTGAGCTTCGCCCGTTCAGCGACATCGCGGGGCGTCACGTGGTGCGCCTCGACAACTCGGCCGAGAAGCGGACAGCCCTCATTGAGCGCCTTCGCGGCTCCGGACTGCCAATCGATACGTCGGGCCAAGACTGGCTCCATCTTGGGGACTTCGAGCGATAGGAGAGCCGTGGACGTTGACGTGATGAAGATCAAGCGGCTCGCATCCAGCCTTCGGGCGGCGCTCGACTCAGTGCCCAGGGGTCAAGAGGCAATGGCGGGCTCAAGTCTGGCAGACAAATTCAACATCCTGCGGGATGAAGTTCTGAAGTCGCTACCCCCTGAGCTGAGCGACGAGTTCGCGGCACTACATCCCCCGCTCGCCACGCGCTCCATCCGTGACGACCCAATGGCGTCTGCCCAGAGCGTCAATGAAGCCCGCGTCGCGATGGGCACACTTCACGGGTGGCTGCTTGGGGTCATCGAAGTGGAGAACGACTAACCCCGGTCGGTACCGCCCCTAGAACAATGGGAAGTCGGCGTCCCGTCCGAGGAGTACGCGCCCGGCGGCCTCGTAGACCAGCGGGCCCACCATGACATGGGCGGCGGCGGTGTGGATGTCGCGAAAGATCCGGTCGAGGGGGTTCGACCGCTGGATGGCAGTCGTCGCGCAGGCGCGGTGTAGTAGATCGACCACGGCGAGGCTCTCCGTCAGCGCGTGGTTCGCGGCGAGTCGCGCCTTCGCTCGGAGGGCCGGGTCGCCCTCACCTCCGGTGTCGAGGACGTTCGCCCAGAGTTCGTCGCCCGTCGCGTAGTAATAGGTATGCGCCGCCTCGAAGCGGGCGGTCGCCATCGCGAAGGTCTCCTGGACGCGGCCCACCTCCTGCAGCGGCACGCCGCCCCAGCCGCGCTTCGTGGTGAAGATGTCGCGTGCCGCCTCGAGTGCGGCCCGACCGAGGCCGAGAGCCTGCGCGCCGTGGTTCATGAAGATGAGCGCGCCACAGCGGTAGAGCGCCCACTCGTGGCGTGGGGTGCTGAAGTCAAAGACGTGCTCGACCGGCACGAACACGTCCTCGATCTCGAAGTCGTTGCTGGCGGTGCCTCGGAGGCCCGTCGTGTCCCAGACGTCGTGGATGGTCACCTCGTCGCGCGGGACGAAGAAGGCCACGACCTTGTCGCTGCCATCCTCGTTCTTCGTCGGCGTCTCGGAGCCGCCCTCGTACAGCAGCGCCTCCCCGGTGAAGTGAGTCGCGTGCGAGGAGCCCGAGGCGAACGGCCAGTGACCGGAGATGCGGTAGCCGCCTTCGGCGGGGACGGCGTGACCAATGGGGCGCGCGGTCCCGCCAAAGATGCCGCCGGGCCGAAAGACATCCTCGGCCACGTCGGGCGGGATGAACCCACCGAAGAGGCCGGCCTGCATGCCGAGCATGACGCACCACCCGGCGGACCCGTCCGCGGCGGAGATCTCCTCGACGACCCGCGAGGCTGTCATCGGCTCGGCCTCGACTCCTCCGTACGACTCCGGAACGACGAGATGGAACAGGCCCGCCGCGCGCATCTGCTCGACGATGTCGGGAGGCAACTGACGGGACGCCTCGATGCGCCCGCCCGCCGCACGGACGGCCGGCGCCAGCGCGCGAGCGGCATCGAGGACATTGGTCGTCGAAGTCGTCATGGTGCAATCTCCGAAACGGGCCCCGCCAGTGGCGGATCCTACGCGCTCGCGTGATAGCCGGTCAGGTCAACGAGCGGATGAGCCGGAGGCGCCTCTCCAGTGGTGCGTTCACCACGACTTGTCACCTGCCGGCATCGCCGGGAGGTCGCTCCTGCGATCTCCGGGCCTGCCGAACATTACATAGGTGAAATCACGCGTCGAACAGGTATAAAGGGACAATGAAGACGGTCGCCGTGCGCACGAGTCGAGCACGTGCCGCCGATGGCGGCTGGCTCGCCGCACTCGAACGTACTGTCTCTGCCTCGACTTGGTGGGACGCACTCCGCGAGGCAGTCCACTCGGGCAGCCACCGCGGTGGCCTGCTCCTCGCCCTGACGATCGGCACCGCGCACCTCGTCATCGCGCAGTTCGTCCTCCAGGTCAATGACCCTCTGCAAGTCGGCATGAACTTCTGGCCGGCGGCCGGGCTCAACCTCGGCGCGCTCCTGCTCCTGCCCACGCGCCGATGGGGCTGGGCGCTCGCCGCGGTCGCGGTCGCCGAGGCGGCGAGCAACACCATCGTCGGCTACGCGCCAAGCATCACGATCTGGTTCGTCGCGTCGAACACGGTTGAGCCACTCCTGGCAGCGACGCTCATCCGCTTTGTCTCGACGCACCGAGGCGCGCTCGTTCCGATCCGAGGGTTCCTTGAGTTTGTCGCGTACGCAGTCATCATCGCCCCGATCGTCGGCGGGGGGTTGGGATCCGTCGGTACCGCCCTCTCCGGCGCGAACTTCCTGGAGTCGTGGCCGCGGTTCATGGTCGGCGATTCGCTGGGGATCCTGGTCGTCGCACCGGTGCTGCTCAGCGTGCGCCGCTGGAAGAACGACCGCCCGGTCCGCACCGCGATCCTGCCGACGCTCGCGACGCTGGTCGTGTCCGCGTTCGCGATCCACAGTTGGCCCGGCGGGTGGGACACCGTCACGCCGTACATGGTGATCGTCCCGTTGACCTGGGCCGCGCTGCGCTCCGGCGTCCGAGGCGCCTCGTGGTCCATCCTCGCGATGGGACAGGTCGCCAACCTCGCTGTCGCCGCCGGCACCGAGCCGTTCGTCGCGACGAACGACACGGGCTACACCGTCACACTCCTGCAGGCGTATCTCGGCATCGTCGGCGCGACGACGCTCATCCTCGCGTCTGCGACGAGCGAGCTCAGCGACCGCGATGCTGTTGAGGCGGCGCTTCGCCGCCAGGCCCTGCACGACCCGCTCACCGGCCTCCCCAATCGACTCCAGCTCATGGAGCGCCTGGACGCCTACCTGGAGAACGCCCGGGTGAACGGCGTCCCCGCGGCGATGTGCGTCGTCGACCTGGACGACTTCAAGCAGGTGAACGACACCTACGGGCATCCAGCCGGCGACGAGCTCCTCGTCGCCGCGGGGGAGCGCCTGCTCTCCACCGTCCGAGGCTCTGACCTCGTGGCTCGCATCGGCGGCGACGAGTTCGTGGTGCTCATGGACGGTGCGACCGACGCCGCGGTGGACGCGATCACCGCGAGGATCATCGATCGGCTGGCCGCACCCGTCATGATCGGCGGTCGGTCCGTGCAGACCACCGTCTCCATCGGCGTCGCCTTTGCGCACGACGACAGCGGCCGAGACTCGCTCTTCCGTAACGCAGACGCCGCGCTCTACCGCGCGAAGGCCCTCGGGCGGAACCGGGTCGCCCGGTACGCCCTCGAACCTCACGCGGTCTAGCGCGGTTCGGGCTCCGAGGCCGACTCCGGCGTCACGAAGCCCGAGTCGAACGCGAACACGGCAGCCTGCGTCCGGTCACGCACCTCGAGCTTCGCGAGGATGCGCTTCACGTGCGTCTTCACGGTGCCTTCAGACACGACGAACGACTCCGCGATCTCCGCGTTCGAGTAGCCCCGCGCGATCAGCAGCAGCACCTCACGCTCCCTCGGTGTCAGCGACTCGATCAGGGGGTGCACCTCACCGCTTCGAGGCAGCACGGCGCTCGGCACATCGGCGTCGACGAGGGCAGCCGGTGGTGGCGGGATGTCTCGGGCGCGGGTGCCGAGCATCAGCTTCGCCCAGCGCCCGAGGAGCCATGCCTCCAGGTTCAGGACGTGCAGCGAGACGAAGATGCCGACCAGCCCGATCGGCATGACAGCCCATGCCTCGACCGCAGTGTCGATCTGCCAGCCAAAGATCTCCAGCCATGACTGCTGGTCGCCCCACACGTCGAACAACTGATACGTCAGCGGCGCGAACAGCAGGGTGAGCGGCAGCATGACCGCGACCGACGTGGTCACAAGCGCTGCGATCCCGAGGGGGAACCGCGACGCGAGGTAGACGAGAGCCGTCCACGTCGAAGGGTCGAGGAGGATCTGCTTCGCCTGCTCTCTTATGGGTACGTCTCGCTCGTACCAGGTGGGAGGACGCCGGATCTCGACACCGACGAGGCGGCGGTGCAGAAACGCCTCGAGGTCTCCGACCCACCGCGCGCCGAGCACGAGGCCGATGAGGATCACGAGCCCAAACCACGTCCAGATGAGTACGCCGCCGGTCGCGCCACCGGCGACGAGCATCACGAAGTAGGCGACCCCGAGCGGGAACGAGAGCAGGAGATACAAGATCCTCGTGTACGTCCATCGACTGCCGAGTGGCGCGAGCCAGCGCCATGTGTTCGAGGTCTCGCGCGGATAGATCGGGATCGCGGTCATGGTGGGCCCCTCCTGTGCCATCCCAATCTCGCCTCTCCACCCATCGAGGGCGTCCCCCTCAGGGGTGATTCTGCCTCAGATCACGTCCGCGAACGGCATCGAGGGCGACGGGAGCCTTCTGACCCCTCGCCCCTCGGGGAGAGGGATGGGGTGAGGGGAGGCACTCGCAGAGTCACCATCCGTTCCGCTCGATGACGCACCGCCGCCGATCTCTCATCCACTGCCGTGGCTGTTCGACACCTCAGAGGGCCAACGGTACGATTGAAAAAACCCGGGAGCTCCCCGCCACCCCGAGCGTTACTCAATGGCCAAATTCGTCTTCGTTACCGGTGGTGTCGTCTCCTCTGTGGGGAAAGGCATCGTCACGGCTTCGCTGGGCCGCATCCTGAAGGCCCGCGGGCTGACCGTGTCCATCCTCAAGCTGGACCCGTACATCAACGTCGACCCCGGCACGATGTCGCCGTACCAGCACGGCGAGGTCTTCGTGACCGACGACGGCGCCGAGACGGACCTCGACCTCGGGCACTACGAGCGCTTTATCGACACCGACCTGACGAAGATGAACTCCTCGTCGTCCGGCCAGATCTACGAAGAGGTCATCCGCAAGGAGCGCCGAGGCGACTACCTCGGCGGCACGATCCAGGCGGTGCCCCACGTCACCAACGAGATCAAGCGCCGCATCCGCGCCGCCGGCACGCAGCTCAAGGCGGACGTCGTCATCGTGGAGGTCGGCGGCACCGTCGGCGACATCGAGGGGCAGGTGTTCCTCGAGGCGATCAGCCAGATGCGCGCCGCCACGCCGCAGGACACGCTCTCGATCCACGTCACCCTGCTGCCCTACATCGGCAGTACCCACGAGCTGAAGACGAAGCCGACGCAGCACTCTGTGCGCGAACTTCGAGCCTTCGGCGTGCAGCCAGACGTCATCATCGCCCGCTCCGACTTCGCCGTGCCGGACGCGCTGCGCGAGAAGATCGCGCTGTTCTGCTCGGTGCAGAAGGACTCCGTGATCCCGTTGCGCACCGCGCGCTCGATCTACGAAGTGCCGCTGATCCTCGAAGCGTCGAACCTCGGCGAGATCGTTACCCGCAAGTTCGAGTTCGCCGCGGCGCGCCCGGACCTCGAGGAGTGGGCGCAGTTCGTCGAGCGGCTTACCGCTCCGAAGAAGCGCGCGACCGTCGCCATCGTCGGGAAGTACGTCGAACTGCACGACGCCTACCTCTCGATCAAGGAAGCCCTCGTCCACGCCGGCGTCCACCACGACGCCGAGCTCGACTTCCGCTGGGTGCACTCCGAGCAGATCGAGGCGTCCGACGCTGCCGCGCAGATTGGCGCGCCCGGCGAGGTGGATGGCATTCTGCTCTGCCCCGGCTTCGGTGACCGTGGCCTCGAGGGGAAGATCGCGGCCGTCCGCTACGCGCGCGAGAACAAGATCCCGTACCTCGGCGACTGCCTCGGACTCCAGATGCTCGTCGTCGAGTTCGCCCGCCACGTCGCGATGATGCCCGACGCGAACACCACCGAGGCCGACCCGAAGTCGCCGTTCCCGGTGATCTCACTGCTCTCCGAGCAGGAGGAGGTCCACGACCTCGGCGGGACCATGCGCCTCGGCGGGTACGACTGCAAGCTGGTGCCGGGCACGAAGGCCCAGGCCGCCTACGGCACGGAGGTCGCCCGCGAGCGTCACCGCCACCGGTACGAGGTGAACAACAACCTCCTGCCGCAGCTCGAGCAGGCGGGCCTCATCGTCGCCGGCCGCGACTCGGACACGAACCTCGTGGAGATCGTGGAGCTGCCGGACCACCCGTTCATGGTGGGGGCGCAGTTCCACCCCGAGTTCACGAGTCGCCCTAACCAGCCGAACCCGCTCTTCCGCGACTTCGTCGGCGCTGCCGTACGTCACGCCGAGGCACGCGGCGGGGCAGATGTGCCGGCTGAACGAGCGGCAGAGCACACGACCTACAGCGTCGAGTCTGGGACGGTAACCACCACCGCGTGACCTTCTGGCGCTTCGTCCACCTGCTCGCACTCTTCTACTTCATGGCCGGCGTCGGTAACACCGTCGTGCCGGTCTGGAAGGCATGGCTCGCGGAGTCCCTCGACGAGAAGGTGCTGCACCTGCAGGACGCGCACCGGAACGAGACATTCTTCCTGCTGCCGGGCATCCTCGCGGTGTTCTTCTCGGGCTACGCTTGGGCGGCATCCGCCGACTACAACATCGTCACGGTCGGCTGGCTGGTCGCGCTGCAGGTGATCACCCTCGTGGACCTGTTCATCTTCCTGCCGCTCATGGGCGTCGGCCTGCGTCGCGTGCGCTACCTGGCTCTCGCTGCCAAGAAGCACGGCGAGGTCACACCTGAGTTGCGGGACGCCCTCGCCGACAATGTGCCGCTCGTCTTCGGTACGCTAATCGTGCTGTCGATCCCGGTGATGGTCTGGCTGCCCGTCTTCAAGCCGTTCTAGCCCGCTCGCCGCGGTCTGCTGCCGACTCCGCCCGATACCCACTCCCTCACGAGCCACTCACGAGGAGCCCGCTATGCGCATCTTCCTGGACACCGCGAACATCGATGACATCCGCCGAGGGGCCGCCCTCGGGGTCGTCGACGGGGTCACGACCAACCCGACCCTCGTCGCGAAGGAGGGCATCCAGTACCGCGATCGCGTCCTTGAGATCTGCGAGGTCGTCGACGGCCCGATTTCCGCGGAGTGCATCTCCACCGAGTACGAAGCCCTCGTCGAGGAAGCGCGACGTGTCGCTGCCTGGCACCCGAACGTCGTCGTGAAGATCCCGATGGGCGAGGTCGGCCTGCAGGCGATCAAGACCGTGAGCGCGGAGGGCATCAAGGTGAACACCACCCTGATCTTCTCGGCGAACCAGGCGCTACTCGCCGCGAAGGCCGGCGCGGCCTTCGTCTCCCCGTTCGTCGGCCGTCTGAATGATGCCGGCCACGACGGCATGGAGGTCATCCGCGAGATCGTCGCGCTGTTCGACGCCTTCAACCTGCCGACGCAGGTCCTCGCCGCCAGCATCCGCAACCCGCGCGATGTCACCGAGGCCGCCCTCGCTGGCTCGCACGTCGCGACGCTGCCGCCCGCGGTGCTGTTCTCGATGATCCAGCACCCGCTCACGGACAAGGGCGTCGAGATCTTCCTGAACGACGCGAAGAAGTACTCCCCCGTCTAGCCGGACCGTTGCCCCAAAGGTGGTGACCACTTCACAGCAACACCCTCACAACAACTGCACTTGTCGCCGCGAACCCCAAGCGAGTAACATCTAGGCATCCCACAACTCAGTGGATGCCCCACTCGGACCCAGTGCCAACTCTCCAGCGCGCACGGGTACCCGTTGAGATCAGGCCATAGCCCATGACTACATCGTCCTCGCGCGGACGCGATCTCGCGTCTTCGGATGCTCCCACCCGATCCCGGCGTCGTTCGCGACGCGGCGGCGGGGGTGGTAGCGGGAGCAGCAGCAACGGCGGAGGAGGCGGTGGTGGCGGGCGCGGACGTGCCCCCCAGGCCGATCCTTCGCTGGAGCCGATGCCGGACATCGACCCCAGTGTCCCGGTCCTCGACATGGCGGAGCTGGAACAGCGCTCCCGTGACGAGTTGATCACCCTCGCCGAGCGCGACCTCAACATGGAGGCCGCAGCCGGCATGCCGAAGCCGGAGCTCATCTTCCGCATCCTGGAGGCCCAGGCCGAGCGCCGCGGCACAATCTTCTCCGGCGGCGTCCTCACCCTCGCAGACGATGGCTTCGGCTTCCTCCGCGGTGAGCGCATGCTCCCCGGCCCGAATGACGTCTACGTCTCGCAGTCCCAGGTGCGGCGCTTCGGCCTCCGGCCCGGTGACTACGTCACCGGCCAGGTGCGACAGCCGAAGTCGTCCGAGAAGTACTACGGCATGCTCCGCGTGGACGCGGTCAACGGACTCGACCCGGAGGAGGCCAAGCGCCGCCCCGACTTCGACGCCCTGACGCCGATCTTCCCGAACCGCATGCTCCGCCTGGAGAGCGACCAGCACGAGATCTCTCAGCGCGTGGTCGACCTCTTCGCCCCGATCGGCCGAGGCCAGCGCGGCCTCCTCGTCTCACCGCCGAAGGCCGGTAAGACGATGCTGCTGAAGTCCATCGCCCACGGCATCACCACGAACCACCCGGACATCCACCTCATGGTGCTCCTCATCGGCGAGCGCCCCGAGGAGGTCACGGACATGCGCCGCTCCGTGCGCGGCGAGGTCATCGCCTCCACTTTCGACGAGCCCGTCGAGGATCACGCGCGGGTGACCGAGGTCGCCATCGAGCGCGCCAAGCGCCTCGTCGAGGGCGGTGTGGACGTGGTCATCCTCATGGACTCGATCACGCGCCTCGCGCGCGCCTACAACATCGCCATGCCAACCTCGGGGCGCACGCTCTCCGGCGGTATGGACCCGATTGCCCTCTACCCGCCCAAGCGGTTCTTCGGTGCTGCCCGCAACACCGAGGAGGGCGGCAGCCTCACCATCATCGCGACCTGCCTCGTCGAGACCGGCTCGCGCATGGACGAGGTCATCTTCGAGGAGTTCAAGGGCACCGGGAACATGGAGCTCCGGCTCTCCCGTCGCCTCGCCGAGAAGCGCGTCTACCCGGCCATGGACCTCCTCGGGTCGTCCACCCGCCGCGAGGACCTGCTCTTCGAGGAAGAAG